>LXNI01001468.1_pt1 | contig 20259 bp, 14 predicted proteins | sample 809091 | NCBI WGS metagenome assembly LXNI01 (sample SAMN04870527, study PRJNA318959) | sponge metagenome | biome: 01000161; feature: marine sponge reef; material: water | host: Sarcotragus foetidus | place: Greece: Milos, Mediterranean Sea | collected 2013-05-29 | depth 5-7 m | reverse complement strand
ATGTGGGAAGGCTACATTCGCCTGGCGACGATCACCCAGTGCGTGGAACGGACCCGTCGGCTCAACGAGAGCAGCAAGCTCTATCAGAAGATGCGTTCACCGTGATTTGTGTGTAAACGGCAGAGTGCGGCCCGAAGCGCTTGGCGACAGTCCGGGCCAACTGCAGCACCTAGCCGCGATCTAGCGCAGCATAGCCGCGACTGCAGGTGGGAAGCGATTGGTCGGGCCGCCGAGATTTGAACTCGGGACCTCTTCCACCCCAAGGAAGCGCGCTACCAGGCTGCGCCACGGCCCGACGTCAGTCCTTAGTCTAGCCCGAATCGCGTTGGACTACGATCCCTTGGCTCTTTGCGGCCTGACGGTGTGCTAGATTGATGCCTGTGGTCCAGAAGCAACTCGAATCCAACCCCCTCGAGGCGTTGCGTCGTCGGGGCTTCCGGCTCACGCGCCAGAGGGAATTGGTCTTCCGACTGATTCACAACTCGCGCACGCATTTGAATGCGCACGAGATCTACGAACTGGCCGCCAAGGAAGACCCGAAGATCAACCAAGTCACCGTGTACCGCACGCTCAAAGTGCTCAAGGAGCAAGGCTTGGTTGACGAATTGGACCTGATGCACTACGAGGGCGAGCAGCACTATTACGAAACCCGCCTCAAGCGCGAGCACGCCCACCTTGTCTGTATGGGCTGTGGCGCGGTCTCGGAGTACTTCGGCGATCCGCTCCGGGAGATGAAAGCCCAGATCGAGACGCAGTTCGGCTTCCAAGTGGAGGTTGCGCGCACGGAATTCGGCGGGTACTGTGCGGACTGCCAGAAGAGCGGCATATCCGGGGTCTCGGCCGATGCGTCGCAATCCGACGCTGCAGGACTCGCAGCGGCGCACTAGCGCCTACGCGTCGCAGCGATGGAATCGCCCCAGGATTCGGGGGAGGCGCTAGTATCCCTGTCGTTGCTGGTGGAGCAGCCTTCCGGCGAGTACCTTCAGATTCCGGTCAACCGGAGCCCGTTTGTCATCGGGCGCCTCAGGGATTGCGATCTGACGCTGGCTGACAAGCGGATTTCGCGTCGCCACGCCCAGTTGTGCCTAGAGCGAGGCGGAATCGCCATTGAAGACCTCGGCAGCCGCCACGGCACGATTGTCAATGGCGAGTCGGTGCGGCGCACCCGCCTCGCTGTCGGAGACCGGATCGGCTTTGGAGTTGAGGATTCCTTCACGGTCACGGTATGCGAAGGCCGCAGCCCACAGACGGGGCTCCTCAAGCGGGTCTCCGAGATCGGTGCTGGGCCGCCCCGCGCCGGCGCGTTGGGACGGCTTTCGGCGGTGTTGGACGTTGCCCGCACGATGGAACTTGCGAGCGGCGTGGAGGAGGTCTTCGAGGCGGTCGTGGAAGCAGCCCTTTCGATCGCCGGTGCCGACCGTGCATACCTGCTGCTGCGTGACGCCACCGGGAAACTGCAAGTCAAGGTGGTAAGGCATGCGTCAGGGGCGTGCGGGAGTGCAGCCCAGTCAGAGCTGCCGCTGGCGCGCATCGCCGATGCGCTTGAGCGGCGCCCGGACCTGTTCGCGATGAGTTTGGATTCGCCGCAAGGCAGCGGTAGCGGCAGGGATGCATCGCGCGGCGCCCTGTGCGTTCCGATCCTGCGGATGCGGATCGGACTGGACCAAGAGACGAGCGTCATCTCGGCGAAAGACGACACTCTGGGCGTGCTGTACATGGATGCCGAGAACCCCGATCTGCGGCTGGCTGAGGGCAACCAAGCGCTGCTGCACGCCTTGGCGATCGAAATCTCGACCAGCGTCGAGAACGCGCGGCTGATCGAGGAGGAGCGCCAGAAGCGCCGTTTGGAGCACGAGCTGGAAATGGCGCGTAAGATACAGCGTTCCCTGCTGCCATCGACCCTGCCCGGCGAAGGCTGGTTGGTTGCCAAGGGGCACAGCGAGGCCAGCTCGCAGTTGGGGGGCGATTACTACGACTTGATGCAGGTCGCGCCCGGACGCTGGGCGGCCGTGCTGGCCGATGTCTCGGGCAAAGGCGCGTCGGCCTCGATCTTGGCGTCCCTGCTGCAGGGAGCGTTCTTTTTGGGATCTGGTTCGGACGTGTCCTTGTCGGGAACGCTGCGACGCATCAACCGCTATCTTTGCGACCGGTCGGAGCGGGCGCACTTCGCGACCGTGTTTGCGGCCACCATAGCGCAGGACGCGACGATGCGCTGGAGCAGTGCGGGACATTGTCCGGCGATCCTGGTGCGCCCGACAGGACACTACGAACTGCTGTCTCCGACCAGCCGCCCAGTCGGCCTGTTCGATGATGCCGATTTCCCAGAAGAGGTCTGTCAGCTGGAGCCGGGGGACAAGCTGGTTGTGTACAGCGACGGGGTTACTGAGTTGCGCAACGCGCGAACGGAGTTGTATGGGGAGCAGCGGCTGATCGAGGCGGCTTCTGAGCTTGCCTACCTTGATACCGGCGAGTTTTTCGACGCGCTGCTCGCTCAAGTGTCCGACTTCGGCAGCGACGCGCCGCGAGAGGACGACCTGACGCTGGTGGTGCTTGGTTTTCATGGCCGGCCCGGTGCTGCCCCGCATCGGTCGCGACGCTGAGCGCGCGCGGCCGCGCTCCAAGCTCCGCTCCGACAGCCGCGATGGGTGCGTCTTGGCCGCGCTGGTCGCGACACTCCCGTCGGCCCCTCGAGGCCGAGATTTCGAAATATCGAAATAAGCTTGACCAATGCCGCGGAAGGCACTAGAATTGACACTGAGACAAAATACCCGTGCCGTTGCGCGCGGGATTGCCCCAGGGGCAGCACTGAGCAGCGGCGAGGGGACAGCGCAGGAGAATCGATGCGAAGCCGAATCTCGATGTGGATCGCGGCCCTGCTAGTGGGCCTGCTGGCGGTTCCTTTGATCGCCCAGGAGGCTTCCGAACCGGCCAAGCTCACGGCCAAACAGGAGCGCCGCCGTCTCGAGAAGCTGCGCAAGGAGTTGCGCGGGCCGTTCAAGCGCTGGCTGGACGAGGACGTGCGCTACATCATCACGCCGGAAGAGCGCAAGGCGTTCGTGCAGATGGCGACCGACGAGGAGCGCGAGAACTTCATCGAATCGTTCTGGATGCGGCGCGACCCCACCCCGGACTCGATAGAAAACGAGTACAAGGAAGAGCACTACCGTCGCATTGCCTACGCGAACGACCGGTACGCCTCGGGCATTCCTGGCTGGAGGACGGATCGCGGCCGTATCTACATCGCGTACGGACCGGCTGACGAGATCGAGTCCCACCCGTCGGGTGGCCAGTACCAGCGGCCCTACGAAGAGGGCGGCGGCTTTACCTCGACCTATCCGTTCGAAATCTGGCGCTACCGCTGGATCGAGGGGATCGGCAGCGACATCCTGCTGGAGTTCGTGGATCCCACGATGACCGGCGAATACCGGCTTACGATGGATCCGTCCGAGAAGGACGCCCTCTTGAACGTGCCGGGCGCGGGCCTGACCTTGTCGGAACAAATGGGCCTGACAACCAAGGCCGACCGTTTCCGACGGACGGACGGCACGCGCATGGGCACGCCGATCGGCGGTGCCCAATCGATCCGCTACAACCAATTCGAGCGCTTGCAGCTGTACGCCAACATCTTTAAGCCGCCGGCGGTGAAGTTCAAGGATCTCGAGGCGATCGTCAACTCCACGATCGACTACAACACGCTGTCGTACGACGTGGATGTCCACTTTGTGCGGGTGACCAACAGCTCGGTGTTGTCGGGCATCACGGTGCTGCTGCGCAACGAGGACTTGATGTTCAAGGAAGAAGGCGGGCTGCACAAGGCGGTCGCCAACATTTTCGGGCGCATCACCACCATGACGCGCCGGGTGCAATCGACCTTCGAGGACACCGTCAGCATCCGGACAACCGCCGAGCGCATGCACCAAGAGGTGGGCCGCGCGTCGGTCTACAACAAGTCCGTGCCGCTGGCGCCCGGCATGTACCGCTTGGAACTGGTGGTCAAGGACTTGGTCGGCGAGACGATGGGCACGTATCGCACCGCGCTGCGCGTGCCCGAGTACGACGACGAGGCGCTTGCGGCCTCGTCGCTGATCATTGCCGACAAGATCGAGCGTGTGCCGATTCGCTCGCTGGGCACCGGCCAGTTCGTCATTGGCAGTTCAAAGGTCCGGCCGCGTATCGACGACTCGTTCAAGCGCGACGAGAAGATGGGCATCTACATGCAGATCTACAACCTCGGGCAGAGCGAAGAGACGAGTCGCCCGGAGGGTAACGTCACCTATCAGATCGCGCGCCTCGACAGTCCTGAAGAGTTGTTGCTCAACTTCACCGAGGACGTCAATTCGATCCGCGGGGCTTCGTCGCGACAGGTGGTCATCGAGAAGCTGCTGCCCTTGCAGAGCTTGGAGCCGGGCGAGTACCGCCTGAACCTGCTTGTGCAAGACGAAGTCAAGAATGAATCCTTGACGCCTTCCACTACGTTTAAAGTTCTCTGAGGTCTACGTACAGGTGAACATGCGGCAGCTGGGTCTAGCAAGATTCGGGGGAGCCGGGCTTCTGGCGCTGTGGCTGCTGTGCCTGCCCGCTCCGGCCCAGGTCGACGGCAGCATCGGCGGGCTGGTCCGCGACGAGGGCGGCACTCCCCAGATGGGAGCGGCGATCAGCCTGCTCGCCGCCGACGGCCGTGTCGTGCAAACCATCCGGAGCGACTATCGCGGCTGGTTCCAGTTCACCGGTCTGTTTCCGGGCGTGTATGCGATCGAGGTGCGCCAGGCGAACTTCGCCCTCGCGCGCCAAGCCGAGCTGTCGGTGGAGCCTAACGAGCGCACCTTCTTGGACGTGTCGCTGCGCGGCGTGTTTGCCAGCCTGCAACTGGCATACGGCAGCCAGGTTCGCGACATGTCCGAGCGTTGGAAGTGGGTGCTGCGGGCCAACCATTCGCGGCGCAGCGTATTGCGCATGGCGCCCGGCGAGCCTGACGAGCGCGAGCGCTTCTTGCGCAAGTTGGATGGCACCTTCGAGGACACCCATGCCTACGCTGAACTCAGCGCCGGCCAGGGCAACCGCTCCAACGGCCTGCACGCGCAGCAGGATCTGGGCAGCGCCTTTGCCGTGGCGACCTCGCTGTTCGGCACCCACGATCTGACGGTGAGCGGCAGCAGCGGGGCTGGCAGGCCTGACATTGCGGGCGGCTCGACCGCGTTTCGCACCACGTACGCCAAGGAGATCGGTCTGGCCAAGCCCGAGGTAGCCTTGACGGTGCGGCAGTTGCAAGCCTCGTCGGCGGCCACCCGCGGGGTGTTCGGCTCGCAACTCGACGGGCAGGGAGTGCCGCGCTTGGAGACGTTCTCGCTGGAATTCGGGGACTCGGTGGAGTTGACCGACTCGTTGCGCGTCGAGTACGGGATGCTCTTCGAATCGGTGAACTTCGTCAATCGACTCCACTTTGCCAGCCCGTACGGCAAGGCCGTGTACAAGCTGGGCCGGAATCGCGAACTGGCCTTCAGCTACGCCTCCGGCGTGCCCCCGCCGACGGCGACGCGGGTCGGCCAAGACGCGGCGCTGCGCAGCAATGTGCGCCAGCTTGGCATGTTCCCGCGCGTGGCGGTGGTTCAAGGGCGGCCGACGGTGCAGCGCTCCGAGCACGTCGAGGTGGCCTATCGCGAGACTTTCGGGGACAATATGGTCGAGGCGGCCGTGTACCGGGACTCGATACGCGACGCTGCCATCTCGGCGGCAGTGCCCGAAGGTGTGTTCGGAGACGGCGAGGTCGTGCCGGATCTGTACTCCGCCGCGGCGACTCTCAACGGCGGCAACTACCGCACCCCGGGCGTGCGCGTGTCCTATTCGCGTAACATCCGCGACCGCCTGCAGGCAGCGCTTGGGTACGGCTATGGCGGCGTGCTCGCGCCGACGCGGGCGCAACTGCGCTCGGCCGTGTCGGAGGAGCTGAGGGCAGTTCTGGAGTCGCAGGGTGCCCACATGCTGCTGGCCTCGGTGTCGACCGAGCTGCCTGGAGCCAGGACTGTGATGACGGGCTCTTACCAGTGGTCCAGCCGGGAATCCGTCTTGCCGGCCGACCCGTTCAATGATTTCGCCTCCCGCTCGGCCCCGGGATTGAATCTTGTCTTGCGCCAGCCGCTGCCCAGCGTCGCGGGCATGCCGGGCAAGTTCGAGGCCAGAGCCGACTTCCGCAACCTGCTCAAGACCGGTTACGTACCGCTGCAGGTTCCGGACGGGCGGGTGCTGAACCTATTGCAAGCGATCCGGAGCTATTCCGGCGCGCTGAGCTACATATTCTGATCGTCGTGACCGTATTCCGCAACTCTGTCCTAGGATCCTCGCCGGGCAGGCGGGGCGTGTTAGCAGCCCTCGTTGCGGCCCTGCCGGGAGCGGGGCTGCTGGTGGCCGCCAAGCAATGGACCACCCTGCGGATACTGGTCAGGGACGAGCAAGGTCGCCCCGTGCCGCGTGCCAGCGTGATCGTCCGTCAGCTCACCGGCAAGAAGAAGAAACTAAAGCGGAAGAGTCCTGCCTACGAGCTCAAGACGAGCAACGAGGGCAGCACGCCGGTGCCGCCGCTTCCGCGCGGCGCGATCTTGATCCAAGTCATCAGCAAGGGATTTCAGACGCACGGCGCAGAAGTCGCGCTGACCGAGCCCGAGCAAACCGAGACCATTGTCCTTAAACCCCCATCGGATCAGGTCTCTGTCCACAAAGAATAGGGATCGGCCACTTCCTCGCCGCCCTTGGAGCTAAGCATGCGCTTGTTTGTTGCACTCGACTTGAACACAAAGGTCATCGCCAACCTGACGGAGCTGGTGCGCCGTCTCGCACCGATGGCTCCCATCCACTGGGTCCATCCCCGCAATATGCACGTGACGCTGAAGTATATCGGCGATTGGGACGAAGACCGCCTCGACGAGGTGGTCGACACTCTCAGCCGCGTGCGGGTCCCGGCCAAGGTGAAGGTGCCGCTGGCCGGGCTCGGATTCTTCCCCTACCCGCGCAGCCCGCGGGTCTTCTGGGTGATCGCCGAGAACACGCCGCCGCTGCGCCAGCTCGCCAGCAACGTCGACTCGCGCCTGTCGCACCTTGGCATCGCGCCGGAGGTCCGTCCGTTCGTGCCCCACCTGACCCTGGGCCGCCTGCGCGGCGAGTGCGACCTGACCGAGATGCACGAGGCGATCGAGGAATTGCCCACCCGCGACTTCGGCTACATCGAGCCGGACTCCTTCTCGCTGTACGGCAGTTCCCTGACCGAGAGCGGTCCGATTCACCGCAAGATCGAGGAGTTCCCGTACCAGCTGCCGGTCTCCAAGGACTACGCTTCGCGCGTCGTCGTGAGAGCCTAGGCGGGCCCGGCTCGATGGGCGCGGTGCTGGAGCGGCAGGCTGCAGCGCGGCTGCGGAGGCAATGGCAGGCGGACGGCGACCGGGTGGTGTTCACCAACGGCTGCTTCGACCTGTTGCACCCGGGCCACGTCCGCCTGCTCGAGCGCGCTAGCGAGCACGGCGATCGACTGATCGTCGCCATCAACTCGGATCAGAGCGTGCGCGACCTCAAGGGCGAGGCGCGGCCGGTGTTGTCGGAGGCCGAGCGCGCAGCCACGCTGGCCGGATTCGCCTGTGTCGATGCCGTCACGGTCTTCGGCGAGGAGACGCCGCACGCGCTGCTGCGCCTGCTGCTGCCCGACGTGCTCGTCAAGGGGGCGGACTGGGCACACTGGATCGCCGGGAGAGAGATCGTGGAGGAGTATGGCGGAGAGGTGCTCGCGATCCCGGTCGAGGCGGGGTATTCTACGACTGATCTGGTGGCCAACATACTCCGGATGCGCCCAACTTGACACCCCGCGGCCTGCGCGACCGATTTGAGCGGCTGGGGCAGCACGCGGCGGCCCAGGCGCTGGTGGCGGCATTGCGCCAGCAGGGGCCTTGCGTGCAGCAGATCTCGGGCCTGTCCCGAGCCGCCAGTGCCGCCTATACGGTTGTCCTGCGTCTGCAAGCCCGGCGACCGCTGCTCGTCGTCACCGGCAGCCAAGCGGCCGCCGAGTCCTTGCACGAAACCATCAGCGCTTGGTTTGAGATGGTCGCGGCGGACGAAGGAGACGTCGCGCCGTGCCTGTTGCCGGCCCACGACGTAACCCCGTTCGACGGCCTTTCGCCGCATCCCGACATTGCCCAGAGTCGGGCGCTTGCGCTGTGGCGCATGGCCCGGCGGCAGGTGTCGATCGTTGTCACGCCGATCGCCGCCGCACTCCAACGGCTGGCCCCGCCCGATTCTTACCGCGGCCTGGCCTGGCAACTCCGGGTTGGCGAAGAGCAGCCTCTGGAGGGGTTGGCCCAGCGGCTGGGCGAGGTGGGCTACCGCCGGCACGAGCCGGTCGAGATGGTCGGGCAGTTCGCGGTTCGCGGCGGCATCGTGGACTTGTTCGTTCCCGGCACGCGCTATCCGTATCGCTTGCAACTCTTCGGCGACACCATCGAGTCGATCCGCGAGTTCGACCCGCGCACGCAACAATCCATCCGCCCTGGTGATCGAATCGAGATCCTTCCCATGCAGGAGTACCCGGCTGGCGGCTCCGGGGCGGGCCTGTTGCCGCCCGGGTGGGAATTCAGCGCGGTCGAGCCGCAGTGGCGTTCGGCGTCGCTGTTGGATCTGCTCCCGGGAGCCGTGATCCTGGCGTACGAACCGCAGGCGCTGGAGCGCGAAGCGGCCGTCTTGTGGGAGCGATTGGAAGAGTCGGGCGAGGGGGGATCGCAGCCGCCCGGCACGTATCACATCAGCTTGGAGCAGTTCCGCGATGCCGCCCGGGCGCGCAAGCTTGTCCTGCTGAACGAGCTGGAATTCGGTTCCGAATCATTCGGGCGGGCCGAAGCGACCGGGCGCATTCGCTCGCGGCCGGTGCCGCGCTTCGAGGGAGACATCAGCCACTGCCTGCAAGAGATCAGGGGCCAGATTGCCGAGGGTTCTAGCGTGTTGGTGGCGGCATCGACTGTCGGCGACCTAGAGCGGCTTGCCGACCTGTTCGGCGAGCACGAGGTGCCCTTCCAAGTTGTCCTGCGAGAGCGTCCGAAGGGTCTCAGCCGACAGCTCGAGGAAAGGGCCGCGATCTCGGACGACGTGCCTTCGGCGATCATCGTCAAGGCCGCAATTTCGCACGGCTGCGTGCTGCCCGAAGCGGGCCTGTCGGTCTACGGCACCCAAGATGTATTTGCGAGCGCGGACGGGCTTCCCCGACCTAGCCGGCGCAAGGCCGCCAGCGCGGCATTCCTGACGGATCTGGAGGACTTGCGGGTGGGGGACCCGGTGGTTCACGCGCAGCATGGCGTGGGGCAGTATCTCGGCGTGCGGCAGGTTGAGGCCGGCGGGCGCAGTGAAGACTTCCTCTTGCTCGAGTACGCCCAGAAGGCGCGGCTATACGTCCCTCTCACGCGTTTGGACTTGGTGCACAAGTACCACGGAGCGGGCGGTCCGAAGCCCCAATTGGATCGCTTGGGCGGCCAGACCTGGGAGAAGACCAAGAAGCGCGTCAAGGCGCGCCTGCTGGAGATGGCCGATGACCTGCTCGAACTGTACGCCAAGCGCACCTTGGGCCGGGACTTCTCCTACTCGCCGGACAGCAACTGGCAGAGGGAGTTTGAGGATTCCTTCCTGTTCGAGCCGACGGAAGACCAGCTGACGGCCACCAAGGAGATCAAGCGCGACATGGAATCGCCGCGCATCATGGACCGCCTAGTGTGCGGCGACGTGGGCTTCGGCAAGACCGAAGTGGCGATGCGCGCTGCCTTTAAGGCGTTGGGCGATGACAAGCAAGTGGCGGTGCTAGTGCCGACCACGGTCTTGGCCTACCAGCACTTGGAAACGTTCCGCCAGCGCTTCGCAGCCTTCCCGGTCAAGATCGAGATGTTGTCCCGTTTTCGCACCCCGAAGGAGATCAGGGAGACCATCGGGCGGCTGCGCGAAGGCACGGTGGACATCGTGATCGGCACCCATCGCCTGCTGTCGAAGGACGTGGAGTTCCGCGACCTCGGCCTGCTCATTATCGACGAGGAGCAGCGCTTCGGTGTCCGGCACAAGGAACGGCTCAAGCAGGTCCGTCAGAGCGTCGACGTGTTGGCCATGACGGCGACGCCGATCCCGCGGACGCTCTACATGTCGCTGATGGGCCTGCGCGATGTGTCCGTGATCAAGACCCCGCCGCAGGACCGCTTAGCCATCCAGACGGTCGTGGCGAAGTACGACGAACGCATGGTGACCACCGCGATCCGCCGGGAGGTTCGGAGGGGCGGGCAGGTCTATTTCCTGCACAATCGCGTGGAGTCGATCCAAGCCAAGGCCGACCGGCTGGCGGCGGCGCTTCCGGAGGTGCGCTTTCGGGTTGGGCACGGGCAGATGGCGGAGCGCGATCTAGAAAAAGTCATGGTCGGTTTCATGCGCCACGACTTCGACGTGCTGGTGGCCACGACGATCATCGAGAACGGCTTGGACATTCCTCTGTCGAACACGATCATCATTGACCATGCGGACCTGTATGGGCTGGCCGAGCTATACCAGTTGCGCGGTCGAGTCGGGCGGTCCAACCGGCGGGCGTATGCGTACCTGCTGGTGCCGCCGGATCGCGAGCTGAGCGATGTCGCCCGCAAGCGGCTAGCGGCTCTAAGGGAATTCAGCGAGTTGGGCGCGGGATTCAAGATGGCCGCCTTGGACATGGAGCTGCGCGGTGCCGGGAATTTGCTCGGCGGCGAGCAGAGCGGGCAGGTTGCTGCCGTTGGCTTCGAGACCTATACGCAGTTGCTCGAGGAGGCTGTGCGCAAGTTGCGGGGCGAGCGGGAGGAGGAGGTTGTCAGGACCCAGATCAAGCTGCGGTTGGACTTTCACATCCCGGCGAGCTATGTGCCGGAGGAGACGCAGCGCTTGCAACTGTACAAGCGGCTGGCCGCCGTGCGAGACGAGACGGAGCGCGACCGCGCGGTCGCGGAAATGCAAGACCGCTACGGCCCGCTCCCGGATGCGGTCGACAACCTGCTGGCGCACGCACTGCTCAAGCACCGCGCGGAGTCCATGCGCGTCCCCTTGATCGAACGGCGCGGGGACCGCTTGGTTGTCAAGCTGCGGGAGGACTCCAAGGTCAGCGCGGACCGCCTGATGCGTGTGGTGTCCAGCACCAAGGGCGTCCGCTTCGAGCCCGACGGCACACTCGAGTGGCCGGGATTCGAGAGCGAAGGTGCGGCAACCTTCAGTCGCGCTCGGCAGCTATTGGAAGAACTCGCCACGCAAGATGCGAGCTAGGGGCGCAGGCCGAGGCGTGCGCCGGGCAATTCAGCGCTGAACCGCTAGTAGGCGGACGCAATCAATCCTTGCGGCCGACCCTCTCGGCAAATGGCCCATCGTGTCACGGAACCTTTCGCGATCTGTAATTGGGCGTTAACGCAGCCTCGATATAGTCGCCATTCTGGGCTCGGGATGATCCGGGCTAAGGAGGCTAATGACAAACAGATCAAGAATCGCGCCAGGCGACTTCGGCTTCGAAGGCAACGAGCCCCGCCGAGGCTGCAGCGATACGTTCGACGAGGTGCTTGCCCGGCGACTGCACCGCCGCTCCGTGCTGAAGGGCGGCGTGTTGGCACCGCTGTTCTCCATGGGCACGATCGCCAACCTGAAGGGCCAGCAAGACGGCTCCGGGCTTCAATTCGCCCCGATCCAAGGCAGCGCCGCAGACGAGATCGGCGTGCCGGAGGGTTACAAGTGGGAGGCGCTGGCAGCTTGGGGGCAGCCGCTGACCAAGAACGCTCCGGAGTTCGACCCCAACGATCTCGACCCGGCGGCACAACGCCAGCAGGTGGGCTATAACTGCGACTTCGTGGCGTGGTTCGACTACGTCCACGGGTCGGGCATCGTCGGCGTGAATCATGAATACACCAACCCGGACCTGATGTTCCGGAACTACTCGGCGGAGCGGACCACGCAGCGCGAGGTGGACTACGAGATCGCCGCGCACGGAGTGTCGTTTTTCTTGACTGTTCCCTACCGGCGCGACGATGGTCCGGGCTACAAGCACTATCTCGGAAGTGCCTTCAACCGCAGGATCCACGGCGAGACGCCGATTGCCATCAGCGGCCCGGCGGCGGGTCACCCACTGCTCGTGACAAGCTCGGATCCGGCCGGAACGCAGGTCCGGGGCACGCTCAACAACTGCGGCGGCGGGATCACGCCGTGGGGCACGTACCTCACCGCCGAAGAGAACTTCGACCAGTACTTTGGCAACGGCCGCGGCGTAGCCGATGAGATGGCCAAGGCTGCCAACGACCGCTTCGGTGTCAGAGAAGAGGGCGGCAGACGGCAATGGTGGCGCTTCCAGCAGCGGTTTGACCTCGATTACGAGCCAAACGAGGCGAACAAGTTCGGCTGGGTGGTCGAGATTGATCCGTACGACCCGAACTGGATGCCCCGCAAGCGCACGGCGCTGGGTCGCTTCAAACACGAGGCGGCTGCGACAACGTTGTCAGCGGACAACCGGGCTGTCGTGTACTCGGGGGACGATGCTCGCTTCGAGTATGTCTACAAGTTCGTCTCCGACGGCACCTATGACTCGGAGAGCCGTTACGCCAACTTCGACTTGCTCGACAGCGGGACGCTATACGTTGCAAAGTTCAACGACGACGGAACGGGTGAATGGCTGCCATTGAGCTATGAGAACGGTTCGATCAATGCGACTAACGGCTTCACCAGCCAGGCCGAAGTCCTGCTGTTCGCGCGCCAGGCGGCGGACCTGCTTGGAGCGACGCAAATGGACCGCCCGGAGGACATCGAGGTCAATCCGCTGACGAATAAGGTCTATGTGGCTCTGACCAACAACACGCGCCGCGCCGCAGGTGACGAGAATGCACCTAACCCGCGGGCGCCCAACCCGATGGGCCACATCGTGGAAATATCGGAACGGAACGCTGACAACGGCACCACGCGTTTTGAGTGGGAGATCTTCATGCTGTGCGGCGATCCTGCCGACGAAGACGATGGTGCCTTCTTCGCCGGATTCGACCCGCAGCGCGTCAGCCGGATCGCGAACCCGGACAACCTGGCGTTCGACAAGCGGGGCAACATGCTGATCGCAACGGACGGCCAGCCCCGAACCCTGGGCATCAACGACGGCATCTTTTTCGTGCCTACCGAAGGTTCCGAGCGGGGCTACAACCGCCAGATCTTCAGCGGAGTGGTCGGGGCCGAGTGTGCCTCGGTCATCATGAACTCCGCGCAAGATCTGATGATGGTCTCGATCCAGCATCCGGGAGAAGGCGGCACGCGCCAGCAACGGGTCTCCAGTTTCGGAGGAGCGACGGTGAACCGTCCCACGGTCGTAGCCGTCACCCGCTCCGAGCAACCCCACCGAATCGGATCGTGATCCGGTAATCCGGCCTTGGTGGCGCTGCGAACTCTTCGCCAACGCACTCAAAGGCACAGCGCGCATCGCCCGCACTGCGGGTGGATGGCTACAATCAGAGCAGGGGAGAGTGTTCGGCGATCGGACCTGCCGCCGAGCAAGCCTTCCATAACCGCATGGACCTCTCCTTGATCCGTAACTTTTCGATCATCGCCCACATCGACCATGGCAAGTCGACGCTGGCCGACCGCTTGCTCGAGACGACCGGCGCCCTCAGCAGCCGCGAGATGCAGGAGCAAGTGCTCGATTCGATGGATCTCGAGCGCGAGCGGGGGATCACGATCAAGGCGCAGGCCGTACGGATCGCCTACCAGGCGCTGGATGGCAAGACCTACCAGCTAAATCTGATCGACACGCCCGGCCATGTCGATTTCGCCTATGAGGTGTCCCGCAGTCTGGCGGCCTGCGAGGGTGCCGTGTTGGTAGTGGACGCCGCGCAGGGCGTCGAGGCGCAGACGATGGCGAACACCTATCTCGCGCTGGAACACGATCTAGAGATCGTGCCCGTGCTGAACAAAATCGACCTGCCTGCGGCTGAGCCCGACCGCGTCCAAGACGAAATCGAGAGCACCATCGGATTGGAAGCGCACGACGCGCTGCGGATCAGCGCCAAGACCGGCCTTGGAGTGGCGGAGGTGCTCGAGGCCGTCGTCGCGCGCGTGCCGTCGCCGCGCGCCCGCCCGTCCGCGCCCTTGCGGGCCCTGCTGTTCGACTCGTGGTACGACTCCTACCGCGGGGTCGTGATGCTGGTGCGCGTGGTTGACGGCTCACTCTCCAAGGGCATGAAAATCCGGCTGTGGTCGACCGGGCGGAGCTACGAAGTCGAAGAACTCGGGTTCCGCACGCCTAAGCCGGTCGCCTGCCAGACTCTGTCGGCGGGCGAGGTCGGCTGGGTGGTCGCGAACATCAAGAACGTCACCGAGACCCGTGTCGGCGATACGGTATGCGATGAGCGCAACCTGCCTGACGGGCCGCTGCCCGGCTTTGAAGAGTCCAAGCCGATGGTGTTCGCCGGGCTCTACCCGGTCGAGTCTCACCAGCACGACTTGCTGCGCGATGCCCTGGAGAAGCTGCAGCTTAACGACCGCTCCTTTCAGTTCGAGCCGGAGAGTTCGGTGGCGCTCGGGTTCGGGTTCCGCTGCGGCTTCTTGGGCCTGCTGCACTTGGAGATCGTGCAGGAGCGGCTGGAACGAGAGTTTGACTTGCGTCTGATCACCACGGCGCCCGGCGTGCGCTACCGCGTAACCAAGACCGACAAAGACGTGGTGGAGGTCGACAATGCCAGCCGCTGGCCGCCCCAGGCGTCGATCCAGCAGATTGAGGAGCCGGTGTTCACGGTGACCGTGATCACCTCGGACGAGTACTTGGGCGGAATCCTGAAGTTGTTCGAGGACAAGCGCGGCGTGCAGCAGGGGTTCGAGTATGCCGCGGGCAGTCGTGTCGTGCTGACCTACGAGGTGCCGCTCAATGAGATCGTGCTCGATTTCTATGACCGCCTCAAGACCGTGTCGCGGGGCTATGCCTCGATTGACTACCACTTCTCGGGCTATTGGGCATCACCAATGGTTAAGCTGGACATTTTGGTTGCCGGCGATCCGATTGACGCCCTGTCCATCATCGTTCACAAGGATCAGGCCTACGACCGCGGCAAGGCGTTGATTCAGCGCTTCCGCAAGCTCATTCCGCGCCAGCAATTCGAGGTTGCCCTGCAGGCCGCTATCGGCAACCGCATCGTAGCCCGTGACAACATCGCGCCCCTGCGCAAGAACGTGACTGCCAAGTGTTACGGCGGCGACATCACTCGCAAGCGGAAATTGCTGGAGAAGCAGCGCGAAGGCAAGCGCAGGATGAAGCGAGTCGGACGCGTCGATATCCCCCAGGAGGCATTCCTGGCGGTGCTGAGCGTCAGCGACGACGCCTAGTGGTCCGGTGACGGAACTGGCCTAGGATCTGCGGAAATGCAGACGCGGTTTCAGCGCGCAGCGTGCGGAGTGGTCCTGGCCGCGCTAGCGGCCCTTCCGCCGATCACCGCACGCGGCCAGAGCGGGACGGGAGAGCAAGAACCGCTCTACGAATTCGGGGCCCAGTTGCGGGCGCGCGCTGAGACACGCAACGGGGGCGGGGACAATCCGACCAAGCAGGACGCCTTCGGGATTACGCGCCTGCGCTTTGACGCGACGCTGCGACCGACGCGCCAAGTGCGGGTCTTCGTCGAAGCGCAGGATTCGCGGGTGCAGGGATTCGCCCCCGGTCGAAACAGTCGCTCGCTCGAGGACCCCGTCGATATTCGCCAGGGCTACGTGGCGTTGGGCCGCGAAGACGGGCCGCTCACGCTGTTTGTCGGCAGGCGCGAACTCGCGTTCATTGACGAACGGCTCATCGGCATCCGCAACTGGAACAACATCTCTCCGGCTTGGGACGGATCGGAGCTTGTGCTGCGCCGTGGCAAGGACAGCGTCACTTTACTGGCAGTCACCCAAGTGGACATCAGCGACGGGCTTGACCCGCCTTCGCGCACACGCTGGGTGTATGGCGCTGTCGGCGTGATCGGGTCGGGGTTGGGCGGCCATGAACTTGAGCCGTTCTATTTCACGTCTCGGCGCCCGCTGGACATGGCTTCCAATCTTGGCGGGGAACTGCGCACCGCCGGCTCGCGCCTATCGGGGTTGTTCGCCGAAACATGGGACTACCAAGTCATCTTGGCGGGCCAGGGAGGAGGTGCAGGGAACCGTCGGCAGAACGCTTGGATGGGCGTCTGGGCGCTGGGAAAGACGCTCGAGCGACGCCGCTTGCGGCCCAGGCTCGGCGTGGAATGGAGCTACGCCAGCGGAGACTCCGATCCGCAGGACGAACGCATCGGCACCTTCGATACGCTGTTTTCGTCGCCGCACAGGATCTATGGCGAGCAGGACATCGTCGGACTCCGCAACTTGCGCGCATTGAAGACGGGCGTTGAGCTGCACCCGTCCGAGACATGGCAGATCAACGTGGACTTCCTCGACTTTCGGCTCGCCAGCCGCTACGACGGTCTCTACCAAACCAACTTCGTGGCGCGAGTGCAGGCGCCGCCTGGCGGCGCTTCCAGCGCTCACATCGGATCGGAGCTGGACTTTGTCTTGCGATACGCCCCCGTGCCCAAGGTCGAAGTGCGGTTCGGTGTGTCGCGGTTCATGGCGGGGCAATTCGTGCTGCGGGAAGTGCCGGGCGGCGGTTCCCAGACCTTTCTCAATACGGCGCTCTTGGTCAACCTGTGAGGAACCAGCCCGCGAGCGGCCTGTGACAGGCGGGTAGGGCGATCATGGGCTGAGACACAGTTGGAGCATGAGGCCCAACAAGACCAAGGCAAGGTTGGCGGCAGGCAAGGTCGCCGTCGGCATCGCGCATTCCCAAATCGGCACGGCCGAAGTCCCCAAGATGTTCCAAGCGGCGGCCATGGACTGGGTGTTCCTCGATTCCGAGCACAGCCCGTTTTCCTCCGATACGTTGCACGAGCTGGTGCGGGCCTACCGCATGACGGACATTACAGCCGTGGTGCGCGTGTGCGACTTTCAATACGACCTTGTGGCGCGAGCGCTGGACTCGGGCGCCGAGGGCATCATTTTTCCCCGCTGCGAGGATCCCGATCAACTGGCGCACGCCGTGAGGGGGGCCAAGTTCCCTCCGCTGGGCCACCGCGGCTTCGGCTTGGGCCCGCCCCAGATTGGTTATCAGGACGCCACCTTCGATGAGATCACGGCCCATTGCAATCAACAGACGTTGGTGATCGCTCAGGTCGAGTCCGTGCGCACATTGGACCGGTTGAGCGAAATGTCGGCGGTCGAGGGCTTGGACTCTCTGCTGGTAGGTCCCGCGGACCTGTCGATCTCGCTCGGCGTTGGCGGACAGTGGTACCACCCCAAGTTGGTCGGAGCCATTGAGCGCGTGATCGCGGCCTGTGAAGAGCGCGGCATCTGGCCCGCCATCCAAGTCCGTGATGGAGCGTTGGCGGAGTTCTGGGTCGCGCGCGGAATGAAGCTGATCGGATGCTCGACTGAGGCTGCGCTGCTGTGGGGGGCCGTCAAGCAACTAGGCGCCCAGCTGCGAATTCTGGCGTCGGATTCCTAGGATCTGGGACTTGCCGCTGCTAGGACCGGCGGTCCTAGGTCCGTTGATACAATGCGGCCATGCCCGACGCGGCATTGCCGAGACGGATACCGGGGGCGCCCCATATTCGGCTCACCGCCTTGGCGCTGCTCCTGCTGGGCGCGGGACTGGCCTTTCTGGGCATCCTGGTCCTGCGCGAGGGCTGGGCCTCGACCACTGTGGCAGCCCCCATGGCGACTGCTGCCGCGGGTGCGCTGTGCGCACTAGTGCCCGGGCGCAGCTTGGCTGTCTGGGCGGCACACGGCAAGGCGACTCAGGCATACCTGACCCTATGCGGAATTGGTGCCGCAGGTGGGATGGTCTATCTCTCGACACTGCAGGCGGCCCGGCCCGTAACAGCGGTCTTCTTCCTGGCAGGCGTCACGTGCGGTGCCTGCTTGCGGCTGAGCTTGGCCTTGGTGCTCGCAATGCTGCCGCCTTGGCGCCCCGCCGCGATGATGGGAATTTGCGGCGCCAGTCTCGGCCTTGGCGGCGCCTTAGCGAGTTTGGTCTGCGCGTGGGTCGCGAACCCAGCGGCGCGGGCGGACCCCGTCCTGCTGAGCGCAGCAGCAGTTCCATTGCTGCTGGCGGTTGCATCGATTCGCGCGGGCAGCGAGAGGCTTGAAGTCGCTGCCGAGCGCTGGGGCCTGGGACAGGCCGAAGCAGGCTCCCGTCCGCGCAGCATCCTCATTTCCGCCAGCCTGCTGCTGCAGGCGACCGCTTGCGGTCTCAGCGCGTCTTGGCTGACTTCATACCTGTCGCAGCGGGCGGGATTCTCCCTGGTCGCGGGAGCGGCCGTGATGGCGCTGTTCTGGCTGGGGCTAGCGTTCGGCTGGGCGATTGCGGAACGCCTGCCCACGCTGCTCGACAGCGTCCGCTCGTTGGCCGCGGCGCTGGCACTGACGGTAGCAGGTGTAGCCAGCTTGCTCTATGCGAGCATTGCGCCGTTGGCAGTGGCAGGGGTGCCGGTCTTGGGTCTGGCAACTGGCTTGCTGTTTTCGCAAACCCTGCGCCTGGGGCACTGGTCGGCGACGTTGCGGCGGAGCCGGTGTGTCTTGCGCTCCCTGCACAGTTCGCTGGTGGTGGCCTTGGTCGGCAGTTGGGCGGTCGGTGCGCTCGGCAACGCTGCCGGAGCCGGCACTCCGGTCTGGATGATCCTCGGGTGCATTCTCGGCGCGGCCGCAGCGCTGGTATTGCTGGTCGCGGACTATCGCATCAGCAGGGATGGGGTCGTGGTCTGAGCGCCACCGATGGAGTTCGATGGCAGTCCGGAGGTCTGATCCGCGCTATGTCGCCGTGCTGGCCGTGGCGTGCTTGCTGATTCTGCTGGTAGGCCTTGCGGTCAGGCCTGGAGTGGTGTCGGAGGAAGTCGGGCCCGCGGCTGCCTCGGACCTGCCGCAACTGGGCCGCTTTGCTGACCGTCGCATGCTGGAGCGCATTGCGGGGCATTTCTCCTATGTCGCTACGCAAGTGGAGGAGAGCGTGGTGCTGCTGGCCGGGACTGGCCAGAGCGGGGTGGTCTGGCAGGCCGGCGAAGTCGTGACTTCGGCGCGGCTGGGGCCGTTTCCCGACCGCGACCGGACGGCCCTCGACGACCGCGAGGTCGAGCTGTTGACGAGCGTGGCGGCGCCGCACCTGCCCTACGTCCTGCTGCAAGCGCCGTTGGACGCTGTGGTGAGCGGGCGCCGCCCCGTGCGCCTGTACCCTTGGGGCTCTTGGCTGCTCGCGGTGTGGCGTTCCAGCGCGGGCGGCCTGCGCTACGTGCCGGGCAATCTATTCGGCGTGATGGAGCAACGCTGCGGGGAGGTCGAGGTACTGGAAGTGCTGACCAATCTCGAGCTCGGGGCATCTCAAGCCGGTGCGGGCATCTTCTCGCTCGACGGAGGGCTGATCGCGGTAGCGCTGGACTGCGCCGGCACCTTGATCGCGGTCGAGGCCGGGGCGTTGGAATTGCAGGCGCGCGCGACGGCGGGAACCCGGGACTTGCTGGCGCAGCGTTACGGCATGCGGCTGGCCGAGGCCGACGAAGACGAGTTGGAATTCTTCGGTCAGCCGGACGGAGTCGTCGTCCGCGAGACTTGGTGGGGCCATCGTGCGCACGAAGCGGGGTTGAGGCCCGGCGACATGGTTCTGGCGATTGACGGAGCCCCGGTGTCCACTCTGCAAGACATGAGCAACTTGGTACTGCCAGTCTCGCGCGAGCTGTTCGACCTGCTCGTATGGCGGGCGCGGCGTAAGATCAGGATCCGATTGCAGGCGCGGCCGGTAGCCGAGGCTGCTGTGGCTACCGGCGGCTTTGCCGCCCCAGTTGGGGGTTTGCTGCTAGGGCCGGTCATGGCCGGGAGCCTTGCCGCGAGCACGGGTGCCCGTCCGGGTGACAGGCTGCTCATGGTCAACCAGAGGCCGGCGCGTGCATTCTCGGATCTAGAGGTTGCTTTCCGGGTCGCGGGAAGCCAGGCCCATCTGGTCCTGGAACGCCACGGGCGTATGTGGGGCACACTGGTGCGGGTCGATGAATGAACTGTCCTCGCTAGGACTGATCCTGCTGCTGGCGCTTGCCTCGGGGCACTTGGTGCGTTTATTGCGCATCCCGGAGGTGACCGGTTACATCGTGGCCGGGATGGTGCTGGGGCCATCTGTGCTGGGCTGGGTGAGCCACGAGAACATACAAGCGCTTGAGGCGCTTAGCGAGGTGGCGCTGG
>LXNI01001467.1_pt1 | contig 20262 bp, 10 predicted proteins | sample 809091 | NCBI WGS metagenome assembly LXNI01 (sample SAMN04870527, study PRJNA318959) | sponge metagenome | biome: 01000161; feature: marine sponge reef; material: water | host: Sarcotragus foetidus | place: Greece: Milos, Mediterranean Sea | collected 2013-05-29 | depth 5-7 m | reverse complement strand
CCGGATTGCAGGAGCGCACCCTCCGGGAACTTCAGCCTAGTGCTGGACCTCACTCGACGGCTAGCACAAGCCAACCCCGAACTCACCGCGCCAGCTTCCCAAGCCGAGGCGGTCGTGCTTATCGACGAGATTGAACTGCACCTGCATCCCAAATGGCAGCGGCGCATCGTTCACAACCTCACTGCGGCATTTCCGCGCTGCCAATTTATCGCCACAACCCATTCGCCACAGGTCATTGGAGAGGTGCAGCACGACCGCATCCAGATTATCGCGAATGGAGAGGAGTATTCACCCACTCATTCGTTCGGAGTCGATTCCAGTCGTGTTCTTGAGGAAATCATGAGCGCGACCCCTAGGACAGAGGAGGTGGATCAATTGCTTTCGGAGATATCCCAGAGAGTTGGCAAACAGCGCTACCAGAGTGCTCGTGAATTGCTGGTGCAGCTCATTGACCGTCTAGGCGAGAACGACCCCGAAGTCACACGAATCCAAACCCTCCTCGAATTCATGGAGGGTGACGAATGAGGGAGATCATCAAAGGTTTCGAACCAGTGAGCCTGACAACTCATCGCAATGAACTGCACTCCGATTTTGACAACTACACGGCCAAGAAAGAACTCCGGCACGCGCTCGTTTCCGAGCAGCGCGGTCTTTGCTGCTACTGCATGGCGAGAATTTCCGCCGAGCGCGGGAGGATGAAGATCGAGCATTGGCACTGCCAAGCGCACTATCCTGCTGAGCAACTCAGCTATCGAAACCTGCTTGGCGCTTGCCTTGGTGAAGAGGGCAAGCCGTACGAACTCCAGCACTGCGACACGCGCAAGGGGAACCAAGACTTGCTCTGGAACCCTGCGAATTTCGACGTCTCGTCACAACTGAGTTACAGACCCGACGGCACCATCGAATCAGATCACGGTGAGTTCAATCGTCAGGTCAACGAGGTGTTGAACCTCAATGTGCCCTTTCTGAAGAACAACCGCAAGGGAGTCCTCGATGCTGTCCTCGAATGGTGGAAGCACCACCGCCACGCACCTAAGGGTCGGATCAAACGAAAGATCGACAAGTACGCCCCAACGGGCGGGCAGCTTACCCCGTTTTGTCAGGTCGCGATTTGGTGGCTGAGCCGGAAACTAGCACGGATGCGTTGACTGACTAAGGGATCCGTGCCGAGAGAATTCTTGAACCGTCTTCAAAACGCTTGATCTCGGCCCCGGCAGTCGTAAATTTCGCCGAAGTGCTGGTCCAGTTTGTCGAGTCCATCGCCACCGCAGAGGTCAGCGGGTCCCACTGTGTGCAGTCGACGTCACCCAAGCCGATCTCGTCAAGAGTAGGTCCCCGCAACCTCTCGAGCGGGGAGATCCGCCTTACCGAACCAAGATGCCTAATCTATAGTTTCGCGTAGAAAGCGGTGACTCCGGCACAGGAACTCTGAGAACCCTCAGGCTCGGGCGAGCAGACCCGATTTGAGATAGCGGTGTGTCGAGAACTACGAGGCCACTCAGGCCGTGTCGTTCTAACTAATCGACTCGCGGCGCACTTCGTTAGTCCGACTCTACCGTCCGTGTCCCCCGATGTCGAGCTCACCGATCACGTCAAGTGCAGGGCGACTGGTTGTCGTCACGTTCAGACTCACAATGGGCGGCCAACGGCAAAGGACCGAATCGTTTGCGAATCTCTCCGGCCAGCCGCAGGCGGAAGAACCTGGCGTGTCGTACGACCCAAGCCCTATCCGTGGGTTTGTGGCAGTGCTCGTCCAACCACCGAACGCAATTCACTTGCGAATGAGCCAGATCCCAGAACCACTCCGCAGACCAACAACACCGAGCCCTATGGGGTTTCGATTACATGCCCGTTCCTGAATTCACCCCGACTCAGGGGCTCCTGCGAGCCGGAACAGACCATAGAGGTCCTCCCGGCTCAGCCGCGCTCCGAGATCCACAGAAACATCATCGACCGTTTCGTCGAACAGGCGCTGCTTGCTCTCGAGGACTTTGTCGATGCGCTCCTCGATCGTCCCGACGCAAGAGTACTTGAAGACACTGACCTTCTGTGACTGGCCAATCCGATGGCTCCGGTCCTCGGACTGACGCTCGGTCGCAGGATTCCACCAACGATCCATATAGAAGACATACGAAGCCTCTTGAAGATTCAAGCCAAGCCCCCCGACGCGCAGTGAGAGGACCAACACCTTGTGGGCAGCCTCCCGCTTGAAGATGTCGATCACCTCGGATCTCTCCGCCTGGGGCGTTAGGCCCGTGATCGAGAGCGGATTGTACTGCTTGAGGCGCCTCACAACAGCCGCAACGCCAAATGTCTCGTCCACGTACTGGGAGAAGACCAGTGCCTTGTAACCTTGAGATGTGAGTTCGGCCAGCCTGTTTTCGATGTCGTCCAGTTTGGCTGACCTGCCCGTCTTAGGATCGGCGTTGCAGATCTGCTTTAGGCGCGTCAGCAGGGCGATCAGATGATGGACGCGAACCTCCGCGCCAAGTTTCTCGAGATACACGACGCCTTCCCGCTCGGCCTTCGAATAGCTGCTGTGCTGGTCGGGATGCAGTTCAACACAGACCTTGGTCGTCAGCTTGGCTGGCAACTCCGGAAGAACGTCACCCTTCTTGCGGCGCAATTGAAGCTGGCGATGACGAGCGGCCAATTCGTTGCCCGGCCAGAATCGCCTTGGTTCTCCAGAGCTATCGTGATCAACGAACTCCATGATCGACGCCAGATCATCGACACGGTTCTCCAGTGGCGTTCCGGTCAGAGCCCAAGAGCGCTCCCGGCGCAAGCGTTTGAGAGCGCCACTGGTCTGGTTGCGATTCTTGATCCGTTGAGCCTCGTCTGCAATGACAACACCCCAGGTACGCCGCCACACCTCTGATCGGGGATCGCTGTCGAACTCAGCGCGCAGAGTGTCGTAGCTGGCAAGAAAGACCTCGACCTCCGCAGCCCAGCGCCAGGACCGCTCAGACGCCGCACCTCTGACGATAATGGCGCGGACTTCGGGTGCCCACTTGCGGAGCTCTCGGCGCCACTGCTCCAAGAGGCTGGCAGGAGCCACGATCAAGCTGGCTCTGACGGCCTTGCGCAAGAGGAGAACGCGCAAGGCAGCAATGGCTTGAAGGGTCTTGCCGAGCCCCATGTCGTCCGCTAGCAGCAATCGGTCGCTCGCGACCAGAGCCTGCGCTCCCTTGATCTGGAACGGCAGCAGCTCGCCCGGCCAGTCGAGTTCGAGGTCGCTGCGCTCCGTCTGGACCGGGGCAGCGAGCAGTTCGCGCAATCGCCGGGCGAATGGCAGTTGTCCGCAAGTGGCCATTCCGAGACTGCGGGTGTTCCCACGGCCCTCGTGATCCACAGACAAGTCGACCGCTACGGCCACGCCAACACCGAGCGTTGATTCTCGAAGGGCGCGGTCCGAAGCAAGCTCTCGCAGGGCATTGGCAACTCGGTCCAATGGCTCCAAGGGATCGTGCCGCGCCATGACGGCAGCCAGCAGGCTGCGTTCAGAGGACGCATCTGACCGACTCGCCGCCATGCTTGCCAGTCGGCGAGTTGGCCGACCGGCAGCCGCCCAAGCGTAAGTTGCGCGCGCAGCATTCCGCGTGACGCTGGCGAGCGGCAATCCGACTTCCAGCCCGCCTGCTTCGATTCCCGCTGCAACCTCGCTCTCGAAGCCGATCAGGACAGTCGGGGAAGGCACGGCCGACCGAAACACCGATCGAACGCAGTCAAGGCGAACTTGGAAACTCGGTTCTGCTGCAGAGCCATCGGGCCAGACCGCTCGGTCAGCACGGGAGAAGCAAATGCCGAGCGGCCTGCCCTCGGGCGTGGTCTGGAATAACGCCGCCACGCAGCCCTGGCTATCTTCGCGGCAGTGAAACCAGCCTATGACCTCAGGCTCGCGATCTGGTGGCGAATGCTCGAACGGAACAGGCAAATGGCAACGCCCTCAGCCATCGGATGCCCCCGGACTGCTGAAAACGGCCGGAGTGTCATCCGCCCAGTCTCCCGCCTGTGCTTCTGGATCAAGGTCCGGCTGCTCTTCGTAGCTGACTTGGTACTCGTCGCTTTGGATCTCCGGGCGCGAGTCGGGAAAGAGCCTCTTCAAGTCCCACTCGTTGATGGCAACCCGGACCTTGTAGCGCATGCGGTTCTGGGCGGAGACGCCACCAGCCACAGGCTGGTGGTCCGGAGCGTCCCACCCGTACGCCTCGCTATACAGCTTGCGCAATGTCTCGATAGCGGTGTGGACCTCCCCGTCATTGGGAGTCCGCAGAGGCATGCATTGACTCGTGAGCTGGTCCATTCCCTCAACCGCGCTGTCGGCGATGGACTCGAGACGAGGCCTTGCCCTCAATCTTGGCGGAACGTTGTCGCAGTCCTGCTTGCCATGCGTGCTTATGACCCTCGTGGCGAAATCCGGAGTCACGGTTGCGACGGTGACGAGTCCTGGATTGTCGGCGATACGTAGCCAGCGCGCCAGTTCCGCATAGGACCGGCCGCGCTGGAGAATCCCGTACGAAGCGACGAGTTCAATCTCGTCGAGCAGAACCACCCAGCCCGGGTAGCCTGCCCCCCTGATCATCTCCACGAGGAATCGCAATCTCTGGGGCGGGATCTCTGCAACCCTCGGAGTGCGGAACCCGGTGTACTCCCTTTTTCCAATCTCCCTCAAGCCCGCCTTGATGCGAGAGGCCAGTATCCGGTCACCGGCCCAAAACGCCTCGATGCTGCTCTTGAGTTCCGGATCCCTCGATTCGATGTACGCCACCAAGCTCGCTTGGAAGATCCCGTGCAGCGAACCTTGGTAAGCCGACCTCGCCACCCATCCGAAGAAATCGCCGAATGCCTCGGTCTTCCGCTTCTCGGCCAGTTCCAGCTCTTCGATCAGACGCCCGGTTCGTCCTGGCACTTTCGCACCGTCGACCGCAGCCGTCAAGATCTTGTTCAGGTCGAATAGCGGCGTCTCCTTGCTGACGGCCACCCTGCTGCATACGAAGCCTTGCTCGAGAGCGATGTGCTCGAGATATGCCAGCAGGTGCGACTTGCCGACCCCGAAATCCCCCGAGACCAACATCCCATGTTCATGCGCCGATTCGCCGATTCCGGCCAGCGTCTCTCGAAAGCGATCCTCGATCGCCTGCTGTTTGCAACCCAGCTGCCGCACGGCGTCGCTATTGGGAACGCCATTGCGCAGGGCTTCAATGGCGCGTCGCTTGGCGAGCATTCCGCCTTCATTCGCCGACATGTTGAAGATCCCCATCGAGTCTCACCAGAGAAGCCACCGGGTTAGCTATGTGCTTGTCCCGGACATCTTCCAGCAGCCTGTGATTGAGGGCGTCGTAAAAGCCCATGTTGCGCGTTCCGGGCTGGGCAGGCACAGTGCCAAATGCTTCGCTAGTGGCGACTACGATCAGTGTTCCCTCGAAGCGATCGATGCCATCGACAAACTCGCGCAGCATCTGAAAGTGGTCGATCGCCATGCCCCTCGTGTAATAGCGCAGGCCGTCCTTTGGATTCCGAGCCAAGGTCACGCGAGAGTTGTCGAGCAGCACCACGGTTCCGGAATGGCCGGCAAGACGGATCCACGTGGTCGCGGATTCGATGAAATGCCTAGCTGTCGTGCGGTCGATCCGGGTATAGATCATGTAGTCGCGCACGGTGCTCAGGCGGGCGCCAGCGAGCCACCCGAGCAACGGGTGATCCGCGCCACCCTCATCCAAGCACAGCTTGGTCATCGCGGCCCGGAAATCCCGCATCATCCCGGAATTCCGGTACACGCGATCCTGGATCGCAGGCCGGAGGTCCTGCAGGACGACTTGCCCTTCAATCCCGTTCCGGTCGGCAATCGCGCCGAACACGCTATCGACCTTGGCCGGATCGATCCCGTCTACGAGATACTTGCGCTCCTCGGCAATATCAAGGACGACAGCGCGGGCCAGACGTGGCCAATCGATCTGCGAAGCCATGTCGAAGAAGATGTCCTGCGGCATATGCACCCGAACACGCGCCGCATCGACCTTGATGACGACATAGTTCTGACTCCTGCACAGATCCTCGACCTTGCCGATGGCCTCGGGCCTCGCCTCATCGGAGGCCACTGCAAACTTGATGGACGCACCCCCGGCCATGACGAAACTGCTCAAGTACTCCTTGGAGAGGACGTCGAGCCACTCTTCCAGCCGAACAGTCTTCGCCATCAGGCATCCTCCTCGAAGTGGACCGAGTAATATTTGGATTCGAAGCCGTCAGGTCCAACGAACGAGAAGTATCCCTTCTCGCGCGTGCCAGTAGAGGACGGAAAACTAATCTTGGGGCCCTTGCCCCGCTTGGCACGCTCCGGCCCTTTGGCGTCCAAGATGTAGAGGTCGCGAGCGAAATCCGTCTTGGTGTATTCTCTCGACACCCCGGGCAAGGATGTGAGGTGCTTGTAGACTCTGCTCAGCGGCATAGGTGGTATTGAGCGGTGCCCAAATACCGTCTTCTTCTGATCCTTCAGGATGTCCTCGTAGACGAAGTACAGCGCCTCGATGAATCTCTCGGGCTTGTATCTGCCGAGACTTGCCTGTGCGTCTCGCAACAGGCCGAGGACATGGGAAGGTCGCAACGTGCGAATCTTCTTCTGATCGAGCATGAGCGACCGGTCATTCCCGACGCGGAGGACGGTCGGATACGAGATCAGAGCCCCATCCTTTTCATGAATTCCCAAACCGTCCGCGTCGGCAGCATCCCGAAGCTCCGCAGAGTAACGCGCCCCAAACGAAGGCTGCGCGTCTTCGGCACCCCCTGGCCACTCTGTGGCGGACTCGATTGCCAACTCGAGGGCGGCAACCGACTGGCGCAGATTGCCGAGGGTACTCGCGAGGTCATCGGGGCAGCGACCAAGGGCTGAGATATCGCCATTGAGGGCCGCCTTTCTTGCTTTCGTCGCGGCCTTGCGAACGTCGGCAGCCGACCTTATAGCCGCTTCAGCCGCCTCGGTGGCTGTGCCAAGCGTCTGCTCGAAAGTGGTCTCCGATTCGTGCATGAAACTCAGAGTCTAGCACGGCGGAATCGTCGCGAAATCCCGTCAGCGCAGAGGCTGTCTCATGCACATGCGGCCTCGCGAGATGCGCCGTTCGCACCTCCCGGCTCGACATCCGCGGAAGTGAGGATCCCTCAAGCCTGAGGCTTCTGCGCCCGATCCGCCACGGACGGCACACGTCCTTCCAAGCGCCCGTGCCACTTTACGGCTTCTCTCTCAGCCTTCCCTGATTAACTCCAGCAGTTCCTCGGCCGAAATCTTTCCGCTCATGTCCGTTCCATCCAGAAGGCTGTCTGCAAGGTCCCGCTTTGAACTGTGCAGGCCCACGATCTTTTCCTCGATGGTGTCCTTCATCACCAGCCGGTAAACCGTCACCGGCCTGGTTTGGCCGATGCGGTGGGCGCGGTCCGAGGCTTGGTCCTCCACGGCAGGGTTCCACCACGGATCCAAATGAATCACGTAGTCGGCGGCCGTAAGGTTCAGGCCTTGGCCTCCTGCCCGCAAGCTGATCAGGAACAAGTTCCCTTCCCCGGCCTGGAAGGCATCGACTTCGCGCTTGCGGTCACGCGCCGGCGTGCTTCCGTCGAGGTATCGATAGCTGATGCCTTGCTGGTCGAGATGCGATCGGACAATCGCGAGGTGGCTGGTGAACTGGCTGAAGACCAGCGCCTTGTGCGCATTGTCGATGAGTTCCGCAACAGTCTCCAAGAACGTCGCGAGCTTGGAGCCGGCGATCTCCGTCCCCGGCATGGCCAACTGGGGATGGCAGCACGCCCTGCGAAGTTTCATAATCTCCGCCAAGATCATGAGATGGTTGCCATCAGCCTCAAGGGCCTGGCTGTCAAGGCGTTCCACTGCTTGCTGCCTCACGGCCTCGTAGAGCGCCCGCTCCTCGCGTGGCATCTCGATGCGCAGGGTGATTTCTGTCTTGGCCGGCAGCTCGTCCAAGACTTCCGACTTAGTGCGCCTCAATATGAACGGCCCGATCAATCGCTTCAGCCGGTCTCTGGCGCCGCCGCTCCCGTCCACTTGGATCGGCCTGGCGAAACTCTCGTTAAAGGACTCTACAGAGCCGAGCAACCCAGGGTTGATGAAATGAAACAGGTTCCAGAGCTCGCCCAGATGGTTCTCGACAGGAGTGGCCGTTGTGATCATGCGAAAGTCACAGCGCAAGCGCATTGCGGCGCGAGACCGCAGCGTCTCGCGGTTCTTGATGGCTTGGGCCTCGTCGAGCACGACCGTATCCCAGCGCACTTCTGCCAGGCCGTCGGCTTCTTGGTGCAGAAGTCCGTAGCTGCACACCACCAAGTCGAATGACTTGACCTCGCGCAGCATCTGCTGGCGATTTCCGGGCCCGAACTCGAGCGGTCTGAGGGTGGGCGCAAACCGGCGAGCCTCATCGATCCAGTTCGCGCACACGGATGTCGGCGCCACGACGAGCGCAGGCCCGTTGGGTGCCCGCGATACCATCACTGCCAAGGCCTGAACGGTCTTGCCGAGCCCCATGTCGTCGGCGAGGCAAGCACCGGCACCCCAAGCGGACAGGCGAGCCGCCCATCGAAAGCCCTCGGCTTGGTACTCTCGCAACTGCGCCTGCAGCGTTGAGGGCACGACCGGGTCGAGCAGCCGCGCCTCGCGAATTCTTGCAACGCGCCGCTCCCATTGCTCGTCGGCGTCGACCGAGCCGGCGTCTTCGACCAAAGCCTCCAGCGCGTGAGTCCTAGAGGGCGGCACTCGCAGGCGATTGCCGAAACTTTCCGCAAAGGCCGCGAGCTCTTGGATTCGCTTGCGGAACCTCTCCGTGAGAGCAACGAATTCCTTGTCGCCAATCTGGACAAATCGTGTCGGTGCTTCTCTGACGTGCTCGAGCAATTCGCGGAGGCCCATCACAAGCCCCGGGTCCAGTTCGGCAGACCCATCGATCTCGAACCAGTCTTCGGACTTGCGGATCTTCAACGAAAGGCAGCCCGTGGATAGCCGCTGTCGAACACGAACTGGCTCGCCTTCAGGCCAAGCGACGAGCACCTCGTCGCCGACGAGATGCAACTGCTCCAGCAGCACGAGAGTGTCGTGTGGATCGTCAAGAATCCACGCCGTGCCGTCCCAATGCGCCTTGCGCAGTACCCCGCACGAGGACTTTACGGCATCCAAGCGGCGCGTCTCTTCCTCGAAGTTCCGTTGTGCCCTCGTTTGCTGCCCGCCTATGATCGCGAAAACCACGCGGCCGCCCGCGCCGGGGCGGAAGGCAGGGCCTTCGCTCGCAAAAGGCCGCACCAGAGGCTCTGCCCGCAGGCCTTCGCCGTGCGGAGTCAGGTGGATCTGGGGAGTCGAGTCGGCACTCACGTCGGCAGCGTCGACTTCAGCTCCCGCGACGTCAGAATGCACTGTCACGAGGCGGCTGGCCGCAGAGATCGCACGGGTGACCGCGTGCTGAGATCCCGCCGGCACCAGCAAACCCGCGCGGCCGAGGAAGGAAATGATCTCGCGGTGCTTCTTCAGAAACCGGCAGACGGTCACGCGGGTCGGGGATGGCGCAGTTGCGATGACGTTGCCGAAGTCCGGAGGCTGGGGCAGCAGCTTGATGCGAACAAAGCTGCCTTCCGCCGTGACCCGCAGTTGCGGGTCGTCCTTCACAACCTCCACACTGATATCGGGGTTGTCCGCTCGGAACACCAGCGGATGGCCAACCAGCGCCTCGGCTGCCCTGTCATCCCGCATGCGGTAGTGAGTCGGGGCGTACTTGACGGGTTCCACCTTCTCGATCGCTGCACAGACCTTCGAGTCTTGGGCAGTGAGGCAATCGTTACGAGCACCGGAATGTAGGAGCTTGAGCGAAACCGGCTTGCCCTTGGACCAGCGCCCCGACTTTCCGAGTTTCTGCTGGAATGCCGCGACACTTAGGGAGTGGTTCACAACGCTCACACGCCAAGTCATCCTCGACTCTCCCGAGGCTTCGCCGCGATCCGTGGCGGAATTGCTCAAGCGCTCGAGAGCCAACAGGCTCCGCTCCCACGGAGTCTGGCTAAAGACCGTGTCGAGCAACGGAGAGAACCCGCCCTCACCGACTGGAAACTCAGGCGGCTCGGCAGACGTGCGATGTAGGATTTGGCGGAACTCCGACTCTGCCCACGGATAGCCGTTGCTAGCTGAATATCGCGCCAGTGCGATTATCTTCCCCCGCGCGGCCCGTGCGGCCTCCTCGTCGGCCCAACAGAGCACGGTGTAGATGAAGAGCTGGAATAGCGGCGGTTCCGCATCGCACTTCTTCCACGCATCGCCAAGGTCGTCAGCGCGTTCGCCCCTGCCTTCTGCGAGGCGGGCCGCGTACAGCAGCGCTTGGTAGTGCGCTTGGTCCGCAGGGCGTTTCCTCGAAGCGAATTCGATGTAACTCCGCGCTTGGCCATTGCGGACAGGATCACCGGAGGCTATCAGAGCTAGAAGGTAGAATGCGTCGACCACAAAAGGAAGCAAAACCTCGCGCTTGCCCGTTTGCTTCCTTGATTGCCTAATAGCGCCGTCGAAATGAGACAGTGCCTGTTTGCAATCCCCTCGTAGAAAGCACAGCCAGCCCCGAAACAACTCGCTCAGTGCTGTGTCGTGGCTTTGCAGCAGCCTTTCTGCATCGTCCAAGCGGCCGACTAGCAGCTCGTGGCGAACTACCACCTCTAGCTCTAGGCCAAGACCACCAAGCTCATTGGCAATTCTACGCAGCAGGTCGACCGGGCCCGACGAGGGCATCAACGTCAGGTGTGCCGTTTCGATCAGGTGATGCAATGCCGGGTCGCGGATGGCTGGCACCCTCGTGTACAGCCACTCCCCGTCAAATGGCTGGGCAAAGAGATCATGGCAGAGATTGCTAAGATCGAAACGGCCGGGCGATGTGGCTTTCCAGCTGACCATGAGGTCATTGAAGCGTTTCGCGTCGTTGAGGTGGAGTGCCATCCGGAGCTGCTCGATCAATTCTGGTTGGCTGCGATAGAAGAAACTCCTCCGGCCCCGGATGGTGCGCTCGGGGATTAGCTGGTTAGCGGCTTGGTCCCAGCGGCGAAGGCGCCCCATGCGCTCCGCCGACCGCGTGATCGCTTCGACAATGTCCGGGTTGCACTGAATACGGCGTTCTTCTTCGATCAGGAGCTTCTTGCCGATGAGATTGCGAACGACTGCGTTCAGTCCCGCAAACTCTGAGCCGCCCGCCGAGGGCAGATCGACGTGCGCCTGTTGCACGAACTCTAGCGCTCTGCGACGGGCCACGGGCCGGTAGACAACCGAGAGCAGCTCAAGAACCTCCTGCTGGTTTAGCGGCAGGGATTCGTAAGCGGAGATGAGATCCTGTTCCTGATTCGTCATCGATGTCTCATCAGTGTCGTGGGAGGCGACGCATCAAGGGCCCTGTGGCCATTGCCCTTCATCACCGACAAGGACCGGGCGGCTCCGGGCCGTAGTCTCGTCCTGAACTCGCCCGTCCAATTCACAAGCCGGTACTCATTATCCGCAAGTCACGAACTTCTATCTCTCGAGGACGGCTCCCCCGCCCCATTGATCAGGTACTGTTGTCAGAACCAGCCAGTCAGATCCGGCACCTCACCCGGGTATCGCGGGCCCGGACAGAACACGGATGAGAGTGCCGACGAGTTGCGGTCTCGCCCCCGGTTTCGGGCATTGGGCGCGGCTAGGCACCAAGCCCCTGACGAATCGCAGCACATCGGATCGAGACGAGCATGGACGCTCGAAGGCTGTCTGTGGACAGTGCCATATGCGCCAAGGGCCTTCGTCCAGGCGCGGCCCGCTGGCCTGCGGCGTTACCAAATCGAGCGTGCGCTTCGGTGGCGCGGACACTTCCGATGGAATTGCGAGTATCAGCTGCTGCCTGCCTTTCGGAGTCGCCGCCAACGCTGGTAAGGTGAAAGCGGTGGGGCGGCCCCAGTCGTGCTCAAGGCAGCGTGACTCGCCTCACCGGGTGTCGAGCCGCCACGGTAAGGAATAGCGCAAGTGCGACGCGCACCACGTCAGAAGATGGACGGCGATGGATTCGACTGGACTACCCGGTGGCGGTTCCTGCTGAAGTACACGCGCCGACCAGGAATCGGGAAACGCGTCAAGCGCCGCCTCAACCGGGCACTGCGACGCCGGAAGATAGAGATCGAGGACGAATAGCTCCGCCGGGACTCGCCATGAACGGCACTGCTGACCACCTTGGAGACATGTGGCGCCAACGGGTTCCTTGCTGCAAGCTTGGCCTCTTTTGATGACGACCTGTTTGGCCAAGAACGGTTGGCGAGTGCCAACTCACGATTGAGGCCACGGGGTTCCCATGGAAGCCTCGAACCATTTCAGGGCGGGCCAAGGCAGGCTGCCGCGAGTGGCCGGAACGCTGGCAATGCTTGCCTGTCCGGCGCTCCCCTTGCTGGGCCAAGTGCAGGTGACCGGCACCGTAACGGACCGTAACAACAGCCCCGTTGCACGAGCCAGCATCGTCATCGAGAACCGAGACAGCCTTGACTCGAAGGCGGCGACCCAGTCCGATGAGCAGGGCACGTTCGCCTTGGACTTGGGCCAGCCCGGCAGGTACCTGCTGGGAGTGGCCCACGCCGATTTCTTCCCAATCGAGAACAAACCTGTCGAGCTGATCAACGGTGTCAACATTGTCAAGATCGAACTCATCCGGTCACAGGACACTGGCACGACGCTCGATGTCTACGCCGCCCAACTGCTCCCGACGGAAGAGCTCGCCATGGCGCAAACCCTAGACGAGCAGGAGATCGACTCCATCCCCACGACGCGCGCGAGCAAACAGCGCATCCAAGGCGTAGCGGCAGTCCTTCCTGGAGTGCTCAGAAGCCCCATCGGAGAACTGCATTTCCACGGAAGCCCCGCACAAGAGACGAACTGGACCCTTGACGGGTTCACCTTGTCGGATCCGTCTACGGGAAGACTCGAGATGGCTCTCGGTGCAGAGTCGGTCCAGTCGCTGGACCTGGCCTCGGGGAGATATTCCGCAGAGCTAGGGAAAGGAACCGGTGGCGCCATGGTCCTCAGCACCCGGATGGGAGAGGACCGATTCAAGCAACGGTTCACGAATTTCGCTCCAGGTATCGAGGCCAATCAAGGACTGCGGTTCAGCGATTGGAGGCCGCGCCATAATTTCTCCGGCCCGATCTTGAAGAACCGCGCCTGGTTCTTCAATAGCTTGGACGTGCTGTACCAGCAGAACTTCATCCCCGAATTGCCTGCCGGGCAAGATCAAAACAGCTGGTGGTCGATCAATGACAGTCTTCGGTTGCAGGCCAAGCTGACCCCGCGCCAGACGCTGAGTTCAGGATTCGTCGTGGACTATCTCAATGCGCCGAATTCCGGTCTCTCCCCTTTGGACCCGATGGAAACCACGCTGAACAGACGCGCCCGAAGGCACTTCTTCAACTTGAAGGACCAGGTGGTGTTGTCGCCCGAGAGCGTACTAGACTTCGGATACGCCGCATACCGATCAACCTATCGGGGCGTGCCCCAAGGCCACGCCCCGTACCAGATCACTGCATTTGGGCGGGCGGGAAACTACCCCATCGACATCCTCCACATCAGTGGTCGAGACGAGTGGCGAGCCAATCTGTTCACACCGGTCGACTGGATGGGAGAACATCAATTGAAGGTCGGCGCGAACCTCAGCCACGCACGGTACTTCCAAGATGTTCGCAGGAGCGTGATCCAATACTTCCGCGTGGACGGAACGCAAGCGAGCGAGCTCTCGTTCGCGGGAAGCGGTGAATTCGGGGAATCCAACCTCGAGGCCGGCGCCTACCTGCAGGATCGCTGGTCTATTCGGTCACGGCTAGTGGCCGAGTTGGGACTGCGCTGGGACCGCGATCGGATCGTTTCGCGGGGAGCCGTGACGCCGCGGATCAGCTTGGCGTTCATGCCCCCAGGGATCGCAGGCGCCAAGATCTCGGCCGGTCTGGGCTGGATCCCGGGCGCCACCTACATGCGGATCTTCACCCGGCATCGGGACCAGCGCTCGATTTACGAGACCTTCGCACCGGACGGCAAGACCCCGCTGGGGCCGCCCGATGTCCGATTCTTCCAGTTGGGCAAGTCGCGTCTGGCCATCCCGAGCACCCGGAACCTGAGTGTCAGCTGGAATCAGAGGATTTCGGGGGAGACCGACATCGCTCTCAACTATCTGCGAAAGCGGATGCGGAATGGCTACGCCAACGTCCCCGTCTCGACCTCAGCAGGCGCAGACAGCTTCCTGCCCGGCGGGGGTCGAGCGGTTCCATTCCAGCTGCGGAACTTCAAGCGTGACACCTACGACTCGGTCGAGGTCTCCTTGAGCAAGCCGCTGCCCGGCTCGCACCGTTGGTTCTTGAGCTACACCTATTCGCGCTCTTGGTCGAACGTCGCCCGAGAGGTGGACACGAACGATCCCATCCGCTTTTCCGAGACGGCGGGCCGCCTCGCGTGGGACATTCCACACCGCCTGGTTTCGTGGGCGTCATTCCAGCTTGGGACGAAGACCTCCATCACCTACCTCGCCGAATGGAGAGATGGCTTTCCGTTCAGCGTGCACGACGACAACGGCAAGCAAGTCGGTCAGATCCATAGTTGGAGGCTGCCTAGGCATTTCAGCCTCAACATTCATGTCCAAAGGGAGATTTCCTTCCTCGGACACCGATGGTCGCTGCGCCCGGGCATCGACAATGTCACCAACCGCCCCAACTACGGTTTTGTCAACGGCAACATTGACTCTCCCGAGTTCCTCGATCTATCCGGCCGGTCGCCCATCAAGCTGGTCGCTCGAGTGCGCTGGCTCGGAAGATCGGAAGACTGACGAGCGGTGAGGAGCGGTCACGGGAGCATTCGCTTCTCGGATGGCCGCCGACTCACTGTCACCTAGATCAATAGCGTTGGGATATGACCTCGCGAGGCGTCTGATCACCAAGCGCTACCGCCAAGGAGGGAATCCAATGGCATGGAAACGAAGCAAATAAGCTGCTGCGACCAAGCATGCCAACGAGACCGCTATCGCATGCAGGCCCTTAAACCTACCTACGCGCTGCACCTCGCTTCTCAACCCACATCGCAGCCCCTGCGCAGCGAAAAACACGATTGCCACCTGTGAAATCGTACTCGTTGAGGCCGATTAGCACGATCCCCAGTTGAGTCACTCCAGTTGCGGGCTAGAATCGACAGATGCGCAGATGGCTTCCATCCTGTCTCGTGCTAGTCCTAGCTGGCTGCGGCGGCTCGCAGGCGAACGTGTCGGGCGAACTGCGAGTCTGGCACACGGTCACGCTCGCTTTCCACGGCCCCGAGGCGTCCGAAACGGGTGAGCCGAATCCGTTTACGGACTATCGCTTGGACGTGACGTTCACCGGTCCCGATAGCGAGTATGTCGTCCCGGGATTCTTTGCTGCCGATGGTCGCTCCGCAGAGACATCGGCCGACTCGGGTTCAACTTGGTTGGTTCGGTTCTCGCCCAACGCCGCAGGCGAGTGGCGCTATCGAGCGTCGTTTCGGGCCGGGCCCGGGGTCGCACTCGCCGACGATCCCGCCGCCGGCCAGTCGGCGGCATTCGACGGAGCGTCGGGCGAGTTCGTGGTTGCGGGCTCCGACAAGCAGCCGCCCGACTTCCGCTCTCGCGGACACCTCGAGTACGCCGGAGAGCGATACCTGAGGTTCGCCGGAGACGGCAAGTACTTTCTCAAGGGCGGTGCCGACAGTCCGGAGAACCTGCTGGCGTACACCGACTTTGATGGGACTCGCGACCAAGACGCCGAGTCGGGACGCCGAGAAGCCTTCCTGCACAGTTACGAGCCGCACATCCAGGACTGGCGCGAGGGCGACCCATCGTGGCAAGACGGCAAGGGCAAGGGGTTAATCGGAGCTCTCAACTACCTGGCCTCGGAGGGCGTGAATTCGATCTACTTCCTGCCGCAAAACGTCGGCGGAGACGGCGACGACACTTGGCCTTGGATCGCCCCCACGACTTTCGATCGCTTCGACGTGAGCAAGCTCGAGCAATGGGAAATTGCCTTTTCGCATGCCGACCGTCTGGGAATCCTGCTGCATGTCGTCACGGCCGAGACGGAGAACGACCACTTGCTCGACGATGGCGAGTTGGGGCCCGCTCGCAAACTCTATTACCGAGAACTCGTCGCCCGATTCGCCCACCATCCCGCCCTGATTTGGAACCTCGGGGAAGAAAACACCAACTCCACCGAACAGCGCAAGGCTCATGCATCCGGTCTCCGTCGGCTCGACCCGTACGACCACCCCGTTGTCATGCATACTCACGCGACCGCCGACCACCACGAAAGGCACTACACACCCTTGCTTGGGTTCGAAGATTTCGAAGGCGCGTCCATGCAGATCCGCGATGACTCGATCGTCCACACCGCGCTCATCGAGTGGATGCGCAGGTCGCGCGAGGCGGGCCGGCCCTGGATCGTGGCCTTCGACGAGCAGCGCACTGGCCGCGACGGCATCGCGCCCGATGCGCAGGACGAGTCGCGACACGACGAGCGTCGCGACCACCTCTGGGCGACTCTAATGGCGGGGAGTTGGGGGATCGAATGGTACTTCGGGTACATGTACCCGCACAATGATCTCGACCTCGAAGACTTTCGCTCCCGCTCTCAGATCTGGTCGATGACCCGCCATGCGCTGGAGTTCTTCCACGAACATCTGCCGTTCCTCGAGATGATCCCGGCCGATCATCTCGCATCGAACAGCGACGCCTACGTGCTCGCCAAGCTCGGTGAGATCTACGCCGTCTATGTACCGTCGGGCGGGAGCGCGGCCTTGGACCTAGAGGACAGCGAGGGCGAGTTTGAGGTCACTTGGTTCAACCCGGCCGAAGGGGGTGATCTGTCCGATAGCACCGCCGTGTCCGGCCCGGGAATCGTTCAGCTCGGACCGGCGCCGGGCGAGCCCGCCCAAGACTGGGTTGCGCTCGTCCGTCTCGCCGGAGACTGACCGCGCACGCTTCGCCCAGGGGCTAATCCAGCGCCACTTCGAACACAAAAGCGTGCTTTCCCGCGTCCTCTCCGGGGCTGCGGATCACGAGCGCGTCCTCCCGCTGGGACCAGTCGAGGTCTCCCTCGTAGCCGAGCAAGCGAACCGCGGAGACTGCATGCCCTTCCAGATGCTCGGAGCCGGCCCGTAGCGACTCGATCGTCCACTCCTGCTCGGCGAGGCCCAGCGCGGTCGCATAGAGTACTCCGCCTTGGGTTGTGAATCGGATGTCCTCAGGCCCCATTTGCTTGTTGCGCTGCTCGCTGAGGTGCCCCTCAACCGTCTCGGTCGGACCCTCGCCGTAGATCTTCCACGGCCGCGAGCCGTAGATGGCTTCGCCATTGACCTTCAGCCATGCGCCGATCTCGCGTAGCATCTCGGCCTCTCGCGCGGGAATAGTACCGTCGGCCTTGGGCCCGACATTGAGCAAGAGGCAGCCGTTCTTGGATACGACATCGATGAACTCGGTCAGGATCAGACTCACGTCCTTGTAGCGGTGATTGTCAACATAGCCCCAGGATGTATAGCCGACCGAGGTGTCCGTTTGCCAGAACAAGTCGCGCATGCCAGCGAGCCGGGCGCGCTCGAGATCAAGGACCGCGACATCCTCGGGCATCGCAGTGAACTTGTAGTTGACGACGCCAGTCTTTCCCCAAGCCCGGGCGCGGTTGTAGTAATAGGCCATGAATCGCTTGAGGTGTGGCGCGAAAGGGTTCTCCTCCCAGGTCGGGACCTGCTGCCTGGGACCGATCCCGAAGTCGAACCAGACCAGGTCGGCCTTGAACTTCTCCGCCATTTCGGCCGTTCGCCCCAACCAGTCGTCGCGGAACGCCTCGCTTTGCGGGAACCAGTCAAAGTTCTGCCCCGACGTGAACTTGAGGTCTTCGCGGGGCTCGCCGTACAGCCCGAACGCCTCCTCGTCGACGGTGTCATACGATTCGTCGCGGACGTAGTAGCCGTAGTTGAAGGCGCGGTGGCTGCTGACGCCAAACTTCATCCCGCGGGCGCGGACCGCCTCTTCGAGATCGGCGATGACGTCTCGCTTGGGCCCCATCTGAGAGGCATCCCACTTGGTATAGCTCGATGCATAGAGCGGGAAGCCGTCATGGTGCTCGCCGACGGGCACCACGTACCTCGCTCCGGCCTCTTCAAATAGCGCCGCCCAAGCTTCCGGGTCGTAGTTCTCGGCCCTAAACATCGGGATGAAATCCTTGTAGCCAAAGGTCTTGTGAGGACCCCAAGTCCCTCGGTGATGCTCGAAAAAGTTGAGACCTCGACGCCGGTCGAACTCGTTGAGATACATGCGTCGCGGGTACCACTCGTGGCCAGTCGCCGGCACGGCATAGACACCCCAATGGATGAAGATGCCGAGCTTTGCGTCTAGGTACCAGTCCGCGACACCGTTCCCCGCCAACGAGTCCCAGTCTGCCGTGAACGGGCCAGTGGCAATCGTCGCGTCGATCGAACGATGGTCGGCTTCAACCGCGCCGGTGAAAATGATTTCATCGAACGCCGCATGCTCCCTCGGTGACTGCGCTCCGCACCCGATCAAGCCGGCTACTGCGAGGGTGCCTGTCAGTGCGTACAAGGTTGTCTTCAACATGACTCTCTATTGTGGGCCGCAATTCAATCTCGGCTAGAACGCTTCCGCTGAGATGACATCACGTGTGCAGCGCAGAGCTTCAAGTAAGGTACTCGTTCGTTGCAGCCCGCCTTAGCCGTCGTCGAGGGCTGGTGGCGCAGGAGTTCGCGGAGTGATTCCTCGGACTGGGCAGCGCCAGCGATGAACAGGTCGAAGATTCCCTTGTGCCGAGTCGAGTTCCTATGCCGGGCTTCTGCCCTCTCAATCCCCCGCAAGTGATTCCGCGACTTAGGCAGCATAGTGACTATTGGCCACTCAAAAACCACCTCGGCCAGAGGAGCCAGCTTGGCACCGAGCGGGGGTTTGGGAGGACTTTGGCGAGCGGACTTCGAGTCCGTTCGCCCGGTACGAGACATGTTCGGGCCGAGGCTGGCCCTACTCGGGATTGGAGGCGAGCTCGTGAGCTGGCTTCCACAGTGAGCTGCATAGGGTACTCTTTCAGGCAGGCGGAACCGTCATCGGAGACATCGCCGCCGAAGGCACCAACGGCATGACCAGAAGACAATTGATGAGACTGGGCGCGAGCGCAGCTGTGGCTAGCAATGTGCTGGCTTCCGAGCAGCGTTTCGGACCTGTGATGGCTTTCGCGAAGCATCTACAGTGGCTCTCGTTTGACGAAGTGGCCGAGTTTCTCGTGGAGGCCGATCTCGACGGCATCGAGGCCACAGTCCGCAAGGGCGGTCAGGTCGAGCCAGAAGACGTCGAACGTGATCTGCCACTGCTGGTCCGGGCTCTCGAGATGCGCGGGCGAAGAGTCGTCATGATCACCACCGACATCAACGACGCAGACGACCCGGTCTCCAAGCGCGTGATCAATACCGCGAACGACCTCGGCATCAAGTGGTTCCGCATGGCGTACTACCGCTACGATTTCGAACGGCCCATCCTCGCCCAACTCGAGGGGCATCGGCAGACTGTGATGCGCCTAGCCGACTACTTGAGCGGATTCCAGATCGCGGGACTGTATCAAAACCACGCGGGCAGCAATCTCGTGGGGGGGCCGATCTGGGACATCCATCGGCTGCTTGAAGGAGTTCCTGCGGATCGGGTGTCGGCAATCTACGATCTTCGACACGCCACGGTCGAAGGCGGCCTAGCTTGGCCGGTGACTTGGCGACTGATCCGCGATCGCGTCCGCGTGATCTACATGAAGGACTTCCGCTGGCAAGGCCGGAAGGCCGTCAACGTGCCACTGGGCACTGGGCAAGTCGACCCGGCCTTGTTCAAGATGGTGAGCGCCGAGGTAAGCGAGGGAACACCCCTCTCGCTGCATATGGAGTACATCGACCATCGTGACCCCGCGAAACAGCGCGAATGCATGGAAGCGATCGCCCGAGACCGCCAAGCGCTGCGAGATCTAACCGGTGCCTGATCGCTGGGGACGGGCGGGCCGTGTTCAGGCAGTCTGTCCCGTAACTTGCTCGCAAGGAGCTGATTGCCCGTCGGGAACGTTGCGCAGGTTGCCGTGGTAGGCGTTCCCGCTCAAGCCGCAAGTGCTTCAGCTCTGAGTTCTGCAGTCAATGGCTTCAAGAGCTGGATGGGGAGTCTCTCCAGCCCACTACAAGTACGCCAAGGATCCGGAATGCTATCGCCG
>LXNI01001466.1_pt1 | contig 20285 bp, 10 predicted proteins | sample 809091 | NCBI WGS metagenome assembly LXNI01 (sample SAMN04870527, study PRJNA318959) | sponge metagenome | biome: 01000161; feature: marine sponge reef; material: water | host: Sarcotragus foetidus | place: Greece: Milos, Mediterranean Sea | collected 2013-05-29 | depth 5-7 m | reverse complement strand
CCCCCTCCCACCCCGCCAGAGCTCCCGCGCCTGCTGCACGATCTCGCGGAACCCGGAATCGTCCCGCAGGGGATCCCAGACGGGACTGGTTCTGAGCGTCATCAGGGCCGGATCCCTTCGGTCCACCGCTGCTCGCAGATGATCCAGCGCGGCCTCCGCATCACCCATCCCCACGGACACCATCGCCAACTCCACCTCCGAGACCCGCTCCCCGCGGGCCTGCCGATCGGCGCTGTAGTCGTGCCGCCACTGCCAATAGGTCGAGGGGTCCTCCGGCGCGAAGGCCGTTCGCAACTGCTGCACGGCGGCACGGGAGGCGGGTGTATCGCCACGCGTCGCGAGAATCCAGTCTTCCCGGACCCCGATCGCCTCGGCAAAGTCACCCTGCCGCAGATACAGGTCCTCCAGACCCGCCCAGGCCGGGACGACCGACGGATCGTCCTCGAGGATCTGCCGGTACACCGCCTCCGCACTGTCATACCGCTCGGTCTCCACGTGGCGACGGGCAACCATCAGGGGGGACTGCGGGCCCAGCGAGCGTCCGAAGCGGGTCGCGCCGAGCAGGAACTCGCGACGGATCGAGTCGGTCGCTTCGACGGAAGTCCTGACCTCGTCGAACACGCCGCGAACCTCGGAGGGGAGCGCTTCGTGTGCTCCTTCGGCACCCTCGCCGAGGTGGTCTTCAAGGATGACCATCGCGGTCGCGACCTCGTCGGCGGCGCCCCCCAACTCCTCCGCTTGCAGAAGATCCTCTTGTATCCTTGCGATCAAGCCGGACGGAATCGAGTCTCCAACGGCCAGCCCGAGCAAACGGGCTCCAGCCCTCCAGGCACGCGCCGGGGCAAACTCCGAGTCGTGTTCGACGGCCTGGTCGAACCACGCCAGGGCTGCTTGCCGTGCCTCGGGTGTCCCGCGATCCAGCTCCTCCTGTCCCCGCAGGAACGCCCGGTGCGCCTCGGGGTCCACCTGGGCGATCTGGTCGACTTCGATGTCCCGCGTCCCCAGCTCCCCCTGCACCAGCGTCGCGATCTCGACCGCGATCTCGGTTTGCAGGCGCAGGATGTCCCTCATTTCGCGCTGCCACGAGAGCGACTCCATGTGCGTGTCGGACGGCGCGTGCAGAAGCTGGATCGAGATCCGCACGCTGTCGCTCTCGCCGGTCATGGCGACCGAGCCGGTGACGATCGCCTGCACGCGGAGCTCGGCCGCGATCTCCGGAAGCAGCAGGTCGGTGGTGCGGTAGCGCTCGACCGAGGTGCGCGACACGACGCGCAGGCTGGTCAGCTCGCTCAGCCGGGTGATGATCTCGTCGTGGAGCTGGCGCGCGAAGAGGTCGTCGCCCTCGGCGAAGTGGGCCAGAGGAAGGACGGCGATGGCGGTGATGGGGGCGGCGGGGTCGTCGGAGGCGAAGGTGGCGGGGGATGACGACGGGGTTTCGGCGCCGGTGTCGGGAGCACTCATGGCGGTGCGGCTGAACCACCAGGCACCGAGCCCTGCCGAGAAAGCGGTCACGCCGAGCAGCGCGAGCCCGGGGACGAGCGACCTGGCCCCGGCCGGTACGAGGCTGCGGGTGCGCTTCAGTCCTTCCGGACTCAGGTCGTAGACCCACGAGAAGGCGAGGGCGACGGGGAGCCCGAGGAAGACGAAGACGACCAGCGTCTGGAGCGCCCAGTCCGGTGCATTGAAGGCCGGCAGCACGATCTCGCCCAGTTGAAGGATCACGAAGGCGCCGGCGACGTAGAGTCCGCCGACGCGGAAGACGCCGCGGCGGCGTCCTTCGGCCCAGAAGGTGTTGGGCTGCCTGGTGTCGGGTTGCTGGTCCGTCACTTCGGTTCTCGTGGGTGGCCGCGGGCCGCGGGTGGTTGATTCGGTCTACTGTAGTAGGACATCAAGATGGGGCGAGGTGTTGGCTCAGGGGAGACCCAAGGGGGGTCGGCGGCGGGGCGTTGCGCCCACATGGCCGAAGCCGGAGGGTCGGGATTGACGCAACGTCGAGGTTCTCGCCATTGCGGCGCTGAGCCATTGGGCCATCTTCCTCCTGACCGCATTGCCGAGAATGCGAAGAGGTGACCTGTAGTGCTCCGGCGGGCAGCTTCCGCCCGCGGCGCGCTGATAGTGCGCCGGAAATCCAAAATGGCGGAGGCAACAGACGATGGACGCGAGCAGGCGGAGTTTTCTGAAGACCACGGCGGTGGCGGGCGGGGCAATGGCCGCGGGGCTGGCGGGGCGCGGCAAGGCGGCGGGCACCTCCCCGATGACCGCTCCACCCTCCTCGTCATCCCCATCCCCCCGCTCCCTCAAGATCCTCATCCTCGGCGGGACGGGCTTCATCGGCCCCCACCAGGTCGAGTATGCTCTTTCGCGCGGCCACGAAGTCACCCTCTTCAACCGGGGACGCACCAACACGCACCTCTTCCCCGGGGTGGAGAAGCTCGTCGGGGATCGCGCGAATGATCTATCCGCGCTGGAAGGCCGAAGCTGGGACGCGGTGGTGGACAACTCGGCGACCAGCGCCCCGCAGTGGGTCGAACTCAGCGCGAACCTGCTGAAGGACAGCTGCGAGCGGTACATCTTCGTCTCGACGCGATCGGTGTACGCGGACACCAGCCGGGTCCCCATGACCATTGCCGCGCCCGTCTGGACGTATGAGAGCGCGGGGGTGGAGCGGGGTGCCGAGCGGCTGCCCTACGGGCTCGCCAAGGCGCTGTCCGAGCAGATCGCCCGGGACGCCTTCGGCCCCGACCGCACCCTCGTTTTCCGGCCCGGCCTGATCATCGGTCCGGGCGACACGACGGACCGCTTCACCTACTGGCCGGTGCGCATTCATCGCGGCGGCGAGGTGCTGGCACCGGGGGACGGGACCGACCCCGTGCAGATCATCGACGTGCGCGATTTCGGGGAGTGGCTGGTCGAGATGGCAGAGGCGGGGGAATCGGGGACGTACAACGTCGTGGGGCCGCGCACGCCGCGTCCGATGGCGGAGATGTTGTACGGGATTCGGGCTGTGACGACGGCCGAGTCGACGTTCACGTGGGTGGACACCGACTTCCTGATCAACGCGGGGCTGCGTCCGTACCGGGAGCTGCCTGTGTGGAGGCCGGCACGCGATGGGGCGGAGGGGTTTGCGCGGTTTGACTTGACGCCCGAGGTGGAGAAGGGGCTGACGTTCCGGTCGCTGGCGGATACTGCGGCGGCTACGCTGGAGTATCATTTTTCGCGGTCGGCGGAGAGGCAGGCGGCGTTGCGGGCGGGGGTTGGCGCGGAGCGGGAGAGGGAGGTGCTGGGGATGTGGCGGGCGTTTCGGGGGGCGGGGTGACGGTGAACACCAAGGCGTATCGCAACCAACAGAGAGACCAGGACCAATGAGACTTTCCGCACTGAGGGCCCTTGCCGGCGCCGTCATTCTGCTTGCCGCCTGCGGCGATTCCGAGCCGGGCGGCGACCCCCCCAACCCCGCCGACCTCGTCCTGCGCGGCGGCACCGTCGCGACGGTCGACGCCGAGAACACGATGGCCGAAGCGCTCGCCATCGACGACGGCTGGATCGTCGCGGTCGGCAGCAACGATGAGGTCGACGCCTACGTCGGCCCCGAAACCGAAGTCATCGAGCTCGACGGCCGCTTCGCCGCGCCCGGATTCATCGAGGGACACGGCCACTACATGAGCCTGGGCAACAGCAAGACGATCCTGGACCTGAACGGCGCCGCCAACTGGGACGCGATCGTGAAGATGGTGGCCGAGGCGGTGGCAGACGCCGAGCCCGGTCAATGGATACGCGGGCGCGGCTGGCACCAGGAGAAGTGGGACCGCCCGCCGGATCCCGCCGTCGAGGGCAACCCGACCCACGCGTCGCTCTCGGCGGTAAGCCCCGACAATCCGGTGTTGCTCGGCCACGCTTCCGGGCACGCCGGCTTCGCTAATGCGGCTGCCCTCGCCACCGCCGGCTACGACCGCGACTCCGAACCCCCGGCCGGCGGCGAACTGGTCCGCGACGAAAACGGCGAACTCACCGGCCTGCTGCGCGAGACCGCCCAGCGCCCCGTCTCCGCCGCCTTCGCCCGCTCCCAGTCCGGCCGCACCGCGGAAGAGATCGACGCGCAGTTCCGGCTGGAGGTTCAGCTCGCCGCCGAGGAGGCCCTGTCGAAGGGCGTCACCTCGTTCCAGGACGCCGGCACGTCCTTTTCGACCATTGACCAGCTCAAGCAGCTGGAAGACGAGGGCGCGCTCCCGGTCCGCCTCTACATCATGGTGCGCGGCCGGTCCAACGAGGAGATGGACGCCCGACTGGCCGACTACTACATGCCGTCCGAGGGCGACGACTACCTGACCGTGCGCTCCATCAAGCGCCAGATCGACGGGGCGCTGGGCTCGCACGGCGCGTGGCTCCTGGAACCGTACGAGGACATGCCCGAATCGACCGGGCTGGTGCTCGAAACCGTCGAGGACATCACCGGGACCGCGCATATCGCCATCAAGCACGGCTACCAGGTCAACACGCACGCGATCGGCGACCGCGCCAACCGCGAGGTGCTCGACATCTACCAGTCGGTCTTCGACTCGGCGGGCGCGGGGGACGATTTGCGCTGGCGTATCGAGCACGCGCAGCACGTCCACCCCGACGACATCCCGCGCTTCGCCGAACTGAGCGTGCTCGCCTCCATGCAGGGCGTTCACGCCACCTCCGACGGGCCCTGGATCCCGGCCCGCCTGGGCGACGACCGTGCCGAGAAGCGGACCTACGTGTGGCGCGCGTTCATGGACGCGGGCGTGCCCATCAACAACGGAACGGATGTTCCCGTCGAGGACATCAGCCCGCTCGCCAACTTTCGCTCGTCGGTCACGCGCCAGACCGCCGACGGGTCGATCTTCTACCCCGGGCAGAACATGACCCGCACCGAGGCGCTCCGCAGCTACACGATCAACAATGCATTCGCGGCCTTCGAGGAAGCGTACAAGGGGTCGCTCGAGGTGGGGAAGCTGGGTGACGTGGTGGTGCTCGACCGTGACATTCTCACCGTGCCGGACGCGGAGCTGGCGGATGCGCGCGTGGACGCGACGATCGTGGGCGGGGTGGTGCGGTATGCGAGGTAGCCTTCCCCTGGCCGCGCTGTTCACCATCATCGCCTGCGAGTCACCCCCTTCACCCGGCGACAATCAACAACAGGAGGGCGACGCAATGGCCGAACCCACCCCCATCGAACACATCGTCCCCGAGGGCGTCGCGCGTCTCCCCGTCTTCACCCCTGCAGTGCGCGTCGGCGACCTGGTCTTCCTCTCCGGCGCCATCGGAACCCCGCCCAGCGGTGAACTCCGCATCGTCGAAGGCGGCGTCGGCCCCGAGACGCGGGCAACCATGGATAACATCGGGCGCGTGCTGGAGGCGGCTGGGCTCGGCTTCGAGGACCTGGTGAAGTGCACGGTCTTCCTGGCCGACATCGCCGACTACGCGGCCATGAACGAGGTCTACGTCACGTACTTCGAGGGCATGGAACCGCCCGCGCGCTCGGCCATGGCCGGGAGCGGGTTGGCGCTGGGGGCGAAGGTGGAGATCGAGTGTATAGCGAGAGGGAGGTAGCGAAGATGTCGATGCGCGCATATATCCCCGGACTGCTCGGAGTTCTCGCGTTTGCGGGTTGTGACCGGGCAGGTACCGGCACTCCGGAAATCGAGAACCCGATCGCCAGCGAAGTGCACGATAGCGCCGGCATCCCGATCGTCGAAAACCGGGCACCGGCACCCGGTTCGCGGCTGGGATGGGTGATCGGAGACGAGCCCGTCGTGTCCATTGGCACTCGGGACGCCTCCGACGCCTTCCAGTTCTACCGGGTCGGTGGCGCGACCAGGCTCGCCGACGGAAGGATCGTGGTCGCCAACGGCGGCTCGAACGAGCTGCTGGTCTTCGACGCCGACGGGAACCACCTCGACGCTTGGGCAGGCCAGGGCGATGGGCCCGGTGAGTTCCGGGGTCTTGCCAGCGTGAGCCCGTGGCCCGGGGATTCCCTGATTGCCGGGGACTCGCAGCAGGGCAGAGCCTCCATCTTCGACCTGGCCGGCGCTCACGGCCGAACGATGTCGTTGCGCGGCCCACCCGATCCTTCCACGCGGGAGATGGCAGCGACGGGTGGGGCGGCGGGCGCCGGGCCCGTCGACATCGAGCCCCACGTCGTGCTCCGCGTGTTGCCCGACCGCACCTTGCTCACACGGACCCCCAGGGGCTACGCCCAGGGATTCCACCGGTGGGAGTCCTCGTATGCGCTGATCGGCGCCGATGGATCCACCCTCGCGTCGCTCGGCAACTACCTCGGCACCGAGACCTACTCCGCGTTCTACGAGCAGGATGACGGGATTTATGCCGTCATTCCGCTGCTCCACCCCTTCGGCAAGACGACTGTCACCACCGCATGGGGGGATCTGGCCGCGATCGGCGACACCGAGACCTACGAGATCAGGGCCTACCGCGGCGACGGATCGCTGGCCCGGATCGTCCGCCGCGACCACGAGACGAGGCTTCCGACACAGGCCGAACAGGACGAGGCCTTTCGCGACCGGTTCGCCGGACTCGCGGAGGAAGACCGCGAACCCAGGATGGCGGTTGCCGCCGATGTCCCGCTGGTGGAGAGCTTTCCGGCCTACTCCAGACTCCGCGGCGACGCGCTGGGCTACCTCTGGGTCGCCGAGTTCAAGCTTCCCGACGCCGCATACGAGGGGACGCTGTGGACCGTCTTCGACAGGGAGGGGCGTGCGCTGGGGTTTGTTAAGACGCCGGGCGGGTTGAGCATCTTCGAGATCGGCGAGGACTACATTCTGGGTTCGACCACGGACGAACTGGGGGTGGAGTACGTGCAGATCCGGGAGCTGGCGCGGTCGGGTTGAGGGGGACAAGAGGCCCCGGGGTGGTCCGGGCTACGCCGAGACGGGCAACGTCGCCGTGATCGGGTGTCCGAACGGAGCAGAGAGCGTCGCGTTCCGAAGGGCGGCATCCAGTTCATCGGGTCGGAGCGCCGATATTCCCATCGCGCGCGCTTCGGCGAGCTGATCCGGGTCGGAGGTGCACAGCCCGCGCGATAGCTCGATCAGGGCAACACTCTCGCCCGGGCCGATTTGGTCAATCACGCGCGCCCGCCGCAGGGTTCCATCCGCGACTGCTGACGCCATGCTGGCGCCCGACGGCACGTCCATAAGCGCTACCCGCAGCCGGGTTCGCTCCCTGATTCGGTCACAGAGTCGGCTCCACCAGGCCACGTCCCCATGAGCAGCCCCCGACGCCGAGTCACCGGACACCGGCACCACCAGAACGAACCCGCCGCGCAGCCCCGCCTTGTGGAGGCGACGCAGGGCGGCGGCAAGCTGCAGGGGACTGCAACCATCGCGGCGGGTGGCCGAGAGGAACGGGACTACGTTGGACGGCCCGGCACTGCGCCTGCCAGAGCGTCTGCTGAAAGGGATTGCGGTTGTCTGCATGCCTGAGTTTCGAAGCCCAGGCGCACGGAAACGCGACGGTTGTGTAACAATGAGGTCACAATGAGCCGCGCTCTACCTCTACCCCTGTCCGATCCAGCAACTCATTCAACTCCGACACCGCCCCGGCCACCACCTCACGCAACTCCTCCTCCGCGGCCCGGGCCTCCTCCCACATGCGAGCCAAACGCCGCCGTTGGTCATCCGACGGCCCCGTCAGCGACCCCATCGTCGAAGGCCCGCCATCGAACTGGCCACGCAGTCCCCTCCACCAGCTGCGGATGTCGCGGTTCACCCGCCGCCACTCGTCCGCCACCTCCTTGATTTCGGCTGCCAACTCCTCGGCGCGCTCCAGATCCCCCGCATCCACCCCGTCCACCTCGGCCATCGCCTCCACCCCCTCGTCCGCGGCGCGCTGGGCATCGTACGCCGTCACCCCCTGCTCGTAGGCCAGCAACTGCAACTCGTGCACCTCCATGGTGAAGTCGTGGCGGGCCCGCCGCTCTTCCTCCGAGATGTCGAGCCGGCTGTCCGGACGCACCGTGAGCCGCTGTGAGCGCCGTTCGTCTCCCACCTCGAGAATGACGCCGAACCGGCCCGGCAGCACCAGGGGACCACCCGGACCCGCGTCCAGAGTGGGCACGTCGTAGCGGGCGGTGTCATGGGGGATCGGGTCGTGGCGCAGGTCCCAATACACGCGGTTGAGGCCACGGGCGCCGGGAGCTTCGAGGGTGCGGACCACCGCGTCGTCCGCGTCCCGGATCGTGATGCGCGCACCGTCCTCGACCGCGCGGGGAAGCCAGTAGTCGAAGTGGGCGCCGTAGGGCGGATTGGGGGCCTGGTAGATCCCCTGTCCCTGGGACGGCACGTCGGTGCGGTACTGGAAGAGGGTGACGGGGCGGAGCGGCGAGAAGATCGGCTCGTCCACCTCGGTCAGCCGCAGGGCGACCTCCCCACGGCCCACCCATGTGCGCGGCGTGATCAGCCCGATGTCGTCCAGGATCCAGATGCCGCGACCATGCGTACCGGCCACCACGTCGTTGTCGCGCGGGTGGATCTCGATGTCGTCGACGGGGACGGCCGGAATGCCCGAACCCAGTCGGCCCCATCGGCTCCCGCGGCTGGTGGACGCGAAGACGCCATCTTCCGCGCCCGCTATCAGGACATTCGGATTGGCATGGTGCTCCCGGATCACGTTGACGGTGGCACCGCCCATCCGGTCGCCGATCGACCGCCAGGACGCCCCCAGGTTCTCGGTCACGAAGATGTACGGCTCGTAGTCGTCGTCCCAGTGCCCATCGAGGCTCACGTACGCCCGCTCCGCCACGTGGTGCGACGCCTCCACCCAGCTTACGTAGTAGGGGAACGGCGGACCGCCCCACGCATCCACGATCCCCTCCGTCACATCCGTCCACGTCTCCCCCCCATCGCTGCTCACCTGCACCGTCCCGTCGTCCGCGCCGGTCCACAGAATGCCCGCGGTGACCGGCGATTCGGAAACCGCCGTGATCTCGCCATAGCCCGATGCGCCATCGTGCTTCGAGAGAGTCGTCGAGTCGGGAAGGACCCCCATGATCGGCAGGCTGTCCTGGTGGAGCCCCCGGGTCAGGTCCTCGGTGGCGTGCCAGCTCTCGCCCCGGTCGTCGGAGATGAAGAGGCGGTTGCCGCCCAGGTAGACGCGGTTCGGGTCGTGCGGGGAGACGAGGATCGGGGACTTCCAGTCGAAGCGGTACTCGTCGGCGGTGTCGCGCGGGAAGGGACGGAGCGCCTTGCGGTCCCCCGTCGCCAGGTCCACGCGCATGATGCCCGCGTTCTGCGACGTCACGTAGACCGTGCCCAGATCGGACGGATCCGTCTCGACGTACATGCCGTCGCCGTAGTCGATCACCTGCCAGTCGCGGTTGAGGATGCCGTGATACCGGTCCGTGCGGCTCGGCCCCCGGTACGAGTTGTTGTCCTGCAGGCCGCCGTAGACGTTGTACGGGTCGGCCATGTCCAGGTCCACGTCGTAGAACTGCCCGATGGGGATATTGGAGATGAAGGTCCAGTTGTCGCCATTGTCCCAGGTGGAGTAGAGGCCGCCGTCGTTGCCCAGGATCATGTGGTCGGAGTTCGCGGGGTCGATCCAGAGGTCGTGGTGGTCGACGTGCACGCCGGTGTTGTACACGACCTCGCGCGCGACCGTGTTGAAGGTTTCGCCGCCGTCGGTGGAGCGGTGCAGCGCACCCGCCACGAGGTACACGGTTTCGTCGTCGTTGGGATCGAGGCGCAGCTGGCTGTAGTACATGGGACGCTGGTTGAGCTCGTTCATGCGCGTCCACGACTCGCCGCGGTCGGTCGATTTGAAGATTCCGCCTTCCTCGGCCTCGACCACGGCCATGACGAGTTCAGGGTTGCGGGTCGAGACCGCGAGGCCGATGCGCCCCTTGTCGCCCTCGGGCAGGCCTTCGGTGAGCTCGCGCCAGGTGTCGCCGCCGTCGGTGCTCTTGTAGAGGCCGCTGCCGGGCCCGCCGCCGATGAACCCCCATGCGCGCCGCTGGCGCTGGTAGGCGGCCGCGTAGAGGGTGGCGGGGTCGGAGGGGTCGATGGCGAGGTCCACGACGCCCGTGTTGTCGTCGATGTGGAGGACTTTCTCCCAGGTGGCGCCGCGGTCGGTGGTGCGGTAGACGCCGCGTTCCTCGTTGGGGCCGAAGAGGTGGCCGAGGGCGGCGACCCAGACCGTGTTGGGATCGGTGGGATGGACGACGATGCGGCCGATGTGCCGGGTCTCCTCCAGGCCGGTCAGCTGCCAGGTATCGCCGCCGTCGCCGGAGTGGTAGACGCCCTGTCCCCACGGGGAGCTGTTGCGGTTGTTGGGCTCGCCTGTCCCGACCCATACCTGCATGGGATCCGATGGGGACAGCGCAATGTCGCCGACGGACAGGTTGGGCTGCTCGTCGAAGAGCGGCTTCCAGGTCGTGCCGTGGTTGACGCTCACCCACACGCCGCCCGACGCGGCGCCCAGGTAGATGTGGGACTGGGTGCCGGGCACGATCTCGACATCGCTGATGCGGCCGCCGGCGATGGCGGGGCCGATGGAGCGCCACTGGAGGGCGGCGGCGATGAGGGACTGGGCGGTGAGGGGGGAGGTGGTCGTGAATACGGTGGTCAGGGCCGCGAGAGAAACGGCCAGCGCGAGATGGCAGGCGTCGACCTGGACGCCATCCAGGAATCTTCGGCGAGTCGTCACGATGAGTTGCTCCGGTTATGTTCGACAGGATGAGGGGGCCGGTCAGAATCAGAAAGCCCCGACGGATAATACGATCCTGTCGCGGTGGTCGTTCAGCGGTAAGATGCCGGCAACTGGCGGTGTTGCAACAGCGCTGGTCTCACGTCTCAACCGTGATGTATGTTCTCGCGTCGATCAATCCCTCGCCACGATCCCATGAGCCAGGACGAAACCCGCATCTCCGAGGAGGAGGCACGCGCACTCTGGCGCCGCGCGGCCGAGCTGCAGGCCGATGCCGCTCGCCGCCTCGAGGAGCGTTCGCGACAACTCGCCCCCCGGGAGCAACCTTCCGATACGGTGGAAGCCGATGGGTACCGCCTCGCGGATGTCCGGGCCGCCGCGAAAGACGCCGGGATCTCGCCGGAGTTCCTCGATCATGCGCTCGTGGAATCCCGCAACAGGGCCGTTGTCGAGGGAGCGGACGCGCAGCCATCGGCGATGGCGGCCCGCTTCCTGGGCCAACCGCCCCGTGCGATCGAGGTCTCGCGGGTGATCCACGCACCGGCCGAGGAGGTCTACGCCGCCATGCAACGGGTTCTTCCGAGCCACCCCTTTCGCCTGACTCTGATCGACCACCACGGAGCCGATCCCACCGACGGGGGTGTGCTGGTTTTCAAGGTCCCCGCCTTCTCGTACACAACGACCGCGGCCGACCAGTCGTTTGCGTACGAGATGACCTGGGTGGACCTCAAGCAGCTGCATTTCAGCCTCCGGCGCCTCGACACCGATCCGCCAACGACCGAACTGATCGTTCAGGGGAGCCTGATCCATAGCCACAAGCTCAGTATGTGGGTCGGCGGCAGCATCTCTGCAATGGCTGCGTTGTTGAGCGGGGTCGGTAGTGCCTTTGCGGGTGGGGCCGCGGCCATCGCTCTCGGGGTCGGGGGTCTCGCAGCCGGTGCGATCGTGGGCGCGCTCACCGGTGGAGCAGCGGTCGGGGGACTGGGGATGCTGGGCTGGCGCGCGCTGTATCGCTACGGGTTGCGCCGTGGGAAGAAGGCGATCCGGAATCTGCTCGGCTCCATAGCCGTCGACATCGAGACCGGTGGGAGCTTCTCGAGTCCGAAGTCTCTTCCGGGCGCGTTCAGGGGGTTCCTTCGGGAAGATTGACCCCGCCCGCGGACAAAGCCGCCCGGGCACACCTCATGACGTCCCCCCCCTTCACGCCGTCAGGAAGAGAACGAACAGGAACCCGGGGAGCAGGACCATCATATACAGCCACCAGACGATCGACCCCTTGAGGATGGTCCGGATCCACCCGTCGCGGTAATACCTGCGGAGGGCAATCAGGTAATACACCTGGGGAATCACGAGGAAGAACACCCGGAACCACGCTCCGACCGATCCGCCCGGGGTGAGCTGGGCGGCGGCAAGGCACAGGAAGGTGAAGGTCTGGTTGTGCATTCCGAACACCAGGTGCTCGACAAAGAATCGCTTCTTGCGGACATAGCAGAAACCGAGGGCCAAGGCCAGGAACGGAAGAAGGAAGAACATCGCGATCGGCAGGTTCCCCACCGCACGCTGTACGAAGACCTCGGGGTCGTGGAGGAAGTCGATCGTGCTGGTGAGCAGCATTCTGACGAAGAAGTTTTTCCTGTCCGGGTCCTCCTCGCCGGCCGGCCGGGAAACCGCCCGATCCTCTTCCTCGGAGGACAAGAAGCTCGCGATCAGCAGCGCCACTCCCTTGAAGGCATTCTCGTCCGGACGCCCCAGGATGTCGTCCAGTTTGCGGCCATGCGTCGGCCCCAGGGCTACCCTCAGTGCCTCAATCTGCCCCTCGCTCACCTGCGCATCGATGTCCAGGTTGCGTCGCGGGGTCTGCCCGGCCAACCGCGGTGATTCGTCCGCGTCATCGTCCGCCGCCTCTTCATCCACCGGCGGTGACTCGTCCCCGTCATCGTCCGTCTCCTCTCCATCCACCGGGGGTGACTCCCGCGAGTCGCCGGCCGGGACGAGAATCTGCCCGGGAATCTCCTCCGCGTCGCTGCCCATCATTGCCGCCCCCTCCGACCACGAGTCCGGCATCGCGAACGAAAGCACCAGCACGAAGAGGAAGCTGGTGAAGAGATACAGTCTGATCGGCGACATGTAGCGCGCGCGCCGGTTGCGGGAGAACTCGTTCGTCAGGCTGCCGGGCTTGAAGAGCAGGAGCTTCAGGGTCTGGAGAAACCTCGAGTCCATCTCGAAGGCCTCCCGGCCGAACTCCCACACCACCGTCCCGAGGCCGCGCGCGTAGTTACGGTCGTTCTGCCCGCACTCGGGACAGAACGGGCTGGGGCGAACGTTGCCGCAGTTCGGGCAGACGGTCGGGGAAGGTCTCTCCTGCCGGGCGGGCTCGTGAAGGGCGGAATCTGTCATGGAGGAGTCGGGACTGGCTGGTCGCGAACATTTCGATTGTGGTTGGTTGGACCGCTACCGGGCAATCTCGGCAATGGACCGCACTCGCGCCAGAACCCGGTCCAAAGGGCCGGATGTGGCGTTTTTCCCCGCTGGCCGGTCGGCCATGCGCGCTCCTATCCGCCGTCAGTCCCGCAACACTCTCACCACGCGCCCGTCCTGACCGTAGAGCGGAACCGGACCGTCAACCACGTTGCACGACAGATCGATAGCCGACGCGTCCTGCGCGTCGCCATCCGGCGGGCTGGAGCCCGGCAGACGATAGTTCTCGGCAAGTTCCACATTGACCGTGTAGCCGATGTCCGCGAGTGCCTGAATCGTGATCGCGCTGAGCCGGTCCCTCCCGACCTGCAGCCAGCTCGACATCAGTTCCGCACCGAATACCGATTCCCGCCAGTGGCTGTCCACTGAGCCGTGGGTTGGATCGTTCTCAACCGGGACCTTCCCGCCCTGGTGGTTGGCGCCTCCCGCGGCGACAAAGGCCCCGATCGCACCGGTACCCACGAAGTGTGTGTCCCCACCGCCGTCCCAGGAGGCATTGCGCAGCAGGTCCAGCGGCCGCCAGGAATGCGCGGTGAACCCCAGCATGTGTCCGAATCCATGGAGGATCATATCGTCCACATCTTCCCGTGACACCCCGACCACGTCGAGTATGATGGCTCCGACCATGGGCAACTTCGACGACTCGCGTAATCCGCAGAGCGAAGTTCTTACACCGGGTCCCCCGTCGAAGTCAATTACGGCGACCATGACGAACAAGTCGTCGATTACGTCCTTCTGGTAGTCGTACTGGAGGCCTCCGCAACTGATTGTGCCCGGTTCCCAATCGATCTCCTCCAGGTCGGTGTCTTCCACGATGCTGGTCCACCGGTCCACTTGCGCCTGGACTTGGTCGCGGATTTCGCGTGCACCTTCGTTGACCAGAGCCACCTCGAAATGGAATTGGTGGGCAGTGTCGTCGCCTGCCGCGTCCGCCGGGTCCGAAGCGTCCTGGAAGGTGGCTGCCGGGACGGCCGTGGCCGCGGGTTCGGACATGGAAGCCGGAATGTCGCAGGACGCGGTGCCGGCCGCGAGTATGAGCAAGAAAACGGTAGTGTATTGGCGATGCGTATTCATGATTGCTATCTCCTGTCAAATGGGGTTGGTATGGCGCTCTACACGGACCGGGTGGGTTTGTTTCGAGGTTTCGCGGGGGAGGGGCGGTCGTGCGACCCTTGTTGTCCCTCCTTGCGGCCACCACCCCCGCCCAATCCATTTCCACTCCGCCCGGCGCCCCACCACCGCACTTCACCCCACAAACAAGGCCGCGCATGTACACCAGCATGATCCGACCCCTGTTCCGCCACTTTGGTTCGGCGTCGACCCCCGCCCGCCGACTGGCCGCCTGCGGCCTCATCGCCCTCGGCTTCACGGCCGACACCCTCGTGACCCCGTCACTCGCGGCCGCGCAAACCCAACCCGACCCCACCCTCATCGCCGAAGCCGCCCACGGCCTCGCCCTCCGAGGAATCGGCCCGGCCCTCATGGGCGGCCGCATCGCCGACATCGCCGTCCACCCCGCCGACCCCACCACCTGGTACATCGCGGTCGGCTCCGGCGGCGTCTGGAAGACCACGAACGCGGGCATCACCTGGAACCCCATCTTCGACGACCAGCCCTCCTATTCCATCGGCGACGTCACCATCGACCCGTCCGACCCGGACATTGTGTGGGTCGGCACCGGCGAAAACGTGAGCGGCCGCCACGTGGCCTGGGGCGACGGAGTCTACCGGAGCCGCGATGGGGGCCGCACCTGGCAGCACATGGGCCTTGCGGGGTCGGAGCACATCGGCAAGATCCTGGTCGATCCGCGCGACGGGAACACGGTGTTCGTGGCGGCTGAGGGTCCCCTCTGGTCACCCGGGGGCGACCGCGGCCTCTACCGCACCGAGGATGGCGGCGCCACCTGGGAAGCCGTCCTCACCGTTGACGAGAACACCGGCGTCACCGACGTCGAGTTCGACCCCGACGACCCCGACATCATGTACGCGGCGACCTACGAGCGCCGCCGCAGCGTCTGGGCGCTGCTGGCGGGCGGCCCTGGCTCCGGCATTCACAAATCCACCGACAGCGGCCACACATGGCGGCGCGTAACCACCGGGCTTCCCAATAGCGATATGGGCAAGATCGGTCTCGCGGTCTCGCCCGCCGACCGCAACGTCGTCTACGCCACCATCGAGGCCGGCCCCGACGACCGCGGCTTCTACCGCTCCACCGACCGCGGCGAGAGCTGGGAGCGCCGCAACTCCTATATCTCCGGCGGCACCGGGCCCCACTACTACCAGGAGATCGAGGCGTCGCCGCACGACCCGGACCTCGTCTACCAGATGGACGTATTCGTGCACGTCACCCGCGACGGCGGCGCGACCTTCGCCGAGCTCGGCACCGGCCGCGAGAAGCACAGCGACAACCACGCCTTCTGGATCGACCCCGCCAACGGCCGGCACATCCTGGCCGGGACCGACGCCGGCCTCTACGAGACCTTCGACGAGGGCACGACCTGGCGTCACTTCCCCAACCTTCCCGTCTCCCAGTTCTACAAGTTAGCCCTTGACAACACTGAACCATTTTATAATATTATGGGGGGCGCCCAGGACCTCGGGACCCTCCTCGGGCCGTCCCGCACCCTCAACCTGGAAGGCGTCCGCAACCGCGACTGGCATGCCCCGCTCGGCGCCGACGGCTACGCCCTGGCCTTCGACCCCTTCGACCCCAACGTCGCCTACCTCCAATCCCAGCAGGGCAACCTCCAGCGCCTGGAACTGAGCAGCCACGAACTCATCAACATCCGCCCGCTGCCCCTGCCCGCCGACCCGCCCGAACGCTGGAACTGGGACAGTCCCGTCATTGTGAGCCTCCACTCGCCGGGCACGATCCATTACGCCTCGCAGCGCGTGTGGCAGAGCGACGATCGCGGCAACTCCTGGCGGGCCATCAGCGGCGATCTGACCCGCAACGACAACCGCTACGAGCTGCCGATGGCCGGGCGAGTGCGCAGCGTGGACGCCCTCTACGGGAACACCGCGATGTCCTGGTACTCGACCGTTTCCGCCATTTCCGAGTCGCCCGTCGCCGAGGGCGTGATCTACGCCGGGACCGACGACGGGCTGGTCCAGGTGACCGAGGACGGCGGCGAAAACTGGCGCCGGGCCGCCCCGCTCCCGGGCGTCTCCGAGCGCGCCTTCATGAACGATGTCAAGGCATCCCAGCACCGCCCCGCAACGGTCTTCGTAGCGCCCGACAACCACAAGGAGGGCGACTACACCCCCTACCTCTTCGAGAGCACGGACGCCGGCCGCACCTGGCGCTCGATCGCCGGCGACCTGCCCGATGGCATCGTCATCTGGTCGGTTGAACAGGACCACGTGCGTCCCGATCTGCTATTCCTCGGCACCGAGCACGGCATCTATTTCACGCCCAACCGGGGCGACAACTGGATCCCGCTGGGCACGGGCGCACCCACGATCTCGTTCCGTGACCTGGAGATTCAGCGCCGCGACGGTGATCTGGTGGGGGGAACCTTTGGCCGTGGCTTCTACATCCTCGATGACTTCGCTCCCCTGAGAGATATGGCCGACGGCGCGCTTGCGGCGGGAGCCGTTCTGTTCCCCGTGCGGGACGCCTGGTGGTACATCCCCAACACCCCGTTGCAGGCCCCCGGCCAGCCGACCCTCGGCACGACCTCGTTCGTCGCGCCCAACCCGGATTTCGGCGCCACCTTTACCTACTGGCTGGCGGACCCGCCCGAGACGATGCGCGAGGACCGCCGCGCCGCCGAGAGGGCGGCCGCCGAGCGCGGCGAGGACATCGCCTTCCCCGGCTACGACCGGTTGCGCGCCGAAGCGATTGAAAGCGGCCCGCGCGTTGCAATGCTCGTACGCGACGAGGACGGCAATCCGGTACGGCGCGTCATGGGCCCCGCGACCCGCGGCCTCCACCGCATCACATGGGACCTCCGCCGCCCCGCCCCCGACCCCGTCGACCTCACGCCCCCCGGTTTCACGCCCCCCTGGGCCGGCCCGTCACGCGGCCCCCTTGCCCCGCCGGGACGCTACACCGTCGAGATGGCGCTCATCACGGAGACGGGCACCGAGCCGCTCGGCACGCCTCGGTCCTTCCTGGTGAAACCCGTGCTCAACAGCCCCCCAGGCACCAATCACACCGACGCGATGGCCTTCGCGCACGAGACCGCCGACCTGCTGCGCCGCGCCCGGGGCGCCGCCGCCGAGATCGGCCGCGCGCGCGACCGTCTCCGCCACATGCGCGCCGCCCTCGACGAAACCCCCGCGGCCGGCGAGGAGCTCTACCAGCGCCTCGAGGACATCGACGCGCGGCTGGCCGTGCTCGCGGCGCGGCTCCAGGGCGATCCGGCGCCGCGCCGACTCAATGAGCCGAGCGCGCCCTCGATCATCGGGCGCATCGGGCAGGTTGCCGGAGGGCACTGGGGTACGCGTCAGGCGCCCACCGAGACGCAGCAGGTCAGCCTCGCGATCGCGCGAGAGGGGTTTGGTGAGGTGGCGGGCGCGCTGAGGTCGCTGCTGGGAGGGGAACTTGCCGGGCTGGAGCGGGACATGGAGGCGGCGGGGGCGCCGTGGACGCCGGGGAGGGGGGTGGGGTGAGGGGGGCGAAGCCACGATAGGGCTGGAAGGAGCCTCGACGACCCGTCGGGTGGCCCGGGAAATGATCCGCGAGGCCGACACCCGAAGACGCACGGCGAGCGCATGATCTTCAACAACTATCGCGCCATCGAACGGGTCGGTGAACTGGCCCGGCGAGATCTCGGCACGGTTGACGTCTTTGACCGGACATCCGCGCGATTGAACACCGGCTCCACCACTCGTCGGACCTGAACCACCGGCAGATCCAGCTGTTGGGACATGCCCTTCGGAATCCCGGTATCCGGTACACCGTGAAGTCACATCGGACCAGTCACGGCATCACGGCCAACACAGCCCGCACCGATCTGGTCAAGCTGGCCGCCGCCGGGCTGCTGGTATCGACCATGCGCGGTAGGCGGCAGGAGTTCATCGCGACTCGGGATCTGGAAGACACCTTCAACCCAACTGCGGCGGACTACGTGATTCACATGAATCCGTGGTGGCACCCCGCCGCCGAGGACCAGGCGTCGGACCGGGCGCACCGGATAGGGCAGACGCGCCCGGTCACCATCTACCGGCTGGTAACGAAGGGGACCATCGAGGAGCAGATCGTGCGGCTGCATCGGCGGAAGCCCGATCCTGACTCGCCTAACCCGTCCAAGCGCCAACACCACCTCACTTGTTTGCCATAGAAACCGGCACCACCTCATTTGTCACGCTATCGCCACTGAAGCTGCCCTGATTGGCCACACCCCGCTCACATAACACCAAGTATCTTACAAGGGCGAATGCAACCGATTACCCACTTTTCATCGAGATTCAGCCATGCACCCGACCCAAAATCTGACTATGTCGGCAACACCGGAGGTGTCTCGCCGAAACGAGTCTGCGCGCCCCGGGTACGAGCGCACCCGCCAGCGGTCCGCCCCCTACTGGCTGCTGATCGTGTTGTGGATCGCCGCTACGGCCGGGTTCACCGAGTCCCTGGCGGCGCGGGAGAACACCGCCGCCGGCCGGCCCGGGTTCCGGACCGTGCCACAGGTGGGCTATACGCTGAAGGCGACGCAGGGCACGCTCTCCGACTCCGAATGGGGAAGCGGCCACACGTTCAAGTGGTACCGGGTGGACGGCGACACCGAAACGCTAGTTAGCGGCGAGACCAGCGACACGTTAAGGGTTGTGCAGTCAGATCTGGGCAAGAGGTTCAGGGTGGTATTCGTCTTCAATGGCAGTGGTGATGAGCGCAGGAGCCTGAAGTCCCCAAAGACGGTGCGCAAAGAGCAACGCTGCGCCACCCGCGTGTATCGTGACTGGTGTTCGAGAATGTGGGCGTGGGAACGGCCCATCTACAGCGGTGGGGCAGACAGCCAGGTAATCGGCACGTACTACGGCTACCTGGCCATCGGTGCCGGTATCGGGGTTATCGAGGACCGCACCATCGAGCATGGGGAGGAGAGGCTGAATTCGATAGGTGAAGTCGGGATGGCCAAGTACGATGACTCCCAGGATAAAATCACGCTCGGTCTCACCGCTCAGAGGTGGCTGCCTGACGGTACGCAGTTCGACATCGGGGGGATAAGATTCTCAGCCCATAGCGGGAAAACCCGCGTAGTGGGTCAGTATGAATGGGTCCGACCTTCCAATTTGCGCATCCAACGGGGCCAGTGGGTAACCGTGAGCGCCAGGATTCGCGATTCGCAGCTGTCGGTGAGAGACGCCGAGGCGACCGAGGGTACCGACCAGTCGCTGGACTTCGTGGTGAAGCTGTCGCCGGCGGCGTCGGACACGGTAACGGTGGACTATGCGACATCGGACGGCACGGCGACCGCCGGGATGGACTACACCGAAGCCAGCGGCGAGCTGACGTTTCTGGCGGGCGAGACGACGAAGACGATCTCGGTGGCGATCACGGACGACACGGTTGAGGACGACCGGGAGACGATGACCCTCACCCTGAGCAACGCCTCGGGCGCGGACCTCAACGACAGCACGGCGGTGGGCACGATCCGGAACACGGAGGAGGAATCATCCGATACGCTGACGGCGGAGTTCCAGCGGGTGCCGGAAAGCCACGACGGGTCGAACACATTCACCTTCCGGGTCTTGTTGAGCCAGGACATCGCGTCAGGCACGAAGTCGAAATTGTGGAAGGCGCTGACACGGACGGGTGCCAACCTGAAGTGGATTCTGCGAGTGAACAATCGCCTCGACCTCTTCGAATTCACCATGGAGCCGAAGGGCGACGACGATGTGATCTTTTCGCTGGGTCCGTCACCGACCGATTGTACGGCGGAGGACGCGGTATGCACGAGCGACGGCACGCCCCTTTCGAGCGCGGAGACGGACACTGTGCCCGGCCCGGCGGACGCGTCGCCAACGGTCAGCGTGACCGACGCGAGCGCCACCGAGGGCGCCGCGGTCGCGTTCGCCGTCTCCCTTTCGGAGGCGACCAGCCAGCAGGTCACGGTTCAGTACGCGACATCGGGCGGTACGGCGACGAGCGGAACCGACTTCACCGCGGCCTCG
>LXNI01001465.1_pt1 | contig 20288 bp, 14 predicted proteins | sample 809091 | NCBI WGS metagenome assembly LXNI01 (sample SAMN04870527, study PRJNA318959) | sponge metagenome | biome: 01000161; feature: marine sponge reef; material: water | host: Sarcotragus foetidus | place: Greece: Milos, Mediterranean Sea | collected 2013-05-29 | depth 5-7 m | reverse complement strand
CGGATCCGTTCGGTGCTGAGTGTCACGATCATGCTCCCATGATCTGCTCGCACCCCCGCTCATGCTCACTTCCCGTTGGAAACCCGCTTCCCGCTCATGCTCACTTCTCATTGGACAACGCTCCGACTGGCCCCCGGCCACACACGCGCGTAACTTTCCCCTCCCCTGATTACCCCAATTCCCCGGGAAGGAGACCCATGCGCAACCCCATCACCCCCCTCCTCCTTTTCCTGCTCGCCCTCAGCGTCTGCCTGGCGGCCCCCGACCGCCTCGCCGCCGCCCCCTTCTCCCCTCTCCCCCTTCTCCAGGAGGAGGAAGAGGAACAGGAGGCGGACACGACCGAAGAGGATGCGGAGGAAGCCGACACCACCACCAAGTACACCGACGTCATCACCGAGGACGCGGTCACCAGCGAGGGCCTCTTCGACACCCACATGATCGAGGACAAGCTCTACTACGAGATTCCGCTCGACCTGCTGGACCGCGAAATGTTGCTGCTGACCCGGATCGCGCGCACCCCGGACGGGGTCGGCTACGGCGGTTCGAAGGCCAACACCTCGACCGTGCGGTGGGAGCGCAACAAGGAACGCATCTTCCTGCGCCTCATGAGCTATTCGAACATCGCGGACGACACCACGGCCATCGCGCAGGCGGTCAGGAACTCGAACTTCGAACCGATCCTGGCGGCCTTCGACATCGAGGTCATGTCGGAGGACTCGACGGCGGCAGTGGTCGAAGTCACGAGCATGTTCACCAGCGACATGTCGCTGATCGGCCTGCCCAGCTTCCGGCGGACGCAGTTCGGCGTGCGTAGACTGGACGGCGACCGCACCTACATCGTGCGGGCCACCGCGTACCCGAGGAACGTCGAGGTGCGCCGGGTCGTCACCTACGACGCCACACAGTCCCCCTCCTCGGGAAGCAACACGCTTTCCATGGAGATGCACCATTCCATGCTGCTGCTCCCCGACGACCCCATGGAGCCTCGTCTCTGCGACGAGCGGGTCGGCTTCTTCAGCAACAGCCGGACGGACTACGGGCTGGACGAGCAACGTGCCGTAACCCGCTGCTTCATCACGCGCTGGCGGCTGGAGCCGTCGGACCCGGCGGCGTACGCGCGCGGCGAGGTCGTCGACCCGGTCGAGCCGATCGTCTACTACATCGATCCGGCCACACCGCCCAAGTGGGTGCCCTACCTGAAGCAGGGCGTCGAGGACTGGCAGCCCGCCTTCGAGGAGGCCGGGTTCAGCAACGCCATCGTGGCCCGCGACGCGCCCACCGACGACCCCGACTGGAGCCCCGAGGACGCGCGCTATTCGGTGATCCGCTACCTGGCCTCGCCGATCGCGAACGCGTCGGGTCCGCACGTGCACGACCCGCGCACCGGACAGATCCTCGAGAGCGACATCCAGTGGTACCACAACGTGATGAACCTGGTCCGCAACTGGTTCTTCGTGCAGACCGCCGCCGCCAACGAGGACGCCCGCGGCATCAAGTTCGACGACGCGGTCATGGGCGAACTCATCCGCTTCGTCTCGGCTCACGAGGTCGGCCACACCATCGGACTGCAGCACAACATGCAGTCGTCGGCCGCATACTCGGTCGAGCAGCTGCGCACGCGCTTCGTCTGCGAGATGGGCGTGGCCCCGTCGATCATGGACTACGCGCGCTTCAACTACGTGGCCCAGCCCGGCGACGACACCTGCTACTACCCGGTGGTGGGACCCTATGACAAGTTCGCCATCGAGTGGGGCTACAAGCATTACCCGGGCGAGGACCGGTACAGCGAGCGGGAAGAGCTGCGCGACATGGTCGCCGATATGCAGGAAGATCCCGTATACCGCTTCTCGAGCCCGACCGGAATGGATCCCACGGCGCTCACCGAGGCCATCGGCGACGACGCCATGCGTGCGTCCAACTACGGCGTGGAAAACCTCAAGCGCACCGTGGACCAGCTGACCGACTGGACCTACCAGGAGGGCGAGGACTATTCGCAGCTGCAGGAGCTCTACCAGAACGTGGTGTCGCAGTGGCAGCGCTACACGGGCCACGTGGCCGCCAACATCGGGGGCGTCGTCACGACGCGTAAGCGCCAGGGACAGGACGGCGTGCCGTACGAGATGGTCGACAAGGAGACCCAGGCGCGAGCCCTGGAATACCTGAACCAGCAGGTCTTCGCAACGCCGGAGTGGATGATCGACTCCGACATCTTCCGCCGCTTCCAGCCGACGGGTGCGCTCACCCAGATCCGCGGCGGCCAGTCTTCGGGGCTGAACCAGGTGTTGAACGTGGCGCGCATGAACCGGCTTGTGGAACAGGAGGCGTTCCACGGCGACGACGCGTACACGCTCGGCGAAATGCTCGACGACCTGCGCGCGGGCGTCTGGTCCGAGGTGACTTCGGGCGCGGCGACGGACGCGTACCGGCGCAACCTGCAGCGCGCCTACCTGGACCGCATGAAGACGCTCATGTGGGACGACAACGCCATGCAGAGCGACGTCGCGACCTTCGCGCGCGGCCAGCTGATGACGCTGAGGAGCGAGCTGGAGGCCGCGGTGGGCGGCCAGTCGCACCAGGCGACGCAGTGGCACTTCCAGGACGCGATCGTGCGCATTGACCTGATCCTGGATCCGGCGAACAAGCCGCCGCCGGGAGAAGGCGGGAACCCGCCGATCTTCTTCCCGTTTTTGAAGGGGAAGTAAGGGGGGACCAAGTACTTACGGCGACTCGCGGGAGTCGCGGGCGATAGTGGGGCCCCGCGCGTTCGGCTTTGGCCGGGCGCGCGGGGTTCCTTTTGGGAACGAGTTACGTTTGAGCAGCGATCGAAGCCGATAAGCTGGCGGCGGGCGCGATCAGGATCCGTGGCGGTCCGGCTTCGGGGTTTCGTACTCGAGCAACGCGGATTTCCCGAACATGTCGAGAAAGCGCACGATTCTTTCAGAGCCGTGCACGTCGGTCAACAGGAGCGGCCGGGTCAGTTTGAAGCTGACGGGCTGCGGCTTGCCCTCGTCCACCGCAACGTTGGTCGTGTACAGATAGGTCCGGTCGAGGTTGTCGAGGATCGGATTCAGCCGACCCGCCAGGCCTGGAACTTGACCGGTTTGCTCTGTAAACACTGTGGAACCCCCGCCCGGGAGGGGTTCGAGGCTGACGTTGAGCGGCTGCGGGGGGTGCCAACCTGGTTCCGCCTGACCGGCGTATCCCGCAGCGGCGCAGAAGACGGTGATCGGCAGATCGGAGTGAAATCCGAACCGGACGCGCCCAAAGGAGTCGGTTTCCGCCTGCATCCAGGTCTTGTTGGGGTAGTGCACCACGACCTGCGCCCCTGCCAACGGTCTGCCATCCGCCGAGACGAGCACCTCGCCCTCGATTCCCTCCACTGGCGGTCTCGCCGAGGGCAACGTCACCCTGAGTTCCGATCCGCCGATCACTTCGTATCGGGGATCGCGGCCGGTCAGTTCGCGGGTCTGCTCGTAGATGACCGGAACCCCTTCACCTCTCAGCTCCAGGAAGTACTGGCGATCCCCCGCTCCGTGGATGTCATCGACTCGCAGCATCCTCAAGAGCGAGGCCAAGGCTTCATTTCTGGTCGTCTGCCGGGTGCGCAGGGCCTCGATTGGTAGCGTATTCGCCAGTGCGCCGGGAGAATACAGTTCGAGCCGGTCGTCGAAGATGAACATTCTGGTCCTGGCGCTCTCCAGAGAATAGTCACGGTGGACAACGGCGTTCACGACCGCCTCGAAGACGGCCCGTGGGCTGAACTGCGGGATTTCCACGCGTCCGGGCGCCTTCCGCGCGGCGACCCGTGTGTTTCGTCTGGCGAACAGGACAGCCTCCCGGATCTGCCTGTCCACGGGACCGACGATCGTCGTTGCGTCCAGCTGGCTTGCCTTGCCGAGTACATTGCCGCGATAGCCGACTGCTTCGATCACTGCCCCGGGGATGTGTCTGTCCGGTCGCTCGGTGGCCAACAGGACTCCCGCCACGGTGGCACGGTTCACACCGGCGTCGTCTTCCACGAGCAGCCCCAGCTTGGCGAGCTCGGCCGTGGTGGGCTGCAGGGTCCGCGAACTCAGAAAGCGGTTGTACAGCGCTGCGTCGAGCGTGCCCTGGCCCGTTTCGGCCACGGGCAATTCGTCCGGACCGAGCAACCCGGACCGGCCTCGCCGCTGAAAGAGGCGCTGAAGGGCTTCAGTCGACAGCTCGCGCGTGGAACTGCCCTGGCGGGTCAGGTAGCCACCCGGGCTCTTGTGTACGTGCGGGCTCTGATCGACCTCGATCAGCAGCACCGCACGTTCCTCCGAAAGAGCGAGACGATGGGCGTTGTATGTCAGTACCGGCTTGATCGTGTCGCTGCAGATCTCGTAGACCAGCTTCTCCAGGGCATCCATCTCTTCGCGGCCCAATTCCCGAACCTGACCGCGATCGGTCACGCTGAAGACCAACGTACCGCCACTGGCGTTGCCCAACGCGGCCAATTCGTCGGCCAGGGCGTTCCTGCCGGGTGCGATCACCTTTCGCCCCTTGACGGAAGCTTCCTTCAGTTCCAGGCGGCTGTCCTCACCAAGCTCGATTTGGCGCAGCAACGCGTCGGCGGTCCAGATCGTCATGGTTGGCTATCTCGTCGAGCTCTCTGGTATCCGGTTGGGAGGTTCCCCGTGGGAGTGGCGATCGTCGGGCGCTTCAGAATCTCGCTTGCCCGCCACCGGGCGCAAGGCGGTGCCGGCGGACGCTGTCTCCGTGACCTCGATCCGGTCCCTGCTCCGTGGAGGGATGATTCCTCGACGCGATCTGAACATGTGTCTATACTCATATGAGTAGGTTTGGGAATCCAGTGGCGGTTGGGACCGTCAACGGTCAGGCTGGCGACGTTAGCGCGGGGCGACGGGCCCCGGGAGGATGAGGATGAGATCGAAGCGGTTGCAGGTGCTGGTTACCGACGACATGGACCACCGGGTGCGGAGGGCTGCGGACCGGGTGCGAGTATCGCGCGGAGCCTGGGTCCGCCAGGCGATCCGGGAACGGCTGGAACGCGAGTCCGGCCCGGTCCCCGCCGACCCGCTCGCCGAACTCCGCACCCTGAACGGTCCCACCGCCGACATCTGCGGCATGATCGGCGAAATCGAGGCGGGCCGCTCATGAAGGTCTTCGTCGACTCGAACATTCCGATGTACGTGGCCGGGGCGGAGCACCCGAACCGCGACCCCGCGACCAGGTTTCTCGAGAGTGCGGGCGAGGCCGGTCTGGATCTGTGCACGAGCACCGAGGTGCTGCAGGAGATCCTCTTTCGCTACACGGTGCTCGGTCGGGCCGACCTGGCGGAGAGGGTGTACGACCTGTTCATCGCGCTCGTCCCGGAAGTCTTCAGCGTGACCCTGGCGGATACGGACCTGGCGAAACGGATCCTGCTGTCCACGCCGGGTCTGTCGGCGCGGGATGCGATTCACGCGGGGGTGATGTTGAACCGCGATGTGAACCGGATCGCCACCTTCGATCGGGGGTTTGACCGGGTGGAGGGGGTGGGGCGGGTGGAGATGGGGTAGGGCGGCGAGCGTGACTCGAACGACCTCCCCGCGGGAGTTGCCGTGGGTCGAGGCCCGCTTGGGTCATGCGGGATACAGCGATGGGCAAGACGACGGGCAGATCGTATTCGGCTCGATTCTTGACGTCGACAAGACCCCATCCGGCTGGGCTGTCGTTGATGGGCCACCCGGGACGGCACGAGAGGCATTCGTGAGTGTGAAGCGCGGCACAGCCGTGGGATATGTGGCGGGTGGACGCCGGAGTTGGTGCTGGCGACGGCCGAACTGGAGCCGCGGCAGGTTTGGGGAGGGGGGAACGGATTAGCGGGCCGCCCGGGGGCGCCTACATCTCAGCCTCTCCTCGCCAGCGCTCGAGCTGTTGCTGGAGTCGGCGAAGCACACCTTGGTTGGTGCGGAACCCGACCTTGAATGCGACCCAGGCCTGGGTCGCCCCTTCTTCATCTTCGGCTGGCGAGAAACTGGAAAGGGACGCGACGGTCAGCACGGTTTCGTCCAGCACCTCGTTTCCGGAGCTCTCGGAGATCCGCTGCTCTCGCACAACGCCCGTTTCGTCAACGAGGAAGTGGGCGATGGCCACGGCTTCGCCGGAGTCTTCAGCGCTCTGGTCCCCTATGCTGTTCACCAGGGCTCGGAAGATCTCCTCCCTGTTCAGGAGGTTGGGGGTAGCCGCAAGCGAGGCGGGGTCCGAGTCGACAGGGACGGGATTGACCATGACGACGCACTGCCCTGCGCTGTAGCTGACTCGCCAAGTGGTGACCGCGTCCTGTGCGATTCTGCTGCAGCCACGTGGGTATCGAGTCCCGGTCACCGCCTCGACCCCCACATAGACCAGGACCGCGGCCACCAGGCCGAGTCCCGCAGACAGGACGATGATGCGACGTGATGGTTTGCCGCTTCGTGAGCTGCTCATGCCTTACTCCTCTTCGTGTGTTCGTCCCGTGAGCCGAGGCCCCTGCGTGCGCCCCCCCGCTCCCCCCGCTTGCGCCCCGCACCGGGGCCGGATCAATTGCGCAGTCCCCCACGCGCCTGAACCCGAACCAACAATGGCCATGACGAACCCGACCGGCAAGCTGTCCACCCTCCTCCTCGCGTCCACCCTCGCCCCCGCCCTCACCACCCTCTCCCCCCCGCCCCTCACCGCCCAGGAGGCCGAACACATGCACACCGGCATGTACGACGGCCCCACCGTGCTCCGTGCCGCCCGCCTCCTCGATGTCGCGACCGGCGTGATGCACACCAACGCGGTCATCGTGGTCGAGGACGGGGTGATCACGGCGGTGAACCCCGATCCCGTCCCCGATGTCATGCACGAAATGGACCTGGGCGACGTGACGCTCCTCCCCGGCTTCATCGACGCGCACACCCACCTGGCGGGCGAGATCAGCGCGACCTCCTTCACCGACGCGGTCACGCGCACCGAGGCGTTCGGCGCCATCAACGCGGTGCGGTTCGGGGCCATCACCGTGCGGGCCGGCTTTACGACCGTGCGCGACTTCGGCGGGGACGTGACGGTCGAGCTCGGCAAGGCGGTCGAGCGGGGCGACATCGACGCGCCCCGGGTGATCCCGTCGCGCAACCCGCTCGGCGTCACCGGCGGCCACTGCGATGTGACGGGGTTCGCGCCGGGCATCCGCGAGGGGGGCCCGGAAGAGGGCGTGGCGGACGGGCCGTGGGAGGTGGTGCAGGCGGTCCGGTACCAGATAAAGCACGGGGCGAAGGTGATCAAGACGTGTGCGACGGCGGGGGTGCTGTCCATGGAAGGACCGGTGGGCGCGCAGCAGTATTCGCTCGAAGAGCTCACGGCCATGGTCGAGGAGGCCGCGCGGCACGGGATCAAGGTCGCGGCCCACGCGCACGGCTCCGAGGGGATCCTGGCGGCGGTGCAGGCGGGGGTCGCCTCGATCGAGCACGGGTCGATCCTGACCGACGAGATCATGGACCTGATGATCGAGAAGGGGACGTACCTGGTCCCGACCACCTATCTCGCCGACCGGATCCCCCTCGACGAGCTGCCGGCCCCGGTGCGCGCCAAGGCCGAGGAGATCCTGCCGATCATGCGCGTGAGCCTGCAGCGCGCCATCGACCGGGGCGTCCCGATCGCCTTCGGCACGGACGCGGGGGTCTTCCCACACGGCGAGAACGCGGGCGAATTCGACATCTACGTCGGAATGGGGATGAGCGAGCTGGACGCACTCCGCACCGCCACGATCCACGCCGCCGACCTGCTCGATATACCCGACCGGGGCCGCCTGGCCGAGGGGATGCTCGCGGATATCATCGCCGTGCCGGGGAACCCGCTCGACGACATCGCCGTGACGAAGGACGTGCAGTTCGTAATGCTGGGCGGCCGCGTGATCAAGCACGTGATGGGCGGGCGTGACATGCACTCGATGGGACACTGAGCCAGCCCATGGACAGCTTCCCCCGGCCGGCCGGCTCGCTCCCGGATGCCCGGGCGAATTGAGCCGCTGACCGCCGAGGACGGCATGAACCTCTCCCGCGAGCAGCTGGCGACCGCGGTCCGGGCCCTCTGCGCCGACTTCGGCCACGACTACTGGCAGCGCGCCGACGAGGCCCGGGCCTACCCGCACGAGTTCGTTGACGGGCTGACCGATGCGGGCTACCTGGCCTGCCTGATTCCCGAGGAGTACGGGGGAATGGGGCTGGGGATGCGCGAAGCCTGCGTGATCCTCGAGGAGATCAACCGCTCGGGCGGCAACGCGGCCGCCTGCCACGCGCAGATGTACACGATGGGGACGCTGCTCCGGCACGGCTCCGAGGACCAGAAACGGCGCTATCTGCCCGGGATCGCGTCGGGCGAGCTGTGCCTGCAGGCCTTCGCCGTGACCGAACCCGACGCCGGGTCCGACACGACCCGCATCCGCACCTTCGCCGATCGGCGCGGCGACCGCTACGTGGTCAACGGACAGAAGGTCTTCATCTCGCGGGTGCGCCAGTCGGACCTCATGATCCTGCTGGCGCGCACGACCCCGATCGACGAGGTGGAGAAGCGGACGGCCGGGCTGTCGGTGTTCATCGTGGAGGTGCGAGACGCCGGCGACGCGATGCGCGTGAACCCGATCGACACCATGATCAACCACGAGAGCTGCGAGGTCTTCTTCGACGGCCTGGAGGTGCCGGCCGAAAACCGGATCGGGGACGAGGGCCGCGGTTTCCGCTACATCATGTCGGGGATGAACGCCGAGCGGATCCTGCTGGCGTCGGAGTCGATCGGCGACGGCATGTACTTCGTCGACCGGGCATCGGACTATGCCAGCGCCCGCAAGGTCTTCGGCCGCCGCATCGGCGAGAACCAGGGCGTCCAGTTCCCGATCGCGGACGCGTACATGGACGTTCGCGCGGCGGCGGCGGTGCGCGACGAGGCGGCGCGCGAGTACGACGACGGCGAAACGCGCGGCGAGGGGCCCAACATGGCCAAGTACCTGGCGTCCCGGGCCGCGTGGAAGGCGGCCAATGTTGCCATGGACACCTTCGGGGGATGGGGGATGGCGTCGGAGTACGGGATCGAGCGCAAGTTTCGCGAGGCGCGGCTTTACATGGTGGCGCCGGTGGCGAACAACCTGGTGCTCAGTCATGTGGCGACGCATGTGCTGGGCATGCCGCGGTCGTTTTGAGGGGGTGGCGATCGTGACGGGTCGCGGATGCCGGGGCAGGGGGTGGATTCGGGTGGGGCTGGCGGGGTGCGACCGATGAGCCTGCCCGCCTTCCGCTCGATCCTCTTCGTACCGGGGGACCGGCCGGACCGTTTCGAGAAGGCGCTGGGCGCGGGGGCGGATGCGGTCTGCATGGATTTGGAGGACGCGGTGGCCGATGGGCGGAAGGCGGCGGCGCGTGAAGCGGTGATAGGGTTTCTGGGCTGGTGGGTGGGTGGGGACTTGCAGCGACGCACCCGTCTGATCGTGCGCATGAACGACCTGGGGAGCGAGGTGGGGTGGGGGGACCTGCATGCGATCGCGGACGGCCCCCGTCCCGATGGCGTGATGGTCCCGATGGTCCGGGCGACGGTTGAGGTTGGGGTGGTGGCGGAGCGCACGGAAGAAGAGGTGGCTGTCTTTCCGCTGATCGAGACGGCCAAGGGCCTGGAACACGCAGTGGAGATCGCGGCCGTGGTGGGCGTCGCGGGGCTGGTCTTCGGGGGATTCGATCTCGCGCTGGAGCTGGGGGCGGAACCGGGATGGGAGCCGTTGCTGTATGCGCGCTCCCGGGTGGTGCACGCGGCGGCGGTAAATGGGATTCCGGCCTATGACATGCCGTCGCGCGACTATCGTGATGTGACGGGGTTGCGGGAGGAGGCCGGGCGGGGCCGGGCGCTGGGCTTCTCCGGGAAGACAGCCATCCATCCGGCACAGATTCCGGTGATTCATGAGGTGTTCACGCCGTCGCGCGAGGAGGTGGAACGGGCCCGGGCGATTGTGGAGGCCGATCGGGAGGCGGGGGGGAGTGCGGTGGGAGTGCGGGGACGAATGGTGGACCGTCCCGTGGTCGAGGCTGCGCGGCGAGTTCTCGAACGGGCGGGGGAGGTGGTGCGCGTGGAGGGGGAGCCGGGTGGGGTGGGGGGATGAGCGGGGGAACGCCGCCGCGTGGGGAGCGAGTACGCGCCGAGGTCCTGTCGCGGGGACCGGCCCGTATCATGCAGGCGCTGTTGGATAGGGACCCGAACGGTCTTGGTGAGGGCGACCCGCTGCCGCTGGGGTGGCACTGGTTCTACTTCAAGAGACCCCTTTGCGCCTCGAGTCTCGGCGTCGATGGCCACGAGCATCGCGGGGCGTTCATGCCGGAGGTGGATCTGCCGCAGCGGATGTGGGCGGGTGGGGTGCTTCGGTCGCGCGGGCCGCTGGTGATCGGGGAGCCGGCCGAGCTGCGGTCCGTTGTGACGAGCGTCGAGGAGAAGCTGGGGAAGAGTGGGCGTCTAGTTTTCGTGACCGTGGGACAGACGGTGCTGCAGGGTGGGCGCGCGCGCGTTGAAGAGGAGCAGGTGATTGTGTACCGGGGCGCGGAGGTGCAGTCGCCGGCTCGGAGCGACGAGGGTGGGCCGGACGCGGACCCGGACGCCGTGTGGAGCGAGACGTTCCTGCCGACCGCCGTCACCCTGTTCCGGTTTTCCGCGCTGACCCACAACGCCCACCGCATCCACTACGACCACCCCTACGCCACTGAAGTGGAAGGCTATCCCGACCTCCTGGTGCACGGCCCGCTCACGGCACTGCTGCTGCTCGACGCGGCCGGGCGGCACGGCCCCCCACCGGTGACCCGGTTTCGCTACCGGGCATTGGCGCCGCTGTTTGTGGACCGGCCGATCACGCTGGCGGGAAGGCCGGGATTCGAGCGCGCGGAAGATGACCGAGCCGCGGGTATTGGGTCATCGCCCGCCGAGCGGGTTGTCGAGGCACTGGGGCCCGACGGGTCTGTTGCGATGCGGGGGTGGGCGGAGTAGCATGTAGTCATGCATCCGAACCGAACGATGCTCGCAGCCCTGGTGCTTCTGGCAGCCGGTTGCGCTACGGCAGTGCCGGAAGACGGCCTCCCTGGGTCCATCAACGGTGAGTACGAAGACGGCCCCCCGAAACTCATCAACAGCGAGCAGATTGCGCGCATGATGGAACGCGAGCTAAGCGCGCTGCCAATTTCGCTGGAGGGCAAGGTCCGGATGTGGCTGATGATTGACACCGAGGGACTCGTGCAGAGCATCGAGATCAAGGAGAGTTCCGGCAACGCGCAACTGGAAGCCATCGCCCGTCGCGTGGCGCGCCGATTGAGGTACAGGCCAGCCCGGAGTGACGGAAAACCAGTAGAGGCGCGGATCTCCTGGGGCGTCACCCTTGGGGACCGCTGATCTCACAAGCAGGTGGCGCCCCGGGTTTGAGATCGTGTACTGCCATTGTCCCGGCCAGCAGCTGAAGCTCGGCTGATTCGGTCGCGGACCTGGGCCCGGTCATGACTCTCCCACCGGCACCCCCATTTGCCCGAACAGTCTCCTTTCCGGTCCGGCCGATACTTCCAGCTGAGGGTCAAAGGTCATGAAAATGCCACAATGCAGGGTTTTCGGACGCGGGTCAGCGAAACGCAACCGCGCACTCGCCGCACTGGCGCTGATCGCCTGCAACGCCCTCCCCGCCTCCGCCCAGAAGCCGCGCGCCCGCGACCTCGGCGTCCCCTTCGAGGGCACCCCCGGACACCTCAACGCGATCACCGACGTGGACGGTGTCGAAGTCGGCCACGTGACGATCGTGCGCGGCAGCGGCGAACTCGTGATCGGCGAAGGTCCGGTGCGGACGGGGGTTACGGCCGTGTGGCCGCGCGGCCGCGACGAATCGGCCCCGGTCTACGCGGCCTGGTTCACGCTCAACGGCAACGGCGAAATGACCGGCACGACCTGGGTGCGCGATTCGGGAATCATGGAGGGTCCGGTCATGATCACGAACACGCTCAGTGTGGGGGTCGTGCACCATGCGGTGATCCGGTGGGGGGTGGCGCGGGACATGGAGCGGCGCCGGGGCGGGTGGCTCGCCGCGCTGCCCGTAGTCGCCGAGACGTGGGACGGCACGCTGAACGACATCCGCGGGCAGCACGTGACCGAGGAGGATGCGATCGCGGCGATGGAAGGGGCGCGTGGGGGAGCGGTGGCGGAAGGGAATGTGGGTGGGGGGACGGGGATGATCTGCCACCGATTCAAGGGGGGAATCGGGACGTCGTCGCGGGTGGTGGAGGTTGGGGGGGACGACTACGTGGTGGGGGTCCTCGTGCAGTGCAACTATGGGAGCCGGGAGCTGTTGCGGGTGGCCGGGGTGCCGGTGGGGCGTGAGATCGGGAATCTGATGCCGTCGCGCGAGGGGGGTGGGGGGGTGGAGGATGGCGGGCGCGCGGCCGGCCGGGACGGGTCGATCATCGTGGTGGTGGCCACCGACGCCCCGGTGATGCCGCACCAGCTGGAACGGATGGCGCGCCGGGTCTCGATGGGGATGGCGCGCAACGGCAGCGTCGCGGCGAACAGTTCGGGCGACATTTTCGTGGCGTTTTCGACTGCGAACCAGAGGGCGGCGTCCGAGCCGGGGACGTCCACCAACGCACGGGTGATGGCCAACGGGCTGATGACCCCCTTGTTCGCGGCCACGGTCGAGGCCACCGAGGAAGCGATCGTCAATGCGCTGGTTGCGGCCGAGACCATGACCGGGGCAAACGGTTGGACGGTGTATGCGTTGCCGCATGATCGGCTGCGCGAGGTGCTGAGGAGGTTCAATCGGCTGGAAGGGTGATCTCGGTCTCAAGCCCATCCACCGACAGCGACACGCGGCACGACCCTGGCCTGGCAACCATGGGCACCTGCGGCGACTTGGGTACCAGGCCGCGAGTCAAAGTCGAAAGTCTCATCTCACCATGTCGGCGCCCCGAATCCGGCGCGAGTGTCTTACAAGGGACGGCCGTCCCTCGGAGCCCGACACGGAAATCCGGGAACCTTCGCCGTCCTCTGGCACCCCCACCCGCGCCGGAGACCACAGTTGTCCCGAAGACACGACCAGTCCTTCAAGCTCCTCTTCTCCCTGCCGCTCGCGGTCGAACAAATGACCCGCCGCTTCATCAACAGCGATCTGGCCGACGACCTCGACTTCGAGAGGATGGAGAACCTGGCAACCGAGCGGACCACGCCCGGACTGATCCGATCCCACGCGGACCTTCTGTGGAAGATCCATTTCCGGGGAAGCGCCCGGTACCTCATCCTGCTGATCGAGTTCCAGTCGGAGACATACAGGTACATGCCCGTGCGGATCCTGTACTACGTCGCCATCGCGTACCACGGCCTGGTCGCGGCGAGGGCCCGCCGGCGGAAAACGGTTCCCGGAGGGTTGCTGCCGCCCAGCCTGGCGGTGACGATCTACAACGGCCGCGAACGCTGGACGGCCCCCGACGAGGTACTCGAACTGATCGAGCCGACACGAGGCTGGCTGGCCAGTCGGCAGCCGAGCCTGCGCCACGAGATCCTTGACCTGCGGGCGCTGGCTGCCCAAGGTCCAACAGAGCGAAGTGTCGTGTCGTGGTTGGCGAGAATGGAGCTGGACTCGTCTGCGGCGAACATCACGCGGGTGGTCCGGGAGGTGCTCGCGGAGTACCCGGGGCCGGAACATGCGAGGCTTCGCGAGGCGTTCAGGGAGTGGATTCTCGGCGCGGCGGAAACGTGGGGAATCGAGGAAGAGGTATTGGAGCGAGTCAGGTCACTCAAGGAGGCGGGAATGATCTACGCGGGCGTGGAGGAACTGAAGGAGCGGGCGCTCCGGGAGGGGCTGGGGCAGGGGCGTGCCACGATGGTGTGCCGTCAAGCAAGGCTGAAGTTCGGGGCCGTGACGGCCGAGCGTCTTGCCGAGCTGCTCGAAGAGGTCTCCGACCCCGAGCAGATTGCCCGAATCGGCGACCGGATCATCCAATGTGAGACCGGCGAGGAATTGTTGGCACGCGCGCAGGAGGATTGAGTTCGCCCAGGCGGCAACCGGGATGCCTCACCTCCTCCTCACCGGCACCACCACCAACTCCTCCGCCTCCGGCCTGAGCCCCTCGACATACACCCGGTCGTACAGCGCGGGCAGCCGCACAGTAACCATTTCGTTCACCCTCGGAATCAGCGGCGGCACCCCTTCCCAGGACATGTCGATCCGCCAGATCTGGTCCTCGGTCGGCAGGCTGGTTGAGCGCTGCATGGCGCCCCAGACGAAAGCCCCGTTGGAGACATCCCCAAACTCCTCCTCCAACTCTTCCAGGTCCTCGCCGAAGGCCTCGATCTCTTCGGCCAGCTCCTCCGGGACCTCCTCCGTCAGACTCTGCACCTGATTCTCGATCCGGCCCAGCTGTTCCCCGATGGAACCGAGGCGCTCGCGGAACGCCTGCACCGTGCCCGATAGCCGGTATGAATCCAGCATGACCGCCTGACGCGCTTCGAGATCGCTCCGCGAAATGGAAACCCGGGGATCGAGCCGCACCTCGACGCTGGTCTCCAGTGTGTCGGCCCCGGCGGCCAACACGACGGTGTAGATCCCCGGCAGCACGCGCGGCCCCGGGTTCATGGGCTCCCCGTCGGGACCGTCCTCGACCAGTTGCAGGTCCCAGATGACCTCGTTCAGCCCCTCGTTGCGGCTCCCGTCCAGCTCGCGCACCAGTCCGCCGGCACCGTCGGTGATCTTGACAGTCACGCTGTCGGCCGTAGAGCCCAGGTGGTACCGGATCCGAGCCCCGGCGATCGGATTGGGGGCCGCGTAGATTCCGGGCGACCACCCCTGCGGAAAATGGATGTTGTACGAGGTCGCGCGCCGCACCGGGTAGAGGTGCGCGGACGAAGCCATCACCTCGGCGGACAGCTCCTGCAACGGTCCAATGTCGTCCATGATCCAGATGCCGAGACCGTGGGTGCCGACGACCAGGTCGTTGTCGCGCGGATGCACGACGATGTCGTCGACGGGCACGGTGGGGAGGCCGTTCTTGAGGTCGTGCCAGTTCGCGCCGCCGTCGAACGAGAAGTGGACGCCCACCTCGCTGCCCGCGAAGAGCAGGTTGTGGGCAGAGGGGTGTTGGGCGAGCGCGTTCAGGGACGTGTTCGGGAGACCCTCGGTGATCTTCTCCCAGCTCTCGCCGAAGTCGTCACTGGCGAAGATATACGGGTCGAAGTCGTCGTTCCGGTGACCGTCAAAGACTGCGTACACGCTCCCCGCCGCGCCCCGCGACGCCACGATCCGGGTCACGTAGGTGAACGGGGGCAGCCCGCGCACATTGCCGGTGATGTCCGTCCAGCTCGCGCCTCCGTCACGCGTGACGTGCACGCGCCCGTCGTCGCTGCCGGTGTAGAGCACGGCGGGGTCCAGCGGCGACTCCGCGAGCGCGGTCAGGTTCCCGTAGTTGGACTGCCCGTCGTTGCGCGACATCTGCGCCTCGCTGCCTGCCACTCCCATCATGGTCAGGGTGTCGCGGTCGACGTTCCAGGTCAGGTCGCCGCTGATCTCCTCCCAGCTCTGGCCCAGGTCGGGGGACCGGAAGAGGATGTTGGAGCCGGCGTACACGACCCGGTCGTTGTGGGACGAGAGCAGGATCGGCGTGTCCCAGTTCCAGCGCAGCTGACGTTCCTCGCCGTCCTCCGTGGGCCGCGCCAGCGGACGTATGCTTGCCCTCTCGTTGGCCGCCCGGTTCACGCGCGCGATGTTCCCGCCCTGCGATTCCGCGAACATGAGGTCCGTGTTGGTCGGGTGCATGACGGTGAAGAAGCCGTCGCCGCCCCCCACGTTGTACCAGTCGCGCGTGCGGATCCCCTGGTTCGACCAGGTGTCGGTGGGCGCGCACCACGACCCGTTGTCCTGCAGGCCCCCGCAGACGTGGTACGGATCGCGCATGTCCACGCCGATCTCGTAGAACTGCGCGAGCGGCAGGTTGCGCAGCTGGTACCAGTTCTCGGAGCGGTCCCAGCTGATGGAGACGCCGCCGTCGCCCGCCAGGATCAGGTGCTCCGAATTGGCGGGGTCGATCCAGAGGGCGTGGTGGTCGAGGTGCACGGCGGAGGCGGCGTCGGGGGTGAAGTTGTTCCCGCCGTCGGAGGAGCGGTAGAGGGCGGCGCCGCCCAGGTAGATCCGCTCCGGGTCGTTGGGGTCGACGCGGATCTGGCTGTAGTACATCGGCCGGTTGTTGGTGGTGCTGATCTTCTCCCAGCTCTCGCCCCGGTCGGTGGAACGGTAGACGCCGTTCTTCCCGCCCGACTGGCCGAAGCCCTGTCCCGGCCCGCGGGCGTCGGCCTCCACCAGCGCGAAGACCAGGTTGCCGTCGCCCCGGTAGATGTCGAGGCCGATCCGCCCCTTGTCGCCCCCCGGCAGCCCGTCCGTCAACTCCGTCCAGGTGTCGCCCCCGTCGGTCGTGCGATAGATCCCGCTACCCGGACCCCCGCCGTTGAATCCCCACGCGCGCCGCCGCCGCTGATACATGGCCGCGAAAAGCGTCTTCGGGTCGGATATGTCCATGGCCAGGTCGATCGCGCCGGTATCGTCGTCGACGAAAAGCACCAGTTCCCAGTTCTCGCCCCCGTCCGTGGTGCGGTATACGCCCCGCTCGGGGTTGGATCCCCACAGGTGCCCGACCGCCGCCACGTAGGCCACGTCCGGATCGCGCGGATGGACCCGGATGCGCCCGATGTGGTGCGTGTCCTCCAACCCCAGGTGCGTCCAGGTGCGCCCCGCGTCGGTCGAGCGGTAGACGCCGTTGCCCCACGGCGAACTCTGCCGGTTGTTGGGCTCGCCGGTGCCGACCCAGACCACGTTCGGGTTGGAAGGCGCGACGGCCACGGCGCCTACGGACGCGGTCTCCTCGTCCTTGAATACGTGGGTGAAGGTGATGCCGGCGTTCCCGGTCTTCCATACGCCGCCGCTCGCGACCCCGACGTAGAAGGTGCTGGGGTCCGATTCGACGACTGCGAGATCGGAGACACGCCCGCCCATGATCGTGGGGCCGATGGCGCGGAAGCGGAGGCCGTTGGTGGCCCGGGTGATGGGGTCGGCGGGTTCTTCCTGAACTGCCTCCTGTGCCGCGAGCTCAAGTGGGCTTGCGGTGGCGAAGGCCAGGAGGGCGGTGGCGAGAACGGATGCCAGGACGGGCGACTGTGCGGGTGGCGGCAACTCTGGGCGGTGCACGGTGAGTCTCCTGAGGGGAAGGGACGGTTCGGGTTGTGGGGACCGGCGGCGACCGGCATCATGCGTGGGCATGGGCGATACAATAGGCGTTTCGGCGTCCACACACACCACCGAATCGGAGAACGACGGATGACGACACGGCGTGAGTTCATCGGCAGGGCGGGCACGGTCGCGGGCGCCGCGGCCCTCGGGGTGGCCGGATATCCAGGTGGGGCTGGGGCGGGGTGGCACGACCTTGCGGAACCGGGCGCGCGGGGACCAAGCCTGAACCAGCAAGGCCTCCGCATCCTCATCCTCGGCGGCACGGGCTTCATCGGCCCCCACGTCGTCCGTCATTCATTGGCGCGTGGCCACGAAATCACCCTCTTCAACCGCGGCCGCACCAACACCCACCTCTTCCCCGAGGTGGAGAAGCTCGTCGGCGACCGCAACGACGACGTGGCCGCGCTGGAGGGCCGCCGCTGGGACGCGGTCATCGACAACTCGGGCTACTCCCCGGACCAGGTCCGCCTCTCGGTGGACGTGCTGAAGGACGCGACCGATCGGTACCTTTTCACCTCGACGCGCGCGGTCTACACCGACTATACCGCACCCGTCATGAACGAGGACGCGCCGGTCGGCCCGAGGGACCTGCCCGAGAGCGAATGGGGAGGCTACGGCCCGAACAAGGTGCTGGCCGAGCGGGTGGTGGAAGGGGGGTTCGGGACGCGCACCCTGATCGTACGCCCCCCGGTGATCGTGGGACCGGGAGACCGAAGCGACCGCTTCACCTACTGGCCGGACCGGATCGACGCCGGGGGCGAGGTCCTGGTGCAGGGGGATCCGACGGATCCGGTGCAGTTCATCGACGTGCGCGATCTGGCGGAGTTCTATGTCCACCTCCTGGAGGAGGAGACGGCGGGCGTGTTCAACAGCGTGGGACCGGGTGCGCCGCTGTCGTCAGCGGAGCTCGTGTACGGAATCAGGGCCATCACCGCGACGCCGGTGTCGTTCACGTGGGTGGACTGGGACTTTCTGGCCGAGCGGGGGCAGATGCCGCAGCAGCAGCTGGCGTTCTGGCAGCCGCCGCGTGGGCGGTATCTCAACTATGGGCGGATGGACAGCAGTCGCGGCATCGCGGCGGGGCTGCGGTTCCGGTCGCTGGCGGTGACGGCCAGGGACACGCTGGACTGGCATCGCAGCCGTGAAGTTGGGGGTGAGTACCGGTTGCGCACCGGGCTGGACCGGGCGACCGAGGCGGAGTTGCTGGCCGCGTGGAGGGCGAAATGATATATGAAACTATATGAATTGGTCGAGTTGATATATAATCGTATATGAATTGCGCCTTTTGTTTTGGGCACGACGACCAAGGGGGTGGGGGTTGGGAGCCCTCGCTGAGGACGGGTCTCTCGACGAGTTTGGGGGACTGAACGACATCGCCCCCGGCCTGGCAGCCCGCGGATAAAATCCTCCCGGCATTCGAGCGGCGATGCATCCGACCTGGACTGCTGGGCGGCGGTCTCTCGACCATCGCCCGACGACGTCCCCCCGGCGCGGCCACCTCGCCGCCCAGCGAAGGCGCCGGCATGACCTCGGTCGAACAGACCATGGATGGGAAAGTTCGGGGCCGCCGGAACAAGGACCCCATACTTTGCGGAGCACCAATGTCCGACCAAGCCTCGAAAAAATGCTTGCGCTAAATGCAACCGGAACCTACCATTGGAAGAAGGATGTACCCACGGTATGGTATTCGTTTTCGAAAAGCCAGGAGCCAAGGCCAAATGACGACCTGCCCATTGAACACAGCGCCCACCCCCCCCACCACCCTGCTGCTGGCCATAGCCCTGGCAGTGACCGGAGCGTGCGAGCAATCCACAAATCCAGTTGCCGTCCCCGGCGAGGTTGGACACCGGCTGGCGGCGCAGGCTGGTGCCGGAAACAGCGACGCCGCGAGCGACCGGGCGGCGTTGATGGCCCTGTACAACGCCACGGACGGCGATAACTGGACCCACAACTCCAATTGGGGGTCGACTGAAGATCTGGGGGATTGGTACGGGGTGACGACGAGCTCGGGGCGTGTGGTGGAGGTGGTCCTCGAAGACAATGGCTTGTCGGGCGAGCTTCCGGGAGAGTTGGGGAATCTCGACCAGTTGCAGTTGCTGCTCCTGAGGGACAACGCCGACCTGTCGGGTTCGATTCCATCGGAGTTGGGGAATCTCTCTTCGCTGACGTGGCTTGCCTTCGCGAACTCTGCCCTATCGGGTTCGATTCCGTCGGAGTTGGGGAATCTCTCCTCGCTGGCATACTTGAACATCATCAACACCTCCGTGTCGGGTTCGATCCCGGCGGAACTGGGAAACCTTTCCTCGCTGGTCAGTCTGGACATTCGCGGCAACGGCGACCTGTCAGGTGGGATTCCATCGGAGCTGGGGAATCTCTCCTCGTTGGAGATACTGTACCTGTTCGACAACGGCTTGGGGGGCAGTATTCCCGCGGAGCTGGGGAACCTGTCCGCGATTCGCTGGCTGGATCTTGCGTCCAACAGCTTGTCGGGCGAGATCCCGTCGGAACTTGGAAACATGACTGGGGTGGTGGATATCTACCTCGAAGACAATCAATTGTCGGGCGGGGTTCCGAGCAGCCTGGGGAATCTCGCCGCGCTGGAGAGGTTGCACCTCACGCTGAACAGGCTCACGGGCGCGATCCCTGAGACCTTTCTGAACCTCCGCATGGATGTGAATGAATTCACCTGGCGGGACAATCGGGGGCTGTGCATTCCCAACACCGCGGCCTTCAAGACCTGGATGAAGAGAATGGGGTACTGGGGCGGGTCCGTGAACGGGTCGCTTTGCTCAGCGGACCGGCAGGCGCTGCTGGGGTTGCACGATGCTATGGACGGGTCGAATTGGACGGACTCCAACTGGGGGGACGCCTCGGATATCAGGACGTGGCGCGGGGTGACACTGGATTCGGACGTGCGCGTTACGGAGTTGCGGCTCGGGAGTAGCGGCCTGTCGGGACGGATTCCGACCGAATTGGCGGACCTCGACAGGCTCAAGGTGTTGGTGGTCGAGGATAACGGTCTTGTCGGCGAGGT
>LXNI01001464.1_pt1 | contig 20319 bp, 17 predicted proteins | sample 809091 | NCBI WGS metagenome assembly LXNI01 (sample SAMN04870527, study PRJNA318959) | sponge metagenome | biome: 01000161; feature: marine sponge reef; material: water | host: Sarcotragus foetidus | place: Greece: Milos, Mediterranean Sea | collected 2013-05-29 | depth 5-7 m | reverse complement strand
CGAAACGGACGCCGAACTCGCGGCGCATCTCGACCACATGTTCGCGGAGGGGCTGTCGCCTTCCTACGCCAGCGTCGTGGTGGCCGCCGTCGCGGACCGCGCCGAATGCGACGCCAGGCCGTCGCCGGCTGGGGAGCTGACGGCACGGTCGCTGGCGGCATTCCGCCGCAACGGCGCGGGCCGAGGCACCGGACAGGTCGCGGGCATCGGGTGGAAGGACGCCAAGCGTATGGCGAAGCGGGCAAGGGCCCGCGGCGACCTCGCAGGACTGCGCGATGCGCTGTACATCCGGATAGCGTCCGCCTGTCTGTTGCGCGTCTCGGAAGCGTCGGCGCTCGACGACGACGACATCTCGTTCGCTGCGGACGGCGGCCTGCTGGTGCGAATCCGCCGCAGCAAGACCGACCAGGAGGGCGCAGGCAGCACGCACTACGCGGGCACGCCCGTCGCCGCCCTGCTGCGCCGGTGGCTGAAGGCCGCCGGCATCGCCGCCGGTCCGCTGTTCCGGCGCATCCACCGGACCGGCGCCGTGGGCGACGGCCGCCTCGGCGTGCGCACCCTGCGGGACATCGCCAAGCGCCGCGCCGCCGCCGCCGGGATCCAGGGCCGCGTGTCCGGCCACTCGTTCCGGATCGGCGCGGCCCAGTCCATGCGCGCCGCGCGGGCGCGACTCACGCCGAGATCATGGTCGACGGCCGCTGGAAGCGGATCGAAACGATGCTGCGCTACATCCGCGAACAGGACGCGGCGGCGGGCACGACCGCGCGGCTGTGCTTCGGCGTCGCGCCGCCGGACGGAAGGTCGAAGCGCCAGTGCGTGCACGCGGCGGCGAAGCGTTCCCGGCCGAAGAGGCGGGCGGACAAAGCGGCGAAGGAGTCCAGGGGCGCGACGCGGAAGGAGTTGCGGTGGTTCGGAAGGCAGATGAAAAAAGTCGACGAAAGGCTTGCACGGATCGAAAGTCTCTTGTAGTTTCCGCAATAGCGGATTTGCGGAACCTATCGTAAACCGTTGTTCCAGTTGTACCTTTTCCGCGCGGCGCGAGGTTCCCAGCGGCAGGTTGCACATTGACCTCGAAGGGATCGGCGCGGGCGTCGATGCATCCTCCCCCGGTTCGAAAGACGGGCCGCGCGCGCGGACTTCCTGAAAGTCGCCCGGAGATCATGGAGTCGGCGGTCTGGTCCACCAAGCGAGGTCTCCGCTGCCCGTCGAATCCGACAAGACCGACTGCAACCGGGCGTGTCGGGGCAACCGACCGTTGGCGTCATGTCAGCGCCAGCCAGTTCGCGGTCCGCTACTTGTTCCCAATCGTCGCCCCGACGCCCCGCGGAACGATTCTTGAGGACGACTCGGCCAACGCCGTCAATGCCGGCAGTTCGGTCGACCAGGCGCTACGGTCACGATCGCGACCGACTGGAGCCTCCCGAACACGCGCTCGGTCGCGAAGCATCCGCAGTCCGCACATCCGTCATGTTCGCCAACCAGCAACCCGTCCAGTAATCTGCCGTCGGCAAGCGTCCCCAAATCCTGTGAAACCAATCTGTCGGCCGCCGGGGCACAGTGACGGTCGTTAGACGAGTCGAAAGGTGGTCGCGACGAGAGCATGGGGCGGCAACTCGGCCACCGCTGCGCCGTCGGTGCGCCAGCCGTCGAACTCCCTCGCCGTCACGACATCGGGCGCTTCGAACGTGTTTTCGGCCTTGAGGTCCGCGTGCAGGATCTCCGCGTCCTCCACGCCCACGATCCGCCGATCCGCGCAGTCGACGGTGAGCGACATGGGTTGCTCCAGATGCCGGTTGACCGCGAACACGTGCAGGCGGTCTGCGTCGATCACGGCGGCATGGTCGAGGTCGTGCACCGCCCCGTAGCGCTCGCTCGTATACCCCGGACCGTCCACGACACCGCGTAGCGCGACCCCGGTCTTGCGTGTGGAGATCATCCGGAAGGCGTAGAAGATGCTCTGCTTCAGGAGGTCGTCGCCACGGGTCAGCAACGGGCCGATGACGTTCACCAACTGGGCGAGGTTGGCGATCTTGACGCTGTCGGCGTGGCGGATGAAGCTCATCAGGAACATGGCGACGACGAGGGCGTCCTCGAGGTTGTAGCGTTCCTCGATCAGGTGCGGGGCGAACCGACCCTGACCGTCGCTGTGCGCGCCGCCGCGGGCGCGGTACCACACGTTCCACTCGTCGAAGCAGAGATACTGCCGCTCGGGCAGGCGCAGTTTCCCCTGCACGTAGCGGGCGCAAGCATCCACGGCTTCGATCTGCCGGTCGATGCTGTTCGCCACGGCCAGGTAGTCGGCGGCCTCGTCGTTGGGGTTGCCGACATAGCGATGGAGGCTGACGTAGTCCGCCAGGGCGCCGAGATGCTCCAGCACGGTCCGGTCCCACTCCAGGAACGTCGGCATGCCGGGCGCCGACGATCCACAGGCGACGGTCGCGATGCTGCGGTCGCAATCCTTCATCATCTTGGCCGCCTGCTGCGCGCGGATCGCGTATTGCGCTGCGGGGACGTGGCCGAGTTGCCAAGGGCCGTCCATCTCGTTGCCAAGGCACCAGATGGGGACGGCGTGCGGCTCCGGGCAACCGTTGGCCGCGCGCAGGTCGGCATTCCGCGTCCCGGTTGGCGAGTTGCAGTACTCGACCCAGTCACGGGCTTCCTCGGGGCTGCCCGTGCCCAGGTTCACCGCGATCATCGGTTGCCAATCGGCCTTTCCGCACAGGGCGATGAAGTCGTCCGTGCCGAAACGGTTGGGCTCCAGGGACTGCCAGGCGAGCTCGCGCACGGCCGGCCGGTCCCCGCGGGGACCGATGCCGTCTCGCCAGTGGTAGCCGGAGGCGAAGTTTCCACCCGGGTAGCGCACGACGGTCATGTCCAGTTCGCGCAATGCCGCGATCACGTCGGTACGCATGCCGTCTGCGTCGGCGTGGCGGCTGGCCGGGTCGTAGACGCCCTCGTAGATCGATCGCCCCATCTGCTCGAGGAAGCCGCCGAAGATCAACGGGCTCACCTGGTCGACCGTGAACCGGGAGTGCAGAAGCAATCGGGTTGCGGGTGGCGCCACGCCTGTCTCCTTGGAACAAGTGCTACTCTGTCGCCAAGAATGTAACAACGAATGGCGCGCTGCCCTAGCATGTCCGCAGATTTCGACTCGGTCGACGACGCGATCCGCGCAATCGCCGCGGGGGAACTCGTGGTCGTCGTCGACGACGACGACCGCGAGAACGAAGGCGACCTGATCATGGCCGCATCGAAGGCGACCACCGAGAAGGTGGCCTTCATGATCCGCCACACCAGCGGCATCCTGTGTACGCCGGTGAACGAGCCGCAGGCGCAGCGACTGCACCTCGACCCGATGGTCGCACGCAACGATGCGCCGATGGCAACCGCCTTCACGGTCAGCATCGACTACAAGGTCGGGCTCTCCACCGGAATTTCCGCCGAGGAACGCGCCAACACCGTCCTCGCCCTGGCAAGCAACAACACGGCCGCCGAGGACTTCGTGCGCCCGGGTCATATCTTTCCGCTCGTAGCACGGCAAGGCGGCGTACTCGTCCGCTCCGGCCACACCGAAGCGGCCATCGACCTGGCCATGGCCGCGCAGTGTCCTCCCGTGGGCCTGCTCGCCGAGATCGTCAACGACGACGGCACCGTCCAGCGGCTGCCCGAACTCAAGCGGTTCGCGGCCAGGCACGGGTTGCTCATCATCTCCATCGCGGACCTCATCGCCTACCGGCAACGCCGGGAACAACTCGTCATCCGCACCCGCGAGTTCCAGGTCAACACCGCCATCGGTCGAGCCCAGGCATTCGCCTACCGCACCCGGTTCGAGGACGCCGAGCACCTGGCCCTGGTCTTCGGCGACCGCACCGCGGCCGAATCCGACGGGGTGGTGGTGCGCATCCACCGGGAGAAACTCGTCGAGGACCTGTTCGGACCCCAGAGCAGCCACGCCAGCAGCCTGCTCGATGCGTCGCTCAACCGGCTGGGCGAACTTGGCGGCGGCATCCTGATCTACCTGCGCAGCGGCTTCGCCGGGGTGCCGCTCGATCACCTCGCGCAAGCGGACGGCGAAGGCAGCCGGGCCGGCAAGCGCAACCAGGATTGGCTCGAAGTCGGCGTCGGCGCGCAGATCCTGCGCGACCTCGGCGTCACGAAGCTCAGGATTCTCGCCGGCCGCGAGGTCGACTTCGTCGGCCTCGACGGATTCGGCCTCACCGTAACCGCCACCGAGTTGCTGTGACGCGGATCGGCATCACGCTGGGCGACCCGGCGGGGATCGGTCCGGAGGTGGCCGTCAAGGCATTGCAGGGCGACGATCGACCGGCCGCCGAATTCGTCGTCTACGGGCCCCGGTGGGCGTTGGAACTCGGTGCGCAGCAAAGCGGGTTGCAGGTGCCGGACTGCGATACCGTCGACATCGAGGTGGCGCGGCCGGAGCACTTCCGCGTTGGCGTCGTTTCGGCCGGCTGCGGCAAGGCAGCCGTCGAGAGCGTCGAGCGCTGCGCCCGGGACACCGTGGCCGGCACGGTCGACGCGATGATGACCTGCCCGCTCAACAAGGAGGCCATCCACGCCGCCGGCTACGTCGACGACATCGGCCACCAGGAAATCCTCGCCCGCCTCACCGGCGCGTCGACCACGGCCACGATGCTGATGACGCCCGGATTGCGCGTCGTCCATCTGTCCACCCACAAGTCGCTGATCGAAGCCGCCCGATTCGTGACCCGCGACAACGTCTTGGCCAAGCTCACGCTGTGCCACGCGTCGCTGACCGGATGGGGGTTGCCGCGTGCCCGGATTGCCGTCGCCGCGCTCAACCCGCACGGCGGCGAGGGCGGCCTGCTCGGCAATGAAGAGATCGACGCGATCCGGCCCGCGGTGGACGCAGCGCGCGCTGCGGGAATCGACGCGACCGGCCCGCTACCGGCCGACTCCGTGTTCAACCGCGCGATCGGCGGCGAATTCGACGCCGTGCTCGCGATGTACCACGACCAGGGGCACATCGCGATCAAGGTTCACGACTTCCACCGCAGCGTGACGGCCACCTTGGGAGTTCCGCTCATCCGCACGTCGGTCGATCACGGCACGGCCTTCGACATCGCGGGCAAGGGCATCGCCGACGCAACCGGCGCCACGGCTGCGATGCAGGCGGCAGTCGCGCTGGCGGAAGGCACGCTCGGCAGTTGACCGACGGCGGGCTACGTGGCCCCGTCCGCGATCGCCTTCGCAATCTTCTCGTCGGGCGTATCGGCGGTGACGGAGACGCCGCCGATCCGGTCGCAGAGCACGAGCCGGATGCGTCCGTCTACGGCTTTCTTGTCCATGCCCATGGTCGCCAGCGTGGCGACGGCCTCGATGCCGTCAGCCTCGGTTGGCAGACCGGCCCGCCGTAGCAGCAGCTGCAACCGGTCGGCGTCGGCTTCCCGAATGCGGCCTAAGTCGGCCGACAGCCTCGCGGCCATCGCCATGCCGATCGCCACCGCCTCGCCGTGGAGATACGTCGTATAGCCCGTCTGCGCTTCGATGGCGTGACCGAACGTGTGGCCGAAGTTGAGAATCGCGCGCCGGCCCTGCTCGCGCTCGTCCTCGGCGACGACTTCGGCCTTGATCTCGCAGGAGCGCCGGACTGCCCGGATCAAGGCGTCCGGCTCGCGCCGCAGCAACGCCTCCATCGATCGCTCCAGCCAGGCGAAGAAGCCGGCGTCGGCAATCACGCCGTACTTCACCACCTCCGCAAGCCCCGCCCGATATTCGCGCTCCGGCAACGTCGTCAACACGTCCACGTCGGCGATGACGGCGCGCGGCTGGTAGAAGGCGCCGATCAGGTTCTTGCCCGTCGCGTGATTGACCGCCGTCTTGCCGCCGACGGACGAGTCCACTTGCGCCAGCAGGGTAGTCGGAATCTGGACCAGGCCGACACCACGCTGGTAGGTGGCGGCCGCGAAACCGGCGACATCGCCGACCACGCCGCCACCGAGGGCGACCACCGAGGTCGCTCGACTGTGCCGCTTGGCGATCAACGCATCCAGGATCGTTGCATAGGTGTCCAAGGTCTTGAACCGCTCGCCGTCGCCGATCAGGACCACGTCCGCGCGATCCGTTCCGAGGCTTGCTCGGACTGCGTCCAGATAGCGTTCGGCGACCGCCGCATTGCTGACCAGGAGGACTTGCGCACCGACGAAGGGATCCAGCAGGCCGGCCGTGCCCAGGAGTCCGCTGCCCAGCACGATGGGATAGCCGCGCCCGTCCGGCAGTCCGACGGTCAGCCGCTGCCCTGTCCGATTTTCAGCCATCACCGCCCCGGCTCCCAGGCCGCGAGGGCATCGACGACCTCCGCCGCCACGACCCGGGGCGAACGTTGACCGACGTCGACGACGATGTGCGCTGCCTCCCGGTACAGCGGCTCGCGTTCCCGGCACAGCGTGTCGATGCGTTCACGGACGTCGTCCACATCGAGCAGCGGCCGCCGCCCGTCGCCCCGGACTCGCTCGGCAATCACGTCGGGAGAACCGTGCAGATAGACCACCGTACCGCGCGCCCTCAGCCGGCAACGGTTGCGCTCGCGCAGGACTGCGCCGCCGCCGGTCGCCAGCAGCACATGCTCGTTGCCGGTCAACTCGTCGACGACGTGTTCCTCGCGGTCGCGGAACCCATCTTCGCCCTCGCGATCGAAGATCCAAGAGATGTCCGCGCCCGCGCGTTCCTCGATCACCTTGTCGGTGTCGTAGAAGGCAAGGGCAAGGCGCGGCGCCACGAGCCGGCCGACGGTGGACTTGCCCGCCGCCATCATGCCTACCAGGTAAACGTTGTCCGCCATGCCGGCTCGCCACGCGGAAGTCCGCGCACCATACCCCACCCTTTTGCGCGTACCAAGCGCACAGGACTAGCGGGGCTGCGCCCCAGCAAGAAGCACGACAGGCCGACGGCCAGAGAAATGCAACCTGACTGCAAGCATTAACCGCGGTCACGCAAACTAGGTGGCAAGAGTGGCAGGAGTGGGAAGAGTCGAGTGCAGCCGAACGGTCGCGCGCCGTTCGGCACCCCGTCGCCCGTCACGCGTTGCTACCCGCGAACTGGATCCCCGGCAGTTCGCCGCACGTCGTCACCAGGATCAGCCAGTGATCGGCGCCAGCCCTTTCCGCCCGCGTATATCCGGGCGTTGGCACACCCCCCGGAGCCGGCGGCAGTAGGTTGCACGCCTGCGCGCTCACCCAGACGCCGCCCTGACACGTCATCAACACTCCTGTCGAGTCGCGCCCGACTCCGCCCGCTGGACACGCGCTGCCAGCGGTCACCGCCGCCGTGAACACCAGAACGTCCGCCTGCGCCGTACCGACGCCGACCACGTCGCCGCCGTTGAGCTCGATGTTCCCGCCGCCCATGTCGATGGCACCGCCGCCCATGTCGATGTCGTTGCCGTCCGCGTCGAGATTCCCGAACATCGGCCGGCTCCCGTCCCGCGGCAGCAGCGCATCGCGCGAGCTCTCCTGCCCGGGCACCGTGATCGTCACCGTCACCGGCCACAAGCCCCGCGTGTTCACCGCCGTCCCGACGGCCCCCGTCCCCGGGAACGCCCGGGCCACCGCCGCCGCCTCGCCCTCGGTCGGCATGTCGCCGATGATCCGAAAACTGTTCGGCGGCACGTCCTGCAGCCTGAAGCCCCTAGCCGCCAGCTCCGTCGCCGCCGCGGCGCCCAGGTAGCTCGCAAGACCCGGATCGATGTCCGCCGGCCAGATCCCTGGATTGTCGATCCTGAACCCGTAGACCGCCTCGTCGACGGTCACAAACGCCTTGATCGCGCGCTCCACCGTGGCGTCCGCAACCGCCGCCCGCTTCCACATGTAGAAACTCTGGGCAAGCACCGCCACGCCCGCCATCACCACGAGAAGCTCAACCAGCGTGAAGCCTCTCCATCCAGACAGTTCCCCCGTCATTCTCACGCGTTGCTCCCTTCGAACTGAATCCCCGCCAGCGTCCCGCAGTCCGTCTCGAAAACAAGCCAGTGATCGGGACCCGTCGTCTCTGCCCGTGACCCGCCGGCCGGCCCGAGCACGTCACACGGCGGATCCGCCGCCCACACCCCGCCGATGCACCCCGCCGGCGTGCCCGCCGCGTCGACGCCCATCGACCCCGTCGTGCATGGATCCCCGACCGTTACCGGCGTCATGAACTCCAAGGTCTCGGCCTCAACCGTGGTCGATCCGAGCACGTCGCCGCCGTTGAGATTCACGTCGCCGCCGGCCATGTCGATGGACCCGCCGTTCATCGTCAGGCCGTTGCCGTCCATGTCGAGCGTCCCGGTGAGCACCGCGGTACCGTCCCGGCGCACGAGCCCCGAGTGCCAGGACTCGTGCCCCGGGATCGGCACCGTCACCGTGACCTGCGACCCCGTCGATGCGCCGGACGGCCCGAACGCTGCCGCGACGGCCTCGGCCAGCGCGTTGGTCGGCATCCCGACCTCGATCGAAAGCGGCGCCGTCGCCACAGTCCTGCCCAACGCGTAGCCCGCCCCGACCAAGCGCGACGCGCCGGCCGCCGGCATGTAACCGCCGGTCGCCAAGGCGGGGAAGATCGACCCCGGCCAGACCCCGGGATTGTCGGCCCGGAACGCCATGGCCGCCTCGTCGATCGCCAGCACCGCGTCGATGGTCCGCTGCACCACGGCGTCCTGCGCCGCCGCGCGCTTCCAGATGTAGTAGCCCTGCACCACGATGCCGCCCACGGCCACCACCACCATCAGCTCGATGAGGGAGAACCCGCGCCTCAGCACAGCGACATGTCCTGCAGCCAGGCCAGCGCCCGCCGGCCGCGATGCTCCCCGGCGCGCGCAGGCGCCACCGTGAGCACCACGCGGTTCGGCCCCGCCGCGCGCCCGCCGCGCGCCAAGACCGCGTAGCGTCCGCGCTCCAGCGCCGACGTGTACGCGACGTCCATCGTCGTTCCACCTTGCCTCGATCCGGTGCCCGCGGCCGCGCGGTACTGCACCGTCCACGCCGCCGGCTCTTCGACGCCCAGGGTCCAGCCGATTCCCGCCGCCAGCGTCTGCACCCGCGTCCGCGCCAGCGGCAGCGCCGTGCAGTTCCGGCGCCGATACTCCGCCGCCACCGCGAGAACCTCGTCCAGGTCCGCCGACGCCTCGGCCCGGGCGGCAATCCCCGCCCACGACGCGTAGGCCGCCGACGCCATCACCGCGCCAGCCGCCGTCACTACCAGGATCTCCGTGATCGTCAACGCCCTTCACTCCAGCGTCACCGTGAAGACGTCGCCAGGGCACGTCGGCGTCGCCTTGATGCCCGTCACGCTGGCGTCGAACCGCTGAATCATCTGGTTGCAGTCCTCGGTGTTGTCGAACCCATACGTGAGGGTGGCGTCCGTCCCCGCCGGCGACCCCGCCGCGACGATCGCCACCGTCAGCCCGTACGTGTTCTGGTTCGTCCCCGTGGTGAACGGCTCGACGTTGTACCCGTTGGTCGACAGCGCCGTGATCGTGATGCCGGTGTAGAGGCCCGCGTTCGCGGCCGCCGACCGGTACGCCTCGGCCGCCGTCTTCATGCGTTCGAGCTCGGCGTACGCCCGCTCGACGCGGAGTCCCGAGTTGATGTTCCCCCACTGGGTCACCACGAAAGCCCCCACCACCGCCAGAACGGCGAGATAGATCCCGAGCTCCACAAGCGTGAAACCCGCCTCCTTCCTATTCCTAGCAATCGTCATCGTTTCTCTCCTCTTCAGATCGCCACCGTGAATGCCGAGTAGATCCCCGGCGCCATAATCGCTATGAGCATTCCAACCGCCGCCAGCGCGACCGTCCGCACGGCGGTCCTTCCCACACCCAGCCGCCGGCGCAGCAGCGCCCGCTGCATTGCCGCGACGGCCCGCATGCCCGCCGGGTAAAGCCTCATGTCCCCCCCGGGCACGAGGCCCTTGAGGATCTCCGTGAAGTCCGGCGTCAGCAGCCGTCCCGCAACGGCGTCCTCGAAAGCCATGCCGGACGCCAGGTCGCGCCGCGCGCGGTCCACGCCGCGTCCCACGAACCCACCCCGGCCGAACGCCTCCTGCACGGCATCGAGCACCGCCGGATGCGACGCCCCGCGCTCGTAGAGTCCGGCAGCGAAGTCCGCGAACCGGATGCCCGTCTGGGCCCGGTAGACGCCGTCGAACGCCCACAGCAGCTTGCGGATACGCCCCTGCCAGCGCAGGCGTCCGAACGCCACGAGTGTCGCCGCCACCCCGAACACGACTCCGATCGGCGGGCCGTACGTCCGGATCCCCACGCTCAGCACATACGCGTCGTTCGCGTCCAGCGCCGCCTGGTCGCCCACCACCGACAGCAGGTCGGCCACCTGCGCTCCGAAGAACACCCCCAGTCCCAGCATGATCAGAAAGTACGCATTCGGCGCGAGAACCTGCGATACGACGCCCAGCCGCTCGGCCTGCGCGTTCTGCAGGTCGGCGAGTGCCTGCTCCAACGCCGCCGCCCGCTCCGCGATCCGCATGATCCCGACGTCTTCCGCCGGAAAGCAGAGCGTCCCGCTCAAGCCTTCGACGACACCCCGCCCGTCCCGCGCCGCCCGGGCGCCGGCCGCCGCCACCAGCGACATCCGCTTCGACACCCGCACGCCCTCCGCGAGCGTCTCGCAAGCCGCCGCCGGCGCGACTCCCGCGCCGAGCTGCGCCCGCAGGATCTGGTAGAAGAGGCCCCGCTGCTCGCGCGGGAACTCAAACGCGCAGCGCCACCACGTTGTCAGACTTCGCCACATCGCCTTTGTGGAACTCCCCGATGATGATCTCCGTCTCCACGGGGTCGATCTCGCCCCGCGCCACTTTCGCCGCCGCGTGCTGGTGCTTCGTCATGCACGGCGTCCCGCCAACGCCCTCGTTGCGCAGGTGCCTTTCCAGACTCGCCAGCCGGCCTTCCAGGATGAACTCCTGCGCCACGCCCTTCCTGTCCAGGCACAGCGGATACACCTCCGCTACCAGAGTCTGGCCCCTCACCCCCGTGGAGCACGCTTCGCACCCTTGGGGGTTGCGGAACCTGAGCGGCGCCCGGTCCCCGAACAGCTTCCGGTACCGCTCGTCGCTCTCCCGGTCCGGCAGCCTGTCCAGCCCGCATTCCGTACACACCACCGGCACCAGGTTCTGGTTCACGATCCCCGCGAGAAAGCTGCCGAGCCCCAACAGCTCCCGCTCCACGCCCAGGTTCCCAAGCCGCGGGATCGCCGCCACGCACGACTGCGTGTGCAGCGTCGAGAACACCCGCTTGCCCTGGATCGCCATCTTCTCGGCCGCCGCCGCAGTCATCGCATCGCGGATCTCCCCCAGCGCCAGCGTGTCCGGGTTCTGCCGCACCGTCTCCGCCATCACCTCCTGGAAGATCTTCTCCGCGTCCTTGTGCTGGTAGTTGATCTCGTAGTGCGTCACGTGCGGCAGGTAGACCTCCACCGGATCCTCGATCGAAATGACCTTCTGCGTGTCCGGCAGATCGCTCAAAAGCGAGATCAGCGTCGTCGACTTGCCGCTGTTGGTCTCGCCGGTCACCAGGATGATCCCGCCGGGCGCACGACACATGCGTCCGATATGCTCCACCTGCGCCGGCGCGTATCCGCTCGCCGCCAGCGGCAGCACGAACGACGGGTCGCGCACCCGGCACACCACGGAGAGGCCGTTGCGCGCATCCGGCAGGCTGCTGCCCCGCACCCGGTAGACCTTCCCCTCCTTGTAGATGTCGAACGACACCCCGCTGGTGCCGGCCTCGTTCAGCGACCCGCCGCCCTGCGTCCACATCGCCCTGGCGAGCTCCAAGCCCGCGTTTTTCGACATCTCCTGGAATCGGCGCTTGAAGCCGTACGTCCGGAACGCCAGCGTCGCGCCGCCGTCGATCACGTCGAGATACACGTCGCTCGCGCCGGCGGCGATCGCCTCCTCGAACACGTACTGCACCGTCAGGTTCGAGCGCCGCGCCGCCGCGGTCTCGCCCGTCTCCGCCTCGTCGTCGTCCTGGCCCCGCCAGCGCTGGTAGTCGAGCGGCGTGACGTGCACCACGCGCGCCTTCCCCACCCGCGTCGCCACCAGCGCCATGAGGCCCCGCTCGACCCTCGGCGCCAGCTCGCCCCGCACCGCGAAGCAAACACCCTCCGCCGACACCACGACGCGCGGATCGTTGTGCGTCGCCAGGAAGTTTCGCACCCGCACGTCCTCGCATACCGCCGCCCGGTCCAAGTCGTCCAGGGCGGGCACCCGCTCCCAGCCGCTCCCCTCGGTCGCCGCCCGGGCGCTTTTGGGAACCTCGTCCCCGCCTCGGCGCACCCCCTCGTCGCCGCCCCTGCGACCGATGCCGGCCACCGCGGCCAGCCGCCCGGGCACCGCACGAAGCCCCTTCGCGTTCACATCGCCACCGTCGGATACGCCAGCGTCACCGCGCTGCCGTTCACGACGATATCCAGGCGCAGCGTACCGTCCTGGTGCCTGTAGACCCCGACCAGGCGGATCCTGTCCGTCCCGTCCGTGACGGTCTGCCCCTCGACCACCTCGAGCTCCGCGGTTCTCGGCCGCAGCACCGCCACCCCGCCAAGACCGCGTTGGGGATCACCGGCCTGCGCGTAGAGGACCTGCGCGCTCGACATTTCCAACGGCGGTTCGAGCCGACGGCGCGGCGCAGGCGCAGGTGGCGGCGATTCCACCACCGGCGTCTTGGCCGGCCGCCGCTTGCGTTCCTGCGCCGCCACCAGCGCGCTCCTCAGCCGTTCCGCCGAATCGCCCTCGTGTCCGAGCAGGACGGCCGCCGCATCGTGCTCCGCCACGGCGTCGAGCCCCTCGACGACCTCCCGCAGCGACTGCACCACCTGGCCCTGGCGGGCCAGTTCCCGCTGCACCAGGTCGAGCGGCCTGGGCACCGTCGCGCCCGCCGCCACCGCCTGCCCGCCTTCCGCTTCGCCACCGTGCGCCAGCGTTCCCGCCGCCGCGGCGACGGCCGCCATCCAAATCCTCGTCATTCGCCCGGCACCCCCTTGGCCGTCAGTTCCACGTCGCACGATTCCATTACCCACCGCGCGTACCTGCACTCCACCCTGTCGAGCGCCACCGGCTCGCCCTGCAGCCGCCGCGCGAGTTCCGCGAGGTCGAATGCCGTCGGCGCCGCCAGGCCCACCACGAACCGCGACGACACCGTCCGTTCCCCGACGGCCCGCGACGACAACGTCACGCTCGCACCTTGCGCCTCGAGCCCGAACAGCCGCCCCGCAACCGCCTCGATGCCGATGCCCTCCACGGACCGGCTGTCCGGCACCGAGCCGACGGCCCGCACGACCTCCCAGCCCCCGCCGGTCATCACGAACTCCCCGCCCCGCGCCCGCGCGTACTCGCGCGCGCCGGGCACGAAGCCTGCCGCCCCGCCGCGCATGCGCACCGTGTTCTGCGCGGGCAGGTACTCCGCGCGGTCCAGGCCTTCCCGGTGCAATGCCACGAGGGCGTCCTCGCCGAGCATCCCCGCGAACGCCTGGAGCTTCGCCGCGCCGCCGAACTCCGCGATCATCTCGCCCGCCGCCGCGCTCTCGATCATGCTCTCGGCCGCCGCGGCCGCAGCCGCCAGGCGATCCTGCTCCCAGTACAGCCAGCCCGCCGCCGGCAGTCCCAGAAGCAGGGCAAGGACCACCGGGTAGAGCGGATGGAAAAGCCCCCGCTTCGCAAACAGCACGGACATCGCTTCCAGCCGGTAGCCGTCGAGATCGAGCACCGCAGCCTCGTTCTCGACCAGATCCGCCACCGTCTCCGAACGCCCGCCCGCGTCGAGACCCAGGAGGCGGCCCGTCTGTGTCCGCAGCGCCGCCGCGCGCTCTCGCGCCGCATCGCCGGCCAGCACCCATTCCTCCGACACGAGGCCGTCCTCGAGCCGTGCCAGGTAGACCCGCGCGTCGAAAGGCACGGCAACCGCCGCCAGCGCTCCGAGTCCGGTTCGACCCGCCGCCCAGGCGTCCACCGCCGCAGCCACCGCGATCCCGTCGTCGCCGACCCACCACGTCTGCTCCGCCGTCGACTCGTGCACCGTGCACAGCACGCGCGAGCCCGCCGACGCCTCGACCTGCTGCCGGACCATCCTGCCGACGGCCCAGCGCCCCGCATCGAGCGGCAGCGGAAGCTGCGCCGCACCGCACACGACCACGATCTCCCGACCGTCGAGCGAATCCTCGACAGAGAACATGCCTAGAGCACCTCCGCCGTGAGCATCATCACGGTCTCCCGGTCCCGCGACTTCCGCGACCGTCCGTCCCCCACCCACGGCAGCCACGGCACACGCCGCGCCGATGTCCGCTCGTTCTCGTCCGCGAGCATCGTCACCAGCCGCGTCTCGCCCGACGCCAGCGTCACCGAAGTCCGCCTGTTGTAGTCGTCCGTCACGTGCATCGTCCCCTGCACGGAACCGCCGCCGAAGGAATAGGGCCGCTCCTCCACCAGCGAGCTGCGCGACAGGCCCACGCGCACAGTCACCGAATCGCCCTCGATCGTCGGCTGCAGGTTGATCGACCAGCCCAGACGCAACTGCCCGAACTCCACCGTCGGCGTCTCGAACGACGTCGCCCCCGCCGACTGCGTCTGCCTGCTGAACCGCTCCAGGTACTGCCGCGTCTCCGTGGCGTCCACCGATGCCATCTGGTTGTTCCGGATCTCCACCTGATCCTGGAACTCGATCGACGTCCGCCCGGCCGTCCGCAGCCATTCGAGCACCACATGGCTGCCGTCGAACCGGTCCCCGGCGGCGAAGTCCAGACGCACCGCGCCTCCCGACCCGGCCTCGCTCACCGGCGAGATCCGCAACCCGAGCGCCGTTCCCGCGCTCCGCAGCGCGTGCAGATCCAGCCCCCGCTCATCCGTGTCCGAAACGTCGACCTCGTAGACCACGATGCGCAGACGTACAACGCGCGCCGCGGTCTCGTTGTAAGCTGCGAGCTCCCGTTCGACCACGCGCATCCTGTGCGGGCGCGCCGTCACGGCGACCGCGTTCGCACTCGGCAGCACCCACACCCGGGTCCTCGGATCCACCGCCGCCGACTCCGCGTCCTCATCCCCGTCCATCCCGAGCAGGGCCTCGACGAATCCGCCGATCTCCTCCGCGTACGGCTCCGACTCCACCACAACGTCGTTTCCCGGTCCCTCGCCCCCCGCGTCGCCACCGGCACCGGCCCCGAGACCCCGCAACACCATCCGCGAACTGGTCCGCCCGGGCGGCACCGACAGCGGAAACACCCGCGTCTGAATGTCATGCACAAGCACCGTCCCGCCCGACACTGAGTACGTCCAATCCGCCTGCCCGCAGACCGCTTCGAGGTGGTCCTGGATCGTCACCGCCTCCGGCGGCGCAGCCACCAGCGGGTCGCCGGAGGCCGACACGTCGAACGTCAGCCGGATCGGTCGCCTCCCGGCGAGCTGCCGCATCACCATCGACGCCCTGATCCCGGAGTAGTGCACCGTCACCGGATCCCCGAGCCACGCCGCGCCCCGCGGCACGCGCACTTCGCGCGTCGCGGCGCCCCCGGCGGACCTCGGAGCCCGCGCCGCCCCTTCCATGCGAAGGGCGGGCCCCTCGCGCTCCCCGGGCAGCGCCACGGCCTCGACGGGGTCGACCTCCGCTTCCGCAACCGCGCCCGCCGCCGGCGCTTCCTTCCCCGCGTCCTCGGCGTCCGGACCCGCGACCGCGCAACCGCCGACCAGCCAAACCGCCAGCAATCCCCGAGTCGCCCTCATCGCGCCACCTCCGCGAAGTCCACAACCCTGTTCTTTTCCACCACCGAGGCGCGGATCTCGTACCCCGTCAGACCCGTCACGAGTTCCACGACGCCCGCAACCCCTTCGACGTCCGCGCCAAAGCCCTCCGACACCACCCAGTCCCTGAAGTACTCCTCGTCCTTGAGCGGCCACCTGCCGAGCGCGTAGCCGCACGCACGGAGCATCCTTGCCGCGTTCCCCCGCAGCGACCCCGGCCTCACCGACACCACAGCGCATCCCGCCGCCTGGCGGACCACCTTGTAGAGCACCCGCTCCTTCGCTTCGGCCGGCCCGTCCGGCCCGCCCGCAGCCTCCGTCTCCTCCGCCAGCTCTTCCGCTGGCTCCGCGGCGGCCAGCGCGAAAAGCGCCTCGTACGCGTCCCCAGCGGCCTCCCGGTTGCCGGCTTCCGCCGCCGGCTCGGGAACCGTGTCCACATGCGAGGGGCGAACCCCTCGCGCTCCCCGGTCCACATGCGAGGGGCGGACCCCTCGCGCTCCCCGGTCCACATGCGAGGGGCGGACACCTCGCGCTCCCCGGTCCACCACGACCGCCTCGCGGGGGACATCGTCGCCGTCCGCCGCGGCGCCCGAATCCGCAGTCCGCCCAACCGCCTCGCCATCGCCGGCATCGACAACGTCCCTCGCCGCCGCGACTTCCGCGCCGCCCGGATCACCCTCGTCCACCACGGCGACCTCGGCCGTCGGTTCCGGCGTCCCCGTCGTCGCGGTGTCCCCGTCGTCGTCCACTGCCGCATCCGGCACCTCGCCCGGCAACCCGTCGGCCACGCGGTCGACCGGCGGCTCCGCCGTCGCAAGCACCCGTTCACCCCGCAGGTCCGGCACCGACGTGTCGTCCGCGCTACGCGGCGTGATGAATATGAACAATTCCTGCTTGTCGTCCCGCTCCAGGGTGCGCCGGAACACGCGACCGATCAGCGGCAGGTCGCCGAGCAGCGGCGTCTGCGTCGCCGTTCGGTAACGGTCGGTCTGGAAGATGCCGCCGAGCACGACGGTCTCTCCGTCGGCCACGCGAACGCGCGTCTCGATGCGAGTCGTGTTGATGCTCGGCACCCCGTGGTAGATGCGCCCCACGGTGTCCTGCTTGATGTCGAGCTCCATGACGATATCGTCCTCGGGGGTGATCCGCGGCGTGACTGCAAGCTGGAGCACGGCGTCCTTGAAAGCGATCGAAGTCGCCCCCGAACGCGTTGCCTGCTGATAGGGGATCTCGACGCCGGATTCGATGAGCGCCGTGTGCTGATCGCCGGTAACCACCTTCGGCCGCGCCACGATCTCGGCATGGCCAGCGGCCGCCAACGCAGACAATTCGACGTCCAGCAGGTAGTCCGCGCCGAGAATGCCGTAGCTGACATTCGCTCCGTCGGCGTCGTCGCTGAGCCGCAAGGCCGAGTTGGGCACATCGGTCCGGTCTGCCGAGTCCACGCGGGCCCGCCAGCGGATGCCGAGTTCCTCGGATGCGTTGCTGTTGGCGGTGACGATCCGTGCCTCGATCCAGACCTGGCGTACCGGCACGTCGAGACGCTCGATCACTCGGCGGAACGCGGCCAGGTTCTCGGCGGTGTCGTGGACGATGAGCGAGTTGGTGCGCGCATCCACGCGCACCGAGCCGCTCGCCGAGAGTGCGGCCGGCGCACCGTCGTCGCGGCCGAAGGCCGCCAGCGCCGAGGCATCGGCGTAGCGGACGGGAATGAAGGCCGTCTGCAGCGGAGCAAGTTCGTTGAGTTCACGCCGACGCTCGATGCCCGCCTTCTCGACTGTCGCGATGTCGGCAACCGGCGCCACGTAGACCACGTTGCCCGTGTGCAGCTTGCTCAAGCCCTCGGTCGCCAGGATCAGATCGAGCGCCTCGTCCCATGGCACGTCGACCAGGCGCATGGTGATGCGTCCGGCGACCTCGTCGCCGGCCACGAGATTGAAGCCCGCGAAGTCCGCGATGAGCTGCAGCGCGGTACGGATCTCCACGTCCTGGAAGTCCAGCGAAATCGCCGCGACGACGGCCGCGTCGGCGTCCTCGGGACTCGCCAGCAAATCGAGCGGCGCAAACCATGCCGCCGCGATGATTGCGGCGCCGCTAACCCTTCTCACCGTTCTCTTCCAATGCTTCCGCGTCCGGCTCGGCGTTCGGCGCGTCCGGTTCGTCCGACGCGTGGTTGCCGCTGCGAGCGGGCGCCAATTCGATTCGGTGCTGCCGGCGAACCCAGCCGCCCGCGGCATCGTTGCGCGTCTCCGAGACCTCGACTCCGTCGAACGACACGCGGGCCACGTGGCCGCCGTGCAAGCCCAGGCGGCTGCCCGCGCCGACGCGATGCACGTGGCCGGTCGGATCCCGGACGAGGGCGTAGGCAACGCCGCGGCGCGCCAGGACGCCGACCATATGCAACCGGGCAAGCGCGAAGTTCTCCGGGCCGTGCGGTGCCAGCGACTCGTCGGGCGCCGGGCGATCTTCCTCGAAGGGACTGCGCCCGGTCGCGTCGTAGGTCGCCTCGACGCGTTCCGGCGCGCGCTGTCGGGCCTGGACCGCGGCGTCGCCCTCGGCGGCGCTGTCGACCGCGCGATAGGCCCGCATGGCCAGGGTGAGCGTCAGCCGACCGCCCTCGGAGTCGATCTGGAAGTCGTGGAAGGTCAACAGCTCCAGGTTCGCGGCAGCCGCGACGAACGTGCCGAACTGGTGATAGCGGCCGGTGAGCACGACGGCGATCGGCATCACGGCGTAGAAGCCATGGTCGCGCTCGGGCGAGACATCGATGCTGTCGATCGCCAGTCCGCTCTCCACCGCGGCACGGCTCAAGCCCTCGATCAACGTGGGCAGGTCGATCACGGCCGGCACCGCAGCCATCAGCGCCGCCAGCATGCCCTGGCGGCGCTCGAGGCGTTGCGGCAGACCGGCAAGACCGTCGGCTGCCTGCGTTTTGGCCGCCGCCTCGTCACGGCGGTCCTGCCCTGTTTCCACGAGCATCGCCAACTCCTGGCGTTGGTCGGCGAGCACAAGCCAGTAGCCGACGGCCAGCGCGCACGCAGCGCCCGCCAGGCATGCAGCCGCCCTGCACCAATTGGGCCACGTCGCGACGTCGGTCAGCTCCAGCCCGTTAGCGCGCATGCGTTGCCTCCGGCTCCGGGCCGGTGCGCCGCGGGTCACCCGGTACGCCGGTCGTATCGAACGTGAGATCGAATGCCACTGCGCCCTGACCTCCCGCGTCCGCGATGTTCCTGAGGGTCGGCGCGCCGAACCGCGCGGACCGGTTCAGATTGCGCATCAGCGCCGAGACGCTGCTCTCGGCTTCCGCGAATCCGCGCACCGAAATCGCCTGGCCATGCCGCGCCAGGGAGGTGTAGCGCACACCGGCAGCGAGCGTGCCCGCGAGTTCGTCGAAAACCCGCACCGTGTCGACGCGCGCGCCGTGCAATCCGCGAACCGTGGCGATCCGCACGTCCATCCCGGCGATCCTGTCGCGGAGTTCCGCAGCCGCCTGCAGCCGGTCGTCCAGGGCCGCCACTCGCGCAGCCGTGCCGTGGTTGGCTGCGCGGACCTTGTCGATCTCTGCCTCGATGCGCAGCCAGGCGGCGGCCAGCAAGACCGCCGCACCGGCGACCGATGCGGCCATGCCGACCACGAAGGCACGGCGCTTCAGTTCGCGCCGCCGCTCGCGCCACGGCAGAAGGTTGATCGTCGTCATGGTCGGTTACGCAGTCCAAGGCCGCAGGCCGTCACGAAGACGGGCGCAGCCGTCGCCAACGCCGAGCCGTCGAGGCCGGGATGGGGCGTCATGTCGGCGAACGGGTTGGCCGGATGGACGGCGAGTCCAAGACGTTCGCCGGCGGCAGCAGCGAAGTCCGGGCGGACTGCGCCGCCGCCCGCCAACAGCAACCGCTCTATGGCGTGCGCCGGTCGAGCCGCGGCGTGGGCGGCGAGCAAGCGCGATGCCGCTTCCAGCAACGCCGGTTCGTCATCCTCCCCCAAGGTGCCGGACAACGGCTCATGCTTGATGAAGGGCGCTTCGCTCTGCTCGCAGACGAGGAGCCGAAGCGCCGACGTCCAGGAGTGCCACCGCGGCACGCTTGCCGTCGACATCGGCGACAAGGCGCGCCGCCCGCCGTTGCGCGAGGGACTCCACTTCCACCGCCGAGGCCGTGAGCCCGGCGTGCGCCACCGCTGCCTCGCAGGCAGCGATCCGTTCCCTGGGGCACGCGACGAGCAGGACGCGGCAAAGTGCCGCGTCCTCTTGGTAGGCACCGAGGCGCGCGAAATCCAAGGCGACGCTCTCGATGGGGTACGGAACGCAACGTTCCGCCTCCAGGACGACCTCGGCCTCGAGTTCGTCCTCGGTCAGCGTCCCGTCGAGCAGCAGCGTCCGGCTCATCACCGCCGAGTCGGCCACGGCCAGGATCGCGGCCTTGCGCTTGACGCCGGCCTTGTGGCAGGCACGGCGGACGGCTTCGCCAACGATTGCGGCATCGCTTATATTGCCCCTGTCTACGGTCGCCGCGGGCAATGGCTCGACGGCGACGCCGTCGACGCGACAGCGCGTCCCGCGGCCGGAGA
>LXNI01001463.1_pt1 | contig 20326 bp, 14 predicted proteins | sample 809091 | NCBI WGS metagenome assembly LXNI01 (sample SAMN04870527, study PRJNA318959) | sponge metagenome | biome: 01000161; feature: marine sponge reef; material: water | host: Sarcotragus foetidus | place: Greece: Milos, Mediterranean Sea | collected 2013-05-29 | depth 5-7 m | reverse complement strand
GTGTTCCTGACTAACGCACTGGAGTAATTCTGTAGCCACTTGCACTCAGGGTGGTTTCTGAGCTGGGGGAAACTCTCGCATAAGGCGAAAAACGTGTAGCGCTTAAACCCGTGTCGATTCGCCCTATCGACGTACTGGTTCCATACAAAGCGGCACGCGCCGGCAACCGCGTAGAGCTGTGTGGCTTGGCTTCGCTTCAGCGGTCTCAGGCGCAATCTGACGGTTCTGTATGGTTTATCGTTCATCATCTAAATGACGTGAGGTTAAAACACAGCACGACCCTGCCTACATGTCGTCATGCGTCTCCCCTCCGTGACGTGATGACATGCGCATGGGTGACGCTCAAACATGGAGCTTAAGAAGAAATTGGCAGATCGCGGAATCGGATTTCTTGACGCAAGGGAACCGTGCCGGTCGAGGGGTTAATCGATGCACGTCGTCGTTTGACGCCGTGCTTGCATTCGACGCGTTATCGCTAGAAATCCGTCACGTACGGTTTGGGATTAAGCTAATGTCAAAATGCAGCAGTACCCTCGTACTCATCTATGTAATCGCGCACTAGATCCGGCGTTAATACCTGCGGCAGAACGATCGGTTGACCGGAAGAAGGATAGAACACGTACATCGGCACACCATATCGGCCGAATTGCTCAAGCAATTGCGTGACTTGCGCATCTCGATTCGTCCAATCTACCTTGACGTAAGTGACACCACGCTCAATGAAGTCGCCGCGAACACTTTCCCGGGACAGAGTCGTCCTCTCGTTTGCCAAGCACGTCAGGCACCAGTCGGCCGTGACGTTCAGAAACAGCGGTCTTTTCGTTGCAACCATCTCTTGGAATCTCTGGTACTCAAAACTCTCAGCTCGTGTCGAAGCATCTGAGTCGTTCGGCCACGAAACCGCGTAAACAGCACCAGCGATCACAATAAGCATGATCGCCCATATCGAAGTTAACCATTTGGCTTGACGTCTTCCGACGAATGCAGCAATCGCTAACAATGCCATCGCGCCTAGAGCCCAAACTACGCCAATTGAGCCGATTTGGCGCGTTAAAACCCATACCAACCACACCACGGTCAAAACCAGCGGTATAGACATAATCCGTTTAAACGTGACCATCCACTGACCTGGACGTGGCAACCATGAGGCGATCCGAGGTGTGGCCGTTACCACAATATAGGGTAATGCCATGCCTACGCCCATGGTGACCATGATCAAGACAAGATCGAAGCCGCCACGCATGATTGCGTATCCAACAGCCGCAGCCATGAACGGCACAGTGCAAGGCGTCGCCACGATCACTGCCAGTATGCCTGTCACGAAGGGATTGGGTTGAGTCATCGAAACGCCAAATCCGGGGATTTCAATCACGCCGAGCATGTTCATGCTCATGATGAAGAACAGTAGAACCATCGCCGCCACAAATCCCGGCGACTGCAGCTGAAATCCCCATCCGATAGCTGCGCCAAAGGCTCGCAACACCAGGAGTAATACCGCAAGCGCAAGAAATGTCGCTACGACACCGCTCAGATAACCGATGGCGTGGCGTATATTGTCGGACTCACCTGCGCTTTGCACCATGGAAAGCGCTTTGATCGAGAGTATTGGAAATACGCACGGCATGAGATTCAGGATCAAACCAGCGAGTAACGCTGATCCGATCGCAACCCAGATATTGATCTCGGCAGAATCTACGTTAGCAAGATAAGAATCACCGTCGACCTCAGATCCCAACCCAGCAAACCGGAATTCACGAACTTCCGGCGGATAGCACAACCCAGCGTCTGCACACCCTTGGTAGTGGACATCTATCACGACCTCCGCTTGAGATTGAGCAGTCACGGGCGCCGATACCTCAAGGAAGTTGTAATAAACCTCAACCTCACCAAAAAACTCGTCGGTTTTTTGCATACCGGTTGGAATGGAAAGTGACCCTAATTCAGTTCCTTCCTTCCCTACAAGGTTGAGAGCATGCCTGTAGAGGTAGTAGCCTTCAGGCATAACCCATCTGACGAGAATTCGCCCGTCGTCGGTTAGTTCTGCCTGCGTAGGGTAGGCTTCGTCGACCGGGAGAAAGTCGTGTTCGTTAGTCAGTTGAGACGACACGACCGTGCCGAAAACCGTAACAATCAGCACACAAAATCGAGTGATGGGTTTCTTGAGAATCACTTAGGTAATAAAACGGGTCCGTAGCCCGCTATGCTGTCGTTGTAAGACTAAGTCGGATCATTGTGAGTCGCTAGAAGTACTAGCAAGTGGCGATACGTGGGAGCAATGGCGATGCATTGAATTCTATGATTCGAGCAGAAATTCAACTTCTGAAACAACCAACAACGCACCTTGTCCAAAATAGCGTCTGCAATCCTGGTCAATCCACTCCTTCGCCTTATCGCATAACAGCCACATGAAACTCGCCCAATCACTGAAACTAAACATACCGAAGCTGAATTTTCTGAATCTCGGCATCATCGGTTCTACCGTAGCGGGAGTCGTGGCGGTTTATCTACTTGTGGCTCTCTTTCTAACCTGGTGGTGGGACAAAGAACCCGATCGATTCGATGTTGTCGAGTCGGCCGCGAGTCACGCCGAACTAAATGGCGCTCTTCCTGTGGTGGGTTACACGTTCGCGCACACCAACCGCGCGATTGCGGAGATGATGCTCGAAAAGCGCGGCGGTTTCTTGTCAAATGACGTTTTCCCGCCGGGCGTATGGATGGACAACGTTCCGGAGTGGGAGTTCGGCGTGCTCCTGATGGTGAGAGATACTGCGCGGTCCCTACGGGTAGACCTCGCAAGAACTCAAAGCCAGTCCAACGAAGAACCCAATCTTGCTGAAGCCGAGGGGAAGTTCTTTTACGACAATTCAAGTTGGATATTCCCGGCGTCGGAGAGTGAGTACGAAGCAGGCATTGAACACATAGAGCAATATCTCTTTAGTATCGCCGACCCAGACAATCCAGATGCTCAGTTTTACCCGCGAGCAGATAACCTCCAACGATGGCTCGGAGGTGTTTCAGCTCGCCTAGGCGATATCTCGCAAAGACTATCTGAAAGCGTCGGGAAGCGCCAGCGTGATTTAGCGGCGGTTGGCGAACGCAATCCAGATCAATCAACCCCAGGTCCTAGCGAACGAGAGACGAAGACGCCATGGACTCAGATCGACAACGTGTTTTACGAAGCACGTGGTCAAGCATGGGCGTTATTGCATCTACTGAAGGCAGTCGAGCACGACTTTCGACCCGTGCTTGACGATAAGAACGCGTTGCCGATGCTTCAGCAGATCATTCGAGATCTTGAGGTCACACAGGAGACCGTTTGGAGTCCAGTAATTCTCAATGGTGGGGGCTTCGGTTTTTTGGCAAACCACTCGCTGGTGATGGCGTCGTACATTTCGCGAGTCAACGCGTCAATCATCGAGATTCAACAGTTGCTCGAACAGGGTTAGATGCAACCATCAACCACGACGACGACTCACAACCGATCTACTTAGGCGATTCTTAGAGAAGCGTCGGTTAGGCGCTCCCGAATACCCAAGTTCCGCAATTTAATTGTTGATTTTGCGCGTGTTTCTCTATTGTTAGTCGCGTAGCTTTCGGACTCTCGTTCCGTATCATTCGCAGCGATTTTTAGGCCAGAATCTCTTCTCTGCGTCGCCAATTCAGGAGTTGTTATGTTCGATAGTGTGACCCCACCGATTGTTCCGCCAATACTTGGTGTCATCGGTCTCGTCGTTGCTTTCATCATCTATATGCTCGTGCGACGCTACCCGGAAGGTGACGAGAAGGTCAAGCAAATCGCCGACAAGATTCATCGCGGTGCGATGGTTTTTATGCGACGGGAGTATCTTCTGCTCGCGATATTCGCGACCGTGCTTTTCGTTCTATTGTTGCTGGAGAGCGAACACCTCGGATGGAATACCGCATTGGCATTCTTGATAGGCGCCTTGGCTTCTGCGAGCGCAGGTTTTTTCGGAATGTACACAGCGACGAAGGCGAATGTCAGAACCACGACCGCCGCGCAAGTTAGCGGAGCACCTGCGGCGCTTTCAGTCGCTTTCTTCGGCGGCTCCATTATGGGCTTGGCCGTTGCCTCCGTCGGACTGCTTGGACTTGGTATCGTGTATTACTTGTTCGGCGACCCCGAACATGCCCACTACATCCATGGCTTCGGTATGGGCGCATCCACCGTTGCACTCTTTTCGCGTGTAGGTGGCGGTATCTATACCAAGAGCGCTGATGTTGGCGCCGACCTCGTCGGCAAAACAGAAGAGAACATCCCCGAAGACGACCCTCGCAATCCCGGCGTGATCGCGGACAACGTGGGCGATAACGTGGGAGATGTCGCCGGCATGGGATCCGACATCTTTGAGTCTTACTGTGGCTCAATGATCGCGAGTATCGCGATTGCTGCGACGCTTAGTGCAGTGGACCTTTCTGTGCTTGACGCAGGTAGTGCTGACAAGACTCGCGAATGGCTCATGGCACTGCCACTCACGTTGGCATCCGCAGGTCTAATCTGCTCGATCATTGGTATCGGCGTCGTTCGGACTCAATCGAATCGCGATCCGAGTTTTGCACTGCGGTTGGGCATGATCGTTACGCCGATATTGTTCTTGATCGCTGCTTTCTTCCTAATTTCGCAGTACGCACACTTGACATTGAGCATCTTTTGGAGCGTGCTGGCCGGTTCGGTTGGAGGCATCATCATCGGTCTGATTACCGAGTTCTATACGTCCGGAAGTCCGGTGCGAAAGATTGCCGAACAAGGAAAAACTGGTCCTGCTACAGTCTTAATATCAGGACTCGCGACGGGAATGCAATCGGTTGTGATTCCAATCGTCACGATCTGTGCCATCATTTTCGTGTCGACATCGCTTGCAGGTCTTTACGGTGTTGCAATCGCAGCGGTTGGCTTACTGGCAACTGTTGGGATGACGATGGCGGTCGACGCCTATGGTCCGGTTGCGGATAACGCTGGTGGGATTGCCGAAATGGCCGGACTTGGTGAAGACGTGCGTGCAATCACTGACTCGCTCGACGAACTAGGTAACACCACGGCCGCGATGGGTAAAGGATTTGCAATCGGCGCTGCCGCGCTGGCAGCACTCGCGATCATCGCCGCATACGTGGAGACGATCGAGTTCGTGTCCGAAGGAAGTTTCGTGTTACACATCGGTGATCCAATGGTTCTGATCGGCCTATTCCTAGGTGGTTTAACCGCATTCCTCATTTCGTCTATCACAATGCAAGCAGTAGGCGACGCCGCTGAGAAGATGATTGATGAAATCCGTCGTCAGTTTCGTGAGATACCCGGCTTACGAGAAGGAACCGCGGAACCCGATAGCGATACCTGTATTCAGATCGCAACCAACGCTGCGCTCGTGAAGATGGTGCCACCAGGCGTAATTGCGGTGTTTCTACCACCATTGGTGGGTTTCACACTCGGACCTGAAGCACTTGGCGGCTTACTAGGCGGTGGTCTTATTGGTTGTGTACTACTCGCACTCACCATGGCAAACGCGGGTGGCGCATGGGATAACGCTAAGAAATACGTCGAGAAAGGTTCATTGGGCGAGGGGCATGAGAAAGGCTCTGAAACTCATGCTGCCACCGTCGTTGGTGATACAGTCGGCGACCCCTTTAAGGACACATCTGGTCCGAGCATGAACATCCTGATCAACGTGATGGCAATTGTCAGTCTCGTGATCGCTCCCGTGATCGCGTAGCGTTTAACTCATCCGACGTCGTACCGCGGAAGTTTTTTCGCGACGAGCTGATTTTTGGTACGAGCGTATCGAGGCATGCCTTGTCGATAACTAGGGTAGGCTTCACCTTGAATAAGCGGCTGTAAGTACCGCCTCGCCCGTGCCGTAATGCCGTATTCGTCCTTCGTACGAAACGATCGAGGGACTTTGCGTTCTACATTAGCAACATTGCCCAGATTAACGTGAGTAAGTCGCCACTTGTATGGCTTGTCGCGAAGTCGTTCGATGCCGATCATGATGTCATCCTCACCAGTCGTCACCGCCGTGATCGCGCCTTTCCCTACTGCATAGGCTTGTTCTACATCAACGGCAGACGCAATATGTCGAGCTGAGCGCTGTAGGTAATCAGCCACAGCGTAGTGATATTTGAAGCCAAGCTCGTCTTTCACGAGCGTCGCCAGTATGGGAGCGACGCCTCCTAGCTGCGCATGGCCAAACGCGTCCGTCGTACCTGCATCAGAGAGAAAGTTGCCGTTCGTGTCTTGCACGCCTTCGGATGCCACGATGACGCAGTAGCCGACTCGCCTGACCGTCGCATCGACTTTACGCAAGAACTTTGATTTATCGAACGGTACCTCGGGAAAGAGGATGAGGTGCGGCGGTTCACGCGTTCCCTCCCCGGCCAATCCACCGGCCGCCGCAATCCAACCTGCATGGCGACCCATTACTTCAAGAATGAATACCTTCGTTGACGACTCGCTCATTGACGCAACGTCTAGCGCTGCCTCCTTAGTTGAGAGTGCCACATATTTCGCCACCGACCCGAATCCTGGGCAGTTGTCCGTACCGCTAAGATCGTTGTCAACTGTCTTTGGAATCCCGATGCACTGCATCGGATAGCCGAGTTGTTGACTCAACTTCGACACTTTGTTTGCAGTATCTTGCGAATCGCCGCCCCCGTTATAAAAGAAATAACCGATATCATGGGCCGCGAATACTTCGAAGAGTCTCTGGATATCAGCGTCGTCGCGAGTTGGGTTGTTGAGTTTGTAACGACATGAGCCAAATGCGCCGCCAGGCGTTTCGCGAAGCCGTTCAATGGTCGATCGAGTCTCCTTGCTCGTATCAATGAGTTCTTCGCGTAATACTCCGATGATGCCGTTCCTGCCCGCAAACACCTTGCCGATTTGGTCGCGGTGAGCGCGTGCGGCTTCAATTAATCCACTAGCGGTTGCATTAATTACTGCTGTCACTCCGCCCGATTGAGCGTAAAGCGCATTTCTCTTAGTCATGATCGGAGCTCTCCAACACTTATATAGGCCTTCTCACTGCCACATTTAAAATTGTTCTTCGCCTCTAGCTTTCGCCATTTGACGATCGAAAATGGTCGCGAACGGTCTCACCATCAAGGATTTACGCTATCCTCGCCGTATTCAATCAGCTGATGCTGTCGTTTTGGTCGATGTGCCTTATGAGGCGCGGACCTCAATCGTTGCCTGTCAACCATTTGTTCCTAGGCGTCACGCTTCTAGTCAACCTGCTTCTTTCTGCCGCTCTGAATCGAAACGCTCGATTGCTCCTCGCCGAGATTGCCCAACCCGAAAATTACACTCAAATCAATTTCTTATCGGAAATTGGCATGGTGATTGTCGCCGCGATCGTGTTCGCGGGATTGGTTTATGCGGTACTGAGGATCTTCAATTATCAGGCGCGCACGTACCAAACGCTGTTTGCGTTGTTTGGCACCGGACTGATATTCGCTGGTCTAATGCTCGTGGCAACGGCAATTAGCTCTTCATCTCCGATTCTCTGGGCGCTTACATTCATTTCGATCGGCATTTGGTCCCTGATAGTATCCGGCAATATCCTAGCGATCGCGATAGAAACCACCCTGTTTCGAGGGGTTCTCGTATTCATCGCCATCGGAATCGTACAGGGAATTGTCAGTTTACTGCTGTTCGAGACACCGTCCTCGATCGCGGTGCCTACCGACGCATCTGCAACATAGACCCTACGAAGCTGTCACGTGGCTGAACGTATTTACTTTTTAGGTATCGGCGGTACGTTGATGGGTAATCTCGCCATTCTGGCCAAGCAAGCAGGTTACGAGGTATCGGGGTCTGATCGCAAAATCTATCCTCCAATGAGTGACCAATTGGCTGCCGCAGGGATTCCAACGGAAGAACAATTTGAGCAGGCGCACCTCAATCCGCCACCAGATGTGGTTGTGATCGGAAACGCAAATCTACCACGGGGTGCGGAATCGCTCGAATCTATCCTCGACACTGACATACCGTACATGTCAGGCGCCGAATGGTTAGGTAGAAATGTTCTAGCAGGACGTCACGTGTTTGCCGTCGCTGGTACACATGGAAAGACAACGACCACTGGAATGTTGACATGGATTCTTGAATCGGCGGGGAAACACCCCGGTTTTCTTGTAGGCGGCGCGCCAGTCAATTTCGATGCGTCCGCTCGTTTGGGATCAAGCAAGTATTTCGTGGTCGAAGCAGACGAATACGACACGTCCTACTTCGATCGTCAAGCCAAATTCATGCACTATAAACCTCGTACCCTACTGATTAACAACATCGAGTTTGATCATGCAGACATTTACACCGATCTGGCCGCAATCCAGTTTCAGTTCCATCACCTAGTCCGAACGGTACCAAGGACGGGCCGCATCATCGCGCCCTGGGGAACGCGGACAGTAGATGAGGTGCTGGCGCAAGGTTTATGGACACCGATCTCCTTTACCAGTGTGGATCCAACCAGCAAAGAGCTCGAGGCAAGCAAGGCTGTTGATTTTTGGCACGCCAAGACAGTTGCTTCGGATGGCTCAACGTTCGATCTTTTCCATAACCGGCGCAAGATCGGTGCACTTGAATGGCACCATTTCGGGCACCACAACGTGAGTAATGCCTTGCAGGCTATCGCGGCAGCGCGAGAGGCTGGCGTTTCAATTCGCGAGTCCTTAGAAGCGCTATCGACGTTCGAAGGTGTGAAACGTCGAATGGAGATCGTAGCAACTAAGGACGGATTGACCGTTTACGACGACTTCGCGCACCATCCAACCGCGATTCTTACCACATTACAAGGACTCCGCAATCGAATTGGCCGCGAACACATTCTTGCAGTTGTCGAACCTCGATCTCATACGATGCAGATGGGAACGCACCGGGAACCGTTGACTACCTGTTGCAGTCCAGCAGACAGTGTCATCTGGTTTAAAGGGGACAACGTGGACATGGACTTGGATGCACTTGCCGATAGCAACATCGTTCCAAGTGAGGTCATGTTTGATCATGACAAACTCGTAGACCGAATCTGCCAACCCGTCGATAAACCGACCCACATCGTGCTGATGAGCAACGGCGGATTCGGTGGAATCTACGACAAGATTCGGGAGCGCCTTGGTTAGAACCAGTTGGAGTCAGGTGCGGTCACTGCGTTGCTGCCATTCTTAATGACCTTGGCGTGATACTCCGCACGCGGCAGCAGTTGATCAAAGTAAAACTGCGCAAGATTCGATTTTCCTCTTGTACCGTCGTCAAGCAAACTCATGCGAGCCCACAACCACGCATACATCGCGTATCCTGCTAGATTTAAGTAGTCCACCGCCGCTGAACCGGCAAGCGAGGGGTCTGATCGAGCTTGAGAACCTAGCCATTCACTAACGTCGGACCATAAGTCCAAAACATCACTGACTCGCGTCATAAATCTCGGATCAAGTGCTTCCTGGCGTAAGTCAGCGATCAGAGATTGGAGCGTCTTCCCACCGTCCTGCAACACTTTTCGACCAAGCAGATCGATTGCTTGAACGCCATTAGTACCTTCGTAGATTTGTGAGATCCGAGTGTCGCGAACGACCTGTTCAATGCCCGATTCGACGATATATCCATGACCGCCGAAGCACTGTTGAGCGAGCAACGTTGACTCCATTGCGCGATCGGAAATAAACGCTTTCACGATTGGTGTGAGCAGCTCAACATAACGCGACGACCGTTCCGAAACCTCGGGGTCTGTTCGTTGCGTGCGATCAAGTTCAACCGCCGCGAAGACAGCGAATGCACGACTGCCTTCCGTCAAAGCTCGTTGTGTCAATAGCATTCGCCGCACGTCGGGGTGTTCGATGATCGGATCCGCTACGCCCTGTGCGTTGACTGGTCCAGTAGGGGCTCGACCTTGGATTCGCTCCTTCGCGTAAGCCGCAGCCATCTGATACGCTCGTTCACCAAGTCCTAGTCCTTGCACGCCTACGGAAACGCGCGCGTAGTTCATCATCGTGAACATGCAACGCAGTCCGGCATTGGGTTCGCCAATCAGGTACCCCTGTGCGTCTTCGTAGTTAATAACCGAAGTGGCGGAACCTCGAATACCCATCTTGTGTTCAATCGATCCACTCGCAAAGCCGTTTCTCTCACCTAAGGCACCTTGCTCGTCAACTAGATATTTCGGAACAAGAAACAGAGATATCCCCCGCGTACCCTGCGGAGCACCATCGATCCGTGCGAGTACCAAGTGGACGATATTCTCGGCTAAATCGTGTTCTCCGCTTGTGATGAATATCTTTGTCCCGGTGATCTTGTATGTATTGCCTTCGATATGCTCCGCTCTAGTTCGTAGCATGCCAAGGTCCGTCCCCGCATGTGATTCGGTGAGCGCCATCGCGCCAGTCCAACGACCTTCATACATCGCAGGCAGAAACCGCGCTTTGAGTTCAGCTGAAGCATGCGCATCGATGCAGTAGGTGGCGCCCGAAGTCAATGCGGCGTATAACCAAAGGTTCGTGTTCGCGCCCCAGAACATCTCCTCCAACGCCGTGGTAAGCGTCTTTGGCATAGCTTGTCCGCCAAATTCAGGATTTCCCGCCGTACCAATCCAACCTCCATGTGCCAGGACGTCGAAAGCCTCCTTAAACCCTTGCGGCGCGCGCACCTTGCCGTCTTGCCAACTTGCGCCTTCCTGATCGGCTGAATGAGATAGCGGCGCCATCACATCTCGAGCAACGCGACCGCATTCTTGCAGTACCGAGTTTGCCAACTCTCGGTCCACCGGTACGGACTCCGCCACCCACTCCTCATCGAGATTGAATACGTCATATAGAAGGAACTCGAAGTCCTTAATGGGTGGGTTGTACTGAGTCATGGATCGATTTCCTTGAACGAAGTAAACGCGGCTGACTTACTCTGCCGCAGCACTGGATTGATTGGCGTACTGTTGCAATAGCAACTCTCGCACTCGACCTTCTAAGGAGCGCCATTGCGCTGAGAATTCCTCTTTTACTCGCCCATCTCGTAGAGCGTCGGGATTACCCTCGAGTATGTCACGCGCAGCCTTAAACGTGGGATAGGGTTGCCGGTTCGCCGCTATAACCTCGTCAATTGCTTGAGCCAATTCATCTGCATTTTGGTAATCGGCTTGCACAGGTCGGTCATACGCTACGTGTACACGACCTTTGAAGCCGGTAATGCCCTGCACGAGACTATCGCGATCCTCGTGTTCAGTCTTGACATAGTCACCCGTTCGTTCTCGTGCTGCAAGCTCCTTGGCCTTCCGTGCCGCACAGGGATCCAGCTCATACGTGAGTGTCGTGGGTACCAGATTGATCCGAGCAAGCATGTGGTTCAGGTCTTTCGATTCATCACGATAAGCTAGACCGAACATCTTCAGAACCGCTGGATCAGTTCGATCAATACCGTCCTTCGAACGACCTTCTCGTTGAGCGATCCACACAGACTGCCCTTGATTGAGCACGTATCGAATATATCGAGAGGTCTTCGTCATCGCCGCGTACTGTGCCTTGAGACCTTGTGCATTCCGAACGACGATAAAACTATCGTTGATGCGCATGAACTCGGCACCAACCCGTAGATTTAAAAGGTTGTCACCGATCGCAATCTTGCTCGTTGGCAGCGCGTTTAACCAGAGAGAATAGTTGACGAGCACCGGATCTAACGTGATGTCGCGATGGTTCGAAATAAATACACTCGGTTTGTCACGCGGTATCAGGTTCACGCCGGAGTACGTGAAACCATCTGTCGTGCTCTCGAGCACTTTATTGATGAAGCGCACCAACAGTTCATGCCAGGTAGCGCGATCTATGATTTTGCTAATTTCTCGTTTCAACCGATATCGAACCACGGGTCGAACCATCGGTTTGAGCAAATTCGCGAATTCTCTGAATCGTAGAGCACACGCCGCATCTAGTAGCTCAGGATCACTACACAACGCCAACAACCGATCCGGCAACTCCGAATCGGGGTACGGTGCGATATCGCTGAACTCGTCCATCGACGAGACTTGCGCTTTCATCAGTGACCTAAGTTCACATCACAACCTCAACAGTCATCTTTCTCAGTTGCTACGTCCCGCTATCTTATCGTTGCCGATGCGAAATGCAGACACTAGATCCCATGGTGAACACGCACAATGTCCCAAGCGCGTTGAATGTCGTTAAAGCGTCGAGCTGCGGCGGCCCGTTCCGCGTCCGGTACAGAAGCTGCCAACTTATCCGGATGGTGGCGGCTACGTAACTTTCGATACTGCCGCGACATCTCTTTCGGAGTTGAGCTCGCCTCAAATCCCAGCGTGTCATACGCTCGTTGAAGTGCGTTAGCCGGCGAGACTTCTCTCGTCGGTTGTGCACGCTCACCCGTACCCGGTAACATCAGAATCTCTGCGATCTGTGGTGCTGTCAAGCCAAATGCGTTGCCGATCCTGAATAAGAGATCGCGCTCCTCAACGACAAGCCCGCTCCCATCCGCGTTTGCGACGACAACATTCATGAGGTGAATGAGCTGAACGGCGATTTCCATTGGAAGGTTTAATCGACCTACTTCCTGAAGCGTGCCTTCGAAATCGAAGTCCGGGTGCTTACCTCGATTGAAGCCAGCGATTGCCGCTACACGATCTTCTGGCGAGAAGCGCAAATGGTCGAAGACGACTTCAATGCCTCGAATCTCATCTCGGCTGACGACACCATCGATCTTACAGAGATACCCGAATAGCTCGAAGAAGTGGACGTCCTCTATCGACGCAGTGCTCGTACTCGAAAAGAACGGTTGCGAATGGTCGATATATACGCGCTTGTTGCTGAACTGGAAAACGCCGAACGCAATTAATGATCCGACCAACAGACCTGTCCAACCGAATATGAACGTCGCCGTCATGACGATCAGTGCCGAGATTAGATAACGCATCACTTAGATCGATGGTCTGTTGAACACAATCTACTAAAACACCTTAGACTAAAGCATTGAGACGATGCGGTCGAACAGCATCTACTTTTAGCTGCACATTCTCCACGTCTCGTGTTGCGAACCTCGGCGGATTCCTCTCTTAAGCATCGAAGTGAATGAATTCGGATTCAAAGAAATCGAAATATTCCCAATAAATAGATGGGGTACTCGATTGAATACATACTGCGTTGATATGGCTGTTCTCGCTGGACGCTTTGGCACGTCGTACGAGTTCTATATCTAAAACGCGTTCGCGCCGAGCAACCAAGTGCGCGTCGCCGCATCATCGCCTAATTCGGACTTACTTAGTGCTGTTGATTCCCGTGAAATCTCGTTGGAAATCTCAATGTGAAAGCTAATACTCGGAAGGCTTAGGCAGCGTGCAGCTGACAAGAACAGTCGACTAACTCTTCCGAGCACTGGTCGTCGTTAACCGCTTGCATTTCCATGAACTCGCTGAACGTCTCTACGGTAAACCTAGGTGACCCGAATCGTAGTAATGCGCGCCAGAATCGCTTAAATATCGTGTCGCCTGACAGCGTGCGGTGTCGCGCGTCGTTATACATCTCCATCTCCATCCATTGTGTGGACTTTCTCAATCGCGCCCTGAGCTTGTGGCTACCTGCGCGTCGGATGCAATCTTAATTAAGTCGTCTAATCAAACGCAAGCAAATTGCTTGCTAATTCGATTAGGATCGACTGCTATTGCACAACGATATTTCTATATAGGAGATATAGCCTAAATTTTTCACGATGGCGCAATATACGCCTATTTATGGGATCATTTAAGCTCTAAACGCGGCGATTTCGGCTACATTGACACAATTTTCAAGGCGTCCATCGCGTAGAAATCTTGCTGCCGTACGCGCCGCAAACGCACGAATATCACGCACGCTCTCAGGCGTGTAGAAGGCAGAGTGTGGTGTAACGACGAGTCGGTGCTTCAGCCATTCCTCATTCGCACCCCAAGCTTTCAATAACGGTCGATCCATCTTTGCGGGTTCTTCAGGTAAGACATCGAGACCAGCGGCAAGAACGCGGTCTGATTTCATCGCGTCATGTAAAGCGTCGACATCAACAATCGGTCCGCGTGCGGTATTGATAAGAATCATGCCTTGCTTCGCGTGACGAAATGCGTCAGCTCCCACCAAATCCCGTGTTTCGTCGTTTAACGGAGTGTGCACACTCAAGATGTCCGACTCGGACATCAACTCCTCAAGTGAGTCAACACGTTCGATTCCAAGCGCTAGCTCAGTGCCATTCGGCTTGTAGGGATCGTAGAAAATCACGCGCATGTCGAAAGCTTTCGCCCGACGAGCCGCTGCTGTTCCAATTCGACCCAAACCTAACACACCGAACGTGCAATCCGCCATGCGTTTGCCGTAGGGATTCAATGCTGGTCGCCAGTTCCCACGTGGGTCAGCTCGCAGTGACTCATCGTGAAATGCGATGCTCTTGGTTAAGGTCATCATCAGCGCGATCGCATGGTCAGCGACTTCACGAGTCCCGTAATCCGGGACATTGCAGACGGCGATACCGCGTGATGACCACGAAGGGAGATTGACGTCGTCGAACCCGACTGCGGGTTTGACGAAAATGCGACACTTCTCGAGTTTTTCCATACACTCTGCGGGTGGTTGTGTACCTACGATACCATCACAATTCGCCCACTGCTCGTCCGATACATTCGCAAATCCACCACCCCATTCGCCAGCTACGCCTTCTCCTAACGCATCTAGCTCAATCTGGTTATGGACACCACGTCCATTGGGCCAAAGCACTCTAATCGTCATCGTATACCCCACACATGACTGAACTGAGGAAAGTAGGACTCGAATCTCCGGCGATATGCCGCACGAGAGAACCGAAGCGGTAATTTTCTATATGCAAATGCAACTCGGCAACTCGCAAAATATCCTGCAATATATACGCCACCAATCAAACATGGATACTCCTCATCCGTTTCCGAGCGAGATTCGGACCTCACGATTGATACTTCGCCGACCAGACTTAGCCGATGCCGCTGGATTGCATGAGGCCGTGGCCGCTTCATTTGCCGAACTTAGTCGCTGGATGGTTTGGGCGCGAGGAAGTTACAGCGTTGATGACGCGCAACAGTATTGCGCGCATGCGAAGGGTAGTTTCGATGCGGGAGTCCTCTTACCAACCTTGATCAGACTGCCTGAAGACGGAACGATCATCGGCTCCGCCGAACTCACCACTATCGACGCGGAAGTGCCGAGCTTTGAGATTGGCTACTGGATCCATACCAGCTACTCGGGCTTCGGCTACGTTACTGAAGCAGCACACGCATTGACTTCGTTCGCGTTCGAGAAACTTGCCAGTAACCGAGTACAAATTCGCATCGACGAGAAAAATCACAGAAGCTGGGCCATTCCCAAGCGACTTGGTTACGAATTAGAGGCGACACTTACGTCATACAGCCGCGACAATCTTGGTGAGTTAGCCGCGTATCGCGTATATGCGATGTTTAATCTCGAACGGTTGCGACCTTTGAAGGAAATCGCGAAGTAACCCTCTCGGACTAGCGTTCTTTCGTGTTTTGATTCATGTCAAGATTAGCTCGTATCAAGGGCCTGCATGTTGATTAGGAGCTCGTTCATGCAGATGTACTGATCGGTCCGCTAAGCTGCTGAATCTAACTCGTTTTTCTCGCGCAGCCGCTTTTTAAGCGTCTCAATCGGATTACGGTAATCAACTGATCCAAGTCCGAAATTCGTCAGTTTGTAGCCGATCAATGCTTGCAGTTTCTCCGGCATTTCAACCACGACCTCAGGCGGGACAGCAACGAATTGGTTTTCACGTTGCTTAAGCCATGCCAGATTAAAGTTCACGTTGATCGATCTTCGATAGAAGTTCTGTGTCGAGTTCCCACCGCCACGATGCCAAACGGCGCCATCCCACAGTAACAATCCGCCGACCGGCATCTCAACAGCAACAGTCGGCGTATCAGCATCAGCCTTATCGCTTGAAAGATGACTTCGAGGCACAACTTCGGTCGCGCCATTTTCTACCGTAAAAGGGTCCAGGGCAATTAGCGTGTTGACGATGAGCGGTTGGTGTGGGTACGGAATTGGGTAGTGTCCGTCGTCCCGATGCATGTGTTGGCGACGGTCGCCGGGAGCTGGCCGCATCGCTGCGACACCCGAGACCTGAAAGTCTGGACCTAAAACCGCTTCGATCAACCCTAATAGCCGATCGTTCATCAGTAGTTCGTCTACTGCACGGGTTTTCGCAAGTAGGTTATGGGTGTGAATTGTCTGCTGGCCAAATTCTTCTGACGACCGGCTACCAATCTCATCGAAGATTGGCGCTAAATCACGCCTTAGCTTCTCAACCATTTCGTCGTTTAGAAAGTCAGGAACGACCACATATCCGTCTTTACGGATTTGGTCTACGTAGGGTTGTAAATTCATGGTCAGTTGTTCCAAATCAGCAGATTAATCACTATCGTGATTAGCACCGAAGTAACTTAGGATCGAAAAGAAGCGCTCATTTTAGATACACGACTCACCTTCTCGATGCGACACAGTGTCACGTATATCAAGGAATGAGAATTCGGTGAAAGAGAAATTCAGACCGACGTAACGCAGTCAATTTGCTTCACCGGTACTGGTATGTGAGAGTAAAGTACCCATCAAGCATCTAACACGCGCGTGATAGACCGTCAAAACTTCCGCGAATCTTGACCCACAGGAACTGTATCGGACGTCCTTAGGTACCATTTGAGCATGGTGTTCTCAAGTTCCTGTCGTACATCACTCATAGCGGAATCGTCGATCCGATTCGTTAACTCCCGAGGATCTTCGCATAAGTCATAGAGCTCTGACACACCTGCAGTGCGCCTAACTAGCTTGTGATTCAAGCTCCGAATCATCGTGGCTCGACAAACGCTGGAAGGACTATCCTGCTGCATTTTCCCTTTAGGGTAGTAATTCCCTTCAATCGGTGGTTCGACCCTACTCCATCGACCTTCAAATGCATGCGGTTCGTGAGGATCGTAGCCACCCTCGGCGAAGACGAAACGCTCCCTGTCTTCCGGCTCGCCGCGAAGTTGAGGTACAAACGATTTCGCAAAGTGAACGTGTCCGGCTTCAATATCTGCTAATTCCAGTACACTCGCCATCAGGTCAAACATTTCCACCGGTCCTTCAACCATATGACCTGATTTACAGCCCGGCGCTTTTACCAGCAGCGGCACGCGTGTGATTGGGTCGCTGCAGTCACTTGGCCATTTTTCGACCAGACCAAAGTCTCCTGCCCAATCTCCATGGTCCGATGAAACGACGAGGACAGTATTCTCGAAAAGACCTTGTTCTTCCATCACAGCCGTGAGTTCGCCTAGGAGCCAGTCCGTGTAGCTGATCATTCCTAGATAAACAGCGTTGAGCCTGCGAAAGAAACTCTCCGGCAGTTCGTTCAGACGCCGATATCTCCGAATCATTTCGTAGTGAATCGGCTTGTTTTTTATGTCTGAAGGCCTTAGCTCAGGGATGTCCTCCGCGTCGTACATGTGGTAGAAATCACGATGGGTGGTATATGACGGATGAGGTTGTAGTATTGGGAGAAACAAGAAGAAAGGCGGGTCATCGTTTTTCCTGTTTCTTAAGTAATCGATGCCTGCCTTTACTTTTACGTAGTCGGGGTGATCTTCCCTCCCACCGTCAAAGGGTTCGGCGTCAAAGCTGTAATAAGCCTTTTCGCCGAGCTCATGGCGATTTTTCCTAACGGGTGCCTCCGGCTCAATGTACTCTTCGATACAGAAGAGACTATCTTGCGCAAGCATGTCGTTCTTGCCATACCATCGGATGTCGTATCCCGCTTCAAATAAGTAGCGAAAAAGGTGGGGTTCATGACCACGTATCAGATGCCAATTCGTACGATGACCGGCACAATGAGGATAGAGCCCTGTCACCATAGACACTCTAGAAGGCACACACTGTGCATTCTGAACGTGACATTGGTTGAAGCGGACGCCTTCCGATGCTAAGCGGTCGTAGTTTGGGGTGCTAATTAGCGGATGACCGTAGCAAACCAGACTCTCGGCTCTCATTTCGTCTGGCTGAAAGAAGACGAAATTCAAAGGCTTCTTTTCTTCTACCATGGTGTTGCTACCAAATGATGATGGGCGAAGTCGAATACGAACGCGGTCCAAAGTTACTTCGCGTCCGATTGAGAACCGGAAGACCTAGGCGATTATGTCGTGTCATCTACTAGGAGATCAATCAAAGTGGCTCGATCGCAACCGATAGGTTTGAACTAGACGAGCAGCTTTGTCCGTCGTTCTCGCACATGACAAACGACTCGACGGTTAACCCTCATATAACCGATTAGGCTAAATCGAACGGCCGATGTATTCGACTAAAAGCCGGAAGCTTGCACGATTGCGCGAATCACGTCAATCATCGGTGTCGGATAGACGCCAAATATGACAATTAGAAGCCCCAACGCCGCTACTGCCACGACGCTTTGCGTACCGACCTGCGGTAGTGCCGTTGCACCGGGTTTCACTTCTTTGACCATCGTGTAAATGAGCCTTAGATAGTAAAAGACACCAATCGCACTACCGATGATTAGCGCCCAGACCAATGCCCAGGCGGCGCCTTCCACGCCGGCGGCGAATACATAGAACTTCGCGATAAAACCGATCGTCAGCGGAATTCCTGCAAGCGCTAAGGCAACCGCAGTCAGAATGGACGCCAGCAAGGGATTACGCCAAAACAGACCAGCATAGGACTCTATTAGCTCGTTGTCTTCAGACTCGTGCTCACTTGTTAGGTTCACAATACCGAAGGCGGCTAACGTAATGAGGAAATATGCCGCGACGTAGAGCAGGATTGTCTCCAACACGAGCTCAGGTCTCGCTGAATTTACGACGAGGATCGCAATCAGTAGGTAACCGAGATGTGCGATCGACGAGTACGCCAGAAGTCGCTTTAGATTGTTTTGCAGTAAGGCAAGTAAGTTGCCAACGATCATCGATGCAACGGCAACGAACGCGATGGCGTAGTACACCCCATCGTAGCTAAGAACATCGGTTGCTTGAACGTACCGGATCAACAATGCGATGACCGCGCCCTTTGATACCGTCGCGACATAGCCGGTCACGACTGCAGGAGCACCCTGGTACACGTCCGGGGTCCACATATGGAATGGTACGAGGGATAACTTAAACGCAATCCCAACGCAAATCAAGGCTTGACCCAAGAGAAAGTAGCTTCGTTCGCCTGAATCTGGCGATAAGTTCAGTTCGGTAAACGCCATCGTTCCCGAAGCCGCATAAATGAGTGCCATTCCCATCAGAATCGCGCTCGACGCGACGGCCGATAACACGAGATATTTCGCCGCTGCCTCCAATGGACCGCGACTCTGCCGCGGATATGCGATCATCGCGTAAAGCGAAATCGACAGAATCTCAAGACCGAGAATGAAACTGGCGAAGTGTGTCGCCGCGGCAACCACGATCGCGCCAGCTGTGGCGGTCAGAAGCAAAATGTAGAACTCTTCGCATCGTTCCATCCGCGCATCGAAATACGGATATGCAAACAGCGCCGTCACGACCGCACCGAGCAAAAACATAGCGTTAAAGAACACCTGAATGCCAGATATGTTCAGAAGACCGAAAAGCTCATAGCCAGCTGTTGGTATATGGTCTAACGCAATATCGTGTGCAGCAAGTGAAAGAATTAATGTAAGAAGGCAAAGACCTAACGCAAGCTTGTGCGTACGCACAATCGAGACGCCGATCATCAAGACCAGTATGCCACCGACTAGGACTATTAGTGGGAAACCGACCCACAAGTCAGTCAAAGTCATAGCGCAATCCCTAATGCATCAAGGGTTGGTTGCGCCAGATCGAGCAAGGGTTGAGGGTACACGCCAATCCAAACTAGAGCGATGATCATGATCGCGAACACACTCATTTCACGAAAGCCAAAATCTTGCATCGCCGCAACTTGCGGATTCGGCGTACCTTGGAATGATCGCTGCATTAGCGAGAGTCCATAGACGGCCGCAACCACGATGCCGATCGTAGCAAGAACCGTTAGGGGTACATTCACCTTAAAGGCGCCGATCAATACCAGGAATTCGCCAATGAAATTGCCGAGACCCGGCATACCCACCGACGCGATCACGAAGAACATAGTCATCGCGCCCATTCGCGGTGCTTTGACCCACAGCCCTCCCATTTGAGACATCTCGCGCGTGTGGAGTCGCTCTTGCAGGGAGCCCGCCATCATGAAGAGTGCTGCGGTCGAGAAGCCGTGAGCAATCATCGTCACGATCGCCCCTTGCATACCCAGTTCGTTGAACGCGTACACGCCCACCAGGATGAAACCCATGTGAGCGATCGAGCTG
>LXNI01001462.1_pt1 | contig 20334 bp, 19 predicted proteins | sample 809091 | NCBI WGS metagenome assembly LXNI01 (sample SAMN04870527, study PRJNA318959) | sponge metagenome | biome: 01000161; feature: marine sponge reef; material: water | host: Sarcotragus foetidus | place: Greece: Milos, Mediterranean Sea | collected 2013-05-29 | depth 5-7 m | reverse complement strand
AAAGAGCGCGAATGCTGTCAGGCCGAAAAACATCTCGGCTGTGTGCCCGAGTTTCAGGTACCTCATGGAGTAACTGGCAGGAAGTGAAATGATATTGATCAGGGTCACGGTCCCAAGCATGGCGCTGAAGGTCTGCAGGAAACGCTCCGGTCTTTTCAGCAGTAAAAGTCTCACAAACACGAATGAAAGAAACAATCCTGCGATACTCGTAATCATGGCGCCAGTAACATCGTAAACCATCGACCCGATCAGTATCGAGACTCCCAGACTAATGACAATTATGGTGGCGAGAAAAGCCTGTGATCTCGGCAAAACTTCCGGCCCTTCCCGCAAAAGGCAAATGTTCAAAAATGTGGTTATCAGATTCGTCATGCTAATATGGGTAACAATAGTACCGATGCCAGATCAATCCTGAGACTGCAGAAACCCGTAAATTCCACGCTTGGATGGCGCCAGCATCCAGTCACGAAGCAGATCAACCTCGGGCGAGCCCTGCAGGCTCTCGACCGATTCGCCCTGGCGTAAATGCCGGTAGGCCTGCTCCAGTTCGCGGTAACGCTTGCCTTTGATCCCGGCACGACGCAGGCCGATAGAATTCAATCGGTAATGACGTACAGGATCACCCCCCAGCAGACAATACGGCATGACATCCTTGCGCACGGGAGTGTATCCGGCCACCATGGACAATGTCCCGATACGTATGTGCTGATGGGTCCCCACATGGCCCCCCAGATTGGCCTTGTCGCCAATCTCGATATGACCACTCAGTCCTACGTAGGCTGTTAAGACAACCTCATCACCCAGCTGACAGTCATGGGCAACGTGTGAATAGCCCATCAGATAACAGCGGTTGCCGATTCGGGTAGGCACGTCAGGGCGGGTGGAGCGGTGTACGGAACAGTTTTCTCGAAAGACATTCCCGTCCCCGATCTCAAGCCAGCTTTCCTCACCTGAAAAAGAAAGATCCTGCGGCAGACCGCCCAGTACCACCTGTGCATGCAGCTGGTTGTCGGTCCCCAATCGGACGTACGGATGGATTACACACTGGGGGCCAATTTCAGTGCCCGAATGTATGGTCACATGATCTTCCACCACACTATGGGGGCCCACTGTCACATGGGTGTCAATTTCAGCCTTTGGGGAGACGACTGCTGTAGGGTGTATGTTTGGCAAGCCTGGGGACCGATTCTATTTGCTGAATGAGGCAGGTATACGGAAGTTCACTTATGGGTTTCCGGGCGATGTAACCGGCGGTGCGAGCCGACCCGAAACCAGTCGTATTCTAGCAGAATCCGGGTACATTCAGGCTCTCAAAGCTGATGATCCTGCAGCAAGGCAAGCAGGTTTTCCTCAGACAGGACTTCCACACCAAGAGAAAGCGCCTTGTCCACTTTTGACCCCGGGTTTTCTCCCGCGATTACTGCGGTGGTTTGTTTGGACACGCTGCCGGTTACTTTCGCGCCCAATGCCTTCAATTGCAGAGAAGCTTCCGTACGGCTGAAATTTTCAAGCTTTCCAGTCAAAACGAATGTTTGCCCATCAAGCAATCTTTCCTTTGCCTCAGGTGTGGACTTTGCCTCCCAGAATATACCTGCATCGACTAATTCCGTAAGGACTTCACGGTTGTCCGATTGCCTAAAAAATGCAGTAATATTTTCTGCAATGACAGGCCCTACATCAGGGACCTCCTGCAACCCTTCGGCAGCGACCTGCATCAGGGGATCAAGGTCCCGATACTGGTCAGCAAGTGCGGCTGCAGTAGCCTCCCCCACTTCCCGGATGCCCAAAGCGTAGATGAATCGCGCCAGTGTCGTGTGTTTGCTTTTCTCGATTGCATTCAGCAGGTTGGTGGCAGACAAATCACCCATGAACTCGAGATCAACGAGATCTTCTTTCACAAGTTGGAATATGTCTCCCACATTGCGGACCAGGCCTTTATCCACCAACTGATCCACCAGTTTGCTTCCCAGGCCTTCGATGTCCATCGCCTTTCTCGATGCGAAATGCTTGATTACACCCTTGCGCTGTGCAGGACAGTGCAGACCACCACTGCAACGAATTACAGCCTCGTTTTCTATCTGTACAACCTCCGAACTGCACTCCGGACATGATGTTGGCGCTTGAATGGCATCCCCGCGCTCAATGCCGGGTCTCGGAATTGTCTTCACCACTTCCGGGATGACATCACCCGCTCTTCGGATGATGACGTCATCCCCGATTCGCACATCCTTGCGTTTCACTTCATCCATATTGTGCAATGTGGCATTACTGACGGTTGCCCCACCGACAAACACGGGTTCAAGTTTCGCAACCGGAGTTAATGCCCCCGTACGCCCGACCTGAAACCTGATATCAGCAATCCTGGTTGCGGCTTCCTGGGCCGGGAACTTGTGCGCCACCGCCCAGCGGGGGGCGCGTGAAACCATGCCGAGGATTTCCTGGGAATCGAGGTCATTGACCTTGTAGACCACCCCGTCCAATTCATAATCCAGTGTTGCCCTTTTATCAAGAATTTCCCTGTAATACGCCAGGCATCCTTCATGCCCCGACACCCGCTGGGCTTCAGGGCAAATTTTCAGACCCAGTATTTTCAGGTACTGCAACACACCGAACTGCGTGCGGATCGAGGTTTGCCTCGCGATATTCGAGGCATTGTAAAAAAATACATCAAGCGGGTATCCGGCGGTTTCACGCGGATCAAGGCGGCGCAATGCTCCGGCTGCAGCGTTCCTGGGATTCACGAATGTCTTCTTGCCCTGCTGTCTTGCCTGTACATTGATTTCTTCAAACCCTTGCCTGGACATGAAAACCTCTCCTCGCACCTCCAGCCTTTCAGGAATATCCGGATGCTTCTGCAGGCGCAGCGGCACAGAGCGAATCGTGCGTATGTTTTCAGTAATGTCTTCCCCGGTAAACCCATCGCCGCGTGTAGCACCACGCACCAGCACACCGTTTTCGTACACCAGGCTCACCGCCAGTCCGTCAATTTTGGGCTCAGCCGTATATTCGATCCCCGTATCGTCTCCGAGCCGGTCACGTATTCGTACTTCAAATGCCTCCAGTTCCTCGGCATCAAACACGTTGCCAAGGGACAACATGGGCTCAGCATGTTCGGCTGGCAAGAATGTATCAGAGGGCGTGGCACCAACACGCTGCGTTGGAGAGGATTCCGTGATCAGGTGTGGATGATCACTCTCGAGTTGTTGTAGGGTTCGAAAAAGGGCATCGTACTCGGCATCCGGAATCACCGGCTCGTCCAGCACATGGTAGGCATAGTTGTACTGCTCAATGTCCTCACGAAGCTTTTCTATTTTCTGCTTGATCGCGCGGGCCATAACAAAGTGCCTTGTCTCCGTTTACGATACGCAGCAATCCGATCAGACGCTGTGGTGGAAGCAGGAATTATGCAAGCAATTCTGTCAACACTTTCTGCAAGTACACGAAGGTCTACGTGTCTTGATCCGTGCTCGGATGCTTTAGGCTGAACAGCTGTACTTCTTCCTGAAGGTGAGCAATTGTCTGTTGACTCAGGCGGTTACGTGATTCATCGAACACGTCTCCTTGCAGGTATTCGGAGGCTCTTTTTGCTGCTTCAAGCATGACGTTGAATGCCTTCAGCCCGTTTTCAGGACCCGGCAGACTCATCACAAAACTGATCCCTGGGGTTTCGAACTGATCCATGCCATCCTGGTCGAACGTCCCTGGCTTGACTGCATTCATTACGCTGTACATGGCTTTCCTGCCACTGAGACGCTTGACCTTCTTATGGAAGATACGCATGTCGTCGTATTCAAGGTCAAGCTCCCGGGTAAGGTCCATGATACTGGTGCCTTTGAATGTTCTGGGTCGTCTTGCCATCACATGCAGCACAACCAGTTTTTGTTCTTTGGCATCCTGGGCATCCTGGGCATCCTGGGTATCCTGGGTATCCTGGGTATCTTCTGCCTGTGCACCCCGATCAGACACTTGGGGGACTGATTCTTCAGTGTCCGATGTTTCAACCCGGTCTCCAGGGTAGTTCGGGTTATCCTTTATTACCCGTACCGGACCCACGGATTCTATCTCTGGGTTCATCTCGGTATCCAGAGGATTTATCAGGCCTTCCTTGTCGAAATTGAAGTCCTCGAATTCCTTTCTTCGGGTTTTGCGCTTTTTGGAGCGCGTAAGGAAGTACAGCAAGACCAGAACAGCCAGACCTGCAAAAAACAATCCTATGCGCAACTCGATTTCCATGCGGTGTCTATCCTAAGCTATGCGAGTCGTGTGTTCACGATCGTGTCATGAAACAGCCTGCATCACGACTGCTTCCTCGATGTCCACAGAAACCAGCCTTGAAACACCAGGTTCACTCATTGTGATGCCGAGCAACTGATTGGCGTACTCCATGGTACTTTTGTTGTGTGTGATTGAAATGAACTGGACCTGCTTGCTCATGTCCTTCAATAGCTCGCAATAACGTGTGACATTGGCATCATCCAGCGGTGCATCGACCTCATCCAGCAGACAGAAGGGAGCCGGATTCAGTTCAAACAGGGAGAATACCAGGGCCACTGCGGTCAGCGCTTTCTCGCCTCCGGACATGAGGTGGATGGACGACAGCCGCTTGCCGGGCAGACGCGCCATAATGGAAATTCCAGTGCTAAGCAGGTCGTCCCCTGTCATGACCAGAAATGCTTTCCCGCCACCAAACAATCGCGGAAACATTTCCTGAAGGCGCTGATTGACGCGGTCAAAGATATTCTTGAAACGATCCTTGGTTTCCTTGTCGATCTTGCGAATGGCCTGCTCCAGCATCTCCAGTGCCTTGCTGAGATCCTCATGCTGGCGGTCCAGGTAGTCCTTACGCTCCTGGTGTTCCTCAAAATCACCGATGGCTGCAAGATTGATTGCGCCAAGCCGTGAAATCTTGCGTCCCAGCGCCTGTACATGTTCTTCCCAACCCTCCAGTTCTGCATCTTCCGGTAACTGCTCGAGCAGGGATACCATCGAACCCCCATATTCAGCCAGCTGTTCCTCCAGAGTCGCGCTGCGGACCTGGGCTTCCCGCCACGCCAGCTTTGCTTCGCTCAACTCGTTTTGCAAAGACTCCTCCTTGCCCTGCAGGATAAGTACGCTTTCACGTTTTGCATGAATCTGCTCTTCCGTCTTCTGCATGACACTGCGTGCTTCAGCCTGGCTGTGCTCAACGTCCACTCGCTGCTCCAAAAGCTCCTTCAACTGCACATCCAGGCCCTCAAGTGGTGCGTCGCTCTCATTGACGGAGGCCTGCAGGGATTCATTACGCTGTTGCAGTTGCACAACCTGATCACGTGCTTTCTCCAAAACTGCCTGCGCAGCACGCAGTGAGCTCCTGCACGATTCCAGTTCCAGGCTGAGATCATGAATCAATTCACGGTTCTCAGTATCCGTACCGCGCACGCCTTCCAAGCCCGATGCAAGAGCATCACGCTGGCCCAGCAATACTTCCTTCTCACTGCCAAACTCTTCCACGATCTTGGCAGCCTGCTCTCTTGACACGGTTGACTGGTTCATTTCCTCCTGCGCCTGACTGATCTCTCCCTGCAGTTCTTTCAAATATCCCCTGAACTGCTCTTCCTGCTGCTTCAGGTGTTCCTGCTCCTGCTCCCAAGTCTCCAACTCCGATTGCACTTGGTGATGGTTCTTTTGTGCTTCAGCCAACTGGCTCTGGGCATCCTCTCTTTCCTGTTCGCAAGCCTCCAGTTCACGTTGCTGGGACTCGAGGTCGGATTCCAGGACCTGAAGGGTCTTCTGCTTCGATGCAAGCTTCTTCTCGAGTTCGCGGATCTCAGTCTTGCGCTGCAGCACACTGCTTTGCTCAACGGCACTTCGTGCCAGCCGCAGCCAGTTATTGCCCATCCAGACACCTTCTCTTGTGATCACCGACTGGCCCGGGCGCAAGCTCTTGCGCCGTTCCATGGCTTGTTGAAGATCGTCCGCAGTATGAATTTCACCCAGCATTCCGGTGAGATTCACGGGCGCCTGTACGCGGTCGAGTAACGTTCCGCGAGTCTTGGCTGTTTGAGTTGCCGGAGTCTGGTCCAGCAAGGTCAGGTGACCGCTTTCAATCTGGCTGAACGAGGTCGCGATCTTCTCAATATCCTCCACACATACGGATTCGAGATAGTCTCCAAGCACCGTCTCCGCTGCCGCCTCCCAGCCTGCTTCGGTCTTGATTGTGTCCATCAGCCGAGGGGCCGAGTGAAGCCCCTGTTCCTTCAACCACTGGCCGACCGCCTGGCTTTCCCGGCCAAGGGCTATTTCCTGCATGGCTTGCAAGGATGCGAGCCGGACCTGTGTGGTCTGCAGATCTTCACGGGCCTGCGGCACCCTGGAACGAAGATTTTGGACGGAGTCGCGGCCCTCGCTTATTTTTTTCTTTACCTCATCCAGGCTGCCGAGAAGTGTCTGAAGCCTGTTGTTCGTTTGGCTGATACGTGTATTCAGGTTTTGCGTTTTATCAGACCCGCGGCGCTCGATACACTGATTCAGGCTGTATTCGAGACGCTCATTTCGATCCTTGAGTTGCTCCAGGTGGGATTCAAGATACTGCATGCGTGAAGTTTCAACTTCCACAGCCTGCATCGGGCCCGCCATTTTAGCCTGCAGCAATTCCCAGTTTTCCTGCCAGTCCGCCATCTCTGCTTCCGCATCGCCCAGCTTCTCCTGGTTCAGGTCCAGGACCTGGCGAGTAGACTCCAGGTGCGGCTCAATTTCGCGGATCCTGGCCTCCAGTTCCTTTTTTTTGGCCTGCTCATTCTCCAATTCCTGCTGTGCCTTGCTCAATGCGGTACGCACCTGCTCCAGTTCATCGCTGTAATGACCGCTGATCTCTTTTGCATGACGAATAGCTTGCTCTACCCGCGAAATCTCTGCATTCAGACTGTATTTTTTCCCCTGAACCTCTCCGAAGCTTTTCGTTTCATCGGCATGGCGCAGCCGCAATTTATCCACTTCAGATTCTGCAGAACGAATGTCTGCAATGACCTTTTCAATTTCTGTCTGCTTGCGCTCTGCAGACTGTTTCAGTGTTCCCACCTCGTCCTGCTTGGCCTGCCAGCGCAAGGCCAACAGCTCGGCCTTGGCCTGACGTTCCTTTTCCTTCAGCACCTTGTAATGCTCAGCGGCCCGGGCCTGTCGCTTCAGCTGCCCGATCCGTTTCGTGATCTCGTCAATTACGTCGTTGAGACGATCAAGGTTCTCGCTGGTATGCCGGATCCGGTTCTCGGTTTCGCGTCGCCTTTCCTTGTACTTGGAGATCCCGGCAGCTTCTTCAAGGTAAACCCGCAATTCTTCCGGTTTCGTGTCGATCAGCCTCGAGATCATGCCCTGCTCGATAATCGCGTAGCTGTTGGCACCCAGGCCGGTGCCAAGGAACACGGATACGATGTCCTTGCGCCTGCACTGCACGCCATTCAGAAAATATTTTGATGGCCCGTCGCGTGCCACCTGTCTGCGAACAGAAATTTCCGTATAGGCAGCATATTCTCCGCCGAGCCTGCCCTGGCTGTTATCGAAAACAAGCTCAACAGATGCCTGTCCTGCCGGGCTTCGTGTTGAGGAGCCGTTGAAGATTACATCTTCCATCGTGCTGCCGCGCAGGTGCCGGCTGCTCTCACCCATTACCCAGCGTACTGCGTCAATAATGTTGGATTTACCGCAGCCGTTGGGGCCTACAACCCCCACCATGGAAGATGGGAAGGAAAACGTGGTCGGGTCCACGAAAGACTTGAATCCCGAAAGTTTTACACTATTGAGCCGCATCTATCCTAGTTCGCCTATAATAGGTAGCCTGATTGAATCAGACTCAGCGGCCATGCCTGACCACCATACCCATCACCTGGAAACCTTCGAAAACCCGCAGCCTGATGCTGACTATACGATCCGTATGCATATTCCGGAATTCACCTGTCTATGCCCACTGACCGGCCAGCCTGACTTTGCCGAGTTTCTAATCGAATATGTTCCAGACAAACTATGCGTAGAACTTAAGGCTCTCAAATTGTATATGAGCTCTTTTCGAAGCAAAGGCCTATTCCACGAAGCAATAACAAATAGAATTCTAATCGATATTGCAACTTTGCTAAAGCCTCGATTTATGCGGATTACCGCGGACTTCAATGTACGGGGCGGTATATACACACAAGTGATTGCAGAACACCGGCAAGATGACTGGGAGCCCAAACCCCCGGTAACTCTTCCCAGTCAGACATAAGTATCCTGCCCAACCCACTGATTTAAAAGGTTCTACAGCAAGAGTTTGAATTGGGCAAGGCCCGTGCAGTAGGCGCCTTGCAGTCACAAATGCGGCGATTCACAGGCCATTTCACATGGATATACCCCGCGATCCTGACCGTTTATCTTTTTTGCAGGCGTCGTCTGGTGCGCTGCTGTCTCGGCGTGAGCTTGCTGCGCCTGCCGGCATACGGGTTATCTGGCTGCCTGAACAACAGTTGAACCGGTGTGCCCGTTAATTGCAGCTTCTTGCGAAAGAAATTCTCCAGGTAGCGCTTGTACGACCCGGGAATTCTTGCAATCTGGTTGCCATGGATTACGAACGTGGGAGGACAGGTGCCAATCTGGGTTGCATACTTCAGCCGGATCCTCTGGTGGCGCACCAGCGGGGGCTGGAATTTTTCCAGGGCACTCTCAAGCAGACGGGTCAAGGTGGACGTGTTGACCTCGATGGCGGCTGCCGCATACGCACGCGAGACTGCCTGCATCAGCTTCGTGATTCCTTCTTTCCTTGTTGCAGAAATGAACTGTTGCTCTGCAAAATCCAGGAATCTCAGCTTGAGTTCCAGACCCTTTCGTATTGCCTGGTAATCATCTTCAGAGCAGGCATCGGTTTTATTGACTGCCACAACCAGGGCACGACCGCTATCCAGTATCGTTCCAGCCAGGCGCGCATCCTGCTCGGCAAATTCCTGTGTGCCGTCCAGCATGAGTATCGCCACTTGTGCGGCCTCGATGGCCTGCAATGTCTTGACTACACTGAATTTTTCAATCATGTCGTGAACCCGGCTACGCCGGCGCACGCCTGCAGTGTCAATCAGCTCAAATACCTCGCCCGATCTTTCCGCCCGCACCGCAATGCTGTCGCGTGTCGTCCCCGGTGTATCCGAAGTGATAAACCGTTCTTCACCAAGCAGGGCATTGGCCAGGGTGGACTTGCCCACATTCGGCCTGCCAACAATGGCCACCCGGATCGCCGCCGGATCGCCATGGTCAGGAGATGTCTGAAGGGAGTGTTGGTGGGGAGAAAGTGCGGAGAAAATCTCCTCGACTCCCTTGCCGGTTTTGGACGATACCTCAAAAACTGCCTCTGAGCCGAGTTTGAAAAATTCACCTGTCAGCTGCCTCGCTTGTTCCAGGTCAGCCTTGTTGACAAGGACGAACACCTTTTGGCTGGACTGCCTCAGTTTGGCGAACACGTATTCATCCTGGGGCACAAGTCCCTGCGAGCCATCTACCATGAAAAATACGATGTCCGCTTCCTCCACTGCCTGCCAGGCCTGGGACGTAATCAGGTGATGAAGACTCTCTTTGGTATCCGTTTTCTCCAGTGGTTCTATGCCGCCTGTGTCGATGACGATATAACGGTCATCGAACCGGCGCGTAATTCCATAGATTCGGTCTCGGGTAAGCCCGGGGCGGTCTGCAACCAGGGCGTCCTTGGTCCGGGTCAGATAATTGAATAGTGTTGACTTACCAACATTTGAGCGCCCGACGAGGGCGATAACAGGCTTCACTTGGTGTTATGACGATCAGGCTGCGACGATAAGCAGCTATTGTAAAGAAAGCGCCTTCGGCTTTGTATTTTATTTGCCCTGGTCAGCCAATGTCCTGAAAGTCCTGGGCCTCACGATGCCCAAAACCATTGGGATCAGGGCTGCTGCAGCACAGTGAATGAGCCGTTATTTGCAAGCACGCAGACACGTTGGCCAACAACCACCGGCACACTGCTGATCGCATCACGTGTAACCCTGTGCCGACCCACCAGCTGACCGTCTTTCTTGGACAGCCAGTGAACATACCCTTGCCCGTCACCCACTACGATGTAGTCACCGACCGCTACCGGTGCGGTAAGAATTCGGTACAGCAGCTTATCCTGCCGCCACAGGGTGGCCCCGGTCGTCTGGTCAAGTGCCCAGACGCTGTCATTGGTGCCGATAATGTAGACACGGGATCCATCGGCAGCGACCCCGGTGTGCGAAGGAAGGTCGCGGGCCCACCTCATTCTGCCGGTCAGTATATCGATCGAAACTGTGCGGCCATTGAAATTTGCTGCATAAACCGCATCATCCAGATAGGCAATGTCTCCATCAATGTCGGCGATGCGCTCCAGCTCCGATCGACCGCTCGGGAACGATACGGCAGTTTTCCACTTTTCTTCCCCATCCAGCAAGCTGAAAGCCACCAGTTTGCCGTCGTCAAAACCGACCAGCACAGCACTGCCTGCAACTTTGGGAGCGCTTGCACCCTGCAGAGTCAATGGTGGAGGTGTGCGACTCGCCCGCCAGGCAATACTGCCGTCGCCAATATCAAGCGCATGGATCGTGCTGTCATTGGTGCGTGCGACAATGACGCCATGCCTGACCTGCGATAACGCCAGTACCTCGGTGCCGAGCGGGGTTCTCCACTTCTCCTTGCCATCGGCCGTATCCAGCGCCACGACCCATCCACCCTCAGTGCCGACCGCCAGAATCTCCTCACCGCCATTGACACCCCCTGAAATCGTTTCTTGCAGTTTCACCGACCAGATGCGTTTTCCGTCAAGCAACTGCCAAGCCTCGATACGATTATCCGCACCTGCAAGATAAACCGCTCCATCCGCAATATAGGGCCGCAGCTCGGAATAGGGCATTTCCGGCTCGCCGACCGAGTCGCTCCACAATTTCTTCGGGCGCAGCCGATCTGCACCCAGATCAGTGAGTTCAGTGGGCGCCTTCGGGTCCAGTTCAATACCAATCCAGCTTTTGGGTTTGCTCAAAATCCCACCCGTGTTACTGCAGCTCGAAAGCAGCAAGGCGCATGCAAAGACTGCCGGGACAACCGTTAGCACAGAATACTTGTACAGCTTGTTTAACATGTGATTGGCACTAGCCTCCCAGGTCATCGCGTTTCATCTGCAGGAACTCCACACCGCTTGCATGCACAGAGTCAAGCGCAAGGTCGTAGGCCTGTTTTGCCTGCTCGATCTCACCTTGGGCGACCAGAATATCACCCCGGATTTCGTGGACGAGCGAGCTGAACCCTTCAGAAAAATCCTGATTGATTGCAGCCTGCGCATCATCCAGTTTCTGGTCGGCTAACAATACGCGTGCCAGCCGTATACGGGCGATATCGCGTATCGATGGCTGACCACTGTGCTTGATCACCCAGCGCAAACTTTTTGCTGACGCTTCCAGGTCCCCTTCCTCGGCCTGCGCCTTGGCTTCATGCAGTGTGGTTAATGCCGCGTAGGGCGTGGATGCATATTCGGTGCGCAGTAATTCAGCCTCTTCCCTGAAAGAAGCCGCATCACCTGCAATCATGGACCTCTGCACGGATACGAAGATGTCAGAGGCATTCACAGCCTGTTTTTCCTGATACCAGTCCCAGCCTCGCCATCCACCCAGCGCACCAATGCCGAGTACCACACCGATCATGACTGCGGTGCCATTTTCTTTCCACCAATTTTTCAGCGCCTCTACTTGCTGTTCTTCAGTTTCGAATTCAGCCATAGCTAAGTGACCATTAAGTATCCAGGTATTCGTTTATATGAGACGCCAGGTTGTTACGGGGGATTGTTTCCTGTTCACGCTTGTCACGTAAATACTTGATCCCGACAGTATCATCCCTCAGTTCATCCTCTGCCAGAATAATGGCAAGCTTCGCATTCGATTTGTCAGCGCGTTTCATTTGAGTCTTTATGCTGCCGCCGCCGCAGTTGACGACTACAGACAGTGAGGATGCCTGATTACGAAGCTGGTTTGCAATCTCCATCCCTGCCTCAACCGCCTGCTCACCCATCACTACGAGGTAAGCATCAATTTCCATATCCGAAATCCGGGTTTTTCCGAGCAAGGCCATGATCCTCTCAAGACCCATTGCAAAGCCTGCCGCAGGATACGGTTTTCCGCCGAGTTGCTCAACCAGGCCATCATACCGCCCTCCGGCACAAATGGTTGCCTGAGTCTCCAGTTCCGGAACCACCCATTCAAACACTGTCTTGCTGTAGTAATCCAGACCTCGAACCAGGTGCGGGTTGATGCGGTATTCAATTCCTGCGGCATCAAGCAGGGCCTTCAAACCCTCGAAATGCTCTGCAGACTCCGGGTCCAGATACTCTATCAAGCTCGGGGCATCGCCAATGATATCGGCCAATTCAGGATTTTTACTGTCCAGGATGCGCATGGGGTTGACATGCAGGCGCTGTTTTTCCGAATCGTTCAGTGCGTCTTCGTACTGCTGCAAATAGTCGATCAGTGCCACGCGATAGCGTTGGCGGGCTTGCACTGTTCCGAGACTGTTAATTTCCAGCGAGACCCGGGGCAGGATAGCAAGTTCCTGCCACATGTGCTGGCACATGATGATCAGTTCCGCATCTATATCCGGCCCGGTGAGTCCGAACGTCTCAGCCCCAATCTGGTGAAACTGGCGATACCGTCCTTTCTGTGGACGCTCGTGACGAAAAAACGGGCCTCCGTACCAGAGCCGTGCAGCCTGTACATACAATAATCCCTGCTGCAGCCCCGCCCGCACGCAACCTGCAGTCCCTTCCGGTCGCAACGTGAGGCTGTCCCCATTGCGGTCCTCGAAGGTATACATTTCCTTTTCTACAATATCAGTCACCTCGCCGAGTGACCTGTGGAACAGTTCCGTCTGTTCAAGTACGGGGAGACGTATTTCCTGGTAGCCGAATTGCTGCAAGACAGCCTGCAAGGTCTGCTCAAGGTTGCGTAACACGCCACTGTCGGGCGGTAGTATGTCATGCATACCGCGAATCGATTGAATTCGCCTGGACATTTATTTTTTCCTGCTGTCTATAATGAAAGTGGCGGCTCAGTTGTGCAAACTTCCAGGCACTTTGAACCGGGACGTACGATCACTCTGATGGTACCTGGAATGATCAAAGGGCTGGCCATCTACTCTGATGACTACATCAGGCGAGTTACCGAGCAGCACTTCAAAGGGTCCCTTCCCGCTGATCTCTATCATAGCTCCCGACCTGATCAGGTCCCAAAGAAGCAATTTTCCATCTGCATCCCTGACTTCAATCCAGCTATCCGCCAGAAAGCTCGCTACAAATACCTCCAGGTTTTCACCGGAGACCGGCGGACCCAATGCAACCGGTTGCTCGCTAACCGCTTGCACACTGGCGGCTGCAGGTGTGCTGCCCCCGCTGTCATCAACCGGTTCCTCTGTTACTGTCCTCTGCGTCGTGGAATCTTCAATGGATGCTACCGGCGCTTGCGGTTCAACTGCGACAGCCGCCGGTTCATTTGCGGATGGCTCTTCTTCGACGGTCAGCCCTGACTCGGGTACCTCTGTTGTATCTGTGGACACCGGTCCAGTGACTTGCGGCACATCGGCTGAGCCTGGAGCCTGTACTCCTGGTTGAAATTCAACTATCTGGAAGAGCACCACCATGCCCAGAAGGGCTGCCAGAGCCGCTCCTCCCCACAAGACCGCAGAACTGCGCCTGCTGCTGGGGCGTGTTGATGATTTGACGGGAGATTCTATCGGGAATTGTTCGTTGTAAATCCGTATCAACTGCTCACTGTCCAGACCGACAAGCCTGGCATACGTATGCAGATAACCACGTACATAGGTCGGTCCTGGCAGGTTTTGAAAATCATCTTCCTCCAGCGCCTGAATCGTGCGGGCCATCAAATTCATCCGCTTGGCTACATCTGCCTGACTGAGCCCAGCCTGACTACGCGCATCAGTCAACACCGTGCCGATTGTCGATTTGGGCGTTTGGAAATCCTGTTCCATTACAACGTGTTGGTTACCCTCCTGTACACCTCCGGTACAAATAGAACTGTTTGAAATCAGCTTCTCGAAAAAATTTCATGTTCCGCAAAGAAAAATTTGATCTCTCGCTTGGCGTTTTTCTTACAGTCCGAGCCATGTACCGCATTATTCGTAGTCGAAGTTGCATATTTTTCACGTATTGTTCCCGGCCCTGCGTTACCAAACACTGTTGTCCCCATCACTCCGCGATAACAGTTGATTGCATCTTCGCCTTCCAGTACCTGCACCACGATAGGCCCGGAAGTCATGAACTTTACCAAGTCCTCATAAAATGGCTTGCCTCGATGGATCGCATAAAAATTGCGCGCCTGTACTCGGCTCATTCTCAACATTTTAGCGGCAACAATCAATAAACCCGCTTTTTCAATGCACGACTCGATTTCGCCAATTATGTTTTTCTCTACTGCATCAGGTTTTATGATTGACAATGTGCGTTCCCTTGCCATGAGCAATATTCCTAAATCAAATTAAAATTAAATCGGGTGGTATTTGGTGTGGAGCAGACTCTAGGTAGGCGAAGTACTTACCTGCGATCAGTCACGTTCATCAAGCCATGCCATTTGGATAGCTTCAAGAATGCGTTCATTTGATGTCTCAGGATCGTCATCAAATTCCTCAAGCGCACAGACCCATTCGTGCAGGTCTGTAAATCGAATGTATTGGGGATCAACATCTGGATGCGCCTCATCCAGGGCAATCGCAATTTCCAAGGAATCGATCCATTTCAGGCTCATAATGGCTCACCCATGCATGAGCTGATCGTCAGCAAAACGGTAAACATGATTCGGTACTCGGACACCCGCTACACACTACATCAAAAAGTGGAATGTACATGGTATTCAACAGGCATTCAAAGGAATTTTTCCACTCCTGCTCAGTGGCTTTCCGAGACCATGTTGATGGTATATTTCGGGATCTCGATGACCAGGTCTTCCTCGCCGATTACTGCCTGGCAGCTCAAGCGCGAATCTGGCTCCAGACCCCAGGCCTTGTCCAGATAATCCTCTTCATTTTCTTCGGCCTCATTCAGGGAATCCATGCCCTCGCGCACGTACACGTGGCAGGTCGTGCACGCACAGGATTTCTCGCAGGCATGTTCTATCCCGATGTCATTTGCCAGTGCGGCATTACAGATGCTGATGCCCGGCTCGGCCTGGATGGTCATCCCCTTCGGGCAGATATCCTCATGTGGCAGAAACGTAATCTTCGGCATGCTTCTCAGTCCGCTTCAAATTCTTCGACACGATGACCGCGCATGACCCGTTGCACACTTCGATTCATGCGGCGCTCCACGAAGGTCTCGCTTGCATGCTCAAGCTTCTCAACGGCCTGCTTGATCCTTTCACCGTCCTTCCCTTTACAGGCATCTTCCAGCGCCATCCGGGCCTGCATGATAGTTTCCCGTTCCTCCACTGACAACAGTTCATCTCCATCCTTCTCAAGCGCAGAACGCAATGCCTCCAGTACACGCTGTGCCTTGACGAGCTGCTCAGCCAAATGTTTTGCAAGCATGTCATCCTCGGCATGCGCAAATGAATCCTCCAGCATTTTCTCAACTTCGGATTCTGTCAGCCCATAGGAGGGCTTCACTGCCACGTTCGCCGATACACCGCTGCTTTTTTCCTGGGCACTCACGCTCAACAATCCATCCGCATCCACCTGGAACGTAACGCGTATATGTGCCGCACCCGCCACCATGGGCGGGATACCTGTCAGGTCAAAGGTTGCCAGGGACCTGCAATCCTCAACTTTCTCTCGTTCACCCTGCACGACATGGATTCGCATCGCAGTCTGCCCGTCCTTGAACGTTGTAAACTCCTGTGCACGGGACACCGGGATCACGGTATTTCTATCGATGATCCTGGACACCAAATTTCCCATGGTTTCTATACCCACTGAAAGCGGCAACACGTCCAGCAGGAGCATTTCGGTCCCGGACCCGTTACCCGCCAGGATATTTGCCTGCTGGGCAGCGCCAATGGCCACCACCTTGTCTGGATCAATATCGGCCAGCGGAGGCTGGCCAAAGAAATCTTCCACCTGCCTGCGCACACACGGGGTGCGAGTAGATCCTCCCACCATGATGATGTGCCTGACATCCTGGGGTTCGACATCCGCCTCGCGCAGGGTTTTGCGGCACCATGCAATCGTCTTTCTGATATAGGCCTCGATCATCTGTTCGAATTGCTCACGGCCGAGCTTAAGTGCAATCTTTATCTCATCTCCATGTTCGAGGCGGATCTCAGTTTCGATTGCATCGGTCAATGACTCCTTGGTGCTGCGGGCAACGTCAAGCACTTTACGCATGAGTTGATGGTCATGACTGGTATCCAGCCCCGCCTGCTCCAGGATCCAGGACGCAATCTCACGATCAAAATCATCACCTCCCAGGGCCGTGTCCCCTCCCGTTGACAGCACTTCAAAGACGCCCTTGGTCAGCCTGAGGATGGAGATATCAAAAGTACCTCCACCAAGGTCATACACTGCAGTGACACCTTCAGCCTGCTGGTCAAGTCCATAGGCCACTGCTGCGGCAGTCGGTTCGTTGATCAGTCGAAAGACATTCAGCCCCGCCAGTTTGGCAGCATCCTTGGTAGCCTGGCGTTGTGCATCATCAAAATATGCCGGAACCGTGATGACCACGCCTGTCAGCTCTCCGCCAAGTGTCAGCTCGGCACGTTCGCGCAGTACTTTTAGGATTTCCGAGGAGACCTCGACCGGGGTCACCGGCCCCGCCACTGTCTGTACTTGCGGTACGCCGCTGTCCTGATCGACAAACTTGTAAGGCAGCTGGCCCTTCAATGTGGCCAGATCGCTGACCGAGCGGCCCATGATGCGCTTTACGGAAGCCAGCGTGTTCAGTGGGTCGCGGGTCGCATACCGCAATGCCGATACTCCCACCGTGACACCGTCTCCCGAGGTATAGCGTACAACCGAGGGAAGCATGTCCACACCCTCGGTATCCGGCAGGGTCTCTACCACACCGCTTCGGACACTCGCAACCAAGGAATTCGTAGTGCCGAGATCAATCCCTGCGGCAAGACGATGCTCGTGCGGGGCCGTGGATTGACCCGGTTCTGATATTTGTAGAAGTGCCATGCGGGCGTTATAGAAGCTGCTCTTCGAGTTTTTCCTGCTTTTCCTTGAGCTGGTTTGTCAGGCGTTCATAGAATTGCAGCTTCAGTGCTACATCCTTGGCCGTGGCCAGATCGCCTTGTGCGTACTCGTCTGAAAACCGTGAAATCAATTCGCTTTGCTGCTGCTTGAGTTCGCTTGCCAACTCATCTAGGGCTACCGCCTGATCCAGTCCTGCAACGCGCTCATGCAACTCCATTGTCTGTACCAGAAACTCCGCATCTCTGGACATCTCCGTATCCGCATCGAATTCAGCATCGTGCAGCCTGATGAGGTAGTGCGCGCGCTTCAGGTCACTTTTAAGTACGCTGTAGGCTTCGTTTACAAACGCTGTATGTCGCACGGAGATGCGCTGCTCCTGGTCGCTTTTCCCGGTAAAGCGGTCAGGGTGCAGGGTATTCTGAAAGGCGCGATACTTCGAGGCCAGGTCTTCCTGATCCACATCAAAGCCTTCGGCAAGGTCAAACAACTCGAAATAGTTTCGAGTAAAATCGATATTCATGCTGACTGATTGAGTGGAAGAAATTGATCGCTGAGGTGATCAGGGCCAGGGAGTAGTCAGATGCTAAAACTCTCCCCGCAACCACAGCGGTCTTTTTCGTTCGGGTTCCTGAATTGAAATCCTTCCGATAATCCTTCGCGCGCAAAGTCCAACTCGGTGCCTTTCAGATACACCATGCTTTTGGGGTTGATCACCACCTTCACGCCCTTGTCTTCAAAGATGTGGTCCTCTTTTTCAACCTGATCGGCAAATTCGATGGTATACGCCATGCCTGAACAGCCTGTTGTCTTCACCCCCAGACGAACACCAATCCCCTTGCCACGCTTTTCAAGGTAGGTCTTTACGTGTTCGGCCGCGCTGTTTGTAAGGGATATAGACACTCTCTTCCTGCCTTAGGCAATTTTCTTGTGCTCGGCTCCACTTGCATCTTTGGACTTGAGATCCTCGATTGCTGCCTGAATTGCATCTTCAGCCAGTACGGAGCAGTGAATCTTGACAGGCGGCAGAGCGAGTTCTTCCGCGATATCCGTGTTCTTGATTTCAGAGGCTTGCGCCAGGGTTTTTCCTTTCACCCATTCCGTCAGCAGGCTGGAGGAAGCGATTGCTGAGCCACATCCGTAGGTCTTGAATTTCGCGTCTTCGATGACGCCGTCGCCGTCGACCTTGATCTGCAGGCGCATTACATCGCCGCAGGCAGGCGCGCCGACCATTCCGGTGCCGACATTCGCGTCGTCATCGTCGAGCCGGCCTACATTGCGCGGGTTTTCGTAGTGGTCCAGTACCTTGTCTGAATATGCCATGATGCTTTTGCTCCAGCGTACGCTTTAATGCGCAGCCCATTGAACCTGATCGAGATCCACGCCTTCCTTGTACATGTCCCAGAGCGGGGAAAGTTCCCGCAATTTGGCGACAGCATAGTGAATTTTCCCGATCGCGTAGTCGATATCTTCCTCGGTGGTGAATCGGCCGATGGAAATTCGCAGCGAACTGTGTGCCAGTTCGTCGTTGCGGCCGATCGCCCGCAGCACGTAAGACGGCTCCAGGCTGGCCGATGTGCAAGCCGAACCCGATGACAGCGCGAGTTCGCGCAGCGCCATCATCAACGATTCGCCTTCCACGAAATTGAAACTGATGTTCAGATTGCCCGGAGACCGGCGCTCAAGGTCGCCGTTCACGTAGACTTCCTCGATGTCTTCCAGGCCGCGCAGCAATCTGTCGCGCAAGGCCAGCGTGCGGCGGCCTTCCTCATGCATTTCTTCCCTGGCGATGCGATAGGCCTCGCCCATGCCGACGATCTGGTGAGTCGGCAAGGTGCCGGAGCGCATGCCGCGCTCGTGACCGCCGCCGTGAATCTGCGGCTCGATGCGCACCCGCGGCTTGCGCCGCACGTACAAGGCGCCGATGCCTTTGGGTCCATACAGTTTGTGCGCGGTCAGCGACAGCAGGTCCACCTGCATTTTTTCCAGGTCGATGTCGAGTTTGCCGGCGCTCTGGGCGGCGTCGACGTGAAAGATCACCTTGTGTTTGCGCGTTACCTCGCCGATAGCCCCGATGTCGTTGACCACACCGATTTCATTGTTGACGTGCATCAGGGAGACCAGGATGGTGTCCGGGCGCAGCGCCTGTTCGACGGTTTCCGGCGAGATAAGCCCTTCGTTGTCGGGGTCGAGATAGGTCACTTCGAAACCTTCCCGCTCCAGTTGCCGGCAACTGTCGAGCACGGCCTTGTGTTCGATCTTGGAAGTGATGATGTGCTTGCCTTTCTTGTGATAGAAATGCGCGGCGCCTTTCAGCGCCAGGTTGTCGGCCTCGGTGGCGCCGGAGGTCCAGACGATCTCGCGCGGGTCGCAATTGAGCAGGTCGGCGACATTGCGGCGCGCGTTTTCCACCGCTTCCTCCGCTTTCCAGCCGAATTGATGCGAACGCGACGCGGGATTACCGAAATTCGATTCGATCGTGAGGCATTCCGACATCGCCCTGGCGACCCGGGGGTCGACCGGCGTAGTCGCCGCATAATCGAGATATATGGGAAATTGCATGTATTACTCCGCGATAAAGACAACTACACCGAGGTAGCCGATATGCGTACTTCGTTCATGTTGCCTGCTACCATTTTCCTGTCCTGATGGCCGGCGATGCGGCGCACATCGCCTCGCGAGACCAGGTCCGCCAGACTGATGCCTTGCAGGAAACCGAGTATCTGGTCGCTCAAGTCCTCCCAGAGGAAATGCGTCAGACAGGTTTCGCCGCCCTGGCAATCTCCGGAACCCTGACAGCGGGTCGTATCGACGGACTCGTCGACGGCGCCGATGATCTCGGCGACGTATATCGCCTCGGAATCCCGGTCCAGTCGATAGCCGCCACCGGGTCCGCGCACGCTATGGACGAGTTCGGCCCGGCGCAATTTGCCGAACAGTTGTTCCAGATAGGCCAGGGAAATATCCTGGCGCCGCGATATATCGGCCAGACTTACCGGCCCTTCGCCGTCATGCAAGGCCAGATCCAGCATGGCGGTCACGGCATATCTGCCCTTGGTAGTCAGCTGCATTGCAAAATCCGCTGTCAACCGGATAACGGGCCAATTATCGAATAACCGACCAAATCAGTCAAGTATTTTGTGGCTTGTATATGTGGCTTCGATCGGGTCCGCGAGGGGG
>LXNI01001461.1_pt1 | contig 20400 bp, 17 predicted proteins | sample 809091 | NCBI WGS metagenome assembly LXNI01 (sample SAMN04870527, study PRJNA318959) | sponge metagenome | biome: 01000161; feature: marine sponge reef; material: water | host: Sarcotragus foetidus | place: Greece: Milos, Mediterranean Sea | collected 2013-05-29 | depth 5-7 m | reverse complement strand
AAGGCAGGACCATGGTCTTCACCCGGCTGGTGACGCCCCAAGGGGCGGGTTAGAGGGACTAACTCATTGTAACCAATGGCCCAGCCGGGCACTCAACACTTTTCTGCTCGCCGATCGGGGCGGCTGATCCCGCCTTGGCTGAATGCGCCGACTCGTATATGAGACTCCCATATGACTTCCATCCAAGCAGGCAGGACGAGATTCTGCCGATGTTTGCAATCTGTTAACTCTTAGCGGGCAGGGTGAGCACCGAATCGGTAAACGGCATTCGGCCAACACTCAAGGGGTACACGGGCGATGAGTAAATTGGCACCTAAACAGATCAGGCGGCCGCGGCGATTTTTTGCGGTGGGTCTGGTCGCGTTGCTTGCCGGATGTTCCTCGGTCCCTGACGCCGTCAACCCCGTGGAATGGTACAAAGGCGCACGCGATTTTGTCTTCGGCAGCGACGACCAACCGCGGGCGCCGGAGAATGCCCGGAACGAGCCTACGGCCGAGCGCGGGCAGGCGGCCCCCGGCGCCGATCAGCCCATCCCCAATCTGAACACCGTGCCCGCGCGGCCCGGCACCTCGTCCCGGGAGCAACGCGCCCAATCGCAGCGCGGCCTGGTTTCGGACCGGGAGGGCGCCCAGCGTTATTCCCGCGAAGCTGTCCGCCGCCAGGGCGATCCGGTGAATCCGCTCCAGACATCGCCGCAGGTCGCGGCACGTCCGGCGACGCCGCGGATCGTGACGCCGCCCAGGGTGGCAACACCGTCGCCGCCGGCCCGGCCCCGGCCCCCGGTCGCGGCGGCGCCCGCACCGAGACCGGCGCCGGCTCCCGCGCCGCGGCAAGCGGCGCCGACACCGCCGCCGGCCGCGTCAACTCCGGCACCGGCGCCACAAGCCGCGCCGGCCGCATCATCCCCGCAGGCCCCGCCTACCCCGCGCGCAACGCCGCAACTCCGGACGGTCGCGCCGGCACCCAGCGGCGGCGAGTTTGAAACCATTGTGATCTCCAGCGCCGGCGTTCAAACCGGGGGCGGCGCCTCCATAAACCCGCCGGCGTCATCGCCGCGCATCTCGCGCCCGGCGCCCCCGCCCGACGCCGCCTCCACGGTCGGCGGGGTCCGCAGCCTCTCGGATTTTAGTTCGGCGGCGGTCCAGGGTTCCTATCAGGTGGCGACCATCCTGTTCGGCAATGGGTCGGCCCGCCTCAATGCCGGGGATCGGCGGATCGTCCGCCAGGTCTTCGCGCAGCAGCGCCGGACCGGCGGTACCATTCGAATTGTCGGTCATGCCAGTCGCCGGACCGCAAACATGGACCTGGTCCGGCACAAGCTGGTGAACCTTCGGGTATCGGCGGCCCGCGCCGATGCGGTGGCGCGGGAGCTGATCAAACTCGGCGCCCGGCCCGGCAGTTTGTTCGTCGGTGCAGTGTCCTCCCGGTATCCCCGGTATCACGAGTACATGCCGTCGGGAGAAGCCGGCAACCGGCGAGCCGAGATTTTTATCGATTTCTAGGCCCAAGGGCGTTAAACCCCCCATTCCGGCAGTTAATTCGAGCCAATGGAGAGGGCGCGCGCGAGCGCTGTCGTAAGGCTATGGAACAGGAATTTCACCGGATAAAGCGGCTGCCGCCGTACGTTTTCAACGAAGTAAATTCGATGAAGGCAAAGGCGCGCGCGACCGGTGAGGACATTATCGACTTCGGGATGGGTAATCCGGACAGTCCGACGCCGCCCCACATCGTCGAAAAACTCACCGAGACGGTGACCGATCCGCGGACCCACCGCTATTCGGCGTCGCGCGGTATTCCGGGCCTGCGCCGGGCCAACGCGGCGTACTATGCGCGCCGGTTCGGCGTCGAGGTGGATCCCGAAAGCGAAACCATTGTGACGCTCGGCTCCAAAGAGGGTTTGGCCAATCTCGCCTCGGCCATCACCAGCCCTGGCGACGTCATTTTGGTGCCCAATCCCAGCTATCCGATCCACCAGTTCGGCTTCATCATTGCCGGTGCGAGCGTTCGAAACATTCCGGTGGCCACCGACGAGGTGTTCTTCGAGGCATTGGAGCGCGCCGTCATCCATTCGGTGCCCAAGCCCACCGCCGTGGTACTGAACTACCCGAATAATCCGACGGGCATCACCACCGATCTCGAATTCTATGCCCGCGTGGTGGATTTCTGCCGCCGTCACGGCATCTATATTTTGTCGGATTTGGCCTATGCGGAACTCTATTTTGACGGCAGCCCGCCGCCGTCGATCCTGCAAATCCCGGGCGCCCGGGAGATCGCCGTCGAGTTCTCGTCCATGAGCAAGACGTATTCCATGCCCGGCTGGCGGGTCGGTTTCGCCACCGGCAACAAGCACCTGATCGCGGCGCTGGCGCGGATCAAGTCCTACCTCGATTATGGCGCCTTCACGCCGATCCAGGTCGCGGCGACCGCCGCGCTGAACGGCCCGCAGGAGTGTGTCGACGAAATCCGCGCCCTCTACAAGGGCCGCCGCGACGTGCTGGTCGAGAGCATGGCCGGGGCCGGCTGGGATATTCCGAGCCCGCCCGCGACCATGTTTGCCTGGGCCCCGATCCCGCCCCCCCTGGAACACCTGGGTTCCGTCGAGTTCTCCAAGATACTGCTGCGCGAGGCCAAGGTGGCGGTGTCGCCGGGGATCGCCTTCGGAGAGCGCGGCGACGGGTTCGTCCGGGTCTCCCTGGTGGAGAACCCGCAGCGTATCCGGCAAGCGGCGCGGAACGTCAAAGCCTTCCTCGGTTCCTGTAGCGACGTCCTGGAAAAATCAGAGCAACGCCGGGCAGCCGCATCTTGAGCAAGCCATTGACCATTGCCGTCGCCGGGCTCGGTACGGTGGGCGCCGGCGTTATCCGGGTGCTGGATACGCACGCCGAGCTTCTGACCCGGCGTTGCGGCCGGGAACTCAAGGTGGTCGCCGTTTCGGCCCGTGACCGGTCCAAGGACCGGGGCATCGCCCTTGAGGCTTGCGAGTGGTACGACGATGCGGCCGAGATGGCCGGGAAAGCCGACGCCGAAGTCGTCATCGAACTCATCGGCGGCTCCGGCGGCATCGCAAAATCCGTGGTCGACAGCGCGCTCAACGCGGGCCGCCACGTGGTCACCGCCAACAAGGCGCTGCTGGCGCATCACGGAACGGAATTGGCCCGCGCGGCCGAGGGCGCCAGCGTCGCATTGGCCTATGAGGCGGCGGTGGCGGGCGGTATTCCGATCGTCAAGGCGCTCCGCGAAGGATTGGCGGCCAACAGTTTCGACCGGGTCTACGGCATCCTCAACGGGACCTGCAATTACATCCTGTCGACCATGCGCGAGACCGGCCGCGGATTCGATGAGGTGCTCGCCGAGGCACAGGAGTTGGGCTACGCGGAGGCGGACCCGGCATTCGACATCGATGGCGTCGATACGGCCCATAAGCTGGCCATCCTCGCCAGCCTGGCGTTCGGCACGGAGGTTGATTTCGACTCGATCTACACCGAGGGCATCCGCCACGTCTCGCCGCTGGATTTCGAGTTCGCCGAGGAACTCGGCTACCGGATCAAGTTGCTGGGCATTGCCCGGCGCACGCCGTCGGGGATCGAGCAGCGGGTGCATCCCTGCATGGTGCCGCTTGCCGACCCGATCGCCCATATCGAGGACGTGTTCAATGCCGTGGTGGTCGACGGTGACGCTGTCGCGACCACCATGTACGAGGGCAGGGGCGCCGGTGAGGGCCCGACCGCCTCGGCGGTGGTCGCCGATGTGGTGGATATTGCGCGCGGCCGCACGGCGCCGGCCTTCGGCGTGCCCTGCGGGGAACTAACCGCACCGAGCCCGTCCCCCATCACCCAGCGCACGGGACGTTACTACCTGCGCCTGACGGTGGTCGACCGGCCCGGTGTTTTTGCGGAAATTGCCTCGGCACTGAAGGAAAACGATGTTTCAATGGAGGCGATCATCCAGCGGGGCCGCGCGCCCGGCGAAGCGGTGGAAGTGGTGCTGACCACCCACGAAACCCGGGATGATTCGGTCGCGGCGACCGTTGACGCGATCGCCGAATCGGATGCTGTATTGGAGCCGACGCGATTGATCAGGATCGTGTCGTTCGGTTAGCGAAATTCCCGTCATCGGCGGGACAATCCGAGGAAGGCCGAAGGGAGGCAAGCATGCCGGAAGGGGTAGCCATGTCCGTGTCTGAACAACCCATCATGCAGGACGCCAGGATGGATCGGAACCTGGCGCTGGAAGCGGTCCGTGTGACCGAAGCCGCGGCCCTTGCCGCTTCCCGCCTGATGGGCCGGGGCGATGAAAAAGCCGCCGATCAGGCGGCCGTCGATGCCATGCGCCGCGCCCTCAACTCGCTGCGCATCGAGGGCACTGTCCGTATCGGCGAAGGGGAGCGGGACGAAGCGCCCATGCTTTATATCGGCGAAGAGGTCGGCGGCGGCGATGGGCCCAAGATCGACATCGCCCTCGATCCGCTGGAAGGCACCACCATCACCGCCAAGGGCGGCCCCAATGCATTGGCGGTCATTGCCATGGCCGAGGAAGGCGGCTTCCTCAACGCGCCCGACACCTACATGCAGAAGATCGCCGTCGGCGGCGGCCTGCCGGCCGGGGTGGTCGATCTGGATGAGGATACCGGCACCAACCTGAAGAACCTGGCCAAGGCCAAGGGCGTTGACGTGAGCGACGTCGTTGCCTGCATCCTCGACCGGCCCCGCCACGAGGAAATCATCGCCAAGACCCGCGAAGCCGGTGCCCGCATCACGCTGATCGGCGACGGCGACGTTTCGGGCGTCATCGCCACCGCCCAGGCCGAAAGCGGCGTCGACATCTACATGGGGGTCGGCGGCGCGCCCGAAGGGGTTCTTGCGGCGGCCGCGCTCCGTTGCATCGGCGGACAAATGCAGGGCCGCCTCGTATTCCGCAACGAGGATGAGCGCCAGCGCGGAATCCGCTGGGGCATCGAGGATTTCGGCCAGAAATACGGGCTTGACGAGCTCGCCGGCGGCGAGGTGATGTTCGCCGCCACCGGCGTCACCGACGGCGCCATGCTGCGGGGCGTCCGGCGCTACAAGGACGGCGCCACAACTCATTCCTTGGTCATGCGCTCCAAGTCGGGCACCGTCCGCTATATCGAGGGCGAGCACAACTTCACCCGCAAGACCGGATTCGATCCGGCTGATCGTTAGCCGGTGGCCTCGCGGGACGAAGACACGCTCGCGCACGGCGTCGGTCGCTCCCTCTCCGGAAAGCGGTGGGTCCAGCGGTCGGGGGACGATCGCCTCGGCCTCGCCATCGCCCAGCGGCTCGACCTGCCGGAAATCGTCGGGCGGGTTCTGGCCGCCCGTGGCGTTGGGCTTGACGACGCCCCGTCCTATCTCGACCCGCGGCTCAACGGGCTGCTGCCCGATCCCTCCCACCTGATCGACATGGACACGGCCGTGGCGCGGTTGGCCGCGGCGGTCAAAAACGGTGAGAAGATTGCCGTATTCGGCGATTACGACGTTGACGGCGCGACGTCTTCCGCACTGCTGCGGCGGTTTTTCCGCGGCGTCGGCACCGAAATCGAGGTCTATATCCCAAACCGGCTCAACGAAGGCTACGGCCCCAACGAACCGGCGCTCCGGCGGTTGAGGGAGGCAGGTGTCGATATCGTGGTCACCGTCGATTGCGGCACCACGGCGTATGAGCCCCTGGAGGCGGCGGCCGGGATGGGGCTTGACGTCATCGTCATCGACCACCACGTGGCCGAAGCGGGCCTGCCCAAGGCCCATGCCGTCGTGAACCCGAACCGCCTGGATGAGGACAGTCCTCATGGTCAGCTGGCCGCGGTCGGGGTGTCGTTTCTGCTGGTGGTGGGCCTCAATCGGGCGCTGCGGGAGGCGGGCTACTATGCCGACAGGCCCGAACCCGATTTGCGCCAGTGGCTCGATATGGTGGCCCTCGGCACCGTCGCCGACGTGGTGCCGCTGACCGGGGTCAACCGGGCCTTTGTCCGCCAGGGCCTGAAGGTGCTGGCCCGGCGCAGGAACACCGGTCTCGCGGCGCTTGCCGATGCTGCGGGCGTGGATGAAACACTGAGCGCCTATCACCTGGGTTTCGTGCTGGGGCCCCGGATCAATGCCGGGGGGCGGCTCGGCTCTTCCGATCTCGGCACCCGCCTGCTGAGCACCGAGGATGCCGTCGAGGCCGCCGAGATCGCCGGCGCGCTGGACGAATACAACCAGCAGCGCCGCGCCATCGAGGCGGGGGTGCTCCAGGCCGCCATCCAGGAAGCCGAATCCGGCCGCCACGACGGCGTCGTCCTGGTCTCGGGAAGCGACTGGCACCCGGGCGTTATCGGGATCGTCGCCTCGCGGCTCGTGGAACGGTTCGGCTTGCCCGCCTGCGTGGTCACCACCGAGGGCGGCAAGGGGCTGGGGTCCGGGCGGTCCATGGCCGGCATCGATCTCGGCGCGGCGATCATCGCGGCGCGCCAGAAAGGGCTCCTGGTCAATGGCGGCGGGCACGCGATGGCCGCCGGATTCACCGTCGATCCGGACAGGATCGGCGACTTGCGCGCATTCCTCGCCGGGCGGCTCGCGGCGGAGGCCGCCGCGGGCGATGTGGTGCCCCGTATTACCGTGGACGGCAGCCTGACCGTCGAGGCCGCCAATCTGGAGTTGGCCGAGCAGTTGGAGCGCCTGGCGCCCTTCGGCAGCGGCAACGCCGAGCCCCGCTTCGTGCTGCCCGGGGTCCGGGTCGCGCAGGCCGGCGTGGTCGGCGCCGATCATGTCCGGTGCACCTTTACCGGCGGCGGCTCGGCCCGGCTCAACGCCATTTCCTTCCGGACGGCGGATACGGAACTCGGTAAACGGCTGTTGAATCACGGCGGACTGCCGCTCCATGTGGCCGGCCGGGTACGGCCCAACCGCTGGCAGGGACGGACCACCGTGCAGCTGATGCTCGACGATGCGGCACCGGCAACGTAGCGGCGGTCTCCGTCCATCCGTTGATTTGACACGGCAACACGGCGACACGGATGACACGGAGGTTCATCCGCACCCCTCGCCTGTCCTCTCCCCCATTTCCAGGGGTGAGGGGGATTTAGTGTTGACGCCGATCGTCATACCCCGGTGAGGATGAAAACGGGGCGCCGGTCATCGGGAATCCAACAGGGCGCTGTTGGCTCTTGATTTTCGCTCCCGCGGCAAGTAGACCCGTGCCCGGTCGCGTCCCCATCGTCTAGAGGCCTAGGACACCACCCTTTCAAGGTGGCGACACGGGTTCGAATCCCGTTGGGGACGCCATTTTCCCCGGGATGAATAGACCGATTGGATTGAGCTGCCCGCCTGGGCGGTTACACTGGAGCGCCTCTCATGCTCGGCTCCATTCTCTCCCTGGTCTCCGCCCTGTTTTTTGGGCTGAACAACGCGGCGATGCGCCGCGGTGTTTTGACCGGCACTGCGCTCCAGGGCACTTCCGTTTCCGTTCCCATTGGCGTGCCGCTGTTCATCGTCGGGACGGTGGTCACCGGTTCGGCCGGTTTGTTCCGGGAGTTCACCGGTGAGACCTACCTTCTTCTGGTGCTGGCCGGGATCATCCACTTTACCGTTGGCCGGTATGCCAATATGAGGGCGACCAAGGCCATGGGGGCAAATTTCGTTAGGCCCGTGCAGCAGGTGGGTGTCCTGCTGGCGGTGGTACTGGCGATCACCATACTCGACGAGACGCTGACCGCGCTGCGAGTCGCCGGGATCATTCTGGTTATTGCCGGACCTGTATTGATGATGCCGGACCGCAAGAAGTTCCGCGCCAAGACCGAAAAGCAAAATGCCCGGCGGTCCGGCACGGGTGTCCGGTTCACCCCGAACTTCCTTACCGGCTTCGTCTTCGCGCTGATCTCAGCGGCAGCCTTCGGCACCAGCCCGATCTTGTTGTCCGCTGCACTCTCCGGATTTGGGCCCTGGTCCGGAGTCGCGGGCGGGGTCGTTGCCTATCTGGCCGCCACCGCCGTAGTTGCCGCAATTTGGTTCCGTCCGGGCGTTTTCGCCGGGGTGACGACCATATCGTGGCTCTCCTTCCGTTGGTTTGCCGTCTCCGGGGTGCTGATCGGCATCTCGCAGATGCTGCGTTTCGCCGCGCTGGCGGTTGCCCCGGTGAGCGTGGTAACGCCGATCCTGCAGACTACCGCGATATTTCAGGTGATCTTTGCCTGGTTTCTGAACCGGGATCACGAGCCGTTCGGCCCTTGGGTCCTGGCCGGGATTTTGGTTTCCTTGTTGGGCGCATTCGCTTTGACCCTCAGCACCGAAATCGTTATCGCGTGGCTGGAACCGTCTCGGCAGGTGCGGGAAATCCTGACCTGGACTTGGCCCTGATCGGATACGATGAGGTGAAGTCCCTTGATGCGCCAAGGAGGTGAAACATATCCGGCGATCTGAATTTCCACGAATGGGGCAGGGGCGAGCCGGTACTCGCGGTGCACGGATTTCTGCTGGGCGGCGGGTTCTGGCGGCGGTTCGCCGAAAGCTGCCTGGATCGTTTCCGCGTCGTCGCGCCGGATTTGCCGGGTTTCGCCGGCAGCGGGTATCTGCCGCCCTGCGAGTCGATCGAGGATCTGGCGGCGGCGGTCTTCGACTTCGCCGACGACCGGGGCCTGGAGACCTTTCATCTCATCGGACATTCCATGGGCGGCTGTATCGCCCAGCAGATGGCCCTCGATGCCGGGGACCGGATCCGGAGACTGGTGGTCTATTCCTCGTCCGCGGGCGTCGTCCGCTCGACCCGGGGTTCGGCCTCGGCGCGCAGCCCTGAAGAGCGTCAGGCGGTGCTGGAGAAGGAAGGCGTGGATGGCCTCCGGCAGTGGATGGCGCCCTACTGGTTCGCCGCCGGCGAAGCGAGCCCCTGCCTCGAAGAGGCCATCGCCTGCGGCCGCGGCGGATCGCCGGAGGCGGCCAGGCTCGGCCCCCGATACATGACGTCCTGGGATATCCATGACCGCCTGGGCGAGATCACGCCGCCGACGCTGGTTATCGGCGGCGATATGGATCATACCTTCACCACCGAGGCGATGACGGCGGTTGCCCGGAACGTCCGGGACGGCCACCTGTGCATCCTCCCCGATGCCGCGCATTGCGCGCACATGGAATGCGGGGCCGCCTTCGATGACGTGGTCCGGGCGTTTCTGAGCAACGGCTAGGACCATCAGGCGTCAATCGACAAACGATCGGCGTACTGTTGGATGGGGGGCGAGCCGCGCCCGGGCGCGGCGTTTCGGCCGCCGCCCGGAACGATGTCGCGGCGGATCCCTACAGGCTGCCCGCGTGCGTCGCGCGGCTGCGCGGATCGAGCGAGTCGCGGAGGCCGTCGCCTATGTAGTTGACCGACAGCACGGTGAGGGAAATCGCCAATCCGGGCCACAGAACCCGTCCCGGATATTGCTGCAGATAATCGGTGGCATCGAACAGGAGACGGCCCCATGTCGCGAAATCCGAGGGAAAGCCGAGTCCCAGAAAGGAGAGCGCCGATTCGGTAATGATCGCGTTGGCCATGCCAAGCGTTGCCGAAACCATGATGGGCGAGAGAACGTTCGGCAGAACATGACGCCCCGCGATCCGGTGCTCCGGGACCCCGATCCCCCGCGCCGCGACCACGAACTCGCGCTCCTTCACGGTCAGGACCTCGCCGCGGACGACGCGGGCGGTCTGCATCCAGCCGGTGACGCCCATCACCGCGACCATGAGGATGAATATCCCCGCTTCGGGTCCGAACGCGGCCCGCAGCGCGTCGCGAAACAACAGTATGACGACGAGCAGAAGGGGCAGGAGCGGGAGGGCCAGGAACAGGTCGGTCAGGCGCATCAAGGGGCCGTCCAGCCAGCGCACGAAGCCCGCCAGGAGCCCGACGAGGCCGCCGATAAGGACCGAGAGGAGCATCGCGGCGGCGCCGACGGCGACCGAAGCGCGCCCGCCCGCCATCAGCCGCGCCAGCATGTCCCGGCCGAGTTGGTCGGTGCCGAGCGGATGGGCAAGGCTTATTCCCGAATTCCGCGCCCGGATGTCGATGAACTGGGGATCGATTGTCCAGATCAGCGGGCCGAACGCGACGAACACCAGGATGAAGACAAGGAAGGCGAATCCGAGCAGCGCCCCCTTGTGGCGCATGAATTGGCGCACCACATGGCGCTCGAGGAAGCGCTGGACGGGAGTAACCTCAACCATAGCGAATCCGCGGATCGAGAATACCGAGGAGGAGGTCCGCCAGCAGGTTGCATGCGACGATCAGCGCCGCGAAGACGAACGTCAGGGTTTGTACCGTCGGCAGGTCGCTGGCCTGGATCGACGTGATCAGGAGCTGTCCCAGTCCGTTGACCTTGAAGATCTGCTCGGTGATGATGGCGCCGCCGAATATGCCCGGAACGCCGAGCGCCACGACCGTCACCACCGGACCGACGGCGTTCCGCAGGACATGAACGAAGATCACTTTCCGTTCCGACAGGCCCTTGGCCCGGGCGGTCCGCACATAATCCAGAGTGAGGTTGTCGAGCGCGGAGGCCCGCATGAAGCGGCTGATCTGCGCCGCGTTGTACAGCGCGAGCACCGTGACGGGCATCGCCATCTGCCGGAGTTGAAACAGCAGGCTGTCCCAGCCGGTGACCCGGTGGGTGGTATCGTAGATCGACGGAAACCAGCCGAGTTCGACGGAGAAGACGACGATCAGCAACACGCCGCTGAAGAAGGTGGGCACGGAGAAACCGACCATGGAGACGAAGGTTCCGAACTGATCGAACCATCCGTACTGTTGCCGGGCCGAGACGATCCCGACCGGGAGCCCGATGGCGATACCGGCGACATAGGACAACCCGACGACCCACAGGGTCTGCGGCAGCCTCTCGATCACGAGATCGACCACGGGGGAGCGCGTCTGCCACGAAATCACCCTGTGCCGGTCGCCGCCGAGGTCCAGCCCCGTGAGCTGCGACATCAGGTGAAGCGGCTCGTTTACGAAGAACTGCTTGAGCCAGAGCAGGTAACGGACGTGTATCGGCTCGCCCAGCCCGAGCGACCGGCGAATGTTCTCCTTCACCTCGGGCGGAATCGTCAGCGGCAGCTGCGCCGTCGGATCGCCCGGCGCCAGATCGAGCAGCAGGAACAGGATCAGGCTGATCAGGAGAAGGGTCGGAACCGCGACGAGCACGCGGCGGACGGTATAGACGGGCATGCGCCGGGCGCTTTAGTCCGCTGCCGCGGCGGGCGGTCCGGCGGCTCGCGCCCTCCGGCGACCGCCGCGCGCGGGCGGGTCCGGGCGGCGGCGCCTCACCGTGCCCGGTGCCAGTCGGCGATGTTCCAGATCTCGCTGTCCCAGGTGTTCAGTTGCACTCCGGCAAGCGAGCGGGCATGCGCGGACACGCGCCCGCGGTGAACCAGCGGGATCAGCACGTAATCCTGGACCAGCAGGTCGTTCATCTCCCTGGCGAGCCGGGCCCTCTCCGAAATCTCGCCGGACACGGCCATCTCCGCGAGCAGCCGGTCGTAAGCCTCGTTGCAATAGCGGGGCATGTTCTCGCCCTGCCACTGCGAGGCGGGCCGGGGTTCGTTGCCGCAGCGCCATGACCCGAGATAGGATTCCGGATCCGCGCCTTCGAAATTGTTCGCGTACATCTCTATGTCGGCGAAGAATTTCTGATAGGTGTCCGGACTGCCCGGGTCGCCGCCGAAGAACACCGAAGCGTCGATATTGCGGAGTTCCGTCTCGACACCGATGTCCGACCACCATTGCTTGATCAGGGCCTGAAAGTCCTGCCGGACCGCGTTGGTCGAGGACTGGAACAGGATGGAAAGCCGGACGCCGTCCCGTTGCCGGACGCCGTCCGGTCCGGGCCGCCACCCGGCCGCGTCGAGCAGGCGCTTCGCTCCGCCGATGTCTTGCCGGAGGCAATCGTCGTTTGCCTTGGACGCGTAGATTTCCGGAGCCGGAACCACGTTGCAGGCCGGGCGTCCGGCCTGCCCGTAGCCGATCTCGACGAGAAGCTTGCGGTCGATGGCCATCGACAGCGCCTTGCGAACCGCCCGGTCGGTCAGGAATGGGTGGGGATGCGCACGGGTCGAGCGCGCCTCGCCCCGCTTGGGGGACGGATCGGTCAGGTTCAACACCAGCCGCTCGACAAGGGTTCCGAAACTGGAGACCACGTTTCCCTTGCCCGCCGCCCGCATGCCCTTCAACACCTCCGGTGCGAGCTGCAGGTTCCAGGCATAGTCGAATTCGCCGGTCGCCAGCACGGCGCGCCCGGCAGACGCGGCGTCGCCGCCGCCCTTGAACGTGACGGTGGCGAAGGCGGGCTTCGCCGGATCGCGGTAGTGGGGGTTGGCCTCGAGCGAGATCACGTCGTTCGGCCGGAACTCGGTGACGCGAAACGGTCCCGTGCCGACCGGCCCGAAATTGGCATCGGTGCATTCCGGCGCCCGCGCGCCCTTGCAATCGCCGAACTGGGCTTTCTGCAATATCGGCGAGGTGGCTCCCACGAATGGACCGTAGGGGTAGGGTTTGGGGACGCCGAAGGTGATCCTCACGGTGAGATCGTCGAGCGCCTCGACCGCCGTCACGTCATCGAACCTCGCAAGCTGGGAGCAACCGCCGGCGGGATCGCGGCAGTACTCGGCGGTAAACACCACGTCGGCTGCCGTCACCGGGCTTCCATCGGACCAGAGCAGGCCTTCGCGCAGTTTCCAGGTCACGGTTTTGAGGTCGGCGGACACCCCGCCATTGGCCACGGTGGGCACCGAGGCGGAGAGCCAGGGGGTCAGGTTTCCGGACGCGTCGAACCGGGCGAGCGGCTCAAGGATGATCGACGCGGCCTCGAGGTCCTTGGTCCCTCCCGACAGGTAGGGGTTGAGGATCGAGGGGGCCTGCCAGTAGATGATGCTTACGTGCCCGTCACGTCCCCGGTCGGCGGCCGCCGCGGCGGAAAAATGGAGGACGCCAACCGCCAGCATCGCCAGCCCCGCCAGTCTCATGGTGCTTTTTTTCATGGTGAAATTTCTCAGGGTGAACTTTCTCATGATGCGTTTTCTCCCGTGGCCGCCTGCTCTGCCGCCAGTGTCGCGGCGGCGTCCGCCAGCCGATCGTGGCGCGATGATAGGTCATGCCCGCGGTGAAACGCAACAAGCCGAAACCCGTCCCGGCCCATCCCGATTGGGCGGCCTGCAATACAGGCGATATCGGCCGCGCCGATGATGCCGCGCCCGAAAAGGACGCCGCCTCGGGCTGGTCCCCAACATCGGACAACCTGATCTGCGTTGTTGCGGCGTACGCCGCCGCATTGGAAACTCACGTCAAGTCCCTTGGCCAATTCCACGGCCAAGCCCCATGGCCCATTCCCATGTGAGGACCAGTGATATGGCGCGCATCATCGCCGGAATCGGCGCATCCCACACCCCGACCATCGGTTATGCCAAGGACAATGCCTCGCCGGACGATCCGGCCTGGGCGGCGGTGTTCCAGGTGTTCGATCCGGTCCGGCAGTGGCTGATCGACAACAAACCGGACGTGATCTTTCACATCTACAACGATCACGTCACGTCGTTCTTCATGGATCACTATTCACCCTTCGTCATGGGGGTCGACACGGAATACGTGACCGCGGACGAGGGCGGCGGGCGGCGGGAGTACCCGCCGGTGAAGGGGCATACGGAACTCGCGAGCCACATCGGCCACTCCCTTTTCGCCGACGAGTTCGACATCTCGTTCTTTCAGAAGCGGCCGGTGGACCACGGGCTGTTTTCGCCGCTCTCCATGATGACCGACCGGGGCAAGGCGTGGAACGAGGCGGTCATCCCGTTTCAGGTCGGCGTGCTGCAATACCCCGTGCCGACCGCCAACCGCTGCTACCGGTTGGGCCAAGCGCTGCGGCGCGCCGTCGAGAGCTACCCCGAAGATTTGAAGGTGGTGATCGCCGCGACCGGCGGTCTGTCCCACCAGGTGCACGGCGAGCGGGCCGGCTACAACGATCTGGATTGGGACAACCGGTTTCTCGACCTGCTGGAGAATGACCCGCGGGCGCTCACCGAAATCACCCACGCCGAATACGCCAGGCGGGGCGGGTTCGAGGGCGCCGAGGTGATCATGTGGCTGATCATGCGGGGCGCGCTGTCGGCCAACGTCAAGCGGGTCCACCGGGATCTGACGCTGCCGTCCATGACCACAATCGCGACGGTGATCTACGAAAACCTGTCGGAGACCGAACCCCAGGTGATCGAAGAGCACCGGGCGAAGGTGGCTCATCAGCTGGACGGCATCGGCGGACTGGACGGCACCTATCCCTTCACCCTCGACTGGAGCCATAGGGCGTTCCGGCTGAACGGCTTCCTCCACCGGCTGACCGAGCCGGAACATCGCCGGCGGTTCATGGAGGACCGGGATGCGCTCTGTGAGGAGTTCGGCATCACCCGGGAGGAGCGGGACCTGCTGGAGGCCAGGGATTTCATCGGCCTGATCCATTACGGGGTCATATTTTTCGTTATCGAGAAATTGGCTGTGGTCCTCGGCATGTCCAACCCGGACGTCTACGCCCAGTTCCGGGGCGAGACCATCGAGGAGTTCATGAAGTCCCGGAACGTCGCCGTGCACTACTCCAACGCCGGGGCCGACGAATGATGGACCTTCGCGCCCCGAGGCTCCGGCATTTTTGCGATCTTTCGGTGGCGTTGGGCCCCATCCGGGAGATGGGGCAGGGGCGGGCCGGCAAGCGGCGCATCATCCCCATCATCGGCGGCACGGTCGACGGGCCCGGCATCAGTGGGACCATCCTCAATCTCGGTGCCGACTGGCAGACCATCTTCGAGGGCGGCACGGCGGAACTCGATACCCGCTACGCCATGGAGACCGATGACGGGGCACTCATCGAGATCATCAATTACGGCTTCCGTCACGGACCGCCCGAGGTCATCCGGGCCATCGCGGCGGGAGAGGAGGTCGAGCCGGCGGACTATTACATGCGTACGCACGCGCGGCTCGAGACCGGCGACGGACGCTACGCCTGGGTCAACGACATGCTGTTCGTCGGCACCGGCGCGCGGCTGGCCGACGCGGTCAAAATGCGCCTCTACGTGGTGGAGTAGGGGCTCGATTAAGCGGGATATCGTTGCCCGCCTTGCCCGGCCGGCGGGCGCCGGACGGCGCGTCATCGGCGGATTTGATCCGCGCGAGCTGATCGACCCGCGGGCCTGGCGGCACGGAGAAAGGAAACGCCTGTTCTGAGACCGTCGCTCCGCCCTCCCGGCGGCGCATATCCGTCTCCGGTCCACGCCGCCGCGGGTCGAGTACATGACCGGCCGCCCGTTCCGTTTCGTTAGCCTACGTGGTCTGCGTTGCCGAGGTTGCGATCGGCAGGTTGACCGGCGAATCCCGGTTGCTGAAGGCCCATATCCCGCGGGATGTGGGCAATCCGTGAACCCGGCCGTCCATATGGGCCGGATCGAGGGCGCCTTCGTCCGGGGCATGGGATGGTTGACGCCGGCGTAACTTGTCTGGGACGATGAGGGGCATCCCGAAACCCACGGGCCGTCGACCTGCAAAATACCGGGGAGCCGGGATGTCCCACCGGAGTTGAATGTTCACATTCTGGAAGACGCGCCAAACATGGTCCCGGCCATCTTCAGGTCCAAAGCGATTGGTGAGCCGCCGCCGATGCCGGCGGTCCCGGTGCGGCCGGCCATCGAAGACGTGAAAAGCCAAGCAGCGAAGGCGGCTGCGTCATGACCGCACCGCGCCTTGAACTGAAGGGCGTCACCAAGCGCTACCCGGGCGTGGTCGCCAACAACAACGTCGATCTCACCATCATGCCCGGTGAAATCCACGCGCTGCTGGGCGAGAACGGCGCCGGCAAGAGCACCCTGGTGAGGTTCATATACGGGGTTCAGCGGGCCGATGCGGGCGCGATGAAATGGGAGGGCCGGGAAGTCGAAATTCCGAATCCCAAAGCGGCGCGGGACCTGGGTATCGGCATGGTCTTTCAGCATTTCTCTCTGTTCGACGCCATGACCGTGGAGGAGAACATCGCGCTCGGGATTTCGGCCGAGTTGGCCAAGGGTGATCTCAACAGCCGGATCAAGGGAATTTCGGCAAGCTACGGCCTGCCCCTCGACCCGGATCGCTACGTCCACACGTTGTCGGTGGGAGAGCGTCAAAGGATCGAGGTGGTGCGTTGCCTGCTGCAGAGCCCGAAGCTGCTGATCATGGACGAACCCACCTCGGTGCTGACTCCCCAGGAGGTGGAGGAACTGTTCAAGACGCTCCGGCGGCTGTCCGAGGAAGGGGTTTCCATCCTCTACATCTCCCACAAACTGCAGGAGATCAAGGAGCTCTGCCACACCGCGACGATCATGCGGATGGGCGAGGTTGTCGACGATTGCGATCCGGCGGACGAGACCGCGCGCTCCATGGCCGAAATGATGATGGGAAAGAACCTGGTGAGCCCGGAGCGGCCGGAGGGCATCGAGACCGGCGCGCCGCAGCTGGTGGTCAAGAAACTCAACATGGAATCGAGCGACCAGCACGGGGTCGATCTTCACGGCATTTCGTTCGAGGTGCGCTCGGGCGAAATCCTGGGCATCGCCGGGATCGCCGGCAACGGACAGACGGAACTGATGGACGTGCTGAGCGGCGAGGTGCTGGTGGACGACGACGATTCCATCATCGTCGGCGACAAGACCATCGGCGGGGCCGGTCCCGTCGAGCGCCGGGCCGCCGGCATGAGCTTCGTGCCGGAAGAGCGCTTGGGGCACGGTGCGGTGCCGGAAATGACGCTGTGGGAAAACGCGTTCCTTTCCGGCGCCACCCGCAAGGACCTTCTGAAATCCGGGTTCATCCAGATCAAGAAATCCTCCAATTATGCTGTTGAGATCGTTGAACAATTTCAGGTCAAAACCCCGGGCGTCCTGAATGCCGCCAACTCGCTTTCCGGCGGCAATTTGCAGAAGTTCATCTTCGGCCGGGAAATCCTCCAAGATCCGTCGGTAATCGCGGTCCTCCAGCCCACCTGGGGTGTGGATGCGGGCTCGGCAGCCGCCATCCGGCAATCGCTGCTCGATCTGGCGGCGGGCGGCGCGGCCGTCCTCGTAATCTCCCAGGACCTCGAAGAATTATTCGAGGTAGCGGACCGAATCGCGGTAATCTGTGAGGGCCGCTTGTCCAAGTCCTGGCCGCCGGACGAGATCACCGTCGATGAAATCGGCCTCCTGATGGCGGGGGTCGAAGCGGATCCCAAGGGGGAGGCACACAATGGCGAGGCGGGGGGCCATGCTGCTTAGACTGGAAAACCGGGGTGAGATTTCCCGTGCGATGGTCTATGCCTCGCCGTTCATCGCCGTCGTTCTCACCCTGATCGCCGGCGTGTTCCTGTTCGCCATCCTCGGCGTCAATCCGGTCGAGGCCATCCTGTCATTCTTCGTCGCTCCCATTTCCACCCTCGACGGGTTCGCCGAGTTGTTCGTCAAGGGCACACCGCTGGTGCTCATCGCCGTCGGCTTGTCCTTCGGCTTTCAGGCCAATGTGTGGAATATCGGCGCCGAGGGGCAGTTGACCGTCGGCGCGCTGGCGGGCGGCGGTATGGCGCTGCTGTTCTTCGAGAGCGAGAGCCTGTTCCTGCTCCCGGCCATGGCGGTCGCCGGTATTCTGGGCGGGATGGCCTGGGCGGCGATCCCGGCGTTTCTCAAGACCCGCTACAATACCAACGAAATCCTCACCAGCCTGATGCTGGTCTATGTGGCGCTCCTGCTGCTGAGCTACCTGATCCACGGTCCGTGGAAGGACCCGGAGGGTCAGAACTTCCCCGAGTCCCGTCTGTTCCCGGATGCCGGCATCCTGCCGGTGATGATCGAAACCACACGGATGCACGTCGGCTGGCTGTTTGCGCTGGCGGCGGTCGCCACCGGCTGGATACTGATCGCGCGGCACATCATCGGGTTCCAGATCCGGGTGACCGGTATGGCGCCCATGGCGGCAAGCTTCGCCGGATTCAAGGAAAAGAAGATTATCTGGGTGACGCTGATGATGAGCGGCGGCGCCGCGGGGCTTGCGGGGATGGTCGAGGTTTCGGGCCCGATCCAGCAGATCGTGCCGGTCATTTCGCCGGGCTACGGCTTCACCGCCATTATCGTCGCCTTCCTCGGGCGGCTGCATCCGGTCGGCGTGCTGTTCGCCGGGCTCCTCATGGCGCTGACCTATCTCGGCGGCGAAAACGCCCAGATCGAGATGAACCTGCCCAATGCGGTCACGGGCGTCTTCCAGGGCATGCTGCTGTTCTTCCTGTTGGCCGCCGATGTGCTGATCAAGTACCGGGTGAAATTCGGCATCCCGAAGACGGTCAGCGCGGCGGAAGGGGGAAGCTGATGCCCGAATGGTTCATTCCCTTCCTATTGACCGTGGTGACCTCGTCGACGCCGTTCGTCTTTGCCGGCATCGGCGAACTGGTGGTCGAGAAGTCGGGCGTCCTCAATCTCGGCGTCGAGGGGATGATGATCGTCGGCGCCGTCTCGGCCTTCGCCGCGGGTGTCACCACCGGCAGCGGGATCCTCGCGGTATTGACCGGTGCCGTCGCCGGGGCTGCCATGGCGCTGATCTTCGGCGTCCTCACCCTCTATCTGCTTTCCAACCAGGTCGCCACCGGCCTTGCCCTGACCTTGTTCGGGTTGGGCTTGAGCGCGCTGATGGGCCACGGGATGGTCGGCAAGACATTCGCCGGCCTGCCCCACCTGGAATTTCCTCTCCTGGAGCAGATCCCGGTCGTTGGCCCGTTGATCGGCACCCTGCTGCTGGGGCACGACGTTCTGGTCTACTTCTCGGTGGTCTCGGTGATCGCCGTCGGCTGGTTCCTCAACAAGAGCCGTGCGGGCATGGTGCTCCGCGCTGTCGGCGAAAACCATAACGCCGCCCATTCCATCGGCTATCCGGTCAATCTGGTGCGTCTGCTGGCTGTCCTGTTCGGCGGCGCCATGGCCGGGCTCGGCGGCGCCTATCTTTCGCTGGTCCATACGCCGCTGTGGGTCGAGAACATGACCGCCGGGCGGGGCTGGATCGCGCTGGCGCTGGTGGTGTTCGCGTCCTGGCGTCCGGCCCGAGTATTCGTCGGCGCCTATCTGTTCGGCGGCCTCACCATCATGCAGCTTCACGCCCAGGGCCTCGGGATCGAAATTCCGCCGCAGGTCCTCGCAATGGCGCCCTATCTCGCGACCATCGTCGTCCTGGTGATTATTTCCCGGGACAGCGCCCTGGTCCGCCTCAACGCTCCTGCCTGTCTCGGCAAGAGTTTCCACGCAACCGGCTAAATCTCAATCGAAAAGGAGAATACGCAAATGAAACTAGGTAAGAAATTGGGCCTGCTCTCCGGCTTCGCCGCGGGCGTCATGCTCGCCGCGACCGGCCTCGCGCAGGCCGCCGACCCGCTGAAGGTCGGCTTCGTCTATGTGGGCCCGGTGGGCGACCACGGCTGGACTTACGAGCACAATCGGGGCCGCATCGCCGTCGAGAAGGCGCTGGGCGACAAGGTGAAGACCTCGTTCGTCGAGAGCGTGCCGGAAGGCGCCGACGCCACGCGGGTCATTACCCGGCTGGCCTCGAGCGGTCACGGTCTCATCTTCACCACGTCGTTCGGCTATATGAACCCGACCATCCGCGTCGCCAAGCGGTTCCCGAAGGTCAAGTTCGAGCACGCCACCGGCTTCAAGCGGGCCGACAACGTCGCGACCTACTCGGCCCGGTTCTATGAAGGCCGGCACGTGGTCGGCCTGATCGCCGGCAAGATGACCAAATCCAATGTCCTCGGCTATGTGGCGTCGTTCCCGATCCCCGAAGTGATCCGGGGTATCAACGCCGTCGCCGTCGCCGCCCGTTCGGTCAATCCCAAGGTGACCGTGAAGGTGATCTGGGTCTCGTCCTGGTTCGATCCGGGCAAGGAAGCGGATGCCGCGAAGGCGCTCATCGACCAGGGCGCCGACGTGATGCTGCAGCACACGGATTCGCCGGCGCCGGTGCAGGCGGCGGAAGGCCGGGGCATCTGGGCCGTGGGACAGGCCTCCGACATGAAGAACTTCGGGCCCAAGGCCCACCTGACCGCGATCATCGATGATTGGGCGCCGTACTACGTCGAGCGCACCAAGGCGGTTCTCGACGGCACCTGGAAGTCGGGCGACGTCTGGGGCGGGTTCAAGTCCGGCATGGTGAAGCTCGCCGACTACAACCCCGCCATCCCGGCGGACGTGGTGGCGATGGCCGAGAAGGCCCGGAAGGGCATCACCGACGGCAGCGTCCATCCCCGATCGGCGAGCTAATTTTTCATGCGGTCGGATTTTGACCTTGGGCAGGTCTGTCAGGGCCTGCCGTGCCATTGATGACGCTGGCGGTAGGCGCTTGAGGCGTGTTGGGGGCGAACC
>LXNI01001460.1_pt1 | contig 20405 bp, 13 predicted proteins | sample 809091 | NCBI WGS metagenome assembly LXNI01 (sample SAMN04870527, study PRJNA318959) | sponge metagenome | biome: 01000161; feature: marine sponge reef; material: water | host: Sarcotragus foetidus | place: Greece: Milos, Mediterranean Sea | collected 2013-05-29 | depth 5-7 m | reverse complement strand
GCGACTCGCTCAATCGCGGAGGCCTCGCCCAAGGTGCGCTGGATCTGGGACTGCGCTCTCATAGACCATGGTCTAACACAAGCCGGGTGCTCTTGTCCAGCACTTTTTTTAGCTACACGGGAGGGCTAGCGGGCCGCGGCCACGACTTCCTGGACGCTAGCGTAGGAGGCTCGAGCAAGTTACTTGAGGCCGGACAGGCCATCCTGATGGTCGGCGGAGACGTGGACGCGTTCCACCGCTCGTCGAGCATTCTGCGCGCCGTCGGGGAGCGCGTCTTCCACGTTGGGCCAGCAGGCGCCGGTATCCGCATGAAGCTCGTGTTCAATTTGGTCCTCGGCCTGAACCGAGCTGTCTTGGCGGAAGGACTCGCGTTCGCCTCACGCTACGGCCTGTCTGGCCCCCAAGCGCTCGAAATCCTCAAGGAGGGTCCGTCGTATTCGCGAGCGATGGACAGCAAGGGGCGCAAGATGATTGCGCGCGATTTCGCGCCAGAGGCGCGGTTGAGCCAACACCTCAAGGACGTGCGTCTGATTCTAGCGGCCGCCGAAGGCTGTGGCGCCCATCTACCGCTGTCGCTCTTGCACCGCCAATTGCTTGAGCAAGCCGAGAGTCTAGGCTTCGGCGCATCGGACAACAGCGCGATCATCGAGTCTTTCCGATAACTCCCTATTCGGAGCCGGCAGTGGCGTACTGACCATACAGTTGCTCGATGTTCTCGGGGGCCTTGCGTCCCTCGTACAGAATCATGCGGTATTGAAACGTGATCGTCTCGCCTTCGGGCACTGTATGGCTTCCGTCGTTGCTCTCGTCGTCTGTGAAGCTCGCTGTCGCGAACGGATTCGCGGAACACAAACTGTACCCTCGCGCGTGCCACCGTGTGGGGTGGCGCAAGTTGGAAGGATGGTCGAATATCGCAACGCCCGCGTGCTTGCCGCCCATGCTCGCGGAATAGTCAACCCAGCGAGCGGCCTTGCCCCAAATGTTCTCCGTGTTCTCTTGACCTTCCGAATTTCGCAGAACGGCCCCGCGATCCTGGCGAAACGCATCGGCCAATCGCATGGCGAATCCTCCGTCGTCGGTGTCTCCAAACCGAAGGGTTTGCCCTTGATCAGCCCGGATGGCAATCGTGGCGTCGAGCACAATGGCCGCGCCTGAGGCGAAAATCCCGAAATCTTGCCGTAGTGTTCCGATCCTTTGGCCCTGCTCGGTTTGCAGGCCGAGTTCCGCCGAGAGGAAGCCCTGTCCTCCTTGCGTTCGAAACGTTGGCTCCGACACGGGGATGATCATGCCGGTCTTGTCGCGACCCAACTCGCGCCAAAAGTCGTGCCCGTTGACATCGCCGTGTCCGTACCAGATTCCCCGGTGCCACTCGTGATCCTGCTCTTCGCCGGGCTGCGGGTCGACCGGATAGCCTCGAGAAACGACAATTCCGGACGACGTTCTGAGGGGGTGCAAGAACGGCTTGTCCCACTTGGGGGCGTAATGAAACGAGGTGAGGGGCATCCCATCCAGATGCACGTCAATCCGGTCTGTTCCCTGACTGAAGGAAACGGTCGCCAGCCCGTCCGTAGCGCTTTCAGCCGGTCGGTCCGTCGCTGGCTCCGTGGTACAGGCCATCAAGGCTACAAGGCAAGCGGTCGAGCAGAGTGTTGTTTTCGGCACAGCTGGTCTCCTCATGGGTGAATCGATTGGTGGTGAGCTTGTTGAAAGCGCCTAAGATGCGAGCTTCGCGCGCCCCGCTAGGCGCGCAGCAGCTTCCGGACCACGTGTCCCTCCACGTCGGTGAGCCGGAACTTCCGCCCGGCATGGTCGTACGTGAGGCGCTCGTGATCAAACCCAAGGCAGTGCAGGATGGTGGCCTGCAAGTCGTTGACGTGGATGGGATCTCTCACGATCTCGAGGCCGAACTCGTCGGTTTCTCCGACGATCTGTCCTCCTTGGATGCCGCCGCCGGCCAACCAAATACTGAACGCGTTGGGGTGGTGGTCACGTCCGGCCGCCTCATCCAAGCGATTGATCTGCCCCATCGGAGTCCTGCCGAATTCCCCACCCCAGATCACAAGGGTCGTGTCAAGTAGACCCCTCTGCTTCAGATCCTTGATCAACGCCGCCGCGGGCTGATCCGTAATCCTGCAATTCCCCGCCAGTTGCTCGTCGAGCTTCACGTGGTCGTCCCAATCGCCGTGCGTCAGCATGATGAATCGCACGCCCCGCTCGACCATTCTACGGGCGAGCAGGCAATTGATGGCATACGGGTGGGTCGGCTCCTGATTGACGCCGTATGCTTCGAGGATGTGCTTGGGTTCGCCAGAAAAATCGAGCAAATCAGGTGCCGCGCTCTGCAAGCGGAAAGCCAGCTCGTAGGACGCGATGCGAGAAGCAATCTCGTCGTCACCGGTAACGTGGCGGCGCTTCTGGTTAATCCATCGAAGCGCATCGAGGCGCGCCCTTTGCAATTCGCGATTCATCGTGCCTTCGGGCGGCGACAAGTACAGGACCGGATCGCCGCTGCTGCGAAACCGAGTCCCCTGCAGCGATGAGGGCAGGAATCCGCTTGACCATGCGTTGGAGCCCGAACTGGGCCCCTTGCCGGACCCTAGCACGATGAAGCCCGGTAGGTCCTGCGACTCACTGCCCAGTCCGTACAAGACCCATGACCCCATGGAAGGACGACCCAACAACGTAGCGCCAGTCAACAGCAATAACTCGCCCGGGTCGTGATTGAAGGCGTCCGTGTGCATCGAGTGGACCATGCAGATGTCGTCGGCGCACGACGCGATGTGCGGAAGAAGGTCGGAGAACTGGACTCCGGACTCACCGTGAGGCCTGAATGTGCGGTGACTGGCCATCACGGCAGAGGTTGGCTTGACGAACGCCAGCTTGAGATCCCTAGTCCTCGAAAGAGGAAGCGGGGAGCCGTCCCACTTGTGGAGTTCGGGTTTGGGCGAAAACAGGTCGAGCTGGCTGGGCCCCCCAGACATCAGCAGGAAGATGACGTTAGTCGCTGAACTGGGAAACTGGGGTGGTCTTGGAGCAAGTGGGTCGACGCGCGGCGGCGCTTGCGGCGCAGTCCAGCCGTCCAAGCGGGAGAGGTGGCCTAGAGCGGCCGCGCCCAGGCCCCACGTAGAGCGCTCAAGGAACTGGCGTCGGCCATGGGCCTGCGCAGCTTGCTCGGCCTGCGTTCCAAGAAACGTCATCAGTGGCTCTTGCGCTACTCGCGAGTGATGAATTCGTCCGCATTCAGTAGGACACTGCAGAGTGTCACCCAGGCAGCCTGATCGACCCGGCTGACGCCCGGAATCTCCAGCGCCGCGAGGTTGCGCGTGGCCTGCGGCGCACCTTCGATCACGGATTTCTGGCGATCCAACGCGCTCAATAGGTGCTCGCGCTCCTCTTGGTCAGGCTTCCGTCCCAGGCACAGCCGGTAAGCATAGTTCAATCTTCCGGCGTTGTCGGAGGTTCGACTCTCCGTCAGGACACGCACCGCAAGCGCCCGCGCGGCTTCTAGGAAAACTGGGTCATTCAGCAGGTTCAGAGCCTGCAGCGGAGTATTGGACCGGTTCCGTCGGCAGGCGGGGCCGTACGCACTCGGCATATCGAAATTTGACATCAGAGGGTAGGGCGACATTCGTTGGAAAACGACGTACAAACCGCGGCGGTATCGATCCTTGCCTTCGCTGGAGGTCCATGTCGGTCCGCCCAGACGCTGCGCCCCGTCGGGTTGAGGAGGCCGAATGCTCTTCCCTCCTATCTTCGGATACAACAGGCCGCTGACGTGCAATGTCGAGTCCCGGATTTGCTCCGCTGTCAGCCGTAACCGTGATTGGCGCGCCAACAAGCGATTGCCGGGGTCGATCTCGCGCAGGTCGCTCCGCGCCGTGGATGCCTGACGGTAGGTCGCCGTTAGGACAATGCTCTTGATGAGCCGCTTCAGACTCCACCCGCTGTGGACGAATTCGTCGGCGAGCCAGTCAAGCAACTCGGGGTGAGAGGGCCTTTCTCCTTGCACGCCAAAGTTTTCTGACGTGCCGACGAGGCCTGTCCCGAAGAGTTCCTGCCAAATTCGATTGACCAGCACACGGGGAGGCAGCGGGTTCTCTCCCGATACCAACCAGCGCGCCAAGTCGAGTCGGCTCGGCTCAGCAATGCCTAGCGCGGGAAGAACTGCGGGAGTGCCAGCTTCGACGGCAATCCCGTGGGTCTTGTACTGGCCGCCCACATGGATGCGGGTTTTTCGATTCGCTCGGCTGGACTCGATGACGGGAGCTTCCGAAAGTGCGGGAAAGTTGTCGTCAAGATCCTTCAGCATTTCGCTCAATTCCTTGAGCTTGAGTTCTTCGGCGCGCTCTCTGGTCAGTACGCGGTCGTAGTTCCGAATGAAGTAGTCCGTAAAGCGCTTCTCTTCCTTCCACGTGCGGTCTGAGGGATTGGTGCGCAGGATCCTCTCGCCGTGGTCGAGGTAGGTTCGCAGATCGTCGAACGAAATATCCCAGTCGGGCCATTTGCCGGGATGAGCCGCGGCTTCCAGCAGACGGGCCTCCCAGCCCCGTTTGAGTTCGGGAATCCGGTGTTCATCGAGCAGCGGCTGCCTAGCTTCCAGGTACTTCGCGCGCTCTCGAAGGTACGGCCCCATTTCTCCGGGCAATGGTGCGTCGATGTCGACCTCGTCCGCATTGTTGAAGAAGGAATAGAGCTGATAGAACTCCTTCTGCGACACAGGATCGTACTTGTGGTCGTGGCACCGCGCGCAACCAACGGTGAGTCCGAGCCATACAACGCCCACGGTGCTGGTGCGCTCCACCACTTGCTCAACGCGGAACTCCTCGGGGTCAATCCCGCCCTCTCGGTTTGTCAAGGTGTTGCGGAGAAAGCCCGTGGCGACGATTTGTTCGACAGTTGCGCCGGGCAGCAAGTCGCCCGCCAACTGCTCAATCGTGAACTGATCGAACGGCATGTCCCGATTGATGGCGTCGATCACCCAGTGCCGGTAGCGCCACGCTTTCGGGCGGAACGAGTCCCCGCGGTAACCATCGCTATCGGCGTAGTGGGCCAAGTCCAGCCAATAGCGGGCCCAGCGTTCGCCGAAGTGCTTTGAATCGAGCAGCCGCCCGACGACCTCTTCGTACGCCCCCGCCCGGCGATCTTCGAGAAACGCACCCACTTCCGCAGGCGTGGGAGGCAACCCGACCAGATCCAGCGAGAGCCGCCGAATCAACGTCACCCTGTCCGCTTCCAGAGAGGGTCTGACCCCTTCCCGATCGAGTCCCGCGAGCACAAAGGAGTCGATCTCGTTGCGCGGCCACTCCCGATTCTGTGTCACGGGAGGAACTGGACGCGCTAGGGGCTGAAGTGCCCAATGCGTCGACCGCGCCTGTGGTTCCGCTTCGTCCGAGGCGCTGCCGTCATCGGATGCGGGCCACACCGCTCCCTGGTCGATCCAGGCGCGCAACAGTCCGATCTGCCGCGGCGTCAAGCGGTCTCCAACCGGAGGCATTTGCAAGTCTCCATCGACACCCGCCACCAGGCGGATCAACTTGCTCTCGGCGCTGGCGCCTGGAGCGATGACAGATCCGGAATAGCCGCCTTGTAGCGCGTCAACCTCGCGGTCGAGTCGGAGCCCGCTTGATTGCTGCTCGCCGCCGTGGCACATTGTGCAGCGTTCGCGGAACAACGGTTGGATGTCAGTCGAGAAATCGACGCTTCGAGCGACGGGAGGAGGAAGCCCGTCCGTGCCGAAGGCAGCCTGCGCAGCCGCTAGGCAGAGCAAGAGCAACCCCGGAAAGGTCACTGCTAACGCATGGCGCTCCATCTTGGCGGCGGTTCTCGCTCTAACAGCATGCCCGATCATTGTATCCGGCGGGCGGTTCGCTAGCTCGGAAATTCCACCCAGCACGGACTCGGCACCTCTGGGCGCATCGCTGCCTGCTTCTCCGCCTACAGCAATCCCTCCCGCTGCGAGCATGGGAGCCATGCCCGCCCGCCCCTGCTATGATGCATGCGCGGCGCTGGTATCCGCAGCAGGTTCCCACCGGCTCTGGCCGACCGCGAGGCGAAACCGGCAATGGCAATTGACGCCGAGCAACCGCGGTCTGGAGCGATGAGCACTCTGAGTCGGCGACAGTTCATGCAATCCCAAGGTGCCGCCCTCGCGCCGGTCGTGGCGTCGGGGGCTTACGTCAAGCCGAAGCACTTCACGGTGGACTGCCAGAGCCACATTTACGTGCCTGAACTGATCGCCTACATGGAGAAGCGCAAGGAGCCACCGTATGCCTACAGGCGGGACGGCGGAACCTACGTGGTCGTGGGCGAGTGGCACAGGCGCCTCAGGGAGCGCCACACGGACATCGAAGCCAAGCTAGCAGACATGGACGAAGCTGGGATCTCGATGACGGCCCTGAGCATCAACGACCCGGGCCCGGAACTGTTCGGGCCCGACGGGCCGCACGTTGCGCGGATGCTGAACGACTACATCAGCGAACTCGCCACGAAGCACGCGGATCGGCTCTTTGGTTTGATCGTCCTGCCGCTTCAAGACGTTGACGCATCCCTGAGGGAACTTGATCGATGCGTTACCGAGAAGGGTATGAAGGGCGTTCTCCTGTACTCGAATCTCGACGGATCGTTCCCGGATGAAGACCGCTACCGGGCCCTGTTCGAGCATGTCCAGCGTCTTGGCGTTCCCGTCCTGTTGCACCCCGCCTATCCCGTCACCTACGACGCAACTGTCGGCCGAAACCTCGTCGCCGGGCTGGGGCTGATGTTCGACACAACCATTGCCTTGGCGCGCCTCATCCTTTCGGGGATGCTCGACGAATACCCCGGCCTGAAGCTCGTTTGCCCGCATGTCGGCGGAACGCTGCCGTACCTGATCGGCCGGCTGGACCACCAGACTCAGGTGCTCAAGCGAGGTGCCGAAAACATCACGAAGCCCCCAAGCGAGTACCTCCGCAACATTTACTTGGACGCGGTGTCGCCGATTCCCATGGCCATTCAGTACGGGATCGATTACGTCGGTGCTGAACGGATGCTCTATTCGAGCGACCATCCTTGGGTAGACCCCAAGGTGATTGCGGACTGTGTGCGCAGCCTTGACCTCCCGGACGAGGACCAAGGTAGGATCTTCGGAGGGAACGCCAAGAGGCTGTTCAACCTATGAGGCCGGATCGTCGTGAGTTCCTAGCCCTGCTGGCCGCATCTGGCTGCTCCAGCGAGACCCGGGACGGAGTGATCCCGGAGGACTCACGCGCCGAGTCTTCCGGCCGGTTCCGGCTGGCAATCTGCAATGAGACGTTTCAAGACTGGGACTTTGCGGCTGGCTGCCGGGGAGCGATCGGGACCGGCTACACCGGCATCGAGATCGCGCCGTTCACGCTTTCTGACGACCCGGCATCGATTGCCGTGGACGCACGCCGGGAGTGCAGGGACATTCTCGGCTCGGAGGGACTTGGCTATGTTGGATTGCACAGCCTGTTGACGGTACCCACCGGGGAGTTGCACATCACCACCCCGAACGACGCCATCCGAAATCGCAGTTGGGAGTACTTCCGCAAGCTGATCGACCTCTGCGCGGATCTGGGTGATTCCGGGATGATGATCCTCGGGTCCGGCAGGCAGCGTCGCACGGTCGATGGCTCCTCCGTCGACGACGCCACCAAACGACTGCGCGATGGTCTCGCATCGGTGGCCGAGCATGCAGGTGACCGGGACGTCACGATCCTGCCCGAGACTCTAGCGCCGCACTTGTGCGATGTCCTCACGTCGCTGCACGAGACGGTGCGGCTTGTTCGGGAGATCAATCATCCCGCAGTTCAGACGATGTTCGACACCCACAACGCGGTGGCCGAGACGAAGCCGCACGACCAACTGATCGAAGATTATGCGGACTTGATCCGGCACGTCCACATCAACGAAATGGATGGCCGTCATCCGGGCACAGGGACGTACGACTTCTCTGTCCCCCTGCAGGCCCTCAAGGACATCGGCTACGAAGGATGGCTCTCCCTTGAGGTGTTCCGGTTCGAACCGAGCGGCGAGGAGATTGCGAGGCTTTCCAGCCGGTACCTTCGGGAAATCGAGGCCCGTCTGAGCAACTCCTGATCGCAGTGCAACCTATGGCAGTGCGAGGTCTCGAGCCGGGAGGTCGGTGACAAACCCGTGTGCGTGCGAGCGGCAACCCGTAATATCGCTTCCGGCTTGCAAGGCAGCTTCGTGGGGCACCGCGCCGCAGGACCAGGACTCCGGCACTAGCCTGCTGGCAAGGGCGTCGAAGGCGGGGCGAACGCAGGGACTCTTCAGATCGGTTCCGATCGCAACTGGATCGCCGATGTGGATCGGTCCACCGCGGTTGTGCGGAAAGCGGGCGGTCAGCTGCATCGCGGGAACTGCCTGCTGCGGACCAAGCCAGCGCAAGATGGTGCCTAGCGGGCCTCTGAAGCGCCCGGCTCCAGACACTCCCGCGCTGGCAAGCCGGACGTAACCGAGAGTTCGGCAAACCGGCGTTTCGGCCTGCCATGCGCTTGCCATTTTCCAGCGGCTGGAGTACGCTTGCGGTGGTTCCGGTGCTGCCTAGTGCGGATCGCCGCAAGCAAGTAGCGGATGGCAAGGAGCGACTCGAGGAGGTACAGCATGGAGGGAATGACCCGCCGGGAGGTAGTCGGAGCGACACTGGCTGGTTTCGCGGTCCGGTCCAGCGCCCAGTCTCCGAACGAGGAAATCGCGCTGTCAGTGATCGGTGTCGGGGGCATGGGCCACGGGCACGTCGAGCGTGCGCTCACCAGAAACGATGTCCGCATCGTATCGATTTGCGACGTCGACCAAGCCAATGCCGAACGGGCCGGGCAGACCGTCAACAAGGATCGAGGCAACACGCCCGAGCTCGTCGAGGACTTCCGCCAAGTCCTCGACCACAAGGAAGTCGACGCGGTCATCGTGGCGACGCCTCACCACTGGCATGCGCCAATTGCGGTCCGGGCAATGCAGGCAGGCAAGGACGTCTATATCGAGAAACCAGCGAGCCATGTCTTCCGCGAGGGCAGGCTGCTGGTGGACGCCGCCAAGAAGTACAACCGGATCGTGCAGCATGGCACCCAGATGCGGTCGAGCGAGGTCACCAAGCGGGCGGACGAACTGCTTCGCCAAGGGATTATCGGGGAAGTCAAGATGTCCAAGGCCTGGAACTGCCAGCGCCACACCCACCGCCAGCCGGTCCGGGACGCATCCGTCCCGCCGGGGGTGAACTACGACCTGTGGGTGGGGCCCGCCCCGTTCGACGGCACGTTCAATCCAAATCGATACAACCGCAATTGGAACTGGTACCGGGCGTACGGTAACGGAGACATAGGCGGCGACGGGCCCCACGACCTAGATCTCGCCCGCTGGGGCCTCGGCGTTGACTCGCATCCCGTCCGCATCACGGCCCACGGCAGCCGGGTCGACCTCGAGGGCATCCGCGAGTTTCCGGACAACATGCTCGTTGCATACCACTACGCCGAGGGAAAGGTGCTGATCTACGAGGACCGAGGCTGGACCCCGTACGGACTCCACGGGTTTGACAGCGGAAACGCGTTCTACGGCACGGACGGCTACATGATCTTCTCGCGCCGGGGCTATTTCCAGGTGTATCTCGGCAAGGACGAGATCAAGGGTCCGGGCATGGCCGGCGGACCAACCGGCCATCCGGAGCACTTCTACAACTTCCTTGACTGCGTCAAGAGCCGGGAGCAGCCAGCGGCCAATGCCGAGGTCGCTCACCTATCCTGCGGGCTGGTGCATCTCGGAGAGATCGCCTACCGGGCCGGTCGCGTGCTTCACTTCGACCCCGATCGGGAATCGTTTGTCAATGACCCGGAAGCGGACAGGCTCCTGACCAAGGAGTACAGGAGCCCTTGGGAGATCCCGGACCCGGTCTAGCGGCCAGGAAGGCAGTGCTTGCCTTCGTCGATTGGCGAACACATCGCGGAGGAGATACTCGGCGCCTGTTCCTGCGCCCGGTACCTCGGACCATCGCCGCAATGCCGAAACTCCAGCATGCCCGCAACAATCCCGGTCCCTTCGTCCGCCTGCCGCCGAGGTTCGCCATACCTTGGGCGGCTAGGCCAATGCCTGCGATATAACTGTCCCGCCGATGTCGGTGAGTCGGAAATCCCGACCCATGTGCCGATAGGTGAGACGCTCGTGGTCAAGGCCCAGCGCGTGCAAGATGGTTGCCTGCAGGTCGTGCACATGAACGGGATGCTCCTCTATGCCCAGGCCGAGCTCGTCAGTCTTGCCGACGACCTGACCGCCGCGAACGCCCCCTCCTGCCATCCACGCGCTGAAACACTTGGCATGGTGATCCCTGCCCGCCGCTTCGTCGACCCGTTCCAACTGCCCCATGGGCGTGCGCCCGAACTCGCCGCCCCAGACGACGAGCGTCGAGTCCAGCAAGCCCCGTTGTTTCAGGTCCTTCAGCAAGGCCCCCGCCGGCTGGTCGGTGATCGCACAGTTGTTGCCGAGTTTCCTGTCGATCTCTTGGTGATCGTCCCAGCTGGCATGCACGAGCATCACAAAGCGGACGCCCTTCTCGACCATCCTCCTGGCTAGCAGGCAGTTTGTGGCGTATGGATGGGTGGGCTCTTTGCCCACGCCGTACATGTCCAGCGTCGATTGGGACTCCCCGTTGAAGTCGAGCAATTCCGGGGCTGCCGCTTGCATGCGGAACGCGAGTTCATACGACTGGATCCGCGAAGCGATCTCGGAGTCGGCGGTAAGCGCCTGGCGCTCTTGATTCAGCTTGCGAATGGCATCGAGACGTGCCCGTTGCGTCCGCTCGCTGATGCCGGGAGGGTTCTCTAGGAACAGGATCGGCTCTCCGGTGTTGCGAAAGACCACCCCTTGGTAGGTTGAATCCAGAAATCCGTTGGACCAGTTGCTGGACCCACCGCTCGATCCGCGCCCGGAACTCAGCACGACAAACGCGGGCAGGTTCTCAGACTCGCTTCCCAAGCCGTAGGACACCCACGAGCCTATAGTCGGGCGCCCGAGCTGGGTGCTTCCGCTCATCAGAAGCGACTGGCCCGGATGGTGGTTGAATGCCTCGGTGTGCATCGAGCGCAACAGGCAGATATCGTCTGCGCGCGAAGCAATGTGCGGAATGTAGTCCGAGAACTCCGTTCCGCTCTCGCCATGGCGCCGGAAAACCCGCGGGCTGGCAAGCACCTTGGCGCTCGGCTTGACGAACGCCAAGCTGAGATCCTTCGTCATCGACTCGGGCAGCGGCTGCCCATGCCAGCGCTTCAACGCGGGTTTGGGATCGTATAGGTCGATCTGGCTGGGCGCTCCCGCCATGAGCAGGAAAATCACGTTCTTGGCTGTCGGCTCGAAGTGCGAAGTTTTCGGGGTGAGTGGATTGGCCGGACCGGGCGCAGAGCTAGCACTGGACTGGCTAGCAGCCAAGACCGCCAAAGCGGCCGCATCGATACCACCTGCGCAGTAGCGGAAGAAATGTCGCCGTGTCGAAATCTTTCGATACTCGCCCAGATCCATGCTTGCCCCCTCGGTCGCGGCTACTCGCGCGTGATGAATTCGTCCAGGTTCAGCAACACGCTTGCTACGCCTGTCCATGTCGCCGCCTCGGCCGCGTCCAGTCCGGGTACGTCGAGCGGCATGAATTCGGCTGCCAGCTCGGGTTCGGATTCGAAAAGTGCCCTCTGTTCCGAGTAGTACTCCTGCAGATGCCGCAACTCGGCCGCGGTGGGCGAGCGGGACAGGCACGAGCGGAAGGCTGCTCGGACGGTGTCGTCGAAGACCTGACGCCCCGTTGCCAAGCTCTGCATCGCAAGTGCCCGCGCGGCCTCGACGAATGTAGAGTCGTTGAGCAGGTTCAATGCTTGGAGAGGGGTGTTCGACCGCTCCCGCGCGCAGCGGGCCGCAGTTCTGTCGGGCATGTCGAAGTTGACGAGCTGGGGATAGGGGGCCGTGCGCTGCAGGAACGTATACAGGCCGCGCCTGTAGCCATCCGCACCGCGGCTAGCTTCCCATCTGACGGATCCTGCGTAGGCCAAGTCCGCGACTCCCGGAGGCTGCGGGGGGCGCACGCTGGGGCCGCCGGTCGTAGTGTCCAGCAGCCCACTGGCCGCTAGGGCCACGTCGCGCACAAGTTCGGCCGGAAGGCGCAGGCGGCGTTGCCTGGCGAGCAGCTCGTTCTCAGGATCCATATCCTCAACGTCCGGTCGGCCATCCGACGATTGACGGTAGGTGGCGGACATCACGATGATCTTGTGCAGGCGCTTCAGGTTCCAGCCCGAGTCGACGAACTCCGACGCCAGCCAGTCCAGCAGGGCGGGATGGGTGGGTCCGGGGCTGCGGGTTCCGAAGTCGTCGGAGGTCGGCACGATCCCGCGCCCGAAATACTCTTGCCAGACGCGGTTGGTGATGACCCGAGAGGTGAGCGGGTTGTCGCGCGAGACGAGCCATTCCGCTAGCGCCAGCCGCGGGTGCTTGCCCTGCTGCTCGAGCGGCGGAAGAATGCCGGGAGTGCCGGGTTCGACCGGCACCCCACGAGCGTTCCAAGCGCCGCGCAGGTGGATATGCGTGCGACGAGCGGGACTCGAGTCTACGATCGCGCGGGCATACGTGAGATCCGGTGTTTCGGCACGCATTCGCAAGAGCTGCTCGCGCAAGGCAGTCCAATCCAGTTCCTTCCACAGCTCCTTCGAGATGACCCGGTGGTAGTTCTTGATGAAATGGTCCTCGAGCTTGAGCTGCTCTCGGTCGCTGCGCTCTGACCGCTCCTTCCTAACGATGCCCTCTCCGTTGTCCAGGTACTTCTGCAAGGCGTCCAGCGCGTGATCCCAGTCGGTCCACTTGCCAGGGTTGTCAGCGGCCTCGACCATCTTGGCTTCCCAAGCCGGAAGCAGTTCGTAGACTCGGTTCGCTTCGAGGAGTTCGCGCCGGTTCTCCAAGTACGCGGGTAGGGCGTTTAGGTAAGGACCGATTTCGCCCGGCATCGGGGCGGCAATCTCCGCCTCCTCGATCGAATTGAAGAAGGCGAAGAAGCGATAGTACTCCTCCTGCGAGATGGGATCGTACTTGTGGTCGTGGCACTGGGCGCAGCCGACTGTCAGTCCGAGCCAGACCGTGCCGACCGTGTTCGTCCGGTCCACGGTCTCCTCGTACCGAAACTGCTCTAACTTCACTCCTCCCTCGCGGTTCTTCAGGCCATTGCGGTGGAATCCTGTCGCGACCTGCTGGTCCACGCTCGGATCCGGAAGCACGTCTCCGGCGATTTGCTCGATGGTGAATCTGTCAAAGGGCATATTGGCGTTGAGGGCCTCGATCACCCATTGACGCCAGCGCCACGCGTACGGCCTCTCGCTGTCTTTCTCGTATCCATCCGAGTCAGCGTACCGGGCGAGGTCTAGCCACTGGGTCGCCCAGCGCTCGCCGTAGTGAGGCGATTCGAGAAGCTCGTCGACTAAACGCTCGTACGCCTCGGGAGTCGGATCACTCAGATAGGCGTCAACATCGCGGTCGGAAGGCGGCAGGCCGGTCAAGTCGAGGCTGACCCGCCGGATCAGCGTGGATGGGCTCGCAGATCGGGCCGGCTCAACACCCTCCCGTTCCAGCCTGGCCAGCACGAAGCTGTCGATCGGGCTCCGCGCCCACGATGCGCGTCGAACGGCGGGTGGGGCTGGCTTCGAGATCGGTCGGAATGCCCAGTGGTCTGACTCCGGCACATCCGCCCGTGCGCTGTTCGGATTCGCCACCGTTGCTGGCCAGTGGGCTCCTTGATCAATCCAAGCGCCGATGAGACCGATCTCATTGGAAGAAAGGCGATCCCCGGACGGGGGCATGACCAGATCGCCCTCGCCGCCCGAGATCAGCCGCATGAGTCGGCTTGTCGAGCTGCTGCCGGGCACGATCACGGGGCCGGAGTAGCCCCCCTTGAGAGCCGTGGCGCCGTCGTCCAGGCGCAATCCGCTCAGCTGCTGCGCGGGACCATGGCAAGCCTCGCAACGATTCTCCAAGATCGGTGCAATCTCTCGCTCGAAGTCTACGAGCGCCGGGGCTTCGAATTGGGGTCCCGTTCGCTGGGCCAATCCCAGCTGAGCCAACAGCGGCGCAAGGAGTACGCCGAGGCACCGAGCAATTCCTAGCGGCGGTAGCGAAGCCATTTGTATCTGGGCCCAGGCCTCTAAGCGGGAGGTGATCTCCCGCCAGAATTGCCCGAGCGTGCTGTTATCGTACACGCGGCCCCAGCAGGCGGCAACGGTGCTTTTCGCCTTGGACTGAACCACGGCTAGTGTCCCTGCCGTCCGGCGGAACTTCCGAACAACACCGCGGACTTGGCTCGCAGACCGGCCGAGCGAGGGCCCGCAGGCCTGCGCGAGCCCTAGTCGCGCCCCACCCTGCAACGGTCCTCCGGATGAAGGGTGTCGCGTGGCCCCAAGCAACGCATCGAAAGATCCGATCGCATTCAAGCGGATCGATCGCGGGCGCATCGGGGGTCCTCAGGTAAGCCGCCCGGCCAGCGCTGGAGCACCGTCGCGACCGCCGGACCGAATACCGGCCAAGTTCGTCGAACCGCCGATTGGCCGGGAGAGCGCGCGCACAGCGACTGGTCACTGGCAATCGACCGCCGGGGCCAGCCGCGGGCCGGCCCCTCGTGCCACGGATGGCGAAGGCTAGAACGAGTACCGAATCATGAGCTGCACCCGACGCGGCGGTGCCACGCTGTTCAGGAGGCCGAACGTGCCGGAGCGAGCGTTCTGGTTCACCCTCGTGAAGTTGACGACATCGAACAGATTGAAGAAGTCGATCCGGAGTTGGAGCCTCTGTCCCTCGCCAGGCGTGATGTTCTTCTGCAGCGACAGGTCGAGGTTCCGGAACCCGGGCCCGTACAGTGCCCGTCGCGAAAGGTTTCCGGGCCGGATGTTCACGCCCTTGTCGTCGGTGGGCGGCAGGGCGAACGCGTCACGATCCAAGTACTGGCGCTGGTTCTGGCCCCAGTTGCCCATGATGGCCTGGGCGTGTGTCGTAAGGATGTCCGGACGAGCGCCCGGGTTCGTGCTCGTGCTGCTGCTCACCGGTATCGTGAAGCCCGAACGGAACTCGACGATACCGCCTACCGTCCAACCGCCGGCCACGTGCTTCGCCGCCCCTTGCAGGTTCTTTCCGGGCAGTTCCCAGAAGAAATCCGTCGTCAAGCGATGGCGGATGTGGTAGGACGTGGGACCGCGGTTGGGCCGCAGGTTGAATTCGTCCTGCGGGTTCTCGCTGCGACCGCAGCACGTCATGTCACCCCGGAAGTGCGAGAAATTCCAGCCGTAGGTGTAGTTGATGTTGTATTGGAAGCTGTCCGCAAACCGTCGCTTGAGCGATGTCTGCAGGCTGTGGTATCCCGTCGAATCGGCGTTCATGTAGTGCCGGAACTGGGCGAAGTTGCCCTCCAAGCCCATTACGTGGCTGCGGCGCTGCCCGTCTGTGTTGGCCACGACCCGATTGAAGTCCGGGCTGTAGATCATTCGCACGCCGTGGTTGCCCACGTACCCGATCTCCCAGACCGTCGACCTGTCCAACTGCCGCTGGATGCCCAGCGAGTACTGAAGGCTGTACGGCGGACGCCTGTTGGGATCGACCGAACTGCCCGAAATGACCCCGCTGGACTGAGCTCCCGCCAGTGCGGCCTCGTTCGGGTCTCCGTACGCGAGGCCCAGTGTCTTCACTTGCGCTTCGGAGGCCGTCAACTCGACAGGTGCGTCCGGGCCGTTCGTCAGAATCTCGATCGCACCCGAGAACATGTTGTTCGGCATGAAGAACACGCCGGTCCCTCCCCGAATCACCGTCTTGCCGGCGTCGTCCAAGGTGTAGGCGAAACTGACCCTTGGCGAGAACATCCGGTAATAGGCGTCCCAAGCGCTATCGGCCGGACGGAACAGGGCGCTCTGATTCGCTAGCGAGGCACCCGGCTGTCCGAAGGGCCCGTCCCGGTTGAAGACGTTGTTGGAGATTCCGTCCACTTGGTTGGAACGCACGACCGAAGCGTAGTCCCATCGGGCTCCGATGTTCAACATAAACTTCGGGGTCAGTCGAATGTCGTCCTGCACGAACCCGCCCACAAACCAGCGTGTCCAGAGAAACTTCTCCAGCGGGAAGACGAATCGAGCCGAGGTGATGTTGTTGGCGAGAAGGTCCGCCTGGGTCTCGTACACGTAGACGGGCGACTCCTCGTTCACTCTCGTTCCGCTCATGTGGCGGTACATCCCCCCGAATTTCAAGGAGTGCTTCCCGGCGGTCTTGGCGAAGTTCTGCGTCAGGGTCGATGTGTGGCCGTCCTTGGCAAAGACCTCGGCACCCGGCTCCGAGGGATTGCCGAAGCCCCTCAAGAACGGGATCTTGTTCGCCGCGAACGCGACATCAAGCCTGTTGATCGCGTTCACGTTGGTGCCCCAGCGAGTCTCGGAAGTCATCGTGTTACTGATGATCCTGGTCCACGTGGCGGAGCCGTTGTGGTTCTGCCCGTCCCACTGACGGCCATTGCCGAGCATCGTGCGCGGAATCCGGCGGAGCGGCCTGCCGCCGACGTAGCGGAAGGTCAGGAAGTCTTTGCTGGAGGCGTTCCAGTCGATCTTACCGACGAAATGGTCGTCGGTGCGCCTCTCGTCGCCTTGGCCGGCCCAGAACGATGTGGGCGACAAGCAGGGCGTGTTTGGTGCCAGATCCCCGCAGGCTGGGTCGCTTGGATCCAGGTTGGGCCCATCGGGCTCGGTCGGCTCGGGCCAAAGCGCGAGATAGGATTCGGCGCCCGGAATTGCCTGAGCGATCCTCGCCCGCATGCCGCTCGACCACACGTCTCCGGGCACCGGCGTCTTGCCGCCGAAGCGGTAGCCCTCGAACGTGAAAAAGTAGAACACTTCGTCCTTCTTGATTGGTCCGCCGATCGAACCCCCGTACTGGTGATAGACCAAGGGAGCCTTCTCTCCGATCAGGAAATTGTTCGCATGGAGCCCGCCGGACTGGTACATCTCGAAGAGGCTGCCGTGCAAGGCGTTGGTGCCGCTCTTGCTGATCAAATTGACGTTGCCCGCGATCGTGTGGCTTGTCTCGGCCGAGAAAATGTTCTTCGAGGTTTCGACCTCCTGCACCGCCTCGACGCTGATGCCTTTGATGAAGTTGAAGTTCTGATACAGGGCCATTCCCGCGAACTCGGCATCTGGCACGGCGTCCACGGCGTCCACGGTCATCGTGAATCCCCGCGGTGCGAGTCCGTTGATCGACAGCGTCCAGCCCCCGTCCGTCAGCGAAGCACCCGTTCCCAAGGTCAGGATGCCGGTGATGTCACGGTTGATCATCGGCAACTCCGAGACTTGGTTCTGGTTCAGCGCGATGTCCTGCTCTGCGTTCACAGTGTTCATCAGTGGCGCCTCGGAAGTCACCGTCACCGTCTCGGTAGTCGCGCCGAGTTCGAGTCCGTAGTCGCGGTTGTGACGCTGGCCGGACGCCAGTGTCAGACCGGTCTCGAGGTACGACTTGAATCCGTCGGCGGTGATGGCGAGTGCGTACGTGCCCGCCGGGAGGAACGCAATCGTGAATTCGCCGCCCGATCCAGTCACGGTGGAGTATTCGGCTCCGGTTGCTTCGCTCGATGCCGAAACATTAGCTCCCGGAATGATTGCTCCCGAAGGATCGACGACACGGCCATAGACCGTGGCGGTGGTTACCTGCGCATGAGTTTCTGGCGGCAATGCCAGCGAGCCGAGGCACAACGCGGTCGCCGCGAGTGCCCATGGACTGAGTCGGATTCCAGACATTTGTTCTTCCTCCATTCTTTCTCCGCAGCCCTGCGTTCGCTTGCACGAGTCGGGCGGACAGGCCGCGATCACACTCGGACCGTACACCTGAGATTGCGGCCTGTCAACGGGTAAGCTGCAGGAATTCCGGGAAAGTGTGCCGAATGGGACATTCGGGACGGGGAGCCGAGCGGCGGCGTGGCGTTTCGACCCTCAATGCGCCGGCTGCCGAGGCATGCGGACGTCTCCAAGCCCAGCGGTCGGTCTGGCAAGGCCGCTGGCGCTGGCGCGGGCACCCGGGCTCGACGCTGAGCCAGACCGACAGGCCGGATCGGATCCGGACCCACCTGCCGGAGAGTTGTGCGGATTGCGGAGCGGAGTTGACGGCGGACGACATTGAGGGCAACCCTAGCGTCGGCAGGTCCTCGATGTGCCCCCGCCAGCTCCGTGGGAGGTGACCGAACATCAGGCGTAGGCCTGCTGTTGCGCGGTGTATGGCAGCGGTGTATGGCAGCGTGACGCAGGCCGCGTTCCCGGAGGGCGTTGCTACGCCGGTGCAGTACGGGCCGCGCGTGGCCGCCACGGCGGTGGACTTGCAGAACGCGCATTCCCTGCCCGAGCAACGGCTGGCGGAGGTGTCCCAAGACCGGTCCCAGATGCCGGTCTGCGCTGCGACGCTGGCGGGGATGATCCGCAAGGCGGCCCAAGGCTGGCAGGGTTTCACGGAGCGGGTGCGCGATCTGCCGGTGAGTGCTGGAGGTGTGAAGCATCTGGACGAGACGGGGTTCCGGATCGGAGGCAAGACCCAGTGGCTGCACGTGTTGAGCAGGCCGTGGCTGATGTTCTACCGCACGAGCGCACAGCGCGGCAGTCTGCGGTAGGGGCTGCGGGGGATTCTGGTGCATAATCACTCGGCGTCGTACTTCTAGGTCAAGGGGCTGCTGCACGCGATGTGCGGCGCCCATCATCTGCGGGAGTTAGAGGCCTTGGCAGAATTGGATGGGGAAATCTGGGCGCGACCGATGCAATAGTTGCTGAGGTGGGCGAACCGGGCGGTGTGGATCGTTGGGGAGCGGGGCAAGGCGTTGCCGCGCTCACTGCTGGAGCGGGTCGAGCGGCGCTACGACCAGTTGGTGCGGGAGGCGTTGGCCCATCGCCAGGCGCTGCCCGCCCTGCCAAGCGGGCGCCGGGGCTGCAAGAAGCGCCGCCGGGACACAATCTGGCGTTACGGCTGAGGAACCGACGGGAAGCAGTGCTGCGCTTTGCGAGGGATGAGCGGGTGCCGTTCACGAACCATCAATCTGAGCAGGATCTGCGCATGATGAAGCTGCGGATGAAGATCTCGGGTGAGTTCCGGTCTGAGCAGGAGCCCGAGACTTCGCGACTCTAGGCAGCGTGTTATCAACCGCCCGGAAGCAGGGCTTGAACCGTATCGAGGTCTTGCTGCAAGGGCCGGTGGCCCATCTGGTGAAAGTGGAATCCCAGCCATCCCCTGATCAGGGCTTGTGGCTGCCAAGCTCGTGGGTAGTTACGGCATATCTTCGACCCCGGACACGTGTTTGGCACTGTCGTGGAAGAATCAGATATGGCCAATGTCAGCACGCTCAAGCGGATGCCGCGTGATTGCTGCCGTGGACTCCCGAGACCGCGTGATTGGTTTGATCGCGCGACGGGACGCGCTTGGGCAAGGAGCCAACTTCCGAGTCGCCCATTTGTTCTTGTTCAATGACGATTCAGAGTTGCTCATGCAGCGTCTGCCTGCATCGAGGCCACGCTATCCGGCTTGCGGTGGTTCATCTGTGGCTGCGTATGTGAGGTCGGCCGAGACCTATCGGAAAGCCATTGTCCGCCGCACCTACGAGGAGTTGGGAGTCCGCCTACAAGGTCGCAAGTTCGTTGGAAGGACTGCGATGACAGATGAAGGCTCGACTAAGTTCATATGCGCCTACGCGGCTATCTGGAACGTTCCGATTACTGGTGACACAGACCATATCTCCCAAGTCAAGTCTCTGTCAATGGACGAGGTGAACCAGTTGAAAAGGGATCAGGCTTGGATGCTGACACCCACGTTCCTGCACTTGTGGGACGCGTTCCATGCCGAGCCTAGCTGACAGCGAAGATCGCGGACGGCGGCGCGTTCCTCCCTCAGGAACCTACTGTCATTCGATTGCGTCGAGCCGAAACGGACCACGTTAGGAGCAAATTCGCGTGTTCGGTGGACCTTTCGAGGTCCAAGCCAGATACCAACGGCCACCGGTATGCGACTATAGCAACCGAATAAAGCAGTTCGGCAACACGGACCAGAACGGATGTTCTGGTACTTCATGAGTCCTCGACATCCCGCTCTGGCGTTTGACTCGCCGGCGCAAGGAGGATGTCGTGCTCAAGAATCCGAGCTTTGGCAGGATCGCCCGTAGCGCAGTTGCGCTACTGGTGGTGGTCTGGGCTGGAATGGCCCAGACCGACACCGCTACCATCACCGGGATCGTCACAGACTCGACCGGGGCAGCCGTTCCCGGCGCTTCGATCCAAGCCATCAATCAAGTGAACGGCTTGGAGTACGACACGGAGAGCAACGAGACCGGCAACTACGTGCTGACAGCACTGCCCATCGGCAGATACGACCTGACCGCGTCG
>LXNI01001459.1_pt1 | contig 20444 bp, 16 predicted proteins | sample 809091 | NCBI WGS metagenome assembly LXNI01 (sample SAMN04870527, study PRJNA318959) | sponge metagenome | biome: 01000161; feature: marine sponge reef; material: water | host: Sarcotragus foetidus | place: Greece: Milos, Mediterranean Sea | collected 2013-05-29 | depth 5-7 m | reverse complement strand
TGAGCGCGCCGATATCGGCGGCTATCCGGTGCGCGAGCATCTGGGGCTGATCTACGGCTATTTCGGAGAGGGCGAGCCGCCTCCCTTCCCGCCATTCGAGGGCTACAGGAATGTCGGCGTGATCGAGAACCATGTGCTCGACTTCCCGGCCAACTGGTTCCAGACCATGGAGAACCATTTCGACGAGGTGCACATTGCCTTCGTCCACAGCTTCGGCGGGTCCCACAACGATCTCGGACGCTCCGGGTTCCAGCTGCCGGAAATGAAAATCTACGAAACCGGCTACGGGATGATCCGCGAAACCCGGGTCGAGGGAGGTGATTGGCGGAAGACCCTCTATCTGTTGCCCAACATCATGCGCATTCTCATCCCCACCTTCGCCGAGCTGAACGGCGTGGGAGGCTGGCGCGACACCTACATCATCATCGTGCCCACCGACGATGAGAACCACCGGGTCTACTTCACCCAGAACGTCCATATCGCCGAAGACGAAATGGACGCCTGGCGGGAAGTCCACGACCGGTTTAACGCCCGGGTCAGGGCGGCGGCGCCCATCACCGAGCTGGCCCACAAGGTCCTCGCCGGAAAAGCGCACATCACCGACTACATGGATCACCCGCACCTCCTGCTGCTCGAGGACGCGATCACCCAGGGCGGCCAGGGTCAGTTTACCGACCGGAGCCGGGAACTGCTGGGCCGCACGGATGTGGGCATCGTCGAAATGCGCAAGGTGTTTCTCCGCGAGATGCAGGCCCACGCCGACGGCCGGCCCTTGAAGGCATGGAACTACCGGGGCGAGGAGCCGGCCCTCGGGTTCGACACCGGACCCGGATAATCGGCAGTCCGGCGGCCTTGATCGCCGGCTCCGGCTTCGCCTCTTCTTATAGTGAATACGCGATTCAGCTCCCGGTTTGGGAGAGTCTTCGTCTCCAAACGGATAGTCCACCAAAATACCGGGCAGGTATTACCGGCATTTTCCAATGCCGTATTGTTGGCGGCTCCCCAACCGGGTTTTCAATATACCGTGCCGCGGCTTCCATAAACCGGGCCGTTGTTTACGTATCGGCTATTTCCCGTACCGGCCGCCGTTCCAAATTGCGTCCCGCCACTTCCAGGCAATCAGCGCCGTGAAGACCAGCCCGACGCCGATGTAGATCAGCGCCATGGTGGTGAAGCCGAACGCATCGATGAGGAAACCGGCCGCCAGCAGGCCCGGCGGGATGCCGTAGATGGCGAGGATACGAACCCCCATCACCCGGCCGCGCATGGGCGCTTCCACCATACCCAGCAGGGTCACCGACATGCTGACCATGGCGAGCGAATGGAAAATTCCGACGATGTAGAGGATGGCGGCACCCGTGAGTTTTGTTCCGGTGAACGCAAAGAACGCCAGACACAGGTACCAGGCCACCAGTCCGATCACCATCATCCGCGCCGCATTCCTGTGGCCGCGGGTCCAGGCAACAATCAGCGAGCCGGTCACGGCCCCGAGGCTGAACACCGAAATGATCTGCCCCAGGCCGTTCTCGTCGATGGCGTAAATCTCCCGGGCGACGAACGGCAGCAGTCCGTGGGTAAACGGAAAGGCGGTCAGGTTGGCGAGGAACGCCAGCCACATGATGGCCAACACCGCCGGCGTGGTCCACACGTAGGAGAAACCGTCCTTGAGTTCCTGGCCATAGCTGGCCGGCGGCGGCGCGCCCTCCGCCCCCGCCGGGCGCACCCGGGAGACGCCGACGGTGAGCGCCAGGCCGATGACGAACGTCGCGGTGACGAAAGCGTACGCGACGCCGAGCCCGAGGACCGAGAACAATCCCGCGCCGGTGAGCGCACCGACGATCCGCGAAAAGTCCTGGGTCGTCCGGGCAAGGCCCAAGGCGTTGGGCAGACTGGCCGGCGGCATGGTATCGGCCACCAGGGCGTTGCGCATCACCAGGTCCGACGGCCGCAGGAGCCCGCTCAGGAAGGCGATGAACAGGACGACGGTCGGGGTCAGCAGGCCGGTCAAATCGAGGATCATGATGGAGGCGGCCAGGACCACGAACACACCACGCATGGCCAGCATCATGGCCCGCCGGCCGAACCGGTCCCCGAGCACGCCCAGAAACGGCGCGATCAGGGTGCCGATGAACTGGAGGGAACCGAACAGGGTCAGGAGGACCACCGACTGGGTCTCGACCAGCACGTACCAGCCGAGAATCAGGGTCTCCATTTCGAAGGCGCCGGTGGTCGCCAGATCCGCCGGCCACTGGAAGCGGAAACTGCGCTCGCGGAAAGCGACCAGCGCGCCGCCTTTTGATACGGCGTTCACGTCAGGACTTCTTTCGGCCGCGCCATCCGGCGCCCAAAATCACGAACGGCCCTGTCGATGGTCTCGGCCAGCTTGAGGGGCATGCTCAGCGGCGGTGCGTGCCCGCTCTCCAGCGTGTAGACCGCCGCGCCGGGCACCAGTTCCTGCATCCGGCGCTGGGCGGCGATGACAACCGAATTGTCGAGCGTGCACTCGATGTAGGCGCGCGGCACACCGCCGAACCGCTCTTCGGTCAGCGTGGGCCGGATCGCCCGCCCCCGCCGCGGGTGAGGCTTGAGCTTGGCGGCGGCTTCGGCAGCCGCCGCCGGGTCGGCATCCTGCAGGAATATCTCGATGGCCGCCTCCGCCGGCACGACCGACGTCTCGCCGTCTTCCGACCATTCGAGATAAGGCGCGATGCCCGCAGCCTCCGGGTGGTCCGGCGTCATCTCTTCCACCAGTTGGGCGAACGGCATGCCGCTCGGCAGCATCATGCCCGCCACGTAGACCACGCCCCGCACCCGGCCGGGACGGTTCTCGGCCAATTGGCTCGCCATGATCCCGCCGGACGAATGTCCGACAACCACCATGGGCTCACCCCGTTCCTTCAGCCGGTCGTCCAAATACGACATGTAGAGATCGAACGAGACATCTTCCGGCGGGGTGTTGTCGGCGCCGTTGCCGTTGCCCGGCAAATCCACGGGAAAGCAGCCGTGACCCAACCGGGTCAGGACGGGCGTCACCAGATCCCAGGTCCAGGCGCCCTGCCAGGCCCCGTGAATGAACAGGATATCGGCCATCAGGTCCCGGTCGCCGCGCCGTAGGTGGCTTCGTACATCTCGGCGTAGTGGCGCTCCACCGTGGTCGGCGGGTATTTGGGCGTTTCGCCCTCGGCCAGGCAGGTGAGGATGCACTCGATGGGAACATCGGGGTTGCCGAGATAGAAGAACGGGATCGAGTAGCGGTCACGGCCCGAGATATTGACCACCCGGTGGAGCGTCGAGCGGTAGGTGTCGTTGGTCCAACGCGCCACCATGTCGCCGAGATTGACGACCAGGGTGTCCGGGATGGGATCGGCGTGGATCCAGCCATTGTCGCCGTCATGGACCTGAAGTCCGCCGCAATCGTCCTGGAGCAGCAGGGTGAGCGTTCCGAAGTCCGTGTGGGCGCCGGCGCCCATCTCGCCGGGCCGGGGATTGGCGGGCTGTTCCGGATAATGAAGCAGCCTGAGCGTCGCCAGTTCATCCCTGCCGAAGTCATTGAACGCGTCTTCGTCCAGGCGCAGGGAGAGCGCCAGGCCCCGCATCAGCAGCCGCGCCGCCGCCAGGAGCGCCGCGTAATATTCTTCCATCACGGCGCGAAACCGGTCCTGCCCCGCCGGCCAGATATTGGGACCATGATTGAACTTCCCGGCCACGACCCGCGGATCGTCGGCGGCCAGTTCGAGCCCGATGTAATAGCCCTCCTTGAGGTCGGCCTCGGCCGTCGGGTCCAGGCTCTGGCCCCGAAGCCGCTCATAGCCGCGATTGCAATTGGATTGCGCCTTGTCGGCCTTCAATTTCTCTTCCAAGGGGAGAGCGAAGAAGCCGGCGATGGCGTCCAGCGCGGCGGCGCGAAGTTCCGGCGTGACCCCGTGACCTTCGAGATAGAAGAAGCCCTTGTCCAGGCAGGCGGCGCGGATCGCCTCACCGACGGCCTGCCGCCCGGCCGCGTCATCGGAACGCAATCCCGACATGTCGATGATCGGCAGGGTGGCCGCGGAGACCTTATGGGCGGTGAATTCGTTCCCGGTCATGGGAACGATGATAGACCACCGCACTCGGGGCGTCGCCCGTCTTGAGCGGCCAACCGATGTGCGCCATCAAATTGATTCAATTTGGCCGGAAACCGCTCTGGTCCGGCGGGTGGGCGCGGCGCAAAAAGGCGATGAAGATCAACGCCGTTGCGAACATGATCAGGCTATAGGTGGCGGCCGGTATCACCGCGGGGCCGCCGCCGAACAGCAAGGTGGCGACCGCAATGGCCAGCGTACCGTTCTGCAGGCCGCACTCGATGGAGATGGCCACCCGCTGCGCCTGTCCGCCGGCGAACAGCCTGGCCACATAATAGGCCAGCACCATCATCACCAGGTTGAGCGTCAGCGTCACCAATCCGGCCTGTGCGAAGTAGGTGACGATGTTGTTGCGCTCCTGGAAGATGGCGCCCGCCAATACCAGCACGAACAGGCCGGTCGAGACGTGCCGGGCGATGGGCTCGAAGCGGAGCGCGAAGCCTTCGGCGAACCGGCGGACCAGCAATCCGATCACCACCGGCACGGTGACGATGACGAACACGCTGATGGCGGTTTGGGCCACCGAGACGTCCTTGCCGCCGTCGTCCATCAAGTAGGCGTATGACAACACGACGACGATGGGGATCGTCACCACGCTCAGCAGGCTGATGACCGCCGTCAGCGATATGGACAGCGCCACGTCGCCCCTTGCATAGGCGGTGAGCAGGTTGGACGTCACCCCGCCCGGCGCCGCGGCAATGATCATCACGCCGAGCGCCAACTCGGGCTGCAACGGCCAGATGCTCACCAGCGCGAAAGCCACCGCCGGCAGCAAAATGATCTGGGACGCCGCGCCGACAAGAAAATCCCGGGGCTGCTTGGCGACCCGGGCGAAATCCCCGAATGTCAGGCCCAGGCCCAGCGCGAACATGATGAAAGCCAGCGCCAGCGGCAGCACCACGTCGGTCACGATACCCATGAAAGCCCCCTTGTGTTCCCCTTTTCCGGTCCAACGCCGGCCGGAGCTTTTCTAGCCCGAAGCCATGTCCCGTGTCCAGTAGCCGCCGGGTTCGGGGGCGCCGCCGACCATCGCCGGCGGGAAATCACAGGCGCGGAGCCCCAGGGTCCGGACCCGATTGAGCCGCCATAGGAGTGTTGCGGCGATGAGGCATAAAATGAGTGCGTCATGGCCGGGCCCACCGGACCGGCTTCGCCGGCCGGAGGACAAACCGCGGCCCGGCCATCCACGTGTACCGCTGCGCCCGAAACGTGGATCACCGGGTCAAATAAGGTCAATCCGGACGAATTGACCGACCCGGTGATGACGGCTTTTGTCCCCTCGCCCCCTTCGGGGGGAGAGGGATGCGGAGGCTTGGCGAGCCTGCGAGCCATAGCCGTAGCTGGGTGAGGGGGAACTTCCATATCACCCTCACCCCGGCCCTCTCCCTCAGAGAGGGAGAGGGAGTAGTTGCGTTGCCGCATCGGGTCCCCTCGCCCCCTTCCCGGGGGAGAGGGGCAGGGTGAGAGGGCGCAAAAAGGAGAATCCCCAATTGAGTACAGACCCTAGCCGGCCTTGCCCGATCCCCGGTCCGATCCCCGGCCCGATCCCCGGGTGGCGAGGAAGTCGTTGATCGCCCGCTCCAGCTCGGCGCGCTCCTTGCAGCCCGACGGGCAGAGCCGAACCAGCTTGGCGAGATTCGCCCGGGCCGATTTGAGATCGTTCATCTTGAGAAACATCTCGCCCTGATATTCGAGGGCGCCCTTGTGATTGGCGTCGATGCGAAGCGCGATCCTGTAAGACCGGGCGGCGCGCTTGAGGTCGCCCTTCTTGCGGTGCGCGAAGCCCATGTAATTGTGGGCGTCCGCGTTGTCGGGCAGCGCCTTGAGCACCTCGGCCATCAGCCTTATCCCGGCGTCGTAGCGGGCCTCGTAGATCGCCCGCTTGCCGTTCTCGAAATCCTTCTTGGCCGAGCGCGGCGGCGGATCGGAACTGCCCATCGCCGACGCATCGGACACGATGGTCATCGCGCCGAAAACGGTCGCGAAGACGACTGTTAGAAGAACGGTTATGCGTCGCATGCCTTTGATCTCCGTCTGGACCGGTTGCCGGACTGCTGGTTCCGGATGATTGGTTAACGCAGGCTCCCTGCATTTCAGTCCCAATCCGTCTACGGATTATAACCTGATCCGGCGTTCACCGCAGTCGCCGATCACGCACGCTTGATCGGACGGCATGATGGACCTGGGGAAATCACGTGGCTAAGCTCGGCGTATGCGAACGACAATTATAGGCGCCGCCGCCGTTTTGGCCCTCGCCCTGGGCTTGATCCTGCCGGTGAAGGCCGAGGCCAAGGACGAATTGGTGATCGGGATGACCCAGTTCCCGTCCACCTTCCACCCGAACATCGATTCCATGATGGCCAAGTCCTACATCATGGGCGCGACCCGGCGGCCGATCACCTCCTACGGACCCGGCTGGAACAAGATCTGCCTCATGTGCACCGAAATGCCGACATTGGAGAACGGCGGCGCGGTGCGCGAGAAGACGCCGGACGGCAAGGACGGCATCGCGGTTACGTACCGGCTCAACCCGAACCTCAAATGGGGCGACGGGACGCCCCTCACCGCAAGGGATGTGATCTTCACCTGGGAGGTGGGCCGCCATCCCAAATCCGGCGTGGCCGGTCTCGAGTTCTACCGGCGCGCCTATAAGGTTGCCGCCCCGGATGATCACACCGTCACCTTCCACTACGACAAGGTGACGTTTGAGTACAATTCCCTGCTGTTGAATATCCTGCCGGCGCACCTCGACCGCGAAGTTTTCCGGGAGAACCCGGCCGAGTACCGCAACCGGACCCTGTTCGACCGGGACCCGACCAATCCCGGACTTTATTTCGGCCCCTACGTCATCTCGGAGGTCAAGGCCGGCGAACGGGTGATCCTGACACCCAACCCCCACTGGGCAGGGAGCAAGCCGCATTTCCGGCGGGTGGTGGTGCGCTCGATCCAAAACACCGCGGCCATCGAGGCCAACCTGCTGTCCGGCGACATCGATATGATCGCCGGGCAGGTAGGCCTGACCATCGACCAGGGCCTGGCATTCGAAAAGCGCTACGGAGACCGCTACCGGGTGGTGTTCAAGCCCGGCCTGACCTATGAGCATATCGACCTCAACCTCGACAATCCGATCCTCCGGGACAGGCGGGTCCGCGAGGCGCTGATTCTGTCCATCGACCGCAACGCACTCTCCGAACAGCTGTTCGAAGGCCAGCAGCCGGTGGCCCACACCAACGTCAATCCCCTGGATTGGGTGGCGGATCCGAACGTGCCCAAATGGCCGTTCGACCCGGCCCGCGCCGGGCGGCTGCTCGACGAGGCGGGCTGGTCGGTAATGCGCCGCGGTATCCGTCACAACGCCAAGGGTGAGCGTCTGTCCTTCGAAATCATGACCACCGCCGGCAACCGCACCCGCGAACTGGTCCAGCAGGTACTCCAGAGCCAATGGCAGCAGGCGGGCATCGAGGTCAGGATTCGCAATCAGCCGCCGCGCGTGTATTTCGGCCAGACCGTGAGCCAGCGGCGGTTCACCGCCATGGCCATGTTCGCCTGGATCTCGGCGCCGGAGAGCGTGCCCAGGACCACGCTCCATTCGGACCACATCCCGACAGCCGAAAACAACTGGGGTGGTCAGAATTTCACCGGCTTCAGGAATGCGGAGGCGGACCGGTTGATCGAAGAGATCGAAGTGGAGCTCGACCGGGCCAAGCGGGAGAAACTCTGGCACGAATTCCAGAAGCTCTACGCGACGGAATTGCCGGTGATCCCCCTCTACTTCCGCGCCAATACCTTCATCATGCCGAAGTGGCTCACCGGCGTGACGCCCACCGGCCACCAGGCGGCGACCACCCTGTGGATCGAAAACTGGCGGGCCGCGGCCAACTAGGGTCGGGACTCGATTGGGGGATTTTCCTTTTTGCGCCCTCTCACCCTGAAATGGGGCAGGGAACCCGATGCGGCAACGCGACTACTCCCTCTCCCTCTCTGAGGGAGAGGGCCGGGGTGAGGGTGAGGGTGATATGGAAATTCCCCCTCACCCAGCGCCGGGTAGGCTCGGCATCCGCCTCGCCAACCCTCCGCATCCCTCTCCCCCTGACGGGGGCGAGGGACCTTGCGCCGCGCCGTCTTCATCGCCGCAACACTCCTATGGTGGCTCAATTGAGTCCGGACCCTAGTTTGATCCGGATGTACGGACAGGCACGGCGCGAGCCGTCATAATGGCCTGTGATGTCCACCGCCGAACAATCGCCCGGGCGTGACCAAGCCCTCCTCGAATTGATCGCGGCGATGAGCAAAGAGCTCAGCGCCGGCGCTCAATCCGCCGAGGTGCGTCTGGATTCGTCGTTGGAGCGGGACCTCGGGTTCGACAGCCTGGCGCGGATGGAGTTGCTGCACCGGATCGAAGCGCGGTTCGATTGCTCGTTCCCGGAGGCGCTGCTGGCCGAAGCGGAGACCCCGCGCGATCTTGTCCGGGGTCTCGGAACCTCGGCACCGCCGCCCAGGGCCGCTCCCGCACCGCGAGCCGACCTTTCCGTTGGTGCGGGCCGCCGGGTACCGAGCCATATGGAAACACTGACCGAGGCCCTTCAATGGCAGGCGGAGAATCACGGCGACAGCACCCACATCCACCTTCTCGACGATCAAGGCCAAGCCATGGAAATTAAATTCGGCGGGCTGTTCGATCGCGCGGCGCGGCTGGCGGCCGGGCTCGCCGGTCTCGGGCTGGCGCCCGCCGAAACGGTAATGTTGATGCTGCCCACCGGCGAGGACTACTTCGCGAGTTTTGTGGGCGTTCTGCTGGCCGGCGGCATCCCGGTGCCGGTCTATCCGCCGGCGCGGGCGGCGCAGATCGAGGAGCATCTCCGGCGGCAGGCAAGGATCGGCGGCAACTGCCGCGCCAGGGTGGTGATCACCGGGCCCCGGGCGGGGCAGTTCGCGCCCCTGCTCACCTCGTTGATTCCCACCCTGAACCATGTGGTGACCGCCGACGAACTGACCGCCGAGGCCGCCCGGACACCGCTCCGCTACCGGGCCGGTGCCGGCGATACGGCGTTCATCCAGTACACGTCCGGCAGCACCGGCGATCCCAAGGGCGTCGTCCTTACCCACGCCAACCTGCTGGCCAACATCCGCGCCATGGGCCGGGTCCTGGAGGCCGAGCCGGACGACGTGTTCGTGAGCTGGCTGCCGCTCTATCACGATATGGGGCTTATCGGCGCCTGGCTCGGCAGCCTGGTGCACGGCATCCCATTGGTGCTAATGTCGCCGCTGACATTCCTCGCCCGCCCGCAGCGCTGGCTGAGCGCCATCAGCGATTACCGCGGCACTATCTCCGGCGCGCCCAACTTCGCCTACGAAGCCTGCGTCCGGCGAATTCCCGATGACGTTCTGGACAATCTGGATCTGTCGAGCTGGCGGGTGGCGTTCAATGGCGCCGAGACGGTCAGTCCGGCAACCATGGAGGCCTTCCGCGAGCGGTTCACCCCCTGCGGTTTCCGGCGCGAGGCGATGATGCCGGTCTATGGCCTTGCGGAAAATTCCGTCGGCCTTGCCTTCCCGCCCCTTGGACGGGGTCCCCGGATCGAGGCCATCGACCGCGACCGGCTCATGGGCGGCGGGGTCGCGTCGCCGATCGGCGGAGATGAAGCCGGCGCCGTCCGTCTGCCGAGCTGCGGCGTCCCGCTGCCGGGCCATCAGATCCGCATCGCCGACGCGGACGGCCGGGAGCTGCCGGACCGGCACGAAGGTCATGTCCAGTTCCAGGGGCCGAGCGCGACATCCGGGTATCTCCACCGGCCCGACAAGAACGCCGAAATGTTCAAAGGCGATTGGCTCGACAGCGGCGATCTCGGTTTCATGGCCGACGGCGAGCTGTTTGTCACCGGCCGGGCCAAGGACATGATCGTCCGGGCCGGCCGAAACATCTTTCCGGCCGAACTGGAAAACGCCATCGGCGAACTCGAGGGCATTCAGCGGGGCAACGTGGCGGTGTTCGGTGCGCCGGATCCGGACACCGAAACCGAGCGTTTGGTCATCCTGGCGGAATCCCGGCACAAGGACGAGGCCCGCCAACAAGCGATCAAGAGCGGGATCGTCGGATTGTCGGCCGATCTGGTGGGCACGCCGCCGGACGACATCGTGCTGGTTCCGCCGCGCTCGGTCCCCAAAACGTCGAGCGGCAAAATCCGGCGGCAAGCGGCGCGGACTCTCTACCTCACCGGTGATGCGGGATCGGCGCCGGGCGGCGTCCGAATGCAGCTTTTCCGGCTTACCCTGGCCGCCCTCCCCGGACTGGCCCGGCGCTGGGTCCGGCGGATCGGATCGATGCTCTACGGCGCCTGGGCCTGGTTCGTTCTCCTCACCGTCGCCGTCCCGGTGTGGCTGCTGGCCGCGGCGGTGCCGGCCGCCGGATGGGGCCGCGCCGTCGCCCGTATCGGGTTGCGGCTGATCCGCGCCCTCACCGCCATGCGGATCACCGTCGGCGGACTGGAGAACATTCCCCTTGACGACGCACCCCATGGCGGCGCCTTTGTCATCGCGGCCAACCATTCGAGCTATTTGGACGGCCCGGTCCTGCTCTCATCGCTGCCGGGACGCTTGTGCTTCGTCGCCAAGGGTGAACTCGCCTCCCAGCTGGTCGCCGGCACATTCCTCAAGCGATTGGGGACGGCCTTCGTGGAGCGCTTCGACCGGGCTCAAGGGGCGGCCGACGCGGAACGGCTCGCCGCCGCCATCCGGCAAGGCCGGCCCCTGGTCTATTTCCCGGAAGGCACCCTCAGCCGAATGCCCGGCTTGCTGCCCTTCCGCATGGGCGCTTTCGCCGCCGCCGTCGCCGCCGATGTGCCGGTTCTGCCGGTGGTCATTCGCGGCAGCCGGTCGACGCTCCGGGACGGCTCCATCCTGCTGCGGCCTTATCCCATCCGGGTCGAGGTTCTGCCGCCCCAGGCGCCGCGTCCGGCGGGCGGCGGCGAAGCCTCATCCGGCTGGGACGCGGCGGTCGAGCTGCGCGACCGGGTCCGGGCGGAGATGCTGCGCCATGCCGGCGAGCCCGACCTCTCCTACGAAATGATCTATCCGCCGCCCCCCGGAGATTGAGAAGCCGGCGGCAAATAGCCACGCTCACCGGATGGATGATGCTTCTCCGTCCGGCAGCGGCGCGGCCGGCGACCGGTTGCGCTCGAAGCCGCCGCGGCGGCGGTTGCAACATGCCGGGGAGCCCGGCCCGCGATGCCGGTTGACGAAGTAGGGCGCGGTAGCTACTTTGATTGCATGAGATCGGTCGGGATCAAGGCACTGAACAACCGGTTGAGCGAGTTTGTCCGGCTCGCGGCGTCGGGCGAGACCATCCTGGTGACCGACCGCGACCGCGTCGTGGCGGAACTCGGTCCGCTCAGGGAGAGCCGGAGCCCGGTCCTCGCCGATGCCTTCCTGGCCGAGGCGGTGCGGTCCGGCGTGCTCGCGCCGCCGGCGCTGGCGGGCTCGGGACCGCCGCCCAGGCCCGCCCCGGTCGCCGGCCTGGACGAAATTCTGGCCGAACTCGACGAGAGCCGGCGCGACCGGTGATCTATCTCGACACGTCCGTCGCGCTGGCGTGGCTGCTGACCGAGGACCGCCGGCCCCCGGCATCTCTGTGGGACGGGACGCTGGTGTCCAGCCGGCTCCTGGAATACGAGATATGGACGGCGCTGCACGCGCGCGGACTTGCCGACTCCCACGGCGAGGCGGCGCGCGGGCTCGTCGGACGGGTCGCGCTGCTGGAGTTGAGCCCGCGGGTTCTGGCGCGGGCGCTGGACGCCTTTCCCGGCCCGGCGCCGCCGCGGACTCTCGACGCCCTCCATCTGGCATCGTGCGCGTATCTGGCCGATCAGGGTCAGGAGGTGGAACTCGCGAGCTACGACCGGCGGATGAACGATGCCGCCCGCGCCGTGGATATTCCGCTCTTCGACCCGGAAGGGTCATGAGCCGCGTGGCCGGAGAATTTTTCTCGGTCATGCGCCAGGCGCCCCCCGGAGATTGAGAAGCCGGCGGCAAATGGCTACGCTCACCGGATGGATAATGCTTCTCCGTCCGGCAGCGGCGCAACGCGCGAAATTCTCGTCGGCCGCGCCCGGCTTCTCGCGCCGAAGCTCCGCGATCGCGCCGCGGCGGCCGAATCGGCCCGCCGGGCCCCGCCGGAAACCGTCTCCGACATCATCGAGGCCGGCATCCATAGAATCTGCCAGCCCCGGCGATTTGGCGGGTATGAACTCGACTGGACCGCGTTGTGCGAAACGGTCATGACCCTGGCCGAAGGGGACGCCTCCCAGGCCTGGGTGGCCAACGTCTATGGCGAACACAATTGTTATGTCTCCCTGTTTCCGGAACAGGCGCAGGTGGACGTTTGGGGTGAAGCGCCGGACGCGCTGGTCTCCTCTTCCTATGCCCCCACCGGCTCGGCGATCCAGGTCGAGGGCGGCTACCGGCTCTCCGGCACCTGGGGGTTTTCCAGCGGTGTGCACTACGCCGGGTGGGCGCTGCTGGGCGCGATGGCCGAGCGCGACGGCGCCCGCGACGACTATTTGTCCCTGTTCCTGGTTCCCGCCGGGGAACGGAATGTCATCGACGACTGGGAGACCATGGGGATGGCGGCCACCGGTTCCTGCAGCGTTCAACTGGAGGACGTCTTCGTCCCGGACCACCGTGCCCTGGACGAACGCCTGGTCTGGCGCGGCGAGACGCCCGGCAGCCGGCTCCATGCCGGGCATGTCTACCGCATGCCGCAACGGGGCGTGGCGCAGTTGGCATTGGCCTCGGTTCCCGTAGGCGCCGCGGCGGGGGCGGTCCGCGATTTCGAGAAGCGGCTTGCATCGGGAAAAACCATGGGCCGCCCGCTCAAGGAGTCGCAGGCGCTGCAACTGCGGCTGGCGGACGCCTCGGCCGGCGCGGAGGCCGCCCGGCGGATGGTTCTGGGAACGGCGGGCCGGATTATGGACAAGCTCCGGGACGGCGAAGCCGCGGACAATGACGATATCGCCTGCGCCATGCGCGACGGCGCCTATGCCTGCAATCTGGCGCGCCAGGCCGTCGGCACCCTATTCGAGGCCGCCGGCGGCGGCGGCGCCCGCACCGACAACCATCTTCAGCGCACGCTCAGGGACGTGCATGCCGCGTCGAATCATATTGCGCTTGGTTGGGATCTCGCCGGCAGCCTGTTTGGCCGAATCCGGCTGGGCCTGGAGCAGCCGATCTAGCCGGCGTTGATCGTGATCGGCTTGTTCACGCGGATCGCGGCGGCCGGAATGATTGTCTTCGTGGGGGTGCAGAGCTATGTCGACATTGCCTTCCACAAGGTCGGCGCGGAAACCGTCGGCGCCTGGTTCGACAATATTTCCGGCGCGGCGATCATGGATCGAAGGGCGCTGTGGGTACTGGTCTTTCTGTATCTGATTCTGAAAGGCCCCGGGCTGATTTCCGTCGATCACATCCTCGGGAAACGTTTCGGCGCGTGAAACGGCAGCTTCAAATCAGCCTTTGCCTAGGCGATTTCATATGCACAATGAGAGAGTGGTAGTTTCATACCGTTTGCTCGTCAACCGTGTAACTTTTTGTCAAGCCAAGGGGGAACGATGAAGGTACAAGACATCCTTAGTCAGATTGATCTAGGTAGCATGGCGCTACCCGAGTTCCAGCGCGGGTACGTTTGGAACCGTGATCAAGTTGTCGGTCTGATGGAATCCCTCTACCGCGGTCACCCCGTCGGAAGCCTTTTGGTTTGGGTAACTTCCACCGATGTTGCTGAGGCGTCAAAGACGCGCGGTGACGGCGAACTTCCCGCGGGGTCCGTGAAGCTTCTTCTCGACGGCCAGCAGCGAATGACTACGCTCTACGGTATAGTCCGCGGGGCTCCGCCAAAATTCTTCGATGGCAATTCGGAAGCATTCTCGAATCTCTACTTCCATTTGGACGATGAGATATTCGCTCGATATCAACCGCAGCGGATGGGTGACGATGCTCGGTGGATTAGCGTTACTGAGCTGATGCAGCAAGGCGTAGGTCAGTTCATACAACGCTTCATTTCGGACCCGGAGTATCAACCGCATATTCAGGACTACCTCAACCGCTTGAATCGGATTGATGGCATCAAGGCTGTAGACCTCCACATCGAAGAAGTTACCGGTGATGACAAGACAGTTGACGTGGTTGTCGACATCTTTAACCGCGTAAATTCTGGCGGAACAAAACTATCAAAGGGTGATCTGGCTCTGGCCAAGATCTGCGCCAGTCTTCCCCAAGCCCGTGACGACCTGAAAGACCGCTTAAAGAAGTGGCGCGGCTATGGCTATCATTTCAAACTTGAGTGGCTTCTTCGGTGCGCCAATTCGCTGCTGACGGGCGAAGCACTATTTAGTGCCCTTGCCGATGTAACGCCGGAAGATTTCCAAGTTGGTCTGGAGCGTACAGAAAAGCATATTGACTACCTGCTCGATACCATAGGTTCCCGGCTCGGCCTTGACCATGATCGGGTCCTCGGTAGCCGATACTCGTTCCCTCTAATGGTTCGATATCTGGACATCCAGGGAGGGACGCTTACGAATCCCACTGAGCGTGATCGTCTACTGTACTGGTATGTGAACACATTCCTTTGGGGTCGATACGCCGGCTCCACCGAGTCGGTTCTGAACAGAGATCTTTCGTTGATAGAGAATATCGACGGTGGCTTGGATCGATTGATCGCTGAACTCAGGCAGGTGCGGGGAAACCTGGAATTAAGTCCCGAAGATTTTGCAGGCCATAGCCGAGGCGCCAGGTTTTACCCGATGCTCTACATGCTCACCCGTGTTTGGGATGCACGTGACTGGGGGTCTGGAAACAAATTGGCAAGCCACATGCTCGGTAAAATGGCGTCCCTCGAACTGCACCATATCTTTCCAAAGGCGAGACTCTATGAAGCTGACTATGAGCGGTGGGAAGTCAATGCGCTGGCAAATTTCACATTCTTGACGAAGGAGACAAATCTCCAGGTTTCTGCAAAAGAACCAGCAGAGTATTTGGCGGAGTATGCAGAAAAGGAACCCGAACTGATATCAAGCCACTGGATTCCGATGGATCAGGATCTTTGGCGTATAGACCGGTACCGCGATTTCTTGGCTGCTCGCAGAGACATGCTTGCTGCGGCGGCAAACCAATTTTTGTCGAGTTTGGCGAGCGGCAACGTTCCGGAATCGCCAATCGCTGACGAAGAAGTTCGGGACGAAGCTCAATCCCTCCGTCCAATTGGTGGAATTACCGACGCTAAGGAAGAAGAGCTGATCCTTGAGGTCAATGAGTGGGTGGTCGATCAAGGTCTGCCGGAGGGCGAGATGCTGTGCGAAATCACCACAGCAGAGGCCGGTGAACAAATCGTAGTTCTGGACCTGGCATGGCCCGACGGAATTCAAGAAGGATTAAGTCAGCCAGTCGCTCTCATGATTGATGAAGACCGGGAGACAATCGGCGCAGCTGCCGAAGTCGGATATCGGTGTTTCACCGACGCAGAACGGTTTAGGCACTATGTATTGACGGAAATACTGGCGGAAGAAGCCGCGTGACAGCGGTTCGGAGGAATGAAACTCTCATACCAACAACCGGCAAAAAAGGGTGGAGAGAACTTGCCGGTAGCCTGGTTGGCCGAATCCGGCTGGGCCTGGAGCGGCTGATCCAGCCGCCGCTATTCGGACGCCGCCGGCGGGGCAGGCCGTGGAGACTGAAAGACTTAGCTATTCCGGTTCGGTCGGCGCGATCCCGCCGATATCGGACGCCGCCAGACGTCGAGTGAGCCTCTCCTGGCTAAGCGTATCGTCGCGCCCGACCACACGTTGCGCCGCGTGCAGCAGGTCCGGTTCGGGAGGGGCGTTGCGCGGCTCGTACATGCGCGGCATGACGGTGGCGAGAGCGTAGCCGGCACCGCCCATATGGGTGTAGGCGGGCCCGGCGATGGACGCGGCCTCTGCGATGCGTATGGTGATATCGACCGTGCGGGCGCGGACGTCGGACAGGAGCTTGACGTCAACGTTCCGCTCGAACGCGACGGGAATGTCGTCCTCCCTGTAGAGGTGCTGAAGGTGGGCGGAACCGTCCTCATCGACGCTGAGCCATGCGCCGTGGCAGAGTGCGTTGCGCCAGGGCCGGAGTTCATCAAGGCGCGCGACGAGATCCTCGCGAACGGCGTGGGGAATCTTGCGATCCTCGCCAAGCACCCTGTTCAGTTCATGGGTAAGGCCGGACAAGCTGTTGGTCTGGGCTCGATCGATCCGGCGATACCACTCGGATACAGCCTCATCGCTCTCATCCAGCACATGGGCCGCCCGCTCGGGTGTTGCGAGGAGCGTGTAGCAGGTCTGGGTCAGAATGTGCTCCAGGTATCCGAACGCCGCGACCGTCTTGCCCAGTTCCTGCCAGAAGACGGCGGGCCCCTGGTTCACCGGCCAGTCGGGCGGCAGCACGTCACGGTCGATGGGAAGACAGCGGCGCAGCCGTTCGCGGGCCTTGCGGATCGCTTGGGGGTTGCGGGATGCCGCGAGGCGGCGGATGAACCACCTGCCGTTCTTGTTATCCGGGCGCTGTTCCTGACCCGCAATGCGTCCGGCGCGCAGCAATCTGCGCAACGGCAGGCCGCTCCGGTAGTCTCGCAGAAGACCGGCCTTGTCGAGCCAGCACGCGGCCTCCACGGCGCGGACTTCTTCGCGCCAGTCTCGTTCGAGCCGTTTCTGCAGATGAAGACTGATGGCGTAAAGATCGGGCATGAATCTCTCTGTTCCGATGGCGGTGCGGAGGGTGATTACCGGACGGTGCGCAGCCCTGTCAATGATTGGCTGGCCAAGTTGTGCAGCGCCTCGATCACGATGTTTTCCGCGCCGTCATCGGCTGCGAGGTCGGGTTCTTGCGCTCGGACTGGCTCGTCGATCTACTGTCGGAAGAGATTCGCGAAATGGATAAGCACGAACGGAAGGGAGATGAGAGGTGAACGTTTTCGGATGCACGTCAAGCAGGTGGATGTTCCTGATCCTAGGCCTGTGGCGAAGCTACGATCCAAGCAATAACGATGGGCACCCTGACGACCTCATCCGGGAGAGCGAGGGAGCACGGATCGCGCGCAGGAACAATCTGGCGCTTGCGGGAATTGTCGTTGCGGCGTCCGTGGCCGGTGCCGGACCGCAGGATCTGGAGGTGTTCGGCGTGACGGCCAGCGGGACGAGGGGCGTGCTCACCGCTTGCAGCATTGTCCTTGCGTGCCATGCCTACTGGTATTTCATGCGCTGGCGCCATCTTGCCGACGACGCGGTGATTCTGGTTTTCCCGCTTGCAATGAACCATCCACCCTTGCCACTCCAGGAGGAAGGTCCAAGGATGCTCCGCCAGAAGTCGGCGGCATTGGTCGCGAATTGGGCGTGTTTCCTGCTCGTCGCAATGTCTGCCGCGATCTCGGTCTGGTGGGGAGTCGGCGCGGTGGTCGGCGGAGTTGCCTGAACGAATTGATGGAATTCCCCCTCACCCAGCGCCGGGTAGGCTCGGCGTCCGCCTCGCCAATCCTCCGCATCCCTTGTGTCTTGCCGAAGGAGGTAAGGTAGGGAACCGGCGGAGCGGTTTGCGCCGCGTCCGCCCCCCAAATCCCCCCTTGTGTCTTGCCGAAGGAGGTAAGGTAGGGAACCGGCGGAGCGGTTTGCGCCGCGTCCGCCCCCCAAATCCCCCCTTGCCCCGGCACCCGCCCGGGCTAAATGTATAAGCGAGTGCCGCTCCCTCACCGGGGCGGCGTTTTGCGTATTGGAGGTTCGCTATGCATATTTGTACGGGCAAAATGGGAGGTACCTCCCAAACGGGTGTCATCAAATGTCCATTAATGTCCATGAATGTCCATGTCGCCGAAAATGCGAGAATTGGAAATTGAGTATAAATACCATTGTTTCAACATCTTACAGCTATGCGCCCGGCGCAGGGCTCGCGCCCGGGGGGACCAATCCCGTTGCATGACCGGGGGAACGGCCGCGAGCAAAGAGCGCTCGCCGGTTGGCGGAAGGGCGATGATTTGCAGAACGTCCTCCATTTCGCGCAATATCGGTACCCATGAGTTCCCTCGCCGCCGCCGACAACGGCCTGACCGCCGAGACCGCCGAGACCGCCGAGACCGCCCAACCGGACATTCTCTCCGTCGAGGGATTGACGGTGGAATTCCGGACCGACGACGGACCGCTGACCGTCGTCGATGACGTGTCCTTCGGCCTCGCGGCCGGCAAGACCACCGGCATGGTCGGCGAAAGCGGCAGCGGCAAGTCGGTTTCGGCGCTGGCCCTGCTCGGGCTGCTGCCGCCCAACGGCCGTGTCACCGCGGGCCGGGCCATGTACCGCGGCGCCGATCTGCTGACCCTTCCATCCGACCGGCTGCGGCCCCTTCGGGGCAGCCGTATCGCGATGGTATTCCAGGAGCCGATGACGGCGCTCAATCCGGTCTTCAGTATCGGCGACCAGATTGCGGAGGTCCTTCAAATCCATCAGCGGCTTTCGAGGGGCGGCGCGTGGGACCGGGCCGTCGGCATGCTGCGCCGGGTGGGCATACCCGACCCCGCAACCCGGGCGCTTGCCTACCCCCATCAATTGTCGGGCGGCATGCGCCAGCGGGCGGTCATCGCCATGGCGCTCGCCTGCGGACCGGACATCCTGATCGCCGACGAGGCGACGACGGCGTTGGACGCGACCGTCCAGGCGCAAATCCTCGAGTTGATGACCGGCCTGCAGCAGCAATACGGTATGGCCGTCCTGTTCATCAGCCACGATCTGGGCGTGGTTTCGGCGCTCGCCGACGACGTCGTCGTCCTCTATGCGGGCCGGGTCATGGAAGCCGCCCCGGCATCGGCGTTTTTCGGCCAGCCCATGCACCCCTACAGCCAAGGTATGCTGGAAACCCTGCCGTCGCTGACGCCGCCCGGACACGATCTGCCGACGATCCCGGGAACGCCGCCCGATCTGGCCCGGCTGCCGGGCGGGTGCCGGTTCGCTCCCCGGTGCCCCCGGGCCGCCGATGACTGCCGGTCGGCGGAACCGCCATTGACCGAAAGCCGTGCGGGGACCCGGACGGCCTGTATTCACCCCGGCCCGGACGAGGGCCCGGACGGGGGCCCGGCATGAGCGGCGCGCCGCCCGGCGGCGGCCCCGCCCTGATCGAAATCGAGGGGCTGACCAAACGGTTCGAACTCCGGGACCCCGGCTTGTTCGGCCGCTCCCGCGGCGCCGTGCACGCGCTCACCGATGTGAATCTCCGGATCGAGCGGGGCGAAACCCTGGCCGTGGTGGGCGAGTCCGGTTGCGGAAAGTCGACCCTGGCAAAGTGCCTCGCCCAACTTCATGCGCCGACCGCGGGGGCCATACGCTTCGAGGGCGAGGATATTTTTCGCGCGCCCGTAGCCGCCCGGAAAGCGATCCGCCGGCGGGTCCAGATGGTATTTCAGGACCCGTTCGGGTCATTGAACCCGCGCATGACCGCCGCCGAGATCATTGCCGAGCCGCTGCTCATTCATCGGATCGGCGACCCCGCCGAGCGGAACCGGCGGACCGCCGGGACCGCTTCGCGGGTCGGCCTTCGTTCCGGGGATCTCGGCCGCTATCCCCATGAATTTTCCGGCGGCCAGCGCCAACGCATCGCCATTGCCCGGGCGACCATCCTCGAACCCGACCTGATCATCGCCGATGAGCCGTTATCCGCACTTGATGTCTCCGTGCAGAGCCAAATCCTGAACCTGTTCATGGAGCTCAGGCGCCAAAGCGGCCTGACCTATGTGTTCATCAGCCACGACCTCGGTGCCGTGCGCCACATCGCCGATCGGATCGCCGTCCTGTACTCGGGCAGAATCGTGGAGGCGGGCCCCGCCGAATCGCTGTTCGCCGATTCGCGTCATCCCTACACCCAAAGTCTTATCGAGGCCGTTCCGCGGCCGGGTGCCGGCAAACGCCTGCAATGGAAGACCTTGGGCGGTGATCCGCCCTCGGCAATCGACCCGCCCGGCGGCTGCGCCTTCCACCCCCGGTGCCCCAAGGTCCAGGAAATCTGCCGCAAGGAGAGACCCGATCCGGCGATCCAGCCTGACAGCGGCCCCGGTCACGCCAGCGCCTGCCATTTCGCGGAGCAGGTAAACGCGACGTGACTACCCGCCTGGGAATACCCGTTAAGACCGCCGGCCGCCGGGCGTGGATCACCGGGTCAAATAAGGTCAATTCGGACGAATTGACCGACCCGGTGATGGCGGCAGCGGGTCAAATAAGGTCAATTCGGACGAATTGACCGACCCGGTGATGGCGGCAGCGGGTCAAATAAGGTCA
>LXNI01001457.1_pt1 | contig 20446 bp, 21 predicted proteins | sample 809091 | NCBI WGS metagenome assembly LXNI01 (sample SAMN04870527, study PRJNA318959) | sponge metagenome | biome: 01000161; feature: marine sponge reef; material: water | host: Sarcotragus foetidus | place: Greece: Milos, Mediterranean Sea | collected 2013-05-29 | depth 5-7 m | reverse complement strand
GGATATGGCGGCGGTCCTCGCGCAAATGCGCCGTGATTCCGTCAGCGCCCGCCTCGCAGGCGAGCAGCGCCGCCCGCACCGGGTCCGGATATGCTGTCCCGCGCGCATTGCGGACAGTCGCGACATGATCGATGTTCACGCCGAGTCGCGGTCGATTGGTCATGCTTCCGCATCCTCCGCCCCGGCGCGGGCGATGCGGCCGCGCCGGCGGCTCTGATAGGCGCGCAAAAGCGGCGCGAGCAGGACGAAAAACGCCCCCCAGGCGACCGCGCCCAGCGCCGCGCCGCCCACCGTCATCGCCAGCAGCAGGGGCTGCGCCGTCTCCAGGAAGGTGCCGAAGCGCCCGTCTATGCCCGCTTGGAAGGCCCGTCCCCAAGTGTCGGTGAAATTGACGCCGTCTGCGCCGAAGCCGATCCATGCGCCGAGCTTGTAGGTGCCGACCCAGATGAACGGGAACGTCCAGGGATTGCCCACCACCGTGCCGATGGCGGCCGCAAGCACATTCGAGCGCGTGGCGAGCGCTAACAGCGCCGCGAGAATGAAATGCAGCCCCGGAAACGGCAGGAACGAGGTGAACACGCCCCAGGAGAACCCGGCGGCGAGCGAGTATGGCGTGCCCGGAAGGCGGCTGAGGCGCATGGCGAGATAGCGCGATGCCCGCCGCCAGCCGCCGGTCGGCCATACCCAGCCTCCGATCCAGGATGACAGCCCCCGCCGCCGCTTGCGCCCCAGGATCGCCATGGCCGTCAGCGCTTCGCCCGCTTGACGGATGCGATCTCCGGCCGGGCGCTGAGAGCCGCCATGATCGCGTTCAGATGACGGGTGTCGTTGACCTCGACATCGATCAGAATATCGAAGAAATCCGTCTGCCGGTTGACGAATTTCAGGTTCGAGATATTCGCCTGACTGCCTGCGATCAGGGAGGCGACCTGGGCCAGCGTGCCGGGCTTGTTGGCGGCCGTCAGGCGCATCCGCCCGACATGGCTGGGGCGCTCGACGTCCGGCTCGTCCTCCCAGTCGAGCTCGATCCAGCGCTCGGGCGTGTGCGAAAAGCTCTCCAGCGTCAGGCATTCATCGGTATGGACGGTCACGCCCTTGCCGGTGGTGATGATGCCGACGATGCGGTCGCCCGGGATCGGGTGGCAGCAGCGGGCGAAATGGGTCGCGAGGCCGGGGATCACACCCCGGACCAGCAGCGGGCCGGGACGCTCTCCGCGCCGCCGCCGGGCGCGCTCGATGGAAACCACGGTTTCCGAGTCCGGGTCGAGGGGCGCTTCGGGATAGAGCGCGCGCACGATTTCGCGCGCCGGGATGCGCCCGTCGCCGATCGCAGCCAGCAGGTCCTCCGGGCCGTTCAACTCGCGCTGGATGGCGACCGGCGCAAGCTGGCGCTCGCGCCAGACATGCCCGGCGTCCCGCATCTCGCTGTCGAGAAGCTGGCGACCGAGCTTGATGAACTCCTCGCGCCGCTGCTGGCGCTCATGGCGGCGGATATGCGCCTTCGCCTTGCCGGTGACGACAAACCGGTACCACTCCGGCGTGACGCGGAGGCTGTTCGCCGTCGCGATTTCAACCCGGTCGCCATTGTTCAGCTCCGTGCGCAGCGGCACCTGCCGGCCATTGACCCGGCCGCCGGCGCAGCGGTCGCCGACCTCGGAATGGATCGCATAGGCGAAATCGACCAGCGTCGCTCCCGCGGGCAGGGCTTTCAGGTCGCCCTTCGGGGTGAAGCAGAACACCTGGTCGGGGAACAACTGCATCTTGGTATGCGACAGGAACTCCTCGGGGCTCGAGGCGCTTTCCAGAATGTCGAGGAATTGCTGCACCCATTTGTATTGCCGCCCGTCCACGCCGCCGCCTTCCTGCTTGTAGAGCCAGTGGGCGGCGGCGCCGTTTTCGGCGAATTCGTGCATTTCGCGTGAGCGGATCTGCACCTCGATGCGATGCCCGTCAGGGCCGATCAGCACCGTGTGCAGCGAGCGGTAGCCGTTTTCCTTCGGATTCGAGAGATAATCCTTGAACCGCTCCGGCACGGCGCGGTAGCCGGCATGCAGATGGCCAAGCGCCTCGTAGCAGTGCATCGCGGACTCCACGACGACCCGGAAAGCCATGATGTCCGACACCTGCTCCAGCGACACATCCTTGCGCTGCATCTTGGTCCAGATGGAATGCGGGCGCTTGCGCCGGCCGGTGACCTCGGCGTCGAGCCTCACCTCCTCGAGCGTCCGCAACAAGGCGCCGATGATCCGCTCGACCTGACTTGCCCCCTCGCGGTCAAGCAGTTCGAGTCTCTGCACGATATTGGCGCGGGCGTCGGGCTGGAGCACGGCGAAGGCGCGGTCCTCCAGGTCCTCCTTCCAGTCCTGCATCCCGATCCGCTCGGCCAGCGGCACATAGATGTCGAGCGTCTCGGCGGCAATGCGACGGCGCTTCTCCTCTCCGGAGACGAAGCGCAGCGTGCGCATGTTGTGCAGCCGGTCGGCGAGCTTGACCAGCAGCACCCGGATGTCCTGCGACATGGCAAGCACCAGCTTGCGCAGATTCTCCGCCTGCCGGGTGTGCGCGGACCGGGATTCGATCCTGGACAGCTTGGTGACGCCGTCCACAAGACGGGCGACCTCGCTGCCGAACATGCGCCGGATATCGGCGAGCGTGGCGTCGGTGTCCTCGACCGTGTCATGCAGCAGGGCGGTGATGATCGAGGCGCTGTCGAGCTTGATGTCCGCCAGGATCCCGGCGACTTCGAGCGGATGGGAGAAATAGGGATCGCCCGACGCACGCACCTGATTGCCGTGCTGGACCATCGCATAGACATAGGCGCGGTTGATAAGCAGTTCATCGGCATCGGGGTCATAGGCCCGGATGCGTTCGATCAGCTCATACTGCCGAATCATCCCGCGACACCGAATGCGCTTACTGCGCCCGGCGGCAAAGTGTCCCGCAGCGCCCGAGCATATATCTTCCTAGCCGCTGTCGCGGGGCTGGAGCTCGCCGTCCTGCTGGGCCATCTCGCGTATGAGCGAGTCGAGGTCGAGGTCCTGCTCCGCCGGTCCCCTGTCCGGGAAGTTCGGGGCCGGCAGCAGGTCGAGCGCGTCGCCCGGGTCTTCCTCTTCCTCGCGGTGACGCAGGAGCCTGCGGATCTGCCCTTCTTCAAGCTCGTCCAGCGGCACGGTCTCCTCCGCGATCTCCCGCAGCGACACGACGGGATTCTTGTCCCGGTCGCGGTCGAGGGTGATCTCCGCGCCCTCGGAGATGTCGCGCGAGCGCTGGGACGCCAGCATGACCAGATCGAAACGGTTCGGGACCTTGAGGACGCAGTCCTCGACGGTGACACGCGCCATGGGCTTCACTCGCTGCGGAATTGGACGATAGTCGCCGCAGTTATAGGCGGAACGGTCGTTGACGGCAACTGTCCAGATGCTGCGGGCGCCGGCGCCGCGGGCGCTCCGCCTCGAGCGTGGACCAGCCCTCGCGGCGGCGCGCGCGCAGGAAGCGCAGCCCGGCGCGGCGCAACGCGAGACGCAGCGCCGGCTCCTGGCGCTCGAGAAGGCCCGACAGCACGACAAGGCCGCCCGGCGCGGCAAGGCGGGCGATCTCCGGCGCGAGGCGCAGCAGGGGCCGATAGAGAAGATTGGCCAGAACGATGTCGTAGGGCGCCGCACGGCGCAGCGCGGGATGCGCCGGTCCGTCCGCCTGCACGGCGCGGAGGCGAAGGCCGTTGGCGCGAGCGTTGCGGGCGAAGGGCGCGGCGGCGGCAGGATCGATATCGCTTGCCGCCACCCGAACGCCGGGCCAGAGGCGCGCGGCCGCGAAAGCGAGCACGCCCGTGCCGGCGCCGAGGTCCAGCACGGCGCGCGGGCGCCTCTGCGGCCCGGTCCGGCGCCAGAGCCTGTCGAGAGCGGCGAGGCAGCCCGCCGTCGTGGCATGCGCGCCGGTGCCGAAAGCGGTCGCAGCCGCGATGCTGAGGCGCACCGGCGCCGGCGGCAGCCGCACCCCCGGCTCCCCCACAGCGATCCGCCCGACGCGCCGCACCGGCAGGCCCGTCTGGCTCTCCGCCGTCCAGTCGCGCTCGGCGAGCGGCGCCGTCTCCGGGGCCGGCAAGCCTTCCGCTGCCGCCAGCTGCGCCAGCCTGTCCGCATCGGGCGGGGCCGCGGCAACGCCTTCCACCACGCACACTTCCGCCAGCCAGATTTCGTTCGCCCAGCCCGAGCCCCGGCCCCCGCCGCTGGGCCGCGGCCGGTCGCCGGAAGCAAGCTCGAACACCGAGACGGCGTCGGCCCAGCCTTCGAAGACCCGCTCCGCCGCCGCCGTCCGGTCGTCCGGCACCGTGAGCCAGGCCCGCCAGAGCGGGCTCAAAAGTCGATACAGCGCCCGTCGATCTCCCAGTCGCCATAGCGCGTCGGGTCGGGCCTCCCGGGCTTCTCCGGCTCGCCGCCTGCGGCGTTTTCCGGCGGCGCGGGACGGAGATTGCCGGGCGTCTCCGGCTCGTCGGGGCGTGATTTACGCGACATGGCTCCTACATATGGCATGCTGGAGCCCCTTGCCAAGCGGAGCCGCGACGCCCCATGCCGAATTTCGCCCGCACCGCGATCCTGCTCGCCGGCCTCACCGGCCTGTTCCTTGCCATCGGCTACCTGCTGGGCGGCCCCGTCGGCATGGGGCTGGCGCTTGTCATAGCGCTCGGCATGAACGCCTTCGCCTGGTGGAACTCCGACCGGATGCTGCTGTCCATGTATGGCGCCGAGGAAGTGGACGAACGGCGCGCGCCCGAACTTCACGCCACGGTCCGCCGCCTTGCGCAGCGCGCCGGCCTGCCGATGCCGCGCGTCTATGTGGTGCAGAACGACCAGCCCAATGCCTTCGCCACCGGCCGCAACCCGGAGAACGCCGCCGTCGCCGCCACCACCGGCCTGCTCCGGAGCCTGTCGGCGAAGGAGGTCGAGGGGGTGATGGCGCATGAGCTCGCGCATGTGAAGAACCGCGACACGCTCATCATGACGATCACGGCGACGGTTGCGGGCGCGGTGTCGATGCTCGCCAATTTCGGCCTCTTTTTCGGCGGCGGGCGCAACAGCCCGCTCGGTTTCGCCGGCGCCCTGCTCGTCGCGATTCTGGCGCCGATGGCGGCCATGCTGGTGCAGATGGCGATCAGCCGGGCGCGTGAATATGAGGCCGACCGGCTGGGTGCGGAGATCTGCGGCGACCCGCTGGCGCTCGCCTCGGCGCTCGAGCGCCTGGAGCGGGGCGCGGCGCGCATCGACAATCATGCGGCCGAGCGCAACCCGGCCACGGCCCATATGTTCATCGTCAACCCGTTGCATGCGCACAAGGCCGACAAGCTGTTCTCCACCCATCCCTCGACCGCGAACCGTATCCGGGCGCTCCGGGAGATGGCCCGCGCGCAGAGGCCGCGGCCCCCGGCGCGGTCGGGCGGCGCGCCCACCGGCGCCTCCTGGATGCAAGGGCCGCGCCGCAAGGGCCCCTGGGCGTGAGCGGCGGCGCGGCACGCGCGCTCGCCCTCGACCTGCTCGCATCCGTCCTGATCGAGGGCCGGCCGCTGGCGGACGCGCCGCCGGAGCGGGGAAGCCCGGAGACGCGCGCCTTCGCCCGCCGCCTCGCCGTGACGACGCTCCGGCGCGCGGGCCAGATCGAGGCGCTGCTGGCGCGCTTCCTCGCGCGGCCCCTGCCCCGCCAGGCCGAGCGGACCCGGCTGCTGGTGATGCTCGGCATGGCGCAGGTCCTGTTCGAGGACATTCCGGCCCATGCGGCAGTCGATACCGCCGTCGGCCTGGCGGCGCCCCGCATGAAGGGGCTGGTCAACGCCGTGCTGCGCCGTTCGGTCCGCGAGGGGCCGGCTCTGGTGGCCGGTCAGGACGCCGCCTGGCTGAACACGCCGCCGCGCCTCCGGGCGGGCTGGGAGGCGGCCTATGGCGCCGCCGCCGCCCGCGCCATCGCCGAGGCGCATCTGGGCGAGGCGCCGCTGGACCTCACGCTCCGCCGGCCCGACGCGCCGGGGCCGCTGCCCGAGGGCGAGATGATGCCCACCGGCTCGCTGCGCCTGGCCCGGCCGGGGGCCGTCGCCCGCCTGCCCGGCTATGAGGACGGCGGCTGGTGGGTTCAGGACATGGCGGCCGCCCTGCCGGCGCGGATGCTGGGCCCGATCGGCGGCGAGCGCGTGCTGGACCTCTGCGCCGCGCCCGGCGGCAAGACCGCGCAGCTCGCCGCGGCCGGGGCGCAGGTGACGGCGGTGGACCGCGCGCCGGACCGGCTGGCGGCGACGCGCGCCAATTTCGCCCGTCTCGGCCTCGAAGCTGAGTGGGTCGAGGCCGACGCTGGCGCGTGGCGGCCGGAGAGGCCCTTCCCCGCCGTGCTGCTCGATGCGCCCTGCAGCGCCACCGGCACGATCCGCCGCCATCCCGACATCCTGCACCGCCGCGCCGGGCGCCGCCTCGATCAGCTGACCGCGCTCCAGGACCGCCTGCTTGCGGGCGCCGCCCGCGCCACGGCGCCGGGCGGGCGGCTGGTCTATGCCTGCTGCTCGCTGGAGCCGGAGGAGGGGCCGGAGCGCATCGCCGCCTTCCTTGCGGACCGGCCGGATTTCGCGCTGGAGCCGGTCGCCCTTCCGGCCCTGCCGGAGGCCGCGGCGCCCGACGGCGCGCTGCGCACCCTGCCCTCCATGCTGCCCGAACAGGGCGGCATGGACGGCTTCTACGCCGCCCGCCTGGTCCGCGTGGGATGAGCGGGAGGACGCGCGGCCCGCCCTATCGTTCAAACGCTGTCAAGTAATCGTTGCACAGACCCTCAACACGAGCCCGCTTTCGATCAGGTTAACCGACTTGAACTATGGATGTAATTCCCCCGAACGACGGCTGTTTCCGCCGTCGAGCGGGCCGTCGGGGTCCGGGCTCCTGCCTGTCCGGTGGGCAGCCCGGCACATCCGCGCCCTTCGCGTCAAACCGTCAATGCCCTAACATTGGAACCGGGCCGGTCTCCGGGGCCGCCCACGCTGCAGGGAGGAGACAATCATGCCGTTTTACGAGACGGGCGACATCCGCATCCACTATGAGGAGGCCGGCAGCGGCTTTCCGCTTCTGGTCACCCCGGGCGGCGGTCTCAACTCCCATATGGGCAACTGGCCAGGCGCCGTCATCAACGCGATGGAGGTCTTCAAGGACGACTTCCGCTGCATCACCATGGACCAGCGCCATGCCAATGGCGGCCAGAGCACAGGGCCGCTCGCTATCGACGATCCATGGGGCGGCTTCGCCGACGACCAGCTCGGGCTGATGGACCATCTGGGCATCCGCGAATTCGCCTTCATGGGCTACTGCATCGGCGGTTGTTTCGCCGGAACGCTGCTCGACCGGGCCCCCGAGCGCATCGCCGCCGCGATATTCTGCCAGACGGTGGGGCACCGCCCGGAAGACCCCGATGTCATGTACCGGTCCGGCCGGGACGGGTGGGCTCCCGGGCTGCTCGCCGAGCGGCCCGAGCTCACGCAGGACGCCATCGACCGGTATCTGCACAATCTCTACCGGTCGAACCCCGATTTCCTCTACAGCGTATCGCGCGACGTGATCCGCAACTGCCAAACGCCGATTCTCGTGCTGCCGGACGACACGCCGTCCCACCCGCACCAGACTTCGGTCGATGTCGCCTCGCTGGCGCCGAATGCCGAGATCACGGTCTTCCCGTGGACATCCCCGCCGGAGCTGAAGGCGCGCACGATCGAGCGTGTGCGCCGGTTCATCCACAAGCACGGCGCCGCGCCATAGAGTCAGCCCTTCAGCCGCTCGCTCGTTTCCGCATCCGCCTTCACCGCCGCCGCATAGGACGGCAGCGCCGTCACCCTGTCGAAATAGGCCTGGGCCCGCGCGGGCAGCGTTTCGCTGACCATGCGGCGGTAGCCGCGCATGGTGTAGCAGAGGCTCAAATCCACGGCGCTCATCGTGGCGCCCAGCAGATAGGACCGTCCGGCGAGCGCCGCGTCGATCGCCGCGACGCAGGTCGTCGCCCGGCTCTTCATCTCCGCCACGACGGCATCGAGCTCCGGGTCGAATTCACGCCGGTGATTGACGATCTCGCCCAGCGGCCGGGCGAAGGTCGCCTCCGCGAACCAGCTCCATTGCAGATAATGCGCATAGCCGGGGTCGTCCCTGGCCGGCTGCAGCCGGCCGCCGCCATAGCGGTCCAGGACGTAATGCATCATGGCGCAGGACTCGAACATGATCATGTCGCCATCGGCCATGACCGGCACCTTGCCGACCGGATTGAGCGCCCGCCATGCCGGCGTGGCGCGATATTCGGCGCCAAAGTCCACCGGCGCGATCTCATAGGGTATGGACAGTTCCTCGCATATCCAGATGACGCGAAATCCGCGCGTCCCCGGGGAGTGGTAGAGTTTCAGCATGTCGGCGCCTCCGGTCTTATGCCCTTAATATGGCGCATAGTAGGAAAAACCGAGCGCCGCCATATTGACGCCGTCCAAACCAAAGAGGGGCCGACATGCAGGAGTTCTCGTTGAATACCGCGCCGGCGGATCTGGAAGACCGATTCGCGACCGCCTTCGGCGGAAAGGTCACGGTTGAACGCCCGCTTGCCGCCAGCGGCCTGGGCGCGCGCCTGTCCGGCATCGACCTCAGCCTCCCCTTGCGTCCGGAGCAGGTGGAGCTTCTGCTGGATACGCTCGGCCACTGCCGGTTGATGACCCTCGCCGGGCAGGACCTCGACCGGTTTTCGCTCGCGGCATTCGAGCGCTTCGCCAATCACTGGGGCGCGCCGGTCGCGCATCCCTCGAACTTCCTGCGCGGCGGCAAGCCGGCCCAGCAGGACGGCCCCAGCGACGGCGCCATCACCTTCCGTCCCTATGCGGAGCGGAAGGCCGCCGCCGCCGACGCCACGCTGCCCGGAGAAGTCGAATGCCTGCCGCATGAATCGCCGGCGGTACTGGTTGCGACGAATCTGCTCGGCAATGGCGAGAGCGCCGGGCCCACGCTGAAAGACGGCGGCTCCTGGCACACCGACATCGAATACGAGCCCTTGCCCATCTATGTGTCGATGTTCCTCGTCCATCATGTGCCGGTGGCGCGGGAGGCCTCGAACGGGCAATGGGTCGAACCGCCGACCGATACCGGCCTGGCCCCTTACCTTCCCGGTTCCGATGACGAGCTCATGGCGCTTCGCAAACACCTGCCGCTGAACGGCGAAACCGCCTTCGCGGACACTGCGGCCGCGTTTGCCGCGCTGCCGCCGGGAGACCAGGCAAGGCTTGAAGCGCTCCGTGTCCGCCGTCGTTTGAACGCGGGCGACGAGGGCTGGCTAACGGAACTCGTGCGCACGGACCCGCGCTCCGGCGTCAAGTCGCTGCACAGCCCGGTCTGGGCGTCGCGGCCGGGAATCCGGCCCCCGATCGAGGTTGACGGCATGACGCCGGAGGCCTCCCGCGCCTTTCTGGACGGCCTCGAGAAACACGTCCTGCAGCCGCAATTCCGCTATGACCACCTGCACAGGCCGGGCGATGTCACCATCTGGAACAATTACATGACCCTGCACAACTCGCCGCCGATCAAGATCGGCATCGACAGGGCGGAAGATGCGCGGTTGCTGTATCGGCTGAGCTGCAAGGGCGCGCCCGCCCCCGTCCTGCCCCGCGACGACGACCCGTCCTGGATCGAGCGCCACATCACCGCAGGCTACCGCTCGCCGGATTCCGTCCTCGGCGCGGCGCGCTGAATCGGACCGGAAGCCGAAGCGGCGGTAGCAGGCGGGATCGGCCCAGCATGACGGCCGCCCGCCAACATGCTTCTTTCGCCCGGTCGAGTCCCGCTGTGACCAGCCTCGCGCCAATGCCCCGCCACTCGCGGTCCGCACGGACCGCGAGTGGCGCGAGAGCGAGTGCGGCGGCTGGCGCGCGGAGCTTCGAAAACAGCACATGCCCCACGACGTCCCCGCCCTCGACGACAACCAGCGACAACACCGCATCCCCGTCCGCGCGAAGTCGCGCCACAAGCCGTGCTTCCTCGGAGGTCGGGAACGCTCCGAGCAGAAGCCGGTCCACTGCGTCCCGGTCATCGGCGGCCTCCGGACGGATGGCGAGCGCTGGACGAATAGGATTTTTGCATGGCGCCGGACGCAGTTCAGCCGTCGATCAGGGCAGTTTCCGGATGAAGACGACAAGTTCCGCGAACGCATCCGAGTTGAAGTCCCACACGCCCTGCCGGGCGCCCTCGCCCACTCGCGCTACGGGATCGTTCGTAGCCGCGAGATAGGCATGGGCGAAGGTTTTGTCCTCATTCCGGGAGCACATGGCCCCTTGGTCCTTCAGGCAGTCGATATAGGCTTCGACGCACCGGCTGGCTTCACCACCGGAGACGGAACGCCGGCACAGGGTCTCGACCGCGCCTCCGCCTGCGCCGTCGGGCAGGATGAACACGCCCACCGGCGGGTTGCCGCTCGAAACTTCGCCATGAGCCTCAGGCGGCTCATATCCGGCATGACGAAGCGCATCGTATACGCTCTGGAATGCGCCTTGTGCGTCGTCGTCGGCGTCTCGGATCACGCCGAGGCTGCAGAGAGGCGCGTGGCTCGCTGCCTCGGCCTTGATCGCCAGGATACCGCGCCGGAAATTGTGCCGTCCGCCTGCCTCGATAATCTGTATGTCCTGCCTTCCTGCGGCGCCCAGACAGTGTTTCAGAAGTGCATCGAACAGGTTAAACTCGTCGCGGCCCTCGACCAGAAACAGGCGGTCCGAGCGAATTTTCAGCCTTGACGCGCCGCCATCCGCAGCCGTCATTAACGGATCTCCAGATTGAGGTCGCGCGCCCCTTCCAGGGCCTCGCCGGTAAAGGTGGTTACCTCCACTTTCCCCGTTTCCGCGTTCCTGTAGAGCTTGTGGATCGCCAATTCGTCCGGTGCGTCCTCAAACGCCGCCATCGCCGCATGGATACATTCATCGCTATGAGTCGTCGCCACCAATTGCACATTCCACTGCTGCATCCAGACGCGGGCAAAAGCCCAAATCTTCTCCAGCACCGAATGATGCAAGCCGCTTTCGATCTCGTCTACATAGACAGCGCCGTCGCGGGCAGAAAACAGGTCGAGAAACAAACGGGATAACTGCGTGACACCGCCGCCCAGATTGTTAAGCGGCAGCCGCGTATTCTCGGGCGTGACGGCGGAAAGATACGGCTCTCCCATCTCGTCGGCCAGAATTTCCAGATCCCGGACTCCGGGAAGAATCATGCTTATCGCCTCCGTAAACTCTGTCTTGAGATTCTCGCGGACCAGATCTGAATATCTCTTGAGATATTCATCACCAACTTCGGGCTGAAATCTCGCGCCCAGAATAATCGAAGGCGGTCTTGTCGCCGATTGTCGATGAAGGGCGTGAATCACCGAGCCGAACGGCGTTAGGTGAACCCCCCACTCGTTCTGCTGCCGACGATGCCCGTCCAGGACATTATCGATCCGCCCTATCGGAGGCGGTATCGGGAGCGGATTGTCTGCAGCCTCCAGGGCTTTCAGCGGCTCCGGCGTCTGCGGATCGGAAAGTCGCTGAAACGATACCTCCAGCGAGTATTCCCCGCCGTTCTCCACGCCCCGGAGCTCAAGAGCGCCTTTCGTCAATCTGGCGACAGGATCGAGGACGGGCTTGTTGGAACGATGGATGTTCGCGTTCCAAAGCAAGGACGCGTTGTAGCGTCCGGTGAACAGCCACATCGCCTCCAGCACCGCAGTCTTTCCAATGCCATTTACGCCGGTAATCAGATTGGCAGGCGCGAGATGGGGGAATGACAAGCCGTCTATGCCTCGGTAACGGACAGCCTCGAAACTGTTGAGGAATGTCATCACAAGCCTCCGGCGCTCCACCGGCCTCGTCGCGAGTGCGGTTGGGCGCGGTTATATCTCAACCGGCCTTCGGTTTCGATTGGCGCTGCCCCGCCCCTCAAAGTCCCCAGCGCAGCGCCAGCAGGTCGAGCGGCCGGGCGAGTTCCAGCAGGCCCGCCAGCACCTCGGGGTCCAGGGGCGTGAGCGGTGCGCGGACGTGGTCGGAGCGGATGACGCCGCCGGCCTTCATGACCGCCTTCGAGGCGCGCAGGCCGCATTGGCGGTTCTCGTAATTGATGAGCGGCAGCACGCGGGCATAGGCGTCGGCGGCCTCCTTGCGGCGGCCGTCGCGATGGGCGTCCACGATGGGCTTCAGCAGGTCCGGCAGCAGCGCGCTCGGCATGGCGCCGGTGGCGCCGGCGTCGAGGTCGGCCATCAGCGTGATCGCCTCCTCGCCGTCAAACGGCCCCTCTATGGCGTCGCCGCCGGCGCGGATCAGCGCCCGGATTTTCGCGGCGGCCTGCGGCGTCTCGATCTTGAAATAGGCGACCTCGGCGATCTCCCGCGCGAGCCGCGCCAGGAAGGGCACGGAGAGCTCCACCCCGGAGAGCGGCGCATCCTGCACCATGATCGGCAGGCCCGCCTCCGCTGCGCGGGCGAACTGTTCGTATGTCTGCGCTTCCGTGCCCCTGAGCCCCGTGCCGTGATAGGGCGGCATCAGCATGACCATCGCCGCACCCAGCTCCGCCGCCCGCCGGCAGCGTCCGACCACGATCCGGGTCGAGAAATGCGAGGCAGCGGTGATGACCGGCAGGCGACCCGCGACATGCTCCAGGCAGGTCCGGGCAAGCGTCTCGCGCTCCTCGTCGGAAATCAGGAATTGCTCGGAATAATTGGCAAGGATGCACAGCCCGTCCGAGCCTTGGTCCACCATGCAGTCGATGACCCGCCTCTGCCCTTCGAGGTCGAGGTCGCCCGTTTCGGTGAACACGGTCGGGACGACCGGCCACACGCCGCGCCAGGGTCTTGCCATGCTGCTATCTCCCGATCCCCGAAGGCTGGTCCATGCCAGCTTACGCGAATTCCGCCAAACCCGGATCGCGCCTTATGCTTGCGGGAGACGCTCCGGCCGTCCGGGGGTGAGGACATGACGCGCGCCGTGCATCCGTTTCTCCGCCATCCCGGCTATCCCCTGCCGGCCGCAATTGCGCATCGCGGTTATTCCGCCCGGCGCCCCGAGAACACGATGGCCGCCTTCGCCGCCGCAGTCGAGCTCGGCTACCGGATCATCGAGACCGATGTTCATGCGACCGCCGACAATGTCCTGGTCGTGTTTCACGACAGCCGCCTGGACCGCCTCACGGACATGCGCGGCGCCGTCTCGGAGATGAGCTGGCCGGAGCTGCGCCGCGCCCGCGTCGGCGGATGGGAGCGGATTCCCCGTCTCGAGGAATTGCTGACGACCTGGGACTGGCTGCGGGTCAACATAGACCCGAAGCAGGACAGCGCCGTCGGGCCCCTGCTCGAAATGCTTCGGGACACCGATGCGTGGGACCGGGTTTGCGTGGGGTCGGCGTCCAGCCGACGTCTTCGCCGCATTCGGGCTGCAGCCGGCGACCGGCTCTGCACCTCGATGGGCACGGCAGAAGTCGTTCGTTTCTGGCTGGCCGGCCATGGACTGCCTTGCGGCGGATTTGCGGCCGATTGCGCGCAGGTCCCGCCACGCCGATACGGCCTTCAGGTCATCGATCGCGCGTTCATGGCGGCCGTTGAGGCCCGCGGCCTGCCGGTGCATGTCTGGACCATCAATGAGGAGGCGGAGATGAACCGCCTGCTCGATCTCGGTGTGGACGGGATCATGACCGACGAAGCGGCGCTCCTGAAGCGGGTATTTCAGAGCCGGGATATCTGGACCGGGTGAATGCCTGAAGAGCTTCAGATTGCAGCTGCCGGGAAGATTCCGGGTTAGGATCGGGCGTCCCGACCCAATCCGCTGCCCGCCGAAATCCCGTAACCCGAGGAGCCTGTTCATGCCGGACCGACCGCTCGTGCTTGTCGCGCAGGAAGACCGCGCCGCCGTGCTGACGCTCAACCGCCCGGAGAAGAAGAACGCGATGAACGACGCGCTGCTGGCGGCGTTCATCGCCGCGGTGCGCCGCGCCAATGCGGATGACGGGGTGCGCGCCATCGTCGTCCGGGGCGCGGGCGACTGCTTCACCTCGGGGCGCGACGCCTCCGAATTCGAGCAACCGGCCCTTATGCAGGACATGTCCGTCGATGCCGCGGTGGACATCTTCCTGGAGGCGCTCGCGCTGCTGATCGAATCGCCGAAGCCGACGATTGCCGCCGTGCATGGCATGGCGCTTGGCGGCGGGCAGGCCATGTCGCTCGCCTGCGATTTCGTGGTGGCCGAGCGCGGTGCGCGCTTCGGCAATGTGGAGATGGCCTATGGCTTCCCGGCGGCCATGAACATCGCACTATTGACGCGCCAGATCGGGCGGCGGCGCGGGCTGGAGATCGCCATGACCGGCGACCTCTACACCGCCGAGCAATATCACGAATTCGGCCTGGTCAACCGGCTGGCGGAGCCGGGCGGGCTGGCGGAAGCGGTGGCGGCCTTCACCGGCACGCTGACCGACCGCGCACCCTGGGCGGTCCGGCGCACCAAGACCACCTATCGCCTCGCCGAGGACATGGCGCTCCACGGCGCGCTCGCCTTCGGCAACCAGCTGAACCAGCTCCTCCGCCTGAACGGCCAGCTCGCCCCGATCCACAGCCGCAGCGAAGGCGTGAAGCAGGCTCTCAAGACGGATATCCCGGACGGGGAGGCGGCGGAGGGCGGGTAAGCCGCCGCGGGAAGGAGGCCGCTCGGCGCCGAGCCCTTTCAGGCGATGACGGCTACACCTTCGGCGGAGGCCGCGCGGGCAAGGGCGCGGTCGAGCGTCGCAAGGCTGTCGCCCCGGCGCAGCGCGGTCTCCAGATAGGAAGCGTCGTAGGCGGACAGGCGGCGATTGCGCGCGAGCGCAAGGACCGTGTCTTCGTCATGAGAATCGTCTTGCGCCAGTTGCAGGTTCCGCAAACGTGTCAGGAACCGCGCGCTTTGGGTGCGGTCGATACGGCCGCGGCGTTCGTTCACAATCAGGATATTGCGGATTTCATACCGGAAGAGTCCGGGAACGACGCCTCCGGTTTGCGGCAGGATATCCAGAACGTGCTCGGCCGCCTGCGCCTGCTCATCGGGAAAGCACCACGCCGCCGCGATGGAGGCGTCGATAACGACAGCCATCAGGCGCGGCCCTCGTCCCTGGCGGCGCGAATCTCCGCGGCAGAGACGGAGGGGCGTTCCTTTCGCTCCTGCCTCAACAGTTCGACGGTGCGGGCGACCGGTTCCCGTATCGGCACGATGCGGGCGGCCGGCACGCCGTTGCGCGCGATGACGACATCCTGGCCTTCCTCGGCCTGGGCGATCAGATGCGACAACCGCGTCTTGGCATCGCCGATATTGAAGGTGGGAGGCATGGACCCGGTTCCCGTCTGCGTGTCCGTATCCGCCCACAAATATCCGCCGTTGCAGACTTGGTCAAGGCTTGGTCAAGCGGGCTGGCCGAGGACATGGCGGTGCATGGCGACAAACCCGGCCTGCAGGAGTCGCGGCGGTCTATCCGGCGGTGCGGAAGCCCTCATAGCCGTTCGCGGCGACGGCGTCGCAGCGCTGCTTGTAGCGGTCCACCCCGCCGACATAGGGCATGAAAATGCGCGGCTTGCCGGGGATGTTGGCGCCCACATACCAGGAGTTGGCGAGCGGGTAGAGCGTCGAGTTGGCGACCTCGTTATTGTGCTGCACCCAGGCCTGCTCGGCGGCCTCCTCCGGCTCGATGCGCGCGAGCCCCGCGGCGCGCAGATGCTCCAGGCAGTCCGTAATCCAGTCCACATGCTGCTCGCAGGAGAGGATCATCTGGCTTTTCACGCCGGGGCTTTGCGGGCCGGTGACCATGAAGAGGTTGGGGAAGCCGGCGATCATGATGCCGAGACAGGTCTGCGGCCCGTCCGCCCATTTCTCGCCAATGGCCGCGCCCCGGTCGGTGCGGATGTCGATCTCCTTCATCGCCCCGGTCATCGCGTCGAAGCCGGTGGCGAAGACGATGGCGTCGAGTTCGTAGCTGGCCTCGTCCGTCCTCAGCCCGTCCGGCAGGATTTCCCGGATGGGCGCGCTGCGGACATCCACGAGCGTCACGTTGTCGCGGTTGCAGGTCTCGTAATAGTTCGTGTCGAGGATCAGCCGCTTGGTGCCGATCGGGTGGTCGTTGGGACAGAGCAGCTCGGCCGTCCTCGGGTCCTTCACCGTCTGGCGGATCTTGTTGCGCACGAACTCGCAGGCGGTCTCGTTCGCGTCCCGGTTCACCAGCAGGTCGTTGAAGGAATAGAGGAAGCTGATGCTGCCGCCCTCCTGCCACTTGGCCTCATAGATGCGGTTGCGCTCCTCCTCCGGAACCTCGAGCGCCGACCTGTCGGGCGGCGGATAGCCGGCAATGCCGAAGGGCGTCGAATAGGCATCGCGGCGGCGCCTGACGTATTCCGCCTTGTGGCGGCTTTCCTTCTCCTCGGGCATCGGCTCGTTGCGCGCCGGCAGGCTGAAATTGGCCGTGCGCTGGAAGACATGCAGATGCTTGGCCTCGCGCGCGACAAGCGGGATCGACTGCACGCCGGATGAGCCCGTGCCGATAAGGCCGACGCGCAGCCCGGTGAAGTCCACGCCGTCATGCGGCCAGAGGCCGGTGTGGTACCAGTGGCCCCGGAAGGTCTCCAGGCCCGGATAATCCGGCGTGCGCGGCGTCGAGAGATTGCCCGTCGCCATGATGCAGTGGCGCGCGCGCACGGACCGGACGGCCCCGGTCTCCCGATTCTCCGTCTCCAGCGTCCAGAGGCCCGCCTCGCTGTCGAACTGCCCCGCGCGGATGCGCGTGTTCAGCTCGACATGCGGGCGGAGATCGAAGCGGTCGGCGACATGGTTCACATAGGCGAGAATCGCCGGCTGCGTGCCGTAACGCTCGGGCCAGCGCCAGTCCTGCTGCAGATCGTCCGAGAAGGAATAGGAATATTCCAGGCTTTCGACATCGCAGCGGCAGCCGGGATAACGGTTCCAGTACCACGTGCCGCCGAGGCCGCCGGCGGCCTCGAAGGCGCGCACCCGGAATCCCGATTTCCTGAGCCGGTAGATCGCATAGAGACCGCCAACGCCAGCGCCGACGACCGCAACGTCCAGGTCTTGTCCGCTCATTCCGCCCCGCTCGGCCCGTCCGCCTCCGTGGCCGGCCGGCGGCGTCTCCCGCTTACGAAAGAAAAATCTGGCGCGCCCGGGAAGACTCGAACTCCCAACCTTCTGATCCGTAGTCAGACGCTCTATCCGATTGAGCTACGGGCGCTGTCTGCGACGGCCGGAATTTAGCTCTCATGCGCCGTCTGCGCAAGCGGTCCCGCCGGGCCTTCTTACCTCTGGATAATTCATTGTCAGAGGCCACGCTCTCGCGCTACTGTTTGGCAAAGGGCGGAAAACCAATGGCGTTTCAGGCGGAATATTATGCGTAAACGGACAAGCGTGAGCGCCCTCCTTCTCGGCGGGCTTCTGGGTATTGCAGGATGCGTGAATCCGGATGCCGGCCTGCCGCCCGGCTCGACCCGTGTCGCGCAGCCGGCCGCGGTCCGAGAAGCGCCTGCCCCGGCGCCGCGGCAGGCGGCCGCCACGCCCGCGCCGCCGCAAGCGGCCGCCGCGCCCGTGCGGCGGCAGGGCGGGGAAAGCTTCGTCGTGCGCAAGGTCCGCCAGCTGGCCGGCGAGGCGGATGCGCTCGCGAAAGTGATCGACGGCCTTGAAAAGGCGCATGCAAGCCTCAGGGACGGCGCCCGCCAGCGCGCCGCCGGCTATCATGAGCGCGTCGGCGGCATCGAGGCGCGTCTCAAGATCGGGACGACGCGCGCCAATCCGCGGCTGCGGGCGGAGTGGCGTGTGGCGCAGTCGATGCTGGCGGCGATGGACCGCGATGTCGGCGCCTGGGATGTGCTGCGGACGCGCGCCGCCGAAGCCGATTCCAGGGCGGCCTTCCTCAATGATTCGGTGCTGAACGCGTTCGAGCTGTCCGGCGCGGTCGAGGAAGACCACCGGGCGCTGCGCGTTATCGGGGACAAGGCGGCGCATATGACCGTGACCGTGACCCGGCTGCTGGACGACGTCTCGGCCTTCTCCGAGCGGCAGAGTCGGCTGGTTGCCGCCGAGCGCCGCGAACTGGCGCTGCTGGCCGAGGCGATCGATGCCGGCAGCATTGATGACGGCGTGGCGAGCGGGCCTTATTCGGCGCGGGCCGCGGAGGAGCGGCCGCTGGCGGTCATCCGTTTCGACGACCCGAACATCGCCTATGACGAAGCCTTGTCGGCCGCCGTGCAGCAGGTGCTCGACCGGCGGCCCGGCACGACCTTCGAGATCGTCGGCATATCGCCAGGCGGCAGCATGGCTGCGGCCGCGGACTATGCCGACAAGGTCCACAGGAGCCTGCGCCGCATGGGCGTCGCCGCATCCCGGCTCAGAATCGCGACGCGGCTGGACGGCGACGCGAATGTGGAGGAAGTGCGCCTCTACGTCCGCTAGCCCCGTGATGATTTCATACGGAAGCGCAACCAGCGTTTTGGAGTTAGTTGGCACATTCTGCGGGTGAGCGGCGTTCGAGGAGATGGACGACTTCTTCTTTGCCCAATCATTCTTCCCCCTCCGAGTCATGCCGTAAGGGGTTGAAGATCTGAAGTCCCCTGAAATCCCTTTCATTGCCCGTCACCATGACGCAATCGTTCGCCTCCGCCACCGCGGCGAGGATCATGTCGAGAGCGCTGCGCGGTCGGCCGTCGGCTTTGCTTTCCGCCATCAGGCGAGCCCAGATCAGGCCGGCCCTGTCGTCAAACGACAATATTAGCCCGGAAAAAAGCGCCTGTGGCCCCTGTTCCCCTGTGAACCAGGCTTCAAGGCCGTTCCTCTTCCGGCCGCCGGGCAGTTCCAGAATGCCGCGCCGGATTTCGGCGATGGTTAGCGAGGCGACAAACAGGTCTTCGTCCCGCTGCGCCGCCAACCAGTCGAACAGGCGTGCGGACGGCTGCGGCTTGACGGCATCGCTGATGATGCTGGTGTCGAGCAGGTAGCGCGTCAAAGGTCCACCCTGCGCCCTGCGACACGCGGCCGCGAAAGGTCGAGATCGGCCCCAACCAGCGGCGAGCGACGCAGCGCTGCGAGAATCCCGCCGGGCTTTGGCGGCTCATCCGCAACCAGCGCCTTGACCGCAGCCCGCGCCCGGTCCGCTTCCGGCCCGTCTTCGGCCAGGCGGCGCGCCAAGATGCGCAGCAGATCCCGGTCGGCTTCGAGGGCCATCACCTCGAATCGCCTGAAGCCGCGCTGCTCCAAACGCGCACGGTAGTTCCTGTTCGCCCTTTGCTGTGCGGCAGTAGTCATGACAGCCTCCAATCTATAGCCGGTTATATATACCACATACACTTCCGCGGCAGTCCCGGAGTCCCCAACTGAAGCTGGGGTTCACACCTCGCCCCAGATGTCCTCGGCCAGCGCCACCACCAGTTCGAGCTTCCGCCGCTGGCCGTCATAGCCGATCCTGTTGCCGTGCTCGGTCGAGGCGAAGCCGCATTGCGGCGCGATGCCGAGCTGGTCGAGATCGGCATATCGGGAGGCCTCGTCGAATTTCCGCTTGAGGTCATCAAGGCTCTCGAGCGCGGGCGTCTTGGTGGTGATGAAACCCGGCATGACGCGCTGATGGCCCTTGGCGAGCAGGCCGAGCGGCTCCAGCCCGCCGGCGCGCTCGGTGTCATATTCCATGAAGAAGATATCGACGCCGGTCCTGTTGAACACCGCATCGGCGGCGGGGTCATAGGCGCCCTCCGCCGCGTGGGCGGAGCGGAAATTGCCGCGGCAGAGATGCATCGCGACCGTCATGTCGTCCGGGCGGTCGCGGATCGCCTCGTTCATCATCCAGGCGTAGCGGTCGATCAGCCAGTCCGGGTCATAGCCTTCCTGCTGCTTCGCGGCGCGGTGCCTGGGATCGCAGAGATAGGCGAAGAAGATGTCGTCGAGCTGGATGTAGCGGCAGCCGGCGTCGTAGAACGCCCCGACGGCCTTCCGGTAGGTGGCCGCGATATCGGCGAACAGCAGGTCGATGTCCCGGTATTCCGGCACGCGAATGTCGTGCGGCGTGATCCGGAAGTGGCAGCAGCTCGGGCCGGGAATCGAAATCTTGGGCGCCATCTTCGCATTGGCGGCCACGAATCTGAAGTGGTCGAGCATCGGGTGGTCGCTCGGGAAGTCGAGTCGGCCGGTAATCGTCGGGTAGAGCGGCGGGAGGCGGATGCCGGCGAACTGCACCCCCTGCTCGCGCGTCTCCAGCTCGATGCCGGTCAGCATCTCCATGAAGTCGTAATGCCAGAACAGGCGGCGATACTCGCCGTCGGTCACCGCCTTGAGCCCGATATCCTCCTGCATGCGGATGGCCTCGGCGATCGCTGCGTCCTCGATCGCGCGCAGCTCATCGGCGGGCATGGTCTTCTCGTCGAGGCATTGGCGGCGCGCCTCGACGAT
>LXNI01001456.1_pt1 | contig 20470 bp, 16 predicted proteins | sample 809091 | NCBI WGS metagenome assembly LXNI01 (sample SAMN04870527, study PRJNA318959) | sponge metagenome | biome: 01000161; feature: marine sponge reef; material: water | host: Sarcotragus foetidus | place: Greece: Milos, Mediterranean Sea | collected 2013-05-29 | depth 5-7 m | reverse complement strand
GCGGCGAGCACGCCTGGCTCTGGGTCGAAGCGGGCGTCGACGTCGATCTGTCGCGACTGCAGGCGCTGGCGCAGATTTTCGACCGGCAAATCTACGGCCCGCTACGCGAGCTTTTTGGCAGCGAGAACAAACCGGGCGTGGACGGCGACCCGCGCATTTACGTGCTCTTCACGCGGGGCCTGGGCCCGCGCGTTGCCGGTTACTTCTCCAGCGAGCACAGCTGGCCGCGCGCGGCCGTCCCCACCAGCAACCAGCGCGAGATGGTCATCTTCAACCTGGACGTGTTGGGGACGGAAGTCGACGCCAATGCGCTGGCCGGCCTCGCCGCGCACGAATTTCAGCACATGATCCAGGCGCATCAGGACCCCAACGAAAACGTCTGGCTCAACGAGGGTTTTTCCGGCTTCGCCGAGTTGCATGGCGGTTTCAACTTTGGCACGGAGGCCGAGGCGAACGCCTTTCTGGCGCGACCGGGCACGCAGCTTAACACCTGGCCGGAGATGGGCGACACCTACCCGCACTACGGCGCCGGTCTGCTCTTCGTCACCTACCTGCACGATCGCTACGGGCCGCAGGCGCTGCGGCAGTTGTCGCAGCATCCCTTGCCCGGTTTGAGCGCGCTGGAGGCCCTGCTGGCCGACCTTGGCGAGCCAAATGCCGATACTTTCTTCGCGGACTGGGTGCTGGCCAACTGGTTGCAGGATGCGCAACTTGCGGACGGCCGCTACGGCTATCGCAGCCCGCTGTCGCTGCGGCCGCCGCCGCCGGTCGCCAGGGTCGACAGCTACCCCTTCACGCGCGCGGCCAGCCTGGCGCAGTACGCGACGGACTATTTGCAACTGGACGGGCTGCAGGGCGCAGCAGCGCTGGAGATCGCGCTGGAACTGCCAGCGCAGGCGCGCCTGACGCCGACGGAGGCCGCGAGCGGCCGGCGTCTGTGGTACAGCAAGCGCCAGGACAACAGCGACACCACGCTGACGCGCGCCTTCGACCTGCGCGATCTGTCCCGGGCCACGCTGCACTTCAGCCTCTGGTACCACATGGAAGCACTCTGGGACTACGGTCACGTGCTGCTCAGCGACGACGGCGGGCAGCGCTGGCAGGTGCTGGAAAGCCCCGCCATGACCCGCGCCAACCCGCATGGCAACGCCATCGGTCCGGGTTACACGGGCCGCAGCGAGGGCTGGTTGCAGGAGCGCATCCCGCTGGATGCCTGGGCCGGGCGGGAGGTGCTGCTGCGCTTTGAGTTGCTGACCGACGACGCCATCACCCAACCCGGCATGCTGCTTGACGACGTCCGTATTCCCGAGCTGGGCTACGATAGCGACTTCGAGATGGACGATGGCGGCTGGCAGGCGCGCGGTTGGGTCTGGAGCGACAACCGGGTGCCGCAGCGCATGTGGCTGCAGGCCCTGCAGAGGGGCGCCGGCGAGCCGCAGTTGCAGCGCTGGCTGGTGACGGAGCCCGGCGTCTGGACATTGTCGCTGCAGCCGGACACGACCCAAGTGACGCTGGCGCTCTCACCCATGGCGGCGCTGACGACCGAAGCGCTGGACTATGCGTTGCGCCTGACGCCTTACTGACCCTTCGCCGTTTATCCTGGAAGGGGTGTCAGCACAAGTGCTGAAATGGCCGCGTCAGGCTAGAAGGGGATCTCGCCGACGTCGGAGGGCGGCGGGGCGAAATCGCCGTCGCCGTCGCGCTGACGCGGCGCCTGGCCGCCGCCATAATCGCCCCCGCTACCGCCGGCGTCGTCCTGGCGACTGCTCATGAAGCGCACGTCGCGCGCGCGCAGGTCCAGGCTGGCGGCCGGCTCGCCGGCGTTGTTGGTGTAGGCGCGGGCGCTGACCGTACCGGTCACCAGTACGCGGCTGCCACGGCTGAGATACTGGTTGCAGGTCTCGGCCTGGCCGCCCCAGACTGACACGCGGTACCAGGTCGTGCGTTCACGCCGTTCGCCGCTCTGACGGTCGTTCCAGCTTTCGCTAACGGCCACGTTCAGGTTGCAAACAGCCGTGCCACTCTGGAGATAGCGCAGCTCGGGGTCACGTCCCAGGTTGCCTATGATGATGGTTTGATGCCAGGTCGTCATGAGAGCCTCTCCTTGCGGGAAATTCTACGCCAGAGTATAGCGCAAGGCCGTGGCTCCTGGCAGGGATTTAACAGGCGCTCAGGAGTCTGTGACGCGCAGCCGCAGCAGTTCCCAGGCGTCGCCCAGGGGGGCGTCCGTCGCGTACCGCACGGGCAGGCGCTGACCGGTCTGGAAGTTGTAGAGGCCGAGGGTGACGCGGTAGTCGCCGGGCGGCAGGTCGTCGGGCAGGGTGAGGGAGAAGCGCGGGCTGATGAGGGTTTCTTCGGGGCGGTTCCAGGTGCTGGTGAGGCGTGCGGGGACGGCGGGGTTGCCGTCGACCTGGGCGAGGGGGCGCGGGTCGTCGAGGGCGCTGAGGTGGATGAAGAGCGAGTAATTTTCGGGCGGTGTGGTTGTCGCGTTCCAGTAGAGGGTGATGGGGAGGTCGTCACCGGGCTGCGGGTCGGGGGCATGCAGGTCGTAGCCGTTGAGGCGGATGTGCTCACCGAAGCGGACGTCGGTCTCGTGCTGCATGCGCCACAGGCGGTAGAGGATGGTTTCGTTGTATCGACGTACGGGTGGCGCCGTGAATTCACGCACCAGCAGCATTTGGTCCAGCAAGGCCCGCCCCTCCTCGTCGTTACGCAACTCATTCTTGTAGATGACGACGGGGATCAGGGCCCAGGTGATGTGATAGTCGTCAATCCACTCTTGCAGCGGCTTGTCGCGTATGTCGTCGACCTTCCACGTGTCGAACCAGACGCGATGCGGTATGCCGCTCCGGATGGGGTTAAACCACCGGGGGCTGCCCTGGTAGACGAGGAGGGTTGAGGACTCAAGGTTGTCGTCGACCCATTGGCGCACGATGAGGGGCCAGGGCGGGACACGGTAGTTCTGCACCAGTTGAACAGAGGGCAGGAAAAAGATAAGCAACAGGCTGGCAACAAACAGGGCAGAAAGCAGATTGTGCAGGCGCGAACCCTGAACGCGGGGCAGGAGTTGCGCCACCGCCGTGGCCAGCAGGAGGTAAAGCATGAGCAGCGGTGATAATTGGTAGCGCGGCCAGATTTTGTCCAGGGTCACGTCGCCGTAGGGGCGAACGGACGTGATTGCCCAGGTCGTCATGATCATGGCGGTGCTTACCATCAGCAGCGCGGGCGTGGACAGGGGCGCTGTCAGGGTCGCGCGGGGAAAACGCAGGGTCAGCAAGACCAGCCCCAGAAACAGAACAAGAAGCACCGGGTGGATGAGATTCACGCTTCTGCCCAGGATCAGGAAGAGAGACTCGAAATCCCACAGGTAGGTTTCCAGGGTTTCCCCGGCGGTGATCTGAAAGCGCTCTGGCAGTTGTGCCAGCACAAGGGCGCTGGCAAGGGCAGCAAACGCAACGCCCGTGCCGCTCCACAGCAGGACGAGATAGCGATTCGGCTGGAAATGACGCCAGACGAGCCACGCCAGTGCGCCAATGCCCGGGATGACCGCCACCAACCAACGGTAATCCCCCAGAAAACACAGGAACCCCAACGCTGTACTCACAAGCGCCAGCCACCAACGGCGTGGGCCCTCCAGGGCGCGCACGGCCAGCAATATTGCAAAAATTTGCAGGGGCAAGACTATGGATTCACTGATGGCAAAAACATTTTCACGGAGCAGGCGGGGCTCAAAGGCCCATAGCGCTGCCGCGAAGACGCCGGCCAGAGCGCCGCCGCAGCGGCGACCCAGCATCGCGAACCAGATCAGGCCGAGTGTATTGAATACCAGCATCAGCCGTCGCAAATCGAGCACCGCGTCCGCGGGGGCATGACTGCCCCGGGACTCCGCCAGGGGCTGTACCAGTTGATGCAACCAGAGGATCAGCGGCGGATAGTTGCCCGGGAAACCCTTGTCGAAGGGAAGGGGCATGCCGCGAATGTCGCGTCCAAAGTACCAGAGCTCCAGTTCATCACTGCTGTCAAACCAGGGCAGGCTGAAGTCATGTATCTGCAGGCGCAGGATGGTACCGCCCAGGGTGATCAGGCCGACGACCATCCAGAAGCGGCGGTTGGGGTTGGCCAGCGCGCGGCGCAAGTTCATCGGCACAGACTGCCGGAGAGCCGTTTCAGCGCTCAGCACGCGCTGGCTCCGTAACTGCGACGCTTCCGTCCTGCGAAACGCTCAGCTGCAGCAGTTCCCAGGCGTCGCCCAGGGGGGCGTCCGTCGCATCGTGCACGGGCAGGCGCTGACCGGTCCGAAAGTTGTAGAGACCGAGCGTGACGCGGTAGTCGCCAGGCGGCAGGTCCTCGGGCAGGGAGAGGGAGAAGCGTGGGCTGATGAGGGTCTCTTCGGGGCGGTCCCAGGTGCTGGTGAGGCGTGCGGGGACAGCGGGGTTGCCGTCGACCTGGGCAAGGGGGCGCGGGTCGTCGAGGGCGCTTAGGTGCAGGAAGAAGGAGTAGTTTTCGGCTGGCGCGGAGGACGCGTTCCAGTAGAGGGTGATGGCGAGTTCGTCACCGGGCCGTGGGTCCGGGGTGTGCAGGTCGTAGCCGCTGAGGCGGATGTGCTCACCGAAGCGGACGTCGGTCTCGTGCTGCATGCGCCACAGGCGGTAAAGGACGCTTTCGTTGTCGCGGCGTTGGGGCGGGGCTGTAAATTCCCTTATCAACAGCATCTGGTCCAGCAGCGCCCTGCCGTCCTGGTCCTCGGCCAGACTGTCATGTATTGAGGTGGGGATCAGGGCCCAGGTGAGGCGGTAGTCGTCGATCCACGCCTGCAGCGGCTTTTCGAGGATGTCGTCGACCTTCCACCAGTTGAACCAGACGCGATGCGGCATGCTGCTGCGGACAGGGTTGAAGAAGCGTTCGGTGGGTTGGTAGACGAGGATGTTGGAGGATTCAAGGTTGTCGTCGACCCATTGGCGCACGATGACGGGCCAGGGCAGAACGCGGTAGTCCTGCACCAGGCGCAGGGCAGGCGGCAGCAGCAACAACAGCGCGTAAGCCGGCAGCAGGGCCTGCGCGATGCGGCGTATGCGCGTCTGCCGCAAGTTGGACAGGAGTTGCGCCACCGTCGTGGCCAGCAGGAGGTAAAGCATCAGGGTTGCCGGCAGCAGATGGCGCGGCCAGATGCGTTCAAGTGAATCCGGTCCGTAAGGGCGGATGGAACTGGTCGCCCAGGTCGTCAGGAACATGATGGCGGTCACCATCAGCAGTGCAGGGATGGACAGGGGCGCGGCGGCTCGCGCGGCACGGTCGCGCAGCGCCAGCAGAGCAAGCAACAGGACCAGCGGCAGGGTAAGGGGATGGACCAGCTGCAAGCTCCGTTCCAGGAATAGAAAAAAGGCGTCCATGTCCCACAGGTAGGTGCTGAGCGCCTCCTGCGCATGGGTCTGGAAACGTGTCGGCAGGCGCTCCAGTATCAGGGTGCCGGCAGTGACGCCGAGCACAAGGCTGGCGCCGCTCACAAGCAGGACGAGGCGCCAACCCGGTCGATAGTGGCGCCATGCCTGCCAGACCAGCGCAGCGAAGCCCGGCACAATGGCGACCAGCAGGCGGTACTCGGCCAGGAAGCACAGCAGGCCCAGGGCCATGCTGGTCAATGCCAGCCACCAGCGCCGGGGAGAATCCAGTGATTTTGCGGCCAGCAAAACGCTGAGCATCAGCAGGGGGATGACCAGCGACTCGCCAATGGCGTAGATCATCACCTCAAGCACGTCGGCGTCGAAGGCCCACAGGGCCGCGGCGATGATACCGGCCAGTGCGCCACCGCAGCGCCGGCCCAGCATCGCGAACCAGATCGCGCCGAGCGCATTGAACAGCAGCATGAAACGCCGCAAATCGAGCACCGCGTCCACCGCCAGTGGGCGTCCCTGCGCCTCGGCGAAGGGTTGCGCCAGTCGATGCAACCAGATGTTCAGCGGCGGGTAGGAGCCCGGATCGTATTTTGGCCCCATGACCACGGGCATGTCACGCGCGATGCGCCCGGTGAACCAGATACGCAGTTCGTCGACTTCCTCGAACCAGGGCAGGCCGAAGTCATGCACCAGCACCCGCAACACCAGCCCGCCGAAGATGATCAGGCCGACGATGAGCCAAAAGTGCCGTTCCGGCTGCAGCGACAGTGCGCGCGCGTTACTTGCCGCGCGCCGCATGGCCTCAACGCGCATCCAGGCTCCCGGTGCCTGTGCCGGAGTCGGGGACGGATCCGGTACGCCAGCCGGGCGCGTCAACGCGTTCGCCATCAATGTAGGCCAGGTGCTCCTCGATCAGGGCGGGCGGTACCAGCGAGCGGAAAAGGCGCATACTACCCCAAAGCACTGCCAGGTCATCCAGTTGGCCCAGCAGGGGCAAAAAGTCCGGAATCAGGTCCAGCGGTGAGACGAGGTACAGCGCCGCCGCGACCGGGATGGCCTTCTGCCACAGGGGTACGCGTTCGTCCAGCAGCAGGCGGCGCAGCAATTTGAGCTCACGGATTTGCCCGCCGTCCTGCAGTTGCGGCAGGGAACGGGCCAGTTCCGTCGCCAGGTCGCCGATGCGCTGCTGCCAGCGCCCCTCCCGCAGCAGACGCCACAGGGCCTGGCGCAACTGCGCGTCACCCGTCCGCAGCAACAGTTGCATCAGTCGCCAACGTGCATTGGTGTTCATACTTCGCTCACCATATCCTGCCCAGTATACGCGCCCGATCCGCCTCCGTCACAGAACCAGTTCAGCAGCCATTAATCCGTTATCCTTAAAGTGGCGTTACAAAGGGTGAACAGCAATTCACAAGCAGGAGCTGGACATGACCGGCGAACGCATACTGGTAATCGAAGACGAAGTGGCCATCGCCCGCTTCATCGAGCGCGGCCTGATCTTCGAAAATTACCGTCCCGTCATACGTCACGACGGCCACAGTGGCCTTGCGGCCGCGCGCGACGAGCCGCCGGACCTGGTCGTCCTTGACTGGATGTTACCAGGCCTGGATGGTCTGGAAGTGTGCAAGCGCCTGCGCAGGGCCAGCGGCGTGCCGGTGCTGATGTTGACCGCGCGCGACGACGTGAGCGACCGCGTACAGGGCCTTGACGCCGGCGCGGACGACTACCTCGTCAAGCCTTTCTCCTTCCAGGAGCTGCTGGCCCGCATCCGTGCCCTGCTGCGGCGCAATGCGCCCGCCAGCCGCCCCGACGTGCTGCGCTTCGCCGATCTCTCGCTGGATACCGGTACGCGCCGGGCGCAACGCGCCGAGCGCATGATTGACCTGACGGCCAAGGAATACGAACTGCTGGAACTCTTCATGCGCAATCCGCGCCAGGTGCTGACGCGTGACGTCATCTTCGATCGCGTCTGGGATTATGATTTCGGTGGCGCCAGTAATATCATTGAGGTCTATGTGCGCTACCTGCGGCAAAAGAGCGAGGCCGGCAACGAGCCGCGCCTGATCCATACCGTGCGTGGCGTGGGCTACGTGCTAAGGGAGGAATAGCCGCGCCGACATGACCTTTCGCAAGCGGCTCATCCTTTACTTTTCCGGCCTGCTGGCCATTTTCATCCTGGTCTTTGGCGTGCTCGTTTACGCCGTGCTGGACAGCGCCCTGATGCAGTCCGTCGATCGCCGGCTGGAAGAGACCGCCACCCTGGTCATCAACAACAGCCGCGGCCTGTCCTCCCTGGTGAGCACCCAGCGCGTCATCGTGCTACCCCGCCTTGATGTCCTCAGCTTTCCGGGCGTCGGCGTGCAGGTCTGGTCCGTCGATCGCGATCCACCACAACTGGAAGCCTCCTCCAACAACATTGCCGCCAGGGAGTTGCCGCTTAACGAGAGCGCGCTGGGCGCGACGGAGCCGGTCTACGCCAACGTCACGCTGAACGAGCATGCCATGCGCGTACTGACCAGCCCGATGAGCGCCGGTGGCGAGTTGCTGGCCAACGTGCAACTGGTCATGTCCCTGCGCGCCATGCATGAAACGCGACAGAATTTGCTGCTCGTCATGGGCCTGGGCGGCAGCCTGGTCGTACTGGCCTCGATCGCCGCCGGCCTGTGGTTCTCGCAGCGCGCCCTGCGCCCCATCCGTCGCATCGCGGCGGCGGCGGCCTCCATCGCGCGAACGGACGACCTGAATACCCGTCTGGAATGGCAGGGGCCAAGTGACGACCTGGGCCGTCTCGTCTCGGTCTTCAATGACATGATGGCGCGCCTGCAGGGCCTCTTCAGCGTGCAACAACGCTTCGTCGCCGATGTGTCCCACGAACTGCGCACGCCGCTGACCGCCATCCACGGCAATCTGGATCTCATCCGACGCTATGGTATGGACGAACCCTCGCTGGAGGCCATTGAGGGCGAGGCCGGGCGCATGGCACGGATGGTCGACGATCTGCTGCTGCTGGCGCGCGCGGACTATGGCGGTCTGGTGCTGGAGCTGAAAACGCTGGACCTCGACACGCTCTTGCTGGAGGCGGGGCGGGAGGCCAAACTACTCGTTGGAGAGCGCAATCTGGACATTGAGATGCGCCGCCTGGAACCCCTGCGCGCCAGGGGCAACGCCGACCGCATCAAGCAGTTGCTGCTAAACCTGGTGGACAACGCGATCAAGTTTACGCCCGACGGCGGCCGCATTACACTGGGCCTGTACCGCGACGCCCACGACGCCGTGCTGGAGGTTGCCGACAGCGGCATCGGCATCGCGCCTGAGGACCGGCAACGCATCTACGATCGTTTCTGGCAGGCAGACCCCTCGCGGCGGCGCGCGCAACAACACGGCCAGGATGCGGGCCTCGGTCTCTCGATCGTGAAGTGGATCGTCGACGCGCATCAGGGACGTATCGATCTTGACAGTACGCCCGGCAAGGGCACCACGTTCCGTGTGCGCCTGCCGCTGGTGCAGGAAACGCCGGCACTGCCGCCGCAGGGCGAAACGGCCCATGGCGGGCGCCGGCGCCCTGCCTGGTTGCGGGTACGCCGCAACGGGGAGATCGCGGCGCAACAGACGGGTGACGCTTCGTAGCAGCGGCGACAGGGGGATTGGCATGGCACACATGCTCGTCGAGCAGCTGCGCTTCACGCGCAGCGAGTGGTTACGCGGCCTGCAGGACGTCGACGCGGAGGGTGCGCGCCGGCGCCACGGGCGCATCAACGCCATCAGCTGGATGGTGGGCCACCTGGCCTGGCACGAACAGTTTTACTGGTTTCGCCTGGCGCAGGGGACAACCCCGCTGCCGGAACTGGGGGCCTATGGCTTCGGCAAGCCCGCCAGCGCCCCCCCGCCGGACGAGGTCTGGGAGGCCTGGCATTGCATCACGGCCATGACCGACCCCTGGCTGGACGAACTCACTGCGGAATCGATGGGCGACTACCTGGTCGCTGACGCCAGCCGCCAGGAAAACATTGGCACCCGCCTGTTGCGCATCAACTATCACTACTGGTTCCACCTGGGCGAGGCCCTGGCCCTGCGTCAGTTGCTGGCCGGCGGGTCGCAGCATCCCCTGCCGGAGTTCGTCGGGTCGATGGCCGCGACTCCCTGGCGGCCTGACTGACGCCCTGTCATTCCCCTGGCACAACAACACAGACTGCTGCGCCCATCCTGCGGCCCGGTGACTCTGGCGGGGTGGATGATTTACACTGGGCCGGATCGAGAGCGAAGACAGCCGCGAGGAAGCAGGGAGGAAGACATGGCACATGTACTCGTTGAACAGTTGCGCTTCACGCGCCGGCACTGGCAGCGTGGGCTGACGGACGTCACTGCGGAGGAGGCCCTGCAGCGTCAGGGGCGCATCAACCCGATCTCCTGGATGGTCGGCCATCTGGCCAGCCACGAGCAATACCTGTGGTTCGTGGAGGGGCAACAGCAGGAGGGGCCGGCGCCGCAAGTGTTCAGTTGCGCCTACGGCCAGCCGGCCAGCGCGCCGCCGCTGGACGAAATGTGGGATGCCTGGCAGCAAATCACCCAGGCCGCCGACCCATGGCTGGACAGCCTGACGTCGGCGCAGATGGAGGAATACCTGCCCGGCGATGAGAGACAGGTGGAGAACACTGGCTCCAGCCTGCTGCATGTGATTTACCATTACTGGTATCACCTGGGCGAAGTCATGGCGGCCCGCCAGTTGCTGGCCGGCGAGTCACAGCATCCCCTGCCGGAGTTCCCCGGCCCCCTGGTGGGGGCCTTCTGGCGGTCGCCCGACTGAGGCGCCGTTGTTCAGCCGGCGGCTTCCGGTGTCGGCGTCAGGGCGGCCTGTGCCGTCACCGTCGCCAACACGGCGCCGGTCTCCGCGGTGGCCGTGGCCTGGGCGACAGCCGTGGCCGTCGCGATCTCGACCTCGCTCAGCGGGTTGAGCGTGGCCGTGGGCAGGGGCGTCGCGGTCGGCAGCGCTTCCCAGGGCGGGTCGTCGATCCGGTCGAGGACCGCGTCCAGGGGCCGGCTGTTGACCAGCAGGACCTGCTTGCCCTGTTCCAGGTCGGGCGCGGACGCGACCGCGTCCAGTTGCCGCTGCATGACGTAGTAGCGCGTGCCCTGCGGGTTTTGATTGCCGACGAAGACGATCTCCAGCGGTCCTTCGCCACGGTCGATTTCGAGGGTCCAGGCCGGCGCGTCGAGGCCGAAAGCGCTCGTGTCGTCAATCTCGAAGCTGCTGCTGGCGGCCAGTTGCAGCAGGTCCGCGACGGTCTCTTGCGCCGCGCTCTGGTCCACTGTGCGCTGCGCCGCGTCGGCCGGGCCGCTGAGGGCCCAGACATCCTCCGCGCGGGTCAACTGGATGGCGCTGCCGCTTTGGTTGTCACGCAGCGCCACGCTGACGATATCCGCCTCTGACAGCGCCGGCAGCAGGGGGCCGCCCTCCTCCTGCACGACGGGCGTGGCGACGGCCTCTTCCTCGCCCTCGCCCTGGCTGAGGAGCAAAACGGCAAGGATGACGATGACGCTGACCAGCAGCAGCAGCAGGGTGTTGCGGCTGAGACGCATGACTCACTGCCCTCCCTGTGGCGCGCTCTCGCGGTTGTTGAACCAGACCAGGGCGCCGATCGCCAGGATGCCGAAAGGCAGCAGCAGCGTGGTGATGACGTTGATCAGCGCGATGCTTTGTGCGTCGGCGAAAAGCGGCGCGTCCTGCGGGCGCGCGGCGCTCTGGATGTTGACCTGGGAGAACCAGTCCTCAAAGTCCGTGGCCCAGAAGATGCTGTCAACGGCCACGTCGAAGTTGGCCACGCCGTTGATGCCGGTGAAGCCGTTGGCCAGCATCGAGGTGCTGCCAAAGAGCACCACCCGTGCGCCCGTCTCGCTGTTTTCGGCCGCCGCGGCCAGCACCAGCGGCCCCGTCAGGCTGGTCTCCTCCGGCTCGATGTTGCCTTCCAGCACGGCGCTGAAGTCCGCCATGTTGTAGGAGTCGGCCGAGGAGGAAGCGAGGGTCGTCACGGTCACTGAAGTCGGCGGCGCGTCCGCAATTTCGATGCTGTGCGGCGCCTCAAAGACCAGCGCGAAGCCGCGCGAATAGGGCTGCGTGATGCGATGGGAGGCGTCCAGCTCCGTGCTGACCGGATAAAGCGGATTCTGAAAGGCCTGGTTGCGATCGAGCACCATGTCGTTGCGGAAGCGCAGGCCGAAATGCTGATAGAGCCAGTCACCGAGCGCCGCATCGGCGGCCAGTGGCGCGCGGCCGGTCTCCAGGCCGGGCGCGGCCAGCAGGATCAGCTTGCCACCGCCGGCGAGGTAGTCGGTCAGCACCGCCAGTTCCGGTTCGGAGAGCGGCCGGCTGCCCCCGGCGATGATCATGATCTCGCCGTCGATGGCCGGGTCATTCAGGCGCAGCGCGCTTGCGGGTCGGGTGAAATCCAGCAGCGGCACCTCGCGGTTGGTCCAGTCCAGTTGCTGTTCCAGGCCGAGGCTGAGAGTGGAGAAGCCCTCCGGCCCGGAAGCGTTCATACCCGGGCCGTCTTCCACCTCGATGAACCAGGTGCGGAAGTCGCCGGCGACGGCGTTGCGCAGGATGGCGTTGGTCAGGCCGTCCTGGCTGAAGAAGCGCAAAAGTTCGCCTTCCTCGATGTCCGGCTCGCCCTCCGCATTGAGGCGTGTGACGAATTGCTGGTTGGGGTTGCTGGCGCCCATCTGTTCGGCGCGCAGGGGGTTGCGGTCAAGATCGACGAATTCACTGATCACCTTGCCCTGGCTGGTGGACACGTATTCCGCCATCAGCAGTTCCAGTTGGTCGCGAATGCCCGCCGAGGTGGCGCTGATGAAAGTGGTCACGTGCACCTGCGGCAGGCTGGGGTCGGCGCCAATGGCGGCGATGGCGGCGCGCCCTTCGCTCGAAAGCGCGTATTCGTTGGATTCGCTCAGGGTGACGCTGAGGTTGGCCTGGCGCACGAAGGTGTAAATGGCGACCAGCGCGGCCAGCACGACCAGGGTGACCAGCAGGCTGGTGCCGCCGAAGCGCAGCGTGCGCCCGGTGAGTACGGCCCGCACTTGCTGTGGCGCCGTGAAGGCCCAGCCCAGCAGCGCCAGCACTGCGATGCCCAGCGCGCCCCAGGCGACGACGGCATCCGCATTGACGGCAAAGGCCAGCAGCGCTGCCAGGCCGGCGGCCAGCGCCAGCAAAAGCAGGCTGCGGGGTGGCAGGAAGGGCTGATCGTCGGAAAGTTTGTCTTGCATGTTCAGGCTCTCCAGCGACGGGTTTCAACCAGACGGGTGGTGATGAAGAGGGCGCCGATGATCACGCAGATGAAATAGACGACGTCCTCGGCGCGCACGATGCCCTGCGCCAGGGTGACGGAGAAGTGGGCCTGCAGCCCCAGTTCGCGCACGAAATCGGCCACGAGGCTGGAACTGCCCTGGCCGGCGATCCAGATGGCGGCGATCTCCGCCAGGTAGAGCACAAGGATGGTGGCCGAGCCGAGAAAGGCCGCCACGATCTGGTCCTCGGTCACGGCCGACCAGATCATGGTGATGGCCAGCACGGCGCCGCCATAGAGCCAGGCGCCGCCATAGGCGCCGAGGGCCACGCCCGCGTCCGGCACGCCGATGAAGCTCTGCAGCACGTAAAAGACCAGCGAGAGCAGCAAAAGCGCCGTGTAATAGGCCCAGGCGGCGAGGAACTTGCCGATGATGAAGCTGCTCTCGTGCAGCGGCAGCGTCATCAATACCTCCAGCGTGCCTTCGCGGCTTTCCTCGGCCAGCAGACGCATGGTCAGCAGCGGCGCGATGAGGAACATGAGAAAGGTCAGCAGGTTGGGCGCGAAACCGGCGTCGGCCGGGATGCCGCTGCCGAAGGACAGCGCCGCGTTGGCCTGGGCGATGAAGCCGTTGAAGAGCACGCCGAGGAAGAGCAGCAGCGCGAAGGCGATGGCGTAGGCCACAGGCGAGCGGAAATAAAGGGCCAGTTCGCGGCGAAACACAGCCAGAATGCTATGCATGGCTCACCTCGTCCTCTTCCATCAGGTCCGCCAGGGTTTCTGCTTCGCCGGATGCTTCCTCTGACGGCGCGCGGCTGCCGGCCACCTCGAGGAAGATATCCTCCAGCGTCACCGCCACCGAACGCAACTCGTTGAGCGCCCAGCCGCGCTCCAGCACCGCCCGGGCGATGGCCGGGCGCGGGTCCTGCTCCGGATTGGCGGGCGTGGCCGTGATGCCGTCCGCGCTGATCCCGGCCCGCTCGACCTCGGGCAGGGCGCTGACCAGCGCGAGGGCCTCGTCCAGCGGCGCCTCGACGCGCAGGACCACCGGGCGGCCGCTCTCCAGTTCGCTGCGCAGCGCCTGGGGCGAGCCCTGGGCCATGATCTGGCCGCGGTCGATGATGACCACCTGGTCGCAGATTTGCTCGGCCTCGGAGAGGATGTGCGTGCTGAAGAGCACGGTGTGGTCGCGCCCCAGCACCCGCACCAGGTCCCGCAATTCCAGCACCTGGAAGGGGTCAAGTCCGATGGTCGGTTCGTCGAGAATCAGCACCTCGGGGTCGTGGATCAGGGCCTGGGCCACACCGACGCGTTGCCGCATGCCCTTGGAGAGGGTGCGAATGCGACTGTTGGCGCGCGGCAACAGATCGACGCGCTCCAGCACCTCACGCGCGCGGCGTTTGCCATCGCGCAGGCCGCGGATGTCGGCGATGAACTTCAGGTAGCCAATGGCCGTCATGTCACGATAAAGGGGGACGTTTTCCGGCAAATAGCCGACGCGCCGGCGTACTTCCATGCTGTCCGTGAAGACGTCATGGCCGGCCACGATGGCGCGCCCGGAGCTGGGCGGCATGAAGCCGGTGAGGATGCGCATGGTGGTGGTCTTGCCGGCGCCGTTGGGCCCCAGAAAGCCGGTCACTTCACCGGGCCGGGCCGCAAAGCTGACGTCCCGGATGGCGCTCACCTCGCCATAGCGCTTGCTGAGCTTTTCGACTTCAATCATGGATACCCGTTCCTTCCACGCGCGCCGCAACAGAGTCCCTGATGAAAGCTGCCAATCCTGCGCTTGCGGGCGGCCAGTATAGCAATGGCCAGGCGGCGTGTGCAGGCAGAAAGTGAAGAATCACATTAAAATTGTGTGGCCGCGCAGGTTGTTTCAAGGTGGCAGGCGCACACCCGGGGTGAGCGCCTGCCACCGCGATACGATGCGTCCGGGTCAATCAGCCCGCGAGCGTGACCGGCGCCAGTTCATGCTGCGGTGCATTCATGAAGCGGGCATTGACCCAGCCGACGGCGCCCTCGCCCCGGAAGTCGTGGTCAATCTCCAGCCAGCGGCCCTGTTCGTCGCGCCCCAGCACGGCGACCAGGTGCCCGCGCGGCAGTTGCGTCAGGACTTCGCCCGCCGCGTACAGGGGCAAGTCGCGCACGTTCAGCCGGCCCGTGTCAACCATCGCGAAGAGCGCGTTCTCTGCTGCAAGGGCGTCCGCGCTGGGCGGCGCCAGCTCCAGACGTGGCGCGTCAAGATAGCGCGCATTGACCCAGGCGGGTTCACCGTCGATATCCAGCTGCGCCCAGCTTGAATCGAAGTTGCGCGCCAGCACGGGGTATTCCTCGTTGCGCCACAGTTTCGTCACGACCTCACCGCCGAAGAAGTTGGGGATGTCGCGCGCGTTGACCCGGCCGGTGACGACGCGGGCATCGACGGGCAGTTCCTCCGGGTCCGGCTCCAGCAGCGGCGCTTCCGCCAGCTTCGGCGCCAGCAGGTAGCGGGCGTTGACCCAGCCGCTGCTGCCATCCACGTCCAGTTGCGCCCAGGACGAATCCTCGTTGCGACCCGTGACGGGCCAGAAGCTGTTGTTGAGAATCTGTGTCAGCACGAAACCGTACTGATGGTGCGGGAAGTCGCGCACGTTGAGCCGGCCTGTGTTCACCTGGGCGAAGATGGCGTCCTCCGCGGCTGCGGCTTCTGCGCTGATCGCTGCCAGTTCCAGGCGCGGCGATTCAATATAACGCGCGTTGACCCAGCCGGGCGTGCCGTCGATATCCAGTTGCGCCCAGCTGGCATCAAGGTTGCGCGCCAGCACGGGGTAGACCTCGCCGCGCCAGAGTTTCGTCACCACCTCACCGGCGAGAAAATCGGGGAGATCGCGCGCGTTGAGCCGACCGGTGTCGACCTGCGCATTGACCGGCAAGGTCTCCGGGTCCGTCTCCAGTGCCGGCGCTTCCGCCAACTCCGGCGCCAGCAGGTAGCGTGCGTTGACCCAGCCGGATTCACCGTCGACATCCAGCTGCGCCCAGGATGCATCCTCGTTGCGGCCGGTGACGGACCAGATCGAATTGTTGAAGACCTGCGTCAACACGAGACCGTACTGGTGGTGCGGGAAGTCGCGTACGTTGAGGCGGCCCGTCCGCACGCGGGCGTTGATGACGCCGCCCGCCGCCGCGCTGGCGCCGAGGGGCGCGTCCTGCAGGCCTGGCGCGTTGATGTAGCGCGCGTTGACCCAACCGGTGTCGCCGTCAATGTCGAGTTGGGCCCAGGTGCCTTCCAGATTGCGCCCGACGACGGGGTAGCTTTCGCCGCGGAAAACCTGTGTCAGAACACGCCCCAGCAGAAAGACGGGCGAGTCGCGTACGTTCAGGCGGCCGGTTGCAACAACTGCCGTGATCTCTGCCGTGACCTCTTCCGGGGTCTCTTCCTGAGCCGCCAGTGGCCCACCTGCCATCAAGATCAGTAACAGGGTTACTGCCAACGCAAGTCTGTATATTGTGTACATTTCCAATCCCCCCTCCGCTGACGTGCCTGGGCAGTATACACGGATGCGAACAGGGAAATGGCAAATTGTCTTAACCAGACTTAACCCTTTACCAACACTACCGGGCGTTTCCCTCAGGAAAATATATCATCGCGCAAGGGGTTGCCGGCCACAGACCGGCGCCGGTCGGGCCGGGAAGGGAAGCCGGGCGAAGTCAGGTGGAGACTGGCGTTGGCGCCGGCGTGGACGTCGGCAAGGTAAGCCTCGTCATGACCATCGTCCCTGACGGCGACCCGCCTGATATGACGCTGCATCGTTACACGCTGACGCGCGCCGGCGCCGTGACACGTCGCTGCGGGCCCTGGGCTGCGGGAGGTCGCCATGGCAATGGCCTGGCGGCCTGTGCCGGCAAACGGGCGAAGCATGCCGCTGGAATGCGCCCGCCGGACCGGTCAGAGACGACAGCAATCGGGCGTCGGCCAACATGGGTGGCCGACGCCCTGCAAGGTCAGGCTCCAGGACGGCTGTCAGCCATAGAGCGTGACAGGCACCAGCTGCTCGCGCGGGAGGTACAGGTAGCGGCCGTTGACCCAGCCGGTGGCGCCCTCGCCGGTGTAGTCGTAGTCGATCTGAAGCCAGTTGCTGTTGGGGTCCCGTCCCAGCACGGAGACGACGTGGCCGCGTGGCAGCGAAGTGATGATCTCGCCCGCCGGGTAAACGGGCCTGGCGCGTACGTTCAGACGGCCCGTATCGACGCGCGCGAAGACCATGTCATGCGCGGCGCTGGCCTCAACGCTGAGTGGCGCAAACTCCAGCCCAGGTGCGGTCTGGATCAGGCTTGCCCTGACCCAGCCGGGCGTACCGTCGACATCCAGTTGCGCCCAGTCCGAAGCGAGATCGCGACCTGTCACGGGGTAGATTTCCCCGCGCCAGAGTTTGGTCACCACCACGCCACCGAGGGCGTTCGGGATGTGACGCACATTCAGGCGTCCCGTGTTGACGCGCGCGAAGACCAGGTCCTGCGCAGCGTTGGCTGCCACGCTGAGCGGCGCCAGGTCCAGCCGGGGCGCCTCAAGGTAGCGCGCGTTGACCCAGCCGGGCTCGCCGTTGATATCCAGTTGCACCCAGCTGGAGTCGAAGTTTCGCGCCAGCACGGGGTACACCTCGCCACGCCAGAGCTTCGTAACCACTTCACCGCCGAGGAAGTTCGGCATGGCACGTGCGTTGAGCCGGCCGGTGTTGATCCGGGCGTTGACGGGCAGGTCCTCCAGGTTCATATTCAGTTCCGGCGCAGCCTCCAGTTCGGGCGCCAGCAAGTAACGCGCGTTGACCCAGCCGCTGTCGCCATAGATATTGAGTTGTGCCCAGGTGGAGTCCTCGTTGCGGCCGGTGACGGGCCAGATTGTGTTGTTGTAGATGGTCGAAAGCACAAAACCGAACTCATGGTGCGGGTAGTCGCGCACGTTGAGTTGCCCGGTCCGTACCCGGGCATTGATGATGCCCGCGGCCGCTGCACTGGCGCTGAAAGGAGCGTCCTCAAGGCCCGGCGCAGTGATGTAACGCGCATTGACCCAACCGGGTGTGCCATCGACATCGATTTGCGCCCAGGTGCCCTGCAGGTTACGCCCGACGACGGGATAAACTTCGCCCCGGTCAATCTGCGTAAGTATGCGCCCCAGCAAATAGACGGGAGTGTCCCGAACATTCAGGCGACCGGTATTTACTACCGCCACGATTTCTTCCTGGGCAGCCAGCGGCCCGGCTGCCATGAAAACCAGGGTCATGATTACCGCCAGAACAGGCAAAAACTTCAGTTTCATTGCAGGCCCTCCCTTTTGCGTGTAGCCGGGCAGCATACACTCAGGACTGCCTGCGCTTCATAGAATTGTCGTTGTGTGTACGATGCCAATGCCTGGCGCGGGCATTGTCACAGAATTCTCACGAATCCGGCAGATTTTGTCTCTGCCAAAGCGCAATTGCCATGAAGCCGTAGCGCTTCATCTCGAAACTAACTCACAGCAGCGGGACTGGCGCCGGGAGGCCGGCGTGGCCGGCATTGGCGGGCTCAGGTGGCGGCGGCAGTCGCGTCCGGCGTGACGTCCTGCGGGACAGGCGTTTGCGCCGCGGGCAGCGGGTCACCCTCGTTGGCAGCGTCTCCGCCCTCTTCCTCTTCAGGAGGCGTCTCGCGGCTGTCGTCGATGACCGCTACGGCATCGAGGTCGGGCAGGACGTTGACCCAGGCGCTGCTGACCCAGCCGACAATGCCTTCGGTATTGAGCTGCACCCAACTGGCGTCGGCGTTGCGTCCGATGACGGCGTAGATCTGGCCCTGGGTGACGATGTGCAAGATTCGGCCCTCGAGGGAGGGTTCCGTGCGCACGTTCAGGTAATCGGCGGTGATGGTGGCATCGGAAAGAACGGCGTCCTCGTTGAGGACGGGGACGGTCTCGAGGCCGGGCTGCGCGTCCAGCCAGTCGTTGTGTGCCCAGCCATTGACCCCGTTCACGTTGAGCCACAGCCAGTCTTCATCCAGGTTGCGGCCCAGCACAGGGTAGCGTTCTCCCTCACGGATTCGCAGCAGGATCCGGCCTGTGAGGTCAGGCAGATCGCGCAGGTTGAGGGTCGCCGTGGTCACGACGGCACTGACCTCGCTTACCGGGACCGGACTGCCGTCGCTTGTCTGCACGTTGTCAAGGTTTTCGGCCTCGACGTAACTGGCGTTTACCCAGGCGCGCAAATCGCCAAACTCCAGTTCCAGCCAGGTGCCGAGGCCGTTACGACCGACCACCGGCAGCACCTGGTTCATGGTGACGAGTTTGACGACGTCTCCGTGCACGCCCGAATCGTTGCGCATGTTCAGGAAGCGCGCCGTGATGCGCGCGCGCGGCGCGTCCTCGGGCGGCGGGGTCAGGAGCGGGTCCATGTTAAAGATCACCTGGGCCCGGCCTTCCTGCTCCAGGTATTCCACGACGATCTTGTGCTCGCCAGTCTCCAGCGGGAGTTCCAGCTGGAAGAGATCGGCGCCCGTGGCGCGCCATTCGTCGATAACTGCCACGTCATCCACCAGCACGCGAATCCCGTCATCGGCCTGGGCGCTCAACTGGTAAGTGTCCTCCTCCAGCCAGACGCGAGTCGTCCAGCGTGCGGCGAAGAAGTTGGCCGGAATACCCCTGTGGGGCGACCCCTCGCCCCAGTTGCCGCGGGGCCTGATTTCGCTGCGAACGACCACAGGGTTCCCCGTCAACGCCACGTTGTCGTAGAACTCGGCGGTCCAGCTGCCGGTCTGCGCGGCAGCCGGGAACGTCAGGCCGCTCATCAGCAGGAGCAGGAGGCAGAATATTAAGTTAAAACGCATAGTATTCTCTTGTCATTCTTACCTGAATGACAACGAATAATAGCAGATTGTAAGCAGATTATAACAGGGCGGGACGGCCCTTGACGTTCAGGGCAACCATGGGTCGTCGCCCTGGCCGGCGAGGTGGTTTTCGTGACGGGCCAGGGCGAAGAGCAGGTCGGAGAGGCGGTTGAGGCAGGGCAGCAATTGCGGGCCGACGTCTTCCCCTGCCTGCAGGGCAACGACCAGACGTTCGGCGCGGCGGCAGACGGTACGCGCCACGTGCAGGGCCGCCGCCGGAGGCGTTCCGCCCGGCAGAATGAAGACGGTCAGCGGCGGCAACTCGTCATCGAGACGGTCGATCTCGGTTTCCAGCCAGTCCACTACCGCCGCATCGATGCGCGTGACGTGGTCGCTGCGGGCCTGCAGCGGCGTTGCCAGATCGGCGCCGATGCGCAGCAGCAGTGACTGCAATTGCGCCAGACAGTCCTCGTTGCGCGCGCCCAGACTGCGCGCCAGGCCCAGTTGTGCATTCAGTTCGTCAAGTGTGCCGCAGGCCGCGACGCGCAAATGCGTCTTCGGCACGCGCCCGCCCGCGAAGAGTTGGGTCGTGCCGTCATCGCCGCTGCGGGTGTAAAGTTTCATGGTGTCAGACCGGACGCTACCCCTTGCGCTATCAGAACACCTGTGCTATGGTGCGCCTTGCCGGTGTGCTGTGGTAGATTCCAGGCGTCAGACTACACCGGTCAAGGTCGGATTACCAGCGGGAGCGAGCGCGATGGCAAGGCAGCGAACGAAGAAAAACGCGCAGGGCAGCGACAGGCAGGAGACCGCCCGGCTGAAGGCGCTGGACGCCGCTGTGCAGGACCTCACCCGTCGCTTCGGGGATGGCTCCATCATCCGTCTGGGCGAGGCCAGCGGCCTGGCCGTGGACGTGATTCCTACCGGCTCGCTGGGGCTGGACATCGCCCTCGGCGTGGGCGGTCTCCC
>LXNI01001455.1_pt1 | contig 20473 bp, 15 predicted proteins | sample 809091 | NCBI WGS metagenome assembly LXNI01 (sample SAMN04870527, study PRJNA318959) | sponge metagenome | biome: 01000161; feature: marine sponge reef; material: water | host: Sarcotragus foetidus | place: Greece: Milos, Mediterranean Sea | collected 2013-05-29 | depth 5-7 m | reverse complement strand
ACACAACCTGCGCTTTGAACTCCGGACTGAACTTACGCGCCTTACCCATCGTGGTTTCCCCTCATGCTGAAACACCAGTATACTCTCTCAACTAGGTGTCCAGTTTTTCGGGACCACTACATATCCTTTCTCTGCGCTCTCAGTAAATGCAAGTTTATCATGCGATATTAAATGGGACGTTGTAGGGGCGATTCTGTGAATCGCCCGTTGTTGTAATCGTGGATATTCGGGCGACACACAGTGTCGCCCCTACATTTCGACATTGTTCGAAATTTGCACGACTAACTCGGCTCTAGTTTTGTGTCCTCTGTAGTTAATTTTGGGAATCATGTATCAAAGTAGCTTAGGCTTGCGGCGATTGCCCTGCCGCTGCCCCGTGATTCGTTGGTGACGATGCTTACCTGTGCTAAAATCGACTGTAAGTTCTTCAGACTGACGCCGCGGAATCCACGATGGCCATAGCCGTAAAACAGATCATGCTAATCACGCGCAATGTGCAGTTTGCGATTGACGTCAAACGCGCCTTGGAGGCTTTGGGCGAATATAGCGTGACCACAGTGGCGGACGCGCGCAATGCCATGGAGCAACTGCGCGAGACGCCACAACAGCTTGTCCTGCTAGATACCGACAACCTGACCGTTTCGCCCGCCATCATGATTGAAATGATTCGCTCGCGCCAAGAGGACATCGCGATAGTCTTGGCGCCGGATCAACCGGACGTGCATGAACTCGCCAAGAGCTATCGCGCGCAAGGCGTCGTCGATGTGCCGGTGATGGCGCGGGATCTAATACCGGTGCTGAAGCGTTCACTAGAGGCGGATATCGGGGTGGCGCCGCAGTCTCCGGGGGACCAAGCAGACGAATTGAGCGAAGATACGATTAGGCTGGAGTCGCTGGTAGGCGACGCATTGGGCGAGGCAACCGGGCTCAACTACACGCGGCGGCGCTTGCAAGCGTCGCTGGATCTGCTGAATCCTGATCCGCCGACCAACCCGGTCAACGACGCGATGGAACTCCTGGTCGAGCCGGAAGACGAAGGCGATACAGTACGCTATCGTGTAGTCCGGGTTGGTGACGAGGGAGTCCATATTCGCGATGTGGAATCGGATGAAACGCCCTTGTCGTCCGCTAGCGAATTCGAGACGCTGCGAGACCTGGCGCAGCGGTTCGGGGCGCAAGTTGGCGATAGACCAGTCCCCGCGCCAGCGCAGCGCCAGAGTGAGGACGTTCCTGGCGATGAGGATGACTTGGAAGACAGCGCGGCATTTGAACGCATGCTCAACACCGTACTGGATGAAAGCACGCTGCTGGAAGACCTGACGATGGAGTCGCTCTTCGATACCACGCGAGAATTACCGGGAGCGCCGGGCCGGGAAGCCATCCCCACCTGGCTGCGCGAGACGGAAAAGTTCATCCGCGAACCGAATTTCCTGCCCGACAGTTTGCCGCCGCTAAGCGCGCTGGAAGGCGCGGGCGAAACGACGATCCCCGCAAGTCTAGCCGGCAATGCGCATGATGTCTTGTCGGCAGATTCAACTGTTGATTCTGCGGTCGTCGAGCAGAAGGACAGCAGCGCCGAAACGTCTTGGGGGCTGCTGTCGAGCCGAGACCGGGATCCGTACCTGGCGCAGTTGGCTGTGACCATGACGCGGGTCATGAGCGATATGACAGCCGACGCGACCGTGCTGACGCAGTCGAATCGAATCGTGGCTTTCTCGGGCAATTTGAGCCTGGAGCAATTCCGCGCTATCCGCAGCTGCATCGCCGACGACTGGAGCGCGCAAGACCAGCAGTCGCGAATACGCTTCATCAAGGTTCCCGAGTCTGGCGCCGATTATATGCTCTGTTCGCGCGGTACGGTTGGCGGCCACTCCCTGACGATGATCTTCGCCGGCGGCAAGCAACTGCAAGAGATTCGCCGCCAAGGCGACCGCATGCTGAACGCGCTGGCAGGCGTGACCGATGGCGAGGCGCCGCCTGTTGAGGACGAGCCGGGTGAGCTGATATCGGACTCGGCGGATTCTCGTACCCCTATCGCCTTTGTCTGGATGGTGGCGGATCCGGCGCTGCTGCTGCGCCGAAGCGTCGCTGAACAACTGGTTTTCTGGCTTGAAGTCCAGTTGAATGCCTTGAATTGGCGCGTTCATCGCCTGGATGTGCACCAAGACTTCATTTATCTGCATGCTGACGCGCCCGGACGGGCTTCCCCAGAGTCACTGATTCGCACGGTGATGGATCGCTCGCGCAGCATCGCCTGTTCGGAAGACAAGGCTTTGCCAGACGAATTGTGGGCCGATGCCTACCTGGTATTGCAGCCCGGGCGGGAACTCAGCGAACGTGAGTTGCGCAACTTTCTTCAATTCGCGCGCTAGCATTGCCTGACGCCCTATTCTGAATTGCCGCCCGCGGCCGCGCCTCAATTTCGCCTGTGACAAAATGGCGGCGTCGATTATACTCTTCGCCAAGATTGTAGCGGTCAGGCGCCGAGCGGGAGCCCATGGAAGCGCGAGAAGTCCTGTACTTGATAGATGGCCATGCGCTGGCGTATCGCAGCTATTTTGCGCTGCAGCGCGGCGGATTCACCACCTCATCTGGCGAAAGCACCGGCGCCGTCTACGGCTTCAGCCGCACATTGCTCGATGTGGTCGAGCATCATCAGCCGAAGTATTTGGCCGTCACCTTCGACGAGGGTTTGAGCGCGCGCGAAGAGATTTACCCCGACTACAAGGCGACGCGTGTCAAAATGCCCGAGGACTTGTCGAGCCAGATCGAACGGATAAGAGACCTGGTCGAAGCTTTCAACATTCCCCGCTTGACCATGCCCAATATGGAAGCGGACGACATCCTGGGGACGATCAGCTGGCAGGCGGTCGAGCAGGGCTTGGATGTCCACATCGCCACCGGCGATCGCGACATACTGCAGCTGCTGGGCCCGCATGTTCGTGTGCAGCTGCCGCAGAGACGCGGCCCCGATGTCGTGATGGATGTGGCCGCCTTTCGCGACAAATACGGTCTTGAACCGAGCCAATTGATCGACCTTAAAGCGCTGATGGGCGATAGCTCGGACAATATCCCCGGCGTAAAGGGCGTGGGCGAGAAATCCGCCACCAAGCTGCTGCAAGATTACGGCGATTTGGACACAATCTACGAAAATCTTGATGACATTGGCACGCGTGTGCGCAATCGACTGATTGAGGGCAAAGACATGGCCTATCTCAGTCGCCAGTTGGCCACGATTATGCGCCATCTGGATATTGAACTCGACCTGGACGCTTGCATCGCGCAAGACTTTGAAGTCGGACTGGTAGACGGCCTCTTCTCCGCGCTCGAATTCCGGACCATGCGCGAACGGCTGCACCGTGTGTATGGCGAGCTGCACGGCGAGGACTTCGAGTCGAGCATTGTGCATGCTCATGAAGTCGTCGAGACCGTCGTCGTCCGCGACGAGGCGCAGCTGAACGAGCTGGTCCAAGCCTTAATGGGCGCGGAGACGATCGCTTTTGACACCGAAACCACCAGCATCGACCAAATGTCGGCGGACCTGGTCGGTATCGCGCTGGCCGTGGACGAGAAGCGCGGCTATTACTTGCCGGTGGGGCATCGCGTGGTTGGCGGCGAAGGCCAGCCCGATATGTTCGCGCAGCCGGTGGGCGAGCAACTGCCGCTCGCTACGGTGCTTGATGCTCTGCGCGCCCCGCTCGAAGACCCGAAGATCCCCAAGACCGCGCACAACGCCGTGTATGACTTGATGATAATGCAGCGCTACGGCATCAATGTAGCGCCTATCGCCTTCGATACCATGCTGGCGGAATGGGTCCAGAATCCGATCAGCAAGTTCCTCGGCCTTAAAGCCTTGGTGGCTCAGACGCTCGACATTCAGATGACGGAGATCTCGGACTTGCTGGGCAAGGGCAAGAACCAGCTATCGATGGATATGGTTGAGATAGATGCCGCGGCGCCTTATGCCGCTGCTGACGCGACCATGACATACTGCCTGGTCGAACCCTTGCGCAAAGGACTGACCGACTCGACGCTCGGCGCTTTGTACGACAGGCTCGAGTTGCCCCTGATTCCCATCGTCGGCGCGATGCAATTCAAAGGCGTCACGCTGGATGTCGACTTCTTGAGCGATATGAGCGACCGACTGGCGACCAGCATTCAGGGGCTGGAATCAGCCATCTATGAAGCCGGCAATATTGGCAATTTTAACATCGGCAGTCCCAAGCAGTTGAATATGGTTTTGTTCGAGGTGCTGGGACTGCCGACCGACGGCCTCAAGAAGACCAAGCTCGGTTTTTCCACCGATGCCACCACGCTTGACGCGCTGCGCGATCAGCACCCGATCGTGGACATGATTGTAGAATATCGTGAGCTCTCAAAACTCAAGAGCACTTATGTCGACGCCTTGCCGGCGCTGGTCAATGCGCGCACTGGCCGCTTGCACACCAGCTACAATCAGACGGGTTCGGCGACCGGGCGCTTCAGCAGCAGCAATCCCAACTTGCAGAATATCCCCATTCGGACCGAAGTCGGTCGCGAGGTGCGACGGGCCTTCGTAGCGCCGGAGGGCTACTTGCTGCTGGCCGTCGATTACAGCCAGATCGAACTGCGCGTCATGGCGCATATCAGCCAGGACGAGACCTTGATCAGCGCATTTCATCAGGGACTGGATATCCACCAGGCGACGGCAGCGACGGTCAATGGCATCGAGCCCGACGACGTCAGCTATGAACAGCGGAGTTTCGCCAAGCGCGTGAATTTCGGCTTGATGTACGGCATGGGGGCATTCCGGCTGGCGCGCGACAGTGATTTAACGCTGGCCGAGGCGGAAGAATTTATAAGCACCTATTTTGAGCGTATGCCGGGCGTTGAGCAATACATCAAGGACACCAAGGAGTTCGTCTGGCGGCACGGATACACAGAGACGCTCTATGGCCGGCGGCGCATATATCCGGCGATCAAGTCAAACGGCAATCGGCGCAGCACCTCGGCCGAAGAGCGCGCGGCCATCAATATGCCGATTCAGGGCACTGCGGCGGACATCTTGAAGCAGTCGATGATCAACCTGCACGCGCGTCTCGCAGACACGCAATTCGACGCGGCAATGATCCTGCAGGTGCACGATGAGTTGGTGCTGGAAGTGAAAGAATCAGAGTTGGATGCCGTAACGGCCCTAGTCGTCGAGACGATGGAGTCCGCCTTGCCGGATGGCAAACCCCTGCGTGTGCCCTTGCGCGCCAACGCCAGCTACGGTCGCGACTGGTGTGACATGGAAGAGATCGACTAAGGCCGGGCTGCGACAGGACTCATACTGAATGACAGTTGCAAGCTGGTCCGAAATCGAAAGCGAGTTGGTGCTTAGGTGAAGCATTTTCTAGATTTGGCGAGCTGCTCCAGTGACGAGTTGCGTGAACTTATCGAACTGGCGCTGAGCTTGAAGGTTGAATGGCGCGATGGCGGCAACGCGCCGGCCCTGCAAGGCAAGACCCTGGGCATGATCTTTCAGAAGCCGTCCTTGCGCACCCGTGTGTCCTTCGAGATGGCGATGAAACATCTGGGCGGCGACGCCATCATGCTGGGCCCGCAGGAGATCGGCTTGGGCGTGCGCGAGAGCGTGCCCGATGTCGCTCGCGTTTTGTCCAGCTACGTGCAAGGCATCATGGCGCGTGTATTCGCCCACCAGGATGTGGTCGAGCTGGCGGAATACTCCCGCGTGCCGGTCATCAATGGTTTGAGCGATGATTACCATCCCTGTCAGGCGCTGGCGGATATGCTTACCATTCGCGAGTGTTTCGGCCGGCTGCAAGGCTTGAAGCTGGCCTTTGTAGGCGATGGCAACAATGTGGCGGCGTCGGTTGCTCTGGCTTGCGCCCATTTTGGATTGGACTTCAGCATCGCCACTCCGGAAGGCTACGAGATGAAGGCGCCCATCCGCGAGCAGGCGCGCGCCATCGCCGCCCGCAACGGCGTGAATTTGGAGATGCACACGCATCCGCAGGCGGCAGTCTCCGGCGCGGATGTGGTATACACCGACACCTGGGTCAGCATGGGGCAGGAAGCCGAATCCAGCGAGCGGGCTGAGGAATTCGGCGCTTTTCAAGTGAACGCGGGTCTGATGAAGCACGCTAATGCATCGGCGATCGTTTTGCATTGTCTGCCAGCGCATCGCGGCGACGAAATTACCGACGAGATGATGGATGGCGCGCGCTCGAGAGTTTTTGCGCAAGCCGAGAATCGCTTGCACGCTCAGAAGGCGATTCTCCTACGCGTTTTGGCTTAGCGTTTGCTATTTCCCCGCGCTCCAATGGCAATTTTCGCTCCATAAGATCTACGGTCGGCTTCCCGCCGGCTGCCCAACGATAAAGCCGCTTCTTTCATATTCAACAGTCGTTTCCGCCTTATGCCGCAGCAATCGGTGTTAAAATAGCATAACGCAGCGCTGTCCGGCGTGTTAGCAAGATTGGCTAAACTCAGCCGTCGCAAGGCGCAAGCTACGCCACTGCTTGTATTGGAAGATCAAACGTGGAACAAATCCTTCTCATATTACAGGGCCTCCAGCTGACGGACATTGTCGATATCGGCATCGTCACCTTGCTCTTCTACAGCATCAGCTTCATGTTTCGCGGCACACAGGCCGTCGCGCTCTTTCGCGGCATCGCGCTGCTGGTGATTGGGCTTATATCGGTGGCCGCTGTATTACGACTGGAAGCGCTGAGCTGGTTGATCGCCAACAGTCTTACCGCCTTGGCCATCGCCATACCGGTGATTTTCCAGCCGGAAATCCGGCGTGTTCTGGAGCGCCTGGGCCGGGGACTGATCATTGGGTCGCGGCAGGCGCCGCAGCAAGTGCGGGTCTCGGTCATTGACGAGGTCTGCGCCGCCTCGGAGAAACTATCTTCCCGGCGACATGGCGCCTTAATCGTGCTGCAGCGCAACAGCAGTTTGCAGGAGTACGTTCGCACCGGCATCAGCCTGGACAGCATAGTTTCCGCCGACCTGCTGGCCACCGTATTCTGGCCGCGCACCGAGCTCCACGACGGCGCCGTGATCATCAGTCGCGATGGACGCATTGCGTCGGCCTCCAGCGTTTTGCCCATCACCGCCAGCCGCAATCTGCCCAATCCCAATCTGGGCACCCGGCATCGCGCGGCGGTGGGTATCAGCGAGGTTGGCGACGCGCTCTGCGTGATCGTGTCGGAAGAGACGGGCAAAATCTCGGTGACCAATGCCGGGCGCATGATACTCGACCTCGACTCGCAACGACTGCGTCTGATTCTGAACGCCTATTATGGCCCGACCGACGAGTCCTGGACGTCGTTCCGCTCTCGCCTGCGTGAGATGTGGGCGGACTTGCGGCTGCGCATGCGGACGCGCAGCAGACAGCAGACCCAGCCATGATACGCCGGCTCCTGCGTTCGGACATGGCGGGAAATCTGCTCTGGTTAGCGGTCTCAGCGTTATTGGCGACCGGCGTCTGGTATATCGCGGTGACATCGGCCGATCCAATCAGACAGCGCCGCTTTAACGCGATTCCGATTCAGTTTGTTCCCAGCACGATGGCTGTCATGACGAGCAGCGCGGCGCGCTCCGCGAACGTGACCCTCCAGGGATCGCAGACGATAGTCTCGTCGCGCCTGGCCAGCGATATCGTACTGCGGGCTGATCTGTCGCGCTTGGGACCGGGAACGCATTCTGTGCCCTTGGCCGTCGAGGTGACCAGGCCCGATTCCGACAGCTTCCGCCGCCTGGTGTCTCGCGTTGAGCCGTCCCAAATCAGCATAGAATTGGAGCCGAGAGAATCGCGCGACATCCGCATTGTTGTTGAGCTCGTTGATGCGCCGCCCATTGGCTTCAGAAATGACGAGCCGCAGCCGGATATCGACGAGGCGCTGGTGAGCGGCGCGGCCAGCCTGGTGTCTCAAGTGGTGGCGGTTCGCGGGCAGCTGGATCTCTCAGCCAGCCGGAATCCGCTGGAAGTTGATTTGCGCCTTCATGCCATCGACGCCGACGGCAATCGCGTGAACGGCGTCGAGTTGGAGCCGCAGACGGCCTCAGTCGCTGTGAATATCTCACGCCGTGATGACATTCGTCAGATCGCAGTGCGCCCCAACGTCTTGCTCTCGACGCTGCCTGACGGATTCACATTGAAGAACCAGAGCTATGAACCGGAGTCGCTTTTTGTCAGCGGCGCGCCGGATCAGCTGGAGAAGATATCCGATACGCTTTTGACTGCGCCCATCAGTTTGGAGGGACGCGAAGCAGGATTCGTTACCAGCGTGCCGGTGCAATTGCCTGACGGCGAGCTCTTTGTGATGGGCGGCGACAGCAATATCACGGTTTCGATTGAAATCATTCCTATCGTCGTGTCGCGTCAAATCGACAGCATTGAGGTAGGCCACATCGGCCTGGACGACGCCTATGAAGTATCCATCGTTCCCAAGACGGCGTCCGCCATTGTGACTGGGCCAGTTGTTTACGTGGATGCCCTTTCACTTGAGGACATTCAGCTTGTGGTCGACTTGGACGGACTGACGCCGGGCGTCTACGATCTGACGCCTGCGATCTCTATTACCAAGGGCGACTTGAGCGAGGCCAATGTGTCGCTGTCGCCGGCTGAGTTGAACGTGGAGATCACGTCTCCAGAGACGGCCGACGAGGGCGACTCGGCTGCGAACACCTCAGCCGATAGCTAGCTTCGATTGGCAAATTGACCAGCGAACCAGGCAAATCTCCTTGCCACGTTGACGGCTTTAAGGTCAGTCGACGCAGTCCGTACCTTGTCTACCGAAATCTGCGCGCGACGTCTACAATACTGGCGCGGAGCAGGAATCATCACCGGAGCAATTACGACGCAATGTCCAGCAAAAAAATCGTCGCCCTGGTCGGCCGTCCTAATGTCGGCAAGAGTACGCTGTTCAACCGCTTGGTCGGCGAGCGCCTGGCCGTTACGCACGAGATCCCCGGCACGACGCGGGATCGCTTGCACGGCGAGTCCTTCTGGAACGGCCTGACATTTGAAGTCGTTGACACCGGCGGGATCGAGATCTATCAGCCGGCCGGCTCGCGCGATGTTTCCCCCCTGGCTGAAGGCAGCGCCGATTTTGTCGCCGAGATCATTGAGCAGGCGCTGATCGCCATCACGGACGCGGATGTGGTCATATTGGTCGTAGACGCGCAATTTGGCGTTACCGCAGCCGATGAAGCTATCGCTGAGATCTTGCGCCGGTCCGACAAGCCGGTGCTTGTGGCGGCGAATAAGATTGACGACCTTATGCACGTGGACGATGCCTATGACTTCTACAGCCTCGGGCTGGATGCGGTTGTTGGCATCAGCGCGATTCACGGGCTTGGGGTAGGCGATTTGCTGGATGAATTGGTGTTGAAGTTTGGAGACGCGGAAGCCGATTTTGAGGAGGAAGACGAAGACGACCATCTGAAAATCGCGATCGTCGGACGCCCAAATGCCGGCAAGAGCACCTTGCTGAACAAGCTGATCGGCCGCGACCGCGCCATCGTTAGCGAGGTCGCCGGCACCACGCGCGATGCGATCGACACGGACATCAGCTGGTTTGGCGAGCGCGTAACCTTGATCGACACCGCCGGCATTCGGCGCCGCGGCCGCATCCAGGCCGGCGTCGAGAAATACAGTGTGATTCGCGCCATGAAAGCCATAGGCCGCGCCGATGTCGCCTTGCTTGTCATCGACGCCAACCTGGGCGTCACCGAGCAGGACGAGCATATCGCCGGATACATCATTGATGAATACAAGAGTCTGGTCATCGTTGTTAATAAATGGGACGACATCGATAAAGACGCCCTCACCATGAATGCCTTCAGCGAGAATATCCGCGACCGGCTGCATTTTGTTCGCTATGCGCCGATCATTTTCATCAGCGCGCTGGAGGGGCAGCGCATACATCAGGTCATGGAGGTGGCGCATCGGGTCTGGGAAACGCGCTTCTTCCGCATGGCGACATCGGATGTCAACCGTCTGATGCGCGAAGCGGTTAGCAAACATCCGCCGCACGGCAAAGGCACAAAACGGCTGAAATTCCTCTACGCGTCCCAGGTGCGCGCCGATCCGCCGCTGATTCTCTTCCACGTAAATGATCCGTCCCAAGTGCATTTTACCTACAAGCGTTATTTGGAAAACCAGTTCCGCGAGGCCTACGATTTTGAAGGCACGCCGCTTCGTTTGAGCTTCCGCGCCAGGGCCAACAAAGGCGCGCGCTCGATGGAGGGCTCCGCCGCTGACGATTGACCAGCGAATGCAGCGCGAATTGAAAATGACGGTCGACCGCAATGCGCATTGCGATGAAGGTGGCGGAATCCTATAATCAACGCAGTAGTTGGCCGCGCCTGCCTCATTGTCGTGCTGGAACGTCATTCGTAGAGGCGGAAAGGATAGTTAATGTTCCGCAGCCACATCGACGAGTTGCCGCGGCCCCGCCTGGATACGCCCGGTTTCCTGCTGGAGATTGTCAGCACGGTCGTATTCGTCATTGCGGTCACTGTATTGTTTGACTTGGGGATACCGCGATCGCTGGTGGACGGGCATAGTATGGAACCGACCTTTTATGAGGACGATCGTCTGGTCGTCAGTCGCGTGCACTATCTGCTGGGCCAGCCCGACCGTGGCGACATCGTTGTCTTCAATTCTTTGGTGCCCAGCGAAGCCGAACGCGGCATCATGCTCATAAAGCGTATAGTTGGACTGCCCGGAGAAACGGTTGAAATTCGCGATCAACTGGTGCATATCAACGGAGAACCATTGGACGAGGCCTATATCAAGGAAGCCTGCCGCATCCAGAGCTGCAGAGACGAGTCCTGGACGCTGGAAGCGGATCAGTACTTTGTAATGGGAGACAACCGCAACAACAGCCGGGACTCTCGACGCTTCAACGCCGTGCCGCTGCAGAAGATTGTGGGGCGAGTGGTATTCCGATATTGGCCCTATAATTCGATCGGGATCATCCCGAATTAGGATGGTGTAGCGATGGATGCCAAAACCAGAGGATACGCTTGCCCGCGCTGCACAGTAGGGCGTTGCGCGCCGCAAGCAACCACCTTCGCCGATGTCTTTCAAGGGCAGCTGCTCTGCATTCCTAATACGCGCGCCTATATCTGCGATGTTTGCCACTTTGCCGAGTTTGAGCCGGAATTGCTGGACGCGCTCTGGAATGAGTTGTATAGCGAAGCCGCGCTGGATGACGTGAAGCACCCTGCTCGCCACAAACGCGGATCAAGTTACAGCGAAGGCTCTGGCTAGCAGCCGGAAGACCTTCGCCCAGCGCACAATACGGAGATGCCATACATGCCGCAAACGGAAAGCGAACTGCGCCAGTTGATTTGCCGCGTCGGTCAGTTAATGTACCGGCAAGGGTACGTGGATGGCGCCGCCGGAAATATCAGCGCGCGTCTGGACGGCGACCGGATCTTGATGACCCCGAGCGGCTTGGCGCTTGGTTTCCTGGATGCCGAGCAGCTGATCGTCGTTAATTTGGCGGGCGAACGGGTGGATGAACCCAGCGAAGCCAACGCCCATCTGCGGCCGACATCCGAAAGCGCGATGCACCTGGAGTGCTACCGACAGCGCGACGATGTCAATGCGGTGGTCCATGCGCATCCGCCCACGGCAGTCGCGCTCACATTGGTCGGCTACGATTTCCAGCAGTGCATCATCCCGGAGATGGTGGTGCTGCTGGGCATGGTGCCGACAGCGCCTTATTCGACGCCGTCCAGCCAGGAAAACAGCGATGCGATAACGAATCTGATCCGCGAGCATGACGCCGTCATGCTGTCCAACCACGGTTCATTGACAGTCGCCAAGTCACTCTGGGATGCCTACCTGATGTTGGAATCGCTGGAGCACAGCGCGACTATCCTGCATCGCGCGCTGCAGCTTAGCGGCGATCTCAACGCGATTCCGCCTGAGCAGATTGAAAAGTTGGTCGCTTATCGTGAGCAATTTGCTTTGCTGCGCCCCGGCGATCGCGAACGTTTCGCCCGTTATAAAGCGTCGCGCGGCAATTAAGGCCGGGGAATACTGCCCAAACGAATCTTGACTGGCGCAACGCTTCATTGTATCCTTGCTGCCGCCTGCTGGCCCCTTCGTCTAGCGGCCTAGGATGCCACCCTTTCAAGGTGGAGACACGGGTTCGAGTCCCGTAGGGGCTACACAGTCTGAGCAAAACTATGTGCCTTTCGCCGTCAATTGCGAGAGGCATTTTGTTTTATTGCTGCTCATTGCCGCGGGCCGATAATTTGACAGTATCGGCATACAGGATATACTTTCTCTGATCAGCGCAAGAGATCTCCGCCACGGCGGAGACCAAACGATTCTAATGATCAATCGTCTGCGCAGGTTGAAGAGGAAGGACGAGTCGGCTTTGATTCGCAAACTGCGGATGCGCGCAAATGGGAGAGAACTGCGAGAAAGCGAGGAATATTTGGCAATAATCTGTTTGAATTTAGGATGCTTAGAAATGAAAGTGGAGAACAACACCAAATGAATCAGAACAGAATTTCAATTGTAACGATCATGGCCCTGTTTTTGCTTCTAATTGCTGGAGCGTCATCAGCGCAAGACAATAATGTGACGATATGGGCCGCTGACGATGACACCGGCAGCTGTTGGTCGAATCTGCTAGTGGACACATTCCCGCGCGAAGACATTTCTATTGAGGTCGTATTGCAGCCTGGCACGGGTCTTGTTGATGCGCAGCGCACGGCCCTGCAAGGCGGCGCGGGCCCTGATATCACCTTCTCGCACGGCCCCTCGTTCATGCTGGAACTGGCGAATGCCGGCTTGCTGCTCTCGCTGGATCATTACGCCGACGAATACAACTGGGGCGATCGTTTCGCTCCCTGGGCGCTTGATCTGGGCCGCGTCGAAGGCTCGCTCTACAGCCTGTCGGAGGAGCTCGAGACTGTCATCCTCTATTACAACAAGACGGTATTCGATGAGAATGGCTGGGAGACTCCCAAGACGATGGACGAGCTCTACGCTTTGGCCGATGCCATTCAAGAGGCCGGGCTGGTGGTCATGGGGCCGGCATTTGGAGAATGCGCGCCCTGCTACGAATGGGCGGTGAGCGTCTTCCTCAGCCATTACGCGGGTCCGGAAAAGGTATACGAGGCCCTGACCGGTCAGCGGCCCTGGACCGATCCGGCCTTTGTTGAGGCGATTACAGCGCTGAAAGACATCGTGCAAGGCGGCTGGTATATGGGCAGCCTTGATCTCTTCTTCTCGGATACATTCGACTCGGCGCACGCCTTATTTGGCACCGGGGAGATCGCCATGAGCTTTGAAGGCACCTGGATGCTGGATAACTATCAGCGTGATTTCTTCGGCGAAGCGGCGGGCAATATGAACGAATGGGACTGGTTCGCTTTTCCGACGTCATTCTCCGATGAGCCGCACTTTATCATCGGCGTCGGCTCAAGCTGGGGCGTCAGCTCCGCGACCGAGAATCCGGATGCGGCCGCCGCAGTGCTCGACCACTACTACAGCACAGGCTTCCAGGCCGCGTCGCATGCGTCATGCGGCAATGCGCCCGCTCCGCTGATTTACGAAGGCGATGTCTTCGCCGACGCAGACCCGCGAGAAGCGCGCTTGTATCAGGAGTTCGGCAAGGCGTCGGCTGCCGGCAACGTTGGCTACACCAGCTGGAGCTTCTGGCCCGCTCGCACCAATGTCTGGCTCTGGGAGCAGATTACGCGTGTCTACGATGATCAAATCTCGGTTGAAGATTACCTCGCCGGTATGCAGTCCGAATTCGAAGAAGAATTTGCCGAGGGTCTCATCCCTCCGATTCCCGCTCGCTAAATCGTGAGCTTCACATTGGTGTTCCAGTGCGGTTGTCGCTGGAACACCAACACTCACTCTTGTTCGCGCATGGCGGAAGAGTCGAATTAATGCTTAGCAAATTGCCTTTCAACAGCGAATACTGGACGCGTTATCGCGTCATGCGCTATTGGGTCATCCCCTGGCTCTTCATGCTGCCTATTCTTGGCTTGCATGCCTTTGTAGTCGTGTTTCCGGCGACGCAAGGCGTCTACTATTCATTCACCGACTGGTCGGGAATTGGCGAAGCCGAATTCATCGGACTGCGCAACTTTGAAGAGATGTTCTTCGAAGATCAGAGCCACTTGGACGCGCTGTCTCGCAATATCCAGTGGATGCTGTTCTTTATCACCGTGCCCTTTGTTTTCGCGTTGTTTGGCTCAAGCTTGCTGGCCAAGGTCAGGCGTGGCGCGATGTTCTATCGGACGGCGCTCTTCTTGCCGTTTATCTTGCCCAGCGTCGTGACGGCCACGATCTGGCGCTACCTGTATAATCCGCGCTTTGGATTGCCTACCCTGGTCGGCTATGACAAGGCGCTGCTGGGCCAGTCCGATACTGCGCTTTGGGCTATCGCCTTTGCGGACAACTGGCACTTTTGGGGTTTCCTGATGGTGCTCTTCCTCACGGCCATGCAAGGCATTGATCCGGTCTTGTATGACGCCGCCAAAGTCGATGGCGCCAGTCGCTGGGAAGAATTCTGGCACGTCACATTGCCCGGAATCCGGCCGGTTGTGCTGTTTATGATGATGATGGTCATGATTTGGGCCTTCCTGGTTTTCGACTACATTTTCATCTTGACCGGGGGCGGCCCCGCCGGGGCAACTGAAGTGCTCGGGATCGACATTTACAAGAATGCCTTCCAGCGCTTTGAAGCCGGTTACGCCGCGGCGCAGGGCATTACGATCTGTTTATTCGCCGGGTTAATCGTCAGCGTCTTTGCCTTTTTGCGCAAACGGGGATGGGAAATATGAGAGCGCGGCCGGAGTTCTTTCTCTTCCGCAAGCAGCGTGAGAGCAACGCCTTTAATCACTTTTTTCTGTCTATCCTGGTAGTATTCTCACTGGGACCGGTAGTCTTGTTGGGCTTGAATTCCGTCAAGTCAAACTCCGAGATTGCCTTGAATCCGCTAGGTCTGCCGCGGCAAGTCCATCTGGAAAATTTCGGCAACGCCTGGGAGAAAGGCGAATTTAGTCGCACATTCAAAAACAGCGTCATTCTGGTCATAGGCACGGTCGCAGCCGAACTGGTGCTGGGCGGGCTGGCGGCTTATAGCTTGGCGCGCAAGAATCCGCCCGGCGCCAACTTCGTCATGATCTATTTGTTGGTGGCCTCAACCGTCCCAATCTGGCTGTATCTGGTGCCGCTCTTCTTCTTGTGGCGGCAGTTGGGACTGATCAACACCTATCACGGACTCATCCTGATATACACCGCCTTAAACGCGCCCTTCTCGATATTCCTGCTGCGCTCGTATCTGATCGGATTGCCGGTGGAACTGGAGGACGCAGCGCGGGTCGATGGGGCGAACGAGTTGCAGGTTCTGCTGCGGATCATCGTGCCTTTGGCTTGGCCCGGCTTCCTGACTGTCGGCCTGGTGGTGGGCTTGGGAATCTGGAGCGAATTCCAGGTGGCGCTGATTTTTGTACACAAACCTGATATGTTCCCCGTCACCACTAGCTATTTCAAATTCACCGACCGTTTCGGCCGCGATTGGGCGATGACCAGCGCGGGCGCATTCATGATGATTGCGCCGGTGCTTATATTGTTCTTGGCGCTGCAGCGTCGTTTCGTCGAGGGGCTGACGCAGGGCGGCGTCAAATTCTAGGCGCTCTGTCAGCCGCGCAGATCAACCGCGAATTTGATCAGATGGTCGGGCTGCTCCCGGATGTGTTGGAAGACCTGCGTCGCGTCTTCCAGCGTGTAGACCCGGTTAATCAGGCCGCGGCAATTGAGGCGTCCGCGGCGCATCATAGACAAGATGGCGCGGAAAGCGCGCTGGCTGTCCCAATAGGGGAAGTCGCGCGGTTCATGACCGTAGCCGCAGCCATGCGGCACGATCATCGTCAGACGATTGTGATGCCATTCCCGGCCCAGGAAAAGGTCTTGCGCCTCGCCTTGGTAGAAACCCGCCGAGCAGACCAAGCCGCCCACCCGCGTACAGCTGATCGCAGTATTGAGCCCGATATAGGCGCCGGTCAATTCGATGGCGACATCCACGCCCATGCCGTCGGTCAGATCGCGAGCTTGCAGCGCCAGGTCGCCATCGCGCGGGTCAAAGCTGTGGTCAGCGCCGTATTCGCTGGCGAGCGCCCGCCGTTGTGGCAAGAGATCGGCGGCTATAATCGTTTCGGCGCCTGCCTCGCGCGCGATGCTGACCGCCAGCAGCCCAAGCGCGCCCAAACCAATGACGGCCACTCGATCGCCATAGCGTAGGTTGGACTCGCGGATGCAATGGATGGACACGTAAGCCGGCTCGAGGCAAAGCGCGACCAGCGGATCAATGTCGCCCAGGCGCCAGACCTGGTTCTCATCGCGAATATTTGTCTCGCGGATATCCATCACTCCGATCACGCGGTCGCCTGGCGAAAACTTCGTCACATCGGCGCCAACCGCTTCGACCACGCCAAGTCCGCTGGTGCCGGTCGTCCACGGGCTTTCGCGGCTCGGGCGGCCAATAGCGCCCGGGTCGCCGGCATCTATAAAGACGTGGCGCTCGCTGTCGAAGCGCTTACCGGCAAATGTCCGTCCGTCCAGCATGGCAAAAGTCGTGCCGTGCTTGCCGGAGGCGAACTCGGTGCGCACCAGCAGCTCGCTTGGCTTGAGCTCGCGATCTTCGTAATCCAGGACGCTCGCCTCGTATAGGCCGGTTAACGCCAGTCGTCTAGGCATGCGGGATGTCCTTTTTTGCTTTGTCTTCAAGAGCGCGTCGACGCATCGTGAATCGTTAGCGCCTCGGCGGCCCACTGCGCATAATCAGCATTGCGCTGCGCGGATTATACAGAACTACGGCAGCAGCTACAAACTTGGGCGCTATCCCCGCATCTGACCGCAGCGCAGGTCCTCCGGCTCGAAACTGATGCCGATCAAGTGGCGCGCGCCAGCATCGCCACATCTCAGGCACTATGTCGGCAGGCGAATCCCGGCAAATGAGTAGTCAAGATAGGCTGAATGCGATATGTTTGACGACAGTCGCAAGCATTTATAGAGTAGCCGCTTGCCGAATTGCCAACATTAGGGCCGACTTTAGCCCTCGGCAGGCGCCCTTGGACAAGTATTGGAGACTAGCCGTGACCAATAAAGATGAAAAGCGTATTTCGCCCGTGCCGCTAAGCCAGGTGTCGATTGACGCCGGATTCTGGGCCGAGCGGCAGGCGGCCAACCGACAGCGCACGATCCCCGCCATTTACGGCAAGTTGGAAGAAACCGGGCGCATCAAGGCTTGGTCGATGGCGCGCACTCACGACATGCCTAAAGAGCGCTCGGTGGTTCATATGTTCTGGGATTCGGACACCGGCAAATGGCTTGAGTCGGTCGCCTACAGCCTGGCCACCCATCCTGACCCCGAATTGCAGGCGCAGGCTGACGCGCTTATCGACGCCGTTGCCGGCGCGCAGCAAGACGATGGTTATCTCAATACCTATTTCCCAGTCCTTGATCCAGAGAGCAAGTGGGCCAACCTGCGCGATTGGCACGAGCTTTACAACGCCGGACACCTCATCGAAGCTGCGGTTGCGTACCATCAGGCGACCGGCAATCGCAAATTGCTGGATGTACTTGTTCGATTCGCGGAACACATTGACGCAACCTTTGGCGCTGACGACAACAAGCGGCGCGGCTACCCCGGGCACCCGGAGCTGGAGCTGGCGCTGGTGAGATTGTATCGTGAGACGGGCCAAGGCAAGTGGCTGGACCTTGCCAGCTACTTCATTGAAGAACGCGGTCATGAGCCGCACTACTTCGATATTGAAGCTGCCAATCGCGGCGAAAATCGCGAGGACTTCTGGGCCCAGACTTACCGCTACTGCCAGGCCCATGCGCCGCTGCGCGAGCATACCGAAGCCAACGGTCACTCTGTACGCGCTTGCTATCTATACGCCGGCATCGCCGATGTCGCGCTTGAAACCGGTGATGACGATTTGCTGCGCCTGTCCCGCCTGCTTTGGGACGACCTGACGCAGAAGCAGATGTATATTCACGGCGGAGTCGGTCCGTCGCACTCCAACGAAGGTTTCACATTTGCTTACGACATGCCGGACGAAACGGCCTATGCCGAGACCTGCGCCGCGATCGCGCTGGCTTTCTGGGCTCATCGTATGTTTCACCTCGACCCGGACAGCCGTTACATCGACATCATGGAGCGCGCAATCTACAATAGCAGTTTGAGCGGGCTGTCTTTTAGCGGCGACCAGTTCTTTTATGCCAATCCATTGGCGGCCTACCCAGGCGTGAATCCGATGGGCCGCTGGAGCGGCATCATCGACCAGGGTCACTACCGACGCGTTGACTGGTACTTCTGTCCCTGTTGCCCGCCGAACATTTCGCGCTTGATCGCCAGCATTGGCGAATACTCTTATTCGCAAGCCGGAAGCCGCGTATACGCGCAGCTTTATCATGACAATAAGGTCGCGCTTAACATAGATGGACAAACGCTGACGCTGACGCAGAATACCAGCTATCCTTGGGATGAAGCGATACAGTTCACTGTCGAGACTAGCGAGCCGCTGAGCTTTGAGCTGGCGTTGCGGATACCGGACTGGTGCTACGATTACGACCTGTCGGTGAACGGCGAACGAATGGATGCAGCGCTTGACAGGGGTTATGCAGTGCTATCTCGGCATTGGGCGCATGGCGACAAGGTGGAGTTGACACTGGCGATGCCGGTCGAGCGGGTGATGCCACATGCCAACATACGGCAGACGGCAGGCCAGATTGCCTTGCAGCGCGGTCCGCTAGTCTACTGCCTGGAAGAGGTCGACAATGGGCCGCGGCTGGCGAATATCGTCATCCCGCCGGATGCGCCGATGGAAGCAACTTTCGACAGCGAGCTGTTCGGTGGCGTATCCGTGATAACCGGGCCGGGCCTGCGTATTGAGCCGGCTGATGAAAGCGCCGCGCTTTATCGCCACCACAGCCAAACGCGTTATAATGAGACGGAATTCACTTTTAAGGCGATTCCGTACTATCTTTGGGCCAATCGTAATCCGGGCGAGATGCGCGCCTGGATTCGCTCAAGCTAGCTGGGATTGAACCGGAGCTCTTGTTCCGGGTGATAATCCATTTATTCGCACACGTTAAGGGGAGGAGCAAAATCATGACCATTTCGCGCAGAGAGTTCTTGAAGTTAACCGGAGGGTCAGCGACAGCCGCGGCTATGCTGGCGCAGCTTGGCTACCTTCCGCCGGCATTGGCGCAGGATGTGACCAACATCACATTCGGCGGCTGGGGCGGCGTCGCCGAGGACGAGGGCGTCAAGGCCGCGATTGAAGTCTTTGAGGCGGAGAACGAAGACATAGATGTGGAATGGCAGCACACGCCAAACGCCGGAGAATACGGTCGCATCTTGCTCTCGAGTATTGCCGCGGGCACTGCGCCGGACACTGGCTTCATCTTGTCAGATAACTACGAAACCTTGGCCGTCGGCGGCGCCTTGATGGATATCACCGATCTGGTCAAGAACGACCCGTTGCTGGGCCAACCGGGTTATTTCCTTGAACCGCAAGAAGCCAATCGCTGCGAGGTCAATGGGCGCTGGTACGGCATCGGCTCCACCTGGGTCGCCCATCACTTCTACTACAATGCTGAAATGTTTGAAGCGGAAGGCATCACCCCGCCGGGCTTCCAGGATGACGAGATTTGGGAATGGGAAGAATTCCTCGAAGTCTGCAAGGCTTTCACCAAAGACAGCAATGGTCGCCATCCCGGCGATGCCGGCTTCGACAGCGAAGACATCGTGCAGTGGGGCGTCGATTGGCCCTTCTGGTGGATGCCGCTGGGATTGGCCGCACACGCCAATGGCGGCGAGTTCCTCACCGAAGAGGGCTTGATCGGCCTGGACTCGCCGGAAGCCATAGAAGGCTTGCAGCGCATTACTGATTTAGTGCACGAGCACCATGTGGCGCCGCGCGGCGCTGCCTTGGCCAGCCTGGGCATGAACAATGTGCAAATGGTCGATACCGGCCGTCTGGCGATGGCCGTGGACGGCTCCTGGGCGCTGTCCTGGATGAACCCGTCGCTCATGAGTGTGGCGATGGGAACCGGCGCCTTGCCCAAGATGCAGCGGCCGGCCAGCATCATGCAGGCGCATTTCCATTCCGTGCTTGCGGGCACTGAAAATCCGGAAGAAGCCTGGCGCTGGGTTCGCTTCCTGGCGACGCCATTCTATCAGGAGCATTTCTGTAAGATTGGCCTGTGGATCCCCAACCAGACCGCCATGCTCACTGAAGAAGGCCTGGAGGGCTGGATCCGTGAAGGCATCCATCCGCCGAATTACTCGCAATTTGCCACCGACTATCTGCCGAAGCATGGCGTCGCCGTAGCGATCCCACCGGGTTACATCGAAGCAGCCAATGACTATATCAATCCGGCTTTTGAGGGGCTGGCAAACGGCGAGCGGGCAGAGGACATCATGCC
>LXNI01001454.1_pt1 | contig 20503 bp, 19 predicted proteins | sample 809091 | NCBI WGS metagenome assembly LXNI01 (sample SAMN04870527, study PRJNA318959) | sponge metagenome | biome: 01000161; feature: marine sponge reef; material: water | host: Sarcotragus foetidus | place: Greece: Milos, Mediterranean Sea | collected 2013-05-29 | depth 5-7 m | reverse complement strand
AACGCAGCATCCACCGCGGCCACTAGCTCCTCGACAGATCCCACCGCACTATCATGACCCCACACGCATCAACGCGCACCGCGATTTCATAGCTGGCAAACAGGCCTCCGGGGGAGGGTCAACGCCCTTTCATCCAGGCACCCAAGCTGCAGCCTTCGGGCCGCCGACCGGGACAAGCGCCCGCCATAGCAGAATTAGGGGCGCTTGTGCTGTAGAAGTGCCCGCTCTCGCAGTCCGGCGGGTAGCGTGGACCCGATGGGCAGATACGTCGACCGGACCTACGACGGCCCCCTTGGCCCGACCCCCTACCGCGCCTATCTGCCCCACGGCATCGCCGGCTGGAACCCCTCGATAGGCGAGCAGACAGCCGCCCGCGTCAAAGCCGCTGGCGACCGGATCGCCGCAATGGCCGCCAAACTGCCGCCGCACCGCTCCATGCAATGGTGCCTGAACCGCTCTGAGGGGATCGCGTCGAGCGACGTGGAGGGCATCTCCACAACCCTGCGGTCGCTCAGCCTCCTCGAATCCCTGCGAGCAGAACACGACCCCCAGCGCCGCCAGCGCGACATGCAAGCCCTCGGAGCGGCCCGCCTCACCGCCCGCGCCGCCGAAATCGGCCGCCGGGCCGGCACGCCAGTCGGCGCCGCTGACCTCCAAGAAATGCACCGGCGGCTCTTCGACGGCAGCTCCGTCGCGTTCGAGCCGGGCCGGCTGCGCTCCGACGACATCTGGGTCGGCGCCGCAGGCGCCACCCCGCTAGAGGCCCTGTACGTCGCGCCGCCCGCCGAGCACGTCGGCCCGCTGGTGCACGACCTCATGGAATACGTGTCAACCCACGACCTGCTGCACCCCCTGCTCAAAGCCGCCATCGCCCACCTCCAATTCGAGACCATCCACCCGTTCCCCGACGGCAACGGACGCGTCGGGAGGGCGCTGATCCACTGCGTGCTACAGCGGAACTGGCCCGAAACGCCGCCGATCCCGCTGTCAGCCGCCATCGCCGAACACAAACAGGCCTACTACCAGTCACTGCGCCCCTACCAGACATACACCGGCGACCCCGAAAGCCCGATACGCGCCGCCTGCGCAGAAGCAGCCGCCGCCTACATCGCTGACGCCGCCGAAGTCGCCTGCGACTACACCGAAGCCATCGCTCAGGCCGTCGCCAACATGCACACCGAATGGGGCACGCTCAACCTGCGCCCCCACTCAGCCGCCGCCGCCGTCCTGGAGGCCATGGCGACAATGCCCGCCGCCGGCGTCGAATACCTCTGCGACACCACAGGCCGCCCCCCCAACGCCGTGCGACGTGGCCTGCGCAAACTGGCCGCCGCCGACGCCGTCTCAGAGACTCGCGATGAGCACACCGGGCGCAGAGTGTTCGAGGTGCCCGAACTGCTCCGAATCGTCGACCACCGCCAGAAGCTGCTGAACCGCTGCTGGCAGGCGCACCAAGGCGGCCTCGGGCTGTCGCCGGGTGAGCTTCTCGCCGAATGGAGGCACGACATCGCAGCCGCAGCGCCCCAGGCGGCGGAACCGCGGCCGCGATGCCCCCATGTCGGAGAGCGCAGCAGAACCCGATGCACCCGCCCCACCGGACACCGGCCGCCCCACCGCTACACCTGAGTCCGGCCAGCGCAGCGGCGAGGACACCGCCCGGCGCCCCGAAGCGGTCTTCCGGGGGCTGGTTATTGGCAAAGCACTGAACCAGCCTGCGCTCCCTCAGGGTCCAAGCGACGTGACCGGCACTACGCAGGCTTCGTCGAGATAGTCGCGAGCGAACTGCCACTCGCGGCATGTACCTGCGCATTTGTACAATAAGACTTTTTGGCAGGCTGCTATCTAACGCTTTGGCAGGATTTCATCTAACATTCTGGCCGACATTTGTCGAACGCAGCGCCCACGACCCTGTCGCGCCTCGGATGAGGCACCCACCACACCGCGGCCCTGCTCGTCGCCGCCAGCTACAACATCGACCGGCTCAGCTCCGAGGCGTCCTTCGACCACCTGTGAGGAGCCGCGCCCGTCCCCGCATCGTCAGGACGCACCAAACGTCACAGGCTCAACTTCGCCGGCAACCGCGAAGCCAACCGCGCCCTGCACATGATCGTCATCGTCCGGCTCCGCTACTGCGAACAAACCCGCAGCTACCTCGACCGACGCGTCGCCCAAGGCAAAACCAAAAAAGAAGCCATCCGCTGCCTCAAGCGCTACATCGCCCGAGAGATCTACCGCACCCTCCGAGCCGACCTCGCCACCCTCAAAACCCGCACTTGACATCTATAGGAACGTCCCAGGAGACCCCAGAGCCTGCGCCATACCCGGGGAGGTTCAGAATGTTCAGTTCTGGCAGCTGAGGCCATTGGCTGCGGAGGGAAGCCTCTGTCAGAGGAGTGAAGAGTTGGGGAAGTCGTCGATGCCGAATTCACGGCAGAGGTCGATCAGGTCGTCGGGTATCGGATTCGTGGTCTTGGGTGAATTGAACTGCCCGGGATGTTCGCCTGGCTCGCCGAACAGGGCGACGGCTTCGAGACTTGCCCTTGTGGGTCGGCGGCGGTCTGAACCGCCAGCTGTCGCTGTCGTTGAAGTAGGCCGGATGAGCGTCAGCGCTGTGGATACGCCAAAGCCTGGTTTGGGGAGTTATGCGAAAGGTTGGGAAGCGGGACCAGTCGGTCACTGGGCCAGTCGTCCCGCCGCTCGTTGGGCTGCTTGACGGAGCTGTTCTATGTCCTTGCCGTCGGCGAGCCACTCAGCGGGGGATAGGCCGTTGAGGTCCTCGTGCTGGGCTGTGGAGGCCCATGAGGCGATCAGGAACGGGTCGGCTCCTTCGCCTACGGCGTCTCGGAACGCCCCGATGACGTCGCGGACTTCAGGGCGTATCGCTTCATTGGCGGTGTCGAGCTGCCAAGTCGGATACCAAGTGGTGTTGTGTCCGGGCAGGCCTAGCAAGGATCCAGAGGCTTGTCGTTTCGACAGAGCCTGGCGGGTGATGCCAAGAATGCGCACAGCTTCGGAAGTGTCGATTCGGTCGCCGACTAACTGCGACCACCTGGCGCTGGCAACAACCTCCTCGGCTGCCTTAGCGCCGAGCACGCCGGCCTCATCTGCGCTGATCTCTTCTATGACGTGTCGAGCATCCGATATACGTTCGTGGAACGCATCAACGAGCATGAGGACGCGCTCATTCAAGAGCCGTTCGCTGGATTGAAGCTGATCTCGATTCTGCTCCCTTTCAAGATCGGACGCGTACAGTGTCTTCAGGTCCGATGGAGAGTCGAAACTGGCCTTCGGGGAGTCAGTCATACACTCACTCTAACCGTCAACCGTCAACCCGTCAACTCCTGGTTCAGATGGCCGGACTGGGTGCCGCCCGAACTTGCAGCCCTCGGCCGCTGACCGCTCAGCAGAGAGTTACTGTTGCTGCAATGGCTTTCCGGTTTGAGTGGACGGGTCGCACTCTTCGGGTTGTGCTCTCCGGGTGGGACCGCATGTATATGTTCCGCCGCGTCGTTGAGATCGACCGGGCCAATATCGCCCGAGCGGCTGTCATCCCGCGGCATGAGCTTGAGTCCCGCATCGACCACCGCCAAATGGGAATCGGAACTCACGCCGGCGAGCGCCGTCCGGGCAGGCGTCGAGTCGGTATCCATCTCGGCCGCGATGTGGTCGGCCAGCAGTTCTGGGCCACGGCTGCCAGTGGGCCGGAACTGCCCCTGCTGGTGCTGGACCTGATTGGCCATCAGTTCAAGAGGGCCGTGCTCGCGGTGAGCGACCTCGACGTGATCGACGCACTTCTCGCGTCGGACTCTTCAGGCGATGACTGAGATCTGCCTCCCCGACGCGGCAAGCGGAGGACCTAATCTCCCTGGGCTTTAGGTAGCCCGCGCGATACCCGGTGAAGTCTGGGACCACTTCGAGGGGGTCATTGCTGGTCGTTGCATTCGAGCCAGGGTGATCCGTGGATCTGGTTCCACCTCTTGGGGCGCGCCAGGATCTTCTCTGTCTTCTTCCGCTCGTTGCGGCGATTGCCGCCGCGGCGCAACTTGTTGGTGATGGCTCTGCGAAGGGTGTCGAGCCTTCTGAACTTGAGTTGGTGGGTGCTGTCGTTGGTGGTGGTGTAGTAGTCGTCTGGGAACGCTGTCGGGCTGGCCGAGAACCGGACACCGACGAATCTCCGGAAGCGGAGACGCCCGGGACGGCCATCTGGGATGCCCTGGCTGGCCATAAGCCGCCCCCTGACGAATCTCCCAAGGCTCACCCGTCGCTTATCGAAACCCGACCAGCTCATTCGGTCCTCCGAGTAGACGGTGATCTCCCGTCTGCCTCGCCAGAGTTTGCGGTAGGTGCCAGTCACCACGCAGATCACGTATTCGTCAAGTACGTCGAGGGCGTCTTGGGATCCAGAGTCGCATGCATCGCATGCGCAGTCGGGCACCACTTCCAAAACGTCGGCAGGGTCGCCAGCGCCTATTGCGACAGCAGGCCATTCAACTCCTTCGAAGCCGGTCATTGCCACAACCAGGGGGATTGCGCCCGGAGCCAGCGGCACAGCCCTAATAGTGCGGGCCGCGGGGAATCTCGGCGGCTCCTGCCAGGCCACTTCCGCTTCTGCCTCTATCTCGGCTAGGCCCGCGGCGGCCAGCGCTTCGAGCCAGGCCTCGGCCCGGGCGGCCAAGATCTTCCACCTTTGCGGATTCGTAACCCGGGAATACTCCTCGTCCAAAGGCATACGGTCCGGGTGTGGGTCACGCCACCCGGACAGCCCGCGTCCCGTCTCGACAAACGCAGCATCCACCGCGGCCACTAGCTCTTCTATAGGAATCACCGCACCATCATGACCTCAGCTGCATGAGCGCACACTGCGATTTCACACCTGGCCCACTTGGACGCTTTCGTTGGCGGTACTCGAATTTCTATATGGTTCGGCGATGGAGAAAGCGGTTTTGTCCAATGCTTCTGCGGTGCAACGGCACCGTTTATCGATGTTCACGACGGCCTGAGCGACGAGCAGTGGAACGTGCAGTCGTTGTGCGAGAAGTGGCGGGTGCGCGATGTGGTGGGCCATTCGCTCCACCCATTGTCGGTCCCATCGCTCCGTTGACCGATGTACTGGTCCACACCCGCGACGTCGAGCGGCCGTTGGGTCTCTCGGCAAATCTCCTCCCTGAGGGTCTGTGGGCTGCACTTGACTACTGCTGCGGTGGGCGAGCCTACGGCCTTGTGCCTGGAAAGCGAACTGAGAGTCTTCGATTCGAGGCAACTGACGTGGATTGGTCGGCCGGTGAGGGAGCGTTGGTATCAGGACCGGCAGAGGCGATCTTGTTGGCAGTCACCAACCGGCCCATCGCACTCCGCGACTTGAGCGGGGATGGCGTCGAGATGTTGGCCAGTCGGCTTGCCTAGGTGCTGCGAGAGGCCAGCAGGTCGGCGACCTGGGTTGCGGCGCGGTGGCCGCTGGAGAGGGCGCCGTTCACTGACGGGATGCCCATGTAGTCGCCGGCCAAGAACAGGTTTTCGATGTTCCCCTCTAGCTGGCCGGGGATCATGGCCATCTCGGCGAGCATCCCGGGCTTGCCCATGCACAGGGCTTCTTCCCAGCGATATACCCGGTAGAACAGGCCCTCGTCGTCGCCGGGAAGGGCGGAGCCTGGGGGAGCATTGCGGCGAACGGCGCCCAGCATCTGGCGCTTTACCTCATCGTCGTCGAGACCGATGAACTCTTTGGCCCGGTCGAGCCCGATGAGCAGGTCGAGGATGCTCTTGCCCGCAGGCGCGCAGGCTGGCAGGAGGGTGGTCCGGTCCATCATGAGCGGGGTGTCGTCGTCCTCGGGGTAGATAGCGCCATGCCAGCCGGGAGGAAGCGGGGGATGGTCGAGGCCTATGACCACACGGCAGCCGGTGGAGTAGCTGACGGTCCTGAGTGCGGCGTGAGTCGCTTCCGGCAGTTCAGGGACGAGGTTCGAGACCTTCGTACCGGGCACAGCGCAGATGACCGCATCCGCCTCGATCGTCTCGCCGTCCACGACAACGCCGGTCACAGCTCCGTCTTCCACAACGATTCTCCTAGCGGTGGCAGACGCCCGAATCGCATCGGAGCAGGCAACGGCCAGCGCCTCGCTCAAAGAGCCGATTCCCCGTTCGGGCATGTACACCTTGCCGCCGCTCAGCACCGTTTCTCCGATATAGGCCCGCATCAGCGCCTGGCTGGCTGGCTCGGCATCGCCCAAGACCATTTTCAGGGGGCCGCTGAGGGACACCCGCACCTTGTCGGGCACTTTGTGCCGATCGAGGTAATCGCCGTAGGTCTCGTCGTCGTCGATCTCGGAGAGGCGGCTGTCGCTGGCGAAGCTCAGGTATTCCTTCTGGCGGTACATCTGCCGCATCACCTTGGATCCCGCCCGCAGGCCTGAAGGCGACAGGAACCCCATGTCCAGGGCCGCGGGCAGCTGCCGTATGAAGTTCCCGAACGATTGTTCGGGCGTCGTTGTTACCCATCGCCCGTTGCGGTGGTGGCCGAAGACCATCTGGGACTCCACCAGCGGCAGTCCCAACTCCTCGCAGATGCGGAATGCGGTGTCGTAGGTGGCGGTGAAGACGAATGCGCCGTTGTCCACCGAGAACCCGTCCACCCTCTCGCCGATGCCGCGTCCACCCGCACGGTCCTTGGCCTCGAGCAAAAGGGTGGTAATACCCCGCTTCTTCAGCTCGTAGGCGGCGCTGAGCCCGGCGAAACCCCCGCCAACTATTACGACCCGCCTAGTGCTCATGTGGACGGCTCCCTTCTCGCCACCATCGGTCCGTTTTGCCGGCGCTGGCGCTGAGGCGTTAGCGACTGGTGGACCGATGCGTACTGTACTGCGAACGACTGACCCCTTTGGCTGTGCTGTTCTGTCAAGATTGGGGTTGCCGCCTAGACGACGACCGGGAGGAGAGAACAGTGGGAAAGGCCACCGAGACTGATTTGCCCGGTGTGGGGGTTCGCTTCGACCTGGACACGAACGCCGGCCGCTCCGTCGGCGTGGTCGTTCATCAGACCGGTCGGCGCGATCTGGTGGTCTATGACGAGCGGGATGTTGATCGCGCCTGCGAGAGCGTGGAGCTGACCGAGGAGGAGGGGCACACCCTCGGTGAGCTGCTGGGCGGCAACCCGGTCTTGGAGCATCTCGATGACGTAGTGCACCGGCTCGAGGATCTCGTGATCTCTTGGGTGAAGATCGACTCGAAGTCGTCTCTCGCCGGGCGCACCCTTGCCGAGGCCGGGCTTAGGGCACAAACCGGTGCGGGCGTCGTCGCGCTCGTCACCGACTCGGGCTCCATCCCCATCCCGGGGGGAACCGACCGTCTCGACCCCGGCGACACCGCAGTGGTAGTCGGCGTCCCGGCCGCGGTGAAGGCCGCCACCAAGCTGCTGACCCAATCGGGCTAGCCAATGCACACGGCCGGCGATCTGTTTGTGATCGAGCTCGGGGCGGTGGTGCTGGTCTTGGCCATCGTCGCTCGCCTGGCCCGGCGAATTGGCCTGCCTGCGCTTCCGCTGTACTTGCTGGTGGGACTGGCCCTCGGAGACGGCGGCCTCGTCGAGTTGCCGGCGTCCACGGAGTTCATCGAGGTGGGTGCCGAGATCGGCGTCATCTTGATGCTGCTGATGCTGGGACTCGAGTTCTCAGCCCACGAGCTGGTCGACAATGTGCGACGGTCAACGCTGGTCGGGATCGTCGACCTGGTCCTCAATTTCCCTCCTGGTTTCATAGCCGGCCTGTTGCTGGGATTCGACCCGATCGTTGCCGTCCTGCTCGGCGGCGTGACCTACATCTCGTCGTCGGGAATTGTGGCCAAACTCGTCGCCGACCTCGACCGCATAGGCAACCACGAAACATCGGTGGTGCTCAGCGTGCTGGTCATCGAAGACCTTGCCATGGTGCTCTATCTGCCCATTGTGTCGGGCGTGCTCTTCGGCGGGTCGCTGCTGAGCACAACCGTCACCGTCACTGTCTCATTGCTCGTCGTAATTGGCGTGCTCGGTGCGGCCTACGTGTTCGGCGACCGGCTTAGCGCCATCGCCTTGAGCCAATCCAGCGAAGCGCTGTTGTTGACCTTGCTCGGCGGCACACTTCTGTTTGCCGGCATTGCCGGACGCCTCAACCTGTCAACGGCGGTGGGAGCCTTTGTCGTTGGCGTCGCGCTGTCAGGCGACATCGTCTCGCATGCCCGTGGACTGCTGTTGCCACTGCGGAATCTCTTCGCCGCGGTCTTCTTCGTGTTCTTTGGCCTGCAAGTCGACATTCGCCTCCTCCCCGATGTCGCCGTCGCCGCAGTGGTCATCGCCGCCGTCACAATCGCCACCAAGTTCGCTACTGGCTGGATCGGAGCAGGACGAGCCGGTATCGGCAAGCCCGGCCGGGCCCGTGCTGGAGCCGCCCTCATCGCCCACGGGGAGTTCTCGATCGTCATCGCCGAGCTCGGCATTACTCGCGAGAGCGACCTCGGAGCGCTCGCCGCTGCCTACGTCATCATCCTCACCCTCGTCGGCGCGGTGCTCTACCAGTACTCCGACTCAATAACCCTCCGCGCACCGAGCGAGTCCTACCGTGCTAGGTGGCAGCGCAAATCTCGCCTTGCGGAGAGGCTTAGAAAACGCCGCTGGTCGTTCACGCGCTAGCCACCCAGGACAACACAGGAGAGGTGGCAGCTACACCATGCTGGTTACGTTGCCTCCGCCGATGGCGACTATTCCGGTGGCATTCAGTCCGCCAATGGCCACGATGCCGATTGAGTTGACCCCGCCCAGCGTGACCAGGCCGATTGCGTTTACGCCGCCCACCGTCACGATGCCCATTGAGTTGACTGCGCCAAACGTGACCAGGCCCATCGCGTTCAATAAGCCCAGTGCCGCGATGCCAAGGGCGTTGATACCGGCGATGGCGGCAAGCCCGATCGCATTGAAGCGATTGAGGGCGACAAAGCCAACCGTGCACTTCTCCGTCGTGGCATCGCCAGTCATATTCGCCCCCAAGAGTGATTCGACCGCTGGTGTAGTACTGGTTTCTACCACATATGCATCGGCGTACTCAGCGGCGATCCTGCTAGCCTGACTCTTTCCGGGCCGTTAGCTCAGTTGGCTAGAGCACCTGCATGACGCGCAGGGGGTCAGGGGTTCGAGTCCCTTACGGCCCACCAAATGGATGTCGCCCAGTCCAGTGATCGTCGGCGGCTGGGCTGGTTGCTCGCCGGGGTGGGCATGCTGTCGGTGTCCACCGACTCGCTGTGGATCCGGCTCTCGGAAGCCGACGCCATTGATGTGTCGTTCTGGGTGGCGTGCTGCTCGGTGCCCCTCTACACCGCGCTGAGCCATCGGATTGACGGCTGCTGGCCGCTGGAGGCGTTCCGCCGTCACCCCTGGCAGCAGCTCGTCATTGGTTTCTTGACCGGGGGCAGCCAGCTCTGCTTCGTCATCGCCGTCACCCAGACCCGGGTGGCCAACGTGGTGGCTATCGTGGCCGCGGTGCCGCTGCTGGCCGCGGTGTGCGCCTGGATATGGCTGAGGGAGCGCATCTCCCGGAAGATGGCCATCGCCATCGCCATCACCATCGCGGGAATAGGGGCGATTGTGTCGAGTTCGGTGGGCGAGCCCACCCTCACCGGCGACCTGCTGGGGGTGTTGGCCATTCTGGGCTTCTCGGTGAGCCTGACCATGTGGCGCCGCTATCCTGACATGAGCCGCTTGGTGGGTCTGTCCATCGGCGGGGTGATGACCGTGGCGGCCCTGGCGTACTCGGCATCGCCGCTCTCGCTGGATGTCCGGGCCTACCTGTCGATCGCCGCCATGGGCCTGGTGTTCAACCCCTTCGGCCGATTGGCGCTGTCCAACGCACCCCGCTTCGCCCCGGTGGCCGACGTGGCCCTGTTCTCGCCCATCGAAACAGTGGCCGGCACAATTTGGGCCGCCGCGTTCTTCAGCGAGTTCCCCCGCCCCGTCGCAGCCGTCGGGGCTGCCATCGTTTTGGTCGGCGTGTTCTACGGCACCGTCGCCACTACTCGGGCTCAGGTCTCGGCGACTGCTAACTGAGCGGAAGAGCAGGCGCTATTCTGTCCGGCTAGCGCGAGAGGCGTTTCTTGTTGCGGGCGCGGGTGCCGGCGTCGAGGATTGTCTTGCGGAGGCGGATGGAGTGGGGGGTGACCTCGATGCACTCGTCGTCGGCGATGAACTCCAGGGACTGCTCGAGCGACAAGATGCGGGGCGGGGTCAGCCGGACGGTGTCGTCGGAAGCGGCGGCGCGGACGTTGGTCTGCTTCTTCTCCCGGCAGATGTTGACGTCCATATCCTCGGGGCGGGGGTTCTCGCCAATCACCATGCCCTCGTACACCTCATCGCCGGGAGCGGCGAACAGCGAAGCCCGCTCCTGGATGGCGGCCACGGCGTATCCGGTGACAGAACCCTTGCGATCGGCGACGATCGAGCCTGAGCGACGAGTGCGAAGCTCGCCCATCCAGGGGGTGTAGCCCTCGAACAAGTTGGCCATCAGGCCGGTGCCTTGGGTCTCGGTGAGGAAGTCGGTGCGCAAGCCGATTAGGCCGCGGGCCGGCACTATGTAGTCGAGCCGAACCCAGCCGGTGCCGTGGTTCGACATGTTCACCATGGTGGCCTTGCGCTCTCCCAGAAGCTGGGTGACCGCGCCGACGAAGCTCTCGGGAATGTCGATGGTGACCCGCTCGGTGGGCTCATGGAGCTTTCCGTCGATGGTGCGAGTGACCACTTCGGGCTTGCCAACGGTCATCTCGAAGCCCTCACGGCGCATAATCTCCACCAGCACCGCTAGCTGAAGCTCGCCTCGTCCTTGGACCTGCCAGGTGTCGGGGCGGTCGGTGTCCAGCACTCGGATCGACACGTTGCCGATCAACTCGGTGTCGAGGCGGTTCTTGATGAGGCGGGCGGTGAGTTTGTCGCCGTCGAGCCCGGCCATGGGAGAGGTGTTGGCTCCGATCGTTATAGAGAGGCTGGGCTCGTCCACCGTGATGCCGGGAAGCGGGGTGGGGTTGGCGAGGTCGGCCAGCGTCTCGCCGATGGTGATGTCGGGGATGCCCGAGATGGCGATGATCTCGCCGGCACTGGCCACCTCGGCGTCCACCCGGTTGAGGTCCTCAGTCACGTAGAGATCGGTTACCTTGGCGGTGTTGATCGTTCCGTCAGTGCGGCACCACGCCACGTCCTGGCCCCTCTTGATGGTTCCGTGCATGACCCGGCACAGCGCAATGCGCCCCACATATGGGCTGGCATCGAGGTTGGTGACCCAGGCTTGGAGCGGGTGCTCGGGATCGTGGCGGGGTGCGGGGACAGCGTTGAGCAGCGTCTCGAACATGGGGCGCAGATCAGTGCCCTGTTGTTGGGGGTCGAGAGTCGCGGTGCCTCGGCGGGCATTGCAGTACACGATCGGGAAGTCGATCTGATCTGCGGATGCGTCGAGGTCTAGGAATAGCTCGTACACCTCGTCGACCACCTCGGAGATGCGGGCATCGGGCCGGTCGATCTTGTTGACCACTAGTACGACAGGCAGCTTGAGTCCTAATGCCTTGCGAAGGACGAAGCGCGTCTGGGGCAGCGGGCCCTCGCTCGAGTCGACCAAGAGGAGGACTCCGTCGACCATGGTCAGGGCCCGCTCCACCTCGCCGCCGAAGTCGGAGTGGCCCGGCGTGTCGACGATATTGATCTTGATCTCTTCGCCGCTGTCGCGGGTGTAGCGGACTGCGGTGTTCTTGGCCAGGATCGTGATGCCCTTCTCCCGTTCAAGGTCCATCGAGTCCATAACGCGCTCGGCCACGGTCTCATTGGACCGAAAAGCTCCCGATTGCCAGAGCATCGCATCGACGAGAGTGGTCTTGCCATGGTCGACATGGGCGATGATCGCCACATTGCGCAGGTCTGAGCGCGCCGCAAGATAGGAGTTTTGAGCCATTGTGAGCCTCATGTGCCGATGGCGCCATCCCGAAGCGGGACACTGGCAGCGGCGATACTGTCGCAGTCTATGGCGGGACCCAACATTCTACTGGTGATGGCGGACCAGTTGGCGCCGCACTTTACGGGTGCCTATGGGCATCGGTTGGTGCGAACGCCGGCGATGGACTCCCTGGCGGAGCGAGGGGCACGGTTCGATGCGGCGTACTGCAATTTTCCGCTGTGCGCGCCGTCGCGATTCTCGATGATGTCGGGGCAATTGGCGTCGGACATCGAGGCGTGGGACAACGCGGCCGAATTCCCTGCGTCGGTCCCCACCCTGGCCCACTACCTCAATCTGGCCGGCTATCGAACTGTGCTGGCCGGGAAGATGCACTTCATCGGGCCCGACCAACACCACGGCTTTTCTAAGCGGCTCAACACTGAGATCTACCCCTCCGACTTCGCCTGGACCCCCGATTGGGACAACGCCGGCGAGCGGATCGACAAGTGGTACCACAACATGGACAGCCTGTCGGAGGCTGGCCAGGCGCTGGCCACCTACCAACTCGACTACGACGAAGAGGTGGGTTTTGCCGCCATTCGCCAGCTCTACGACTTCGCCCGCGACGGCGACGACCGGCCGTTTTTCATGACAGTGGCATTCATCCACCCCCACGACCCCTACGTGGCCCGCCCCGAGTGGTGGGACCTCTATGACCACGGCGCCATCGACCTGCCCGACGAGGTGGAACTGGAGTCGCTAGACCCCCACAGCCAGCGGATCCGCCACGGGATCGAGGCCGACACCGTCGGCTACACCGACGAGCAGAGTCGCAACGCCCGCCACGGCTATTACGCCAACACCAGCTATATCGACGGATGGCTGGGAAAGCTGGTCCAAGCCTTGGGGGAGACCGGCGAGCTCGACAACACCGTGGTGATCGCCACCAGCGACCACGGCGACATGCTCGGACAGCGGAGCCTGTGGTTCAAGATGAGCTTTTTCGAGCGGTCGCTCCGGGTGCCGTTCATCATGGCTGGCCCTGGCGTGGCCAACACCACGGTGGCCAACGCCTGCTCGCTGGTCGACCTGTTCCCCACCTTGCTCGATATCGCCGCCGACGGTGGCAAGCGGATCGAGCCGGTCGCCCCGCTGGCCGGGCGCAGCCTTTGGGAGAGCGCGACGGGGGGCCATGACCCGGTTGACGAGGCCATGGCCGAGTACACCGCGGAGATGACCTCCCATCCGATGTTCATGATCCGTCGGGGCCGCTACAAGTACATCCACTGCGACACCGACCCTGCCCTGCTCTATGACGTAGTGGCCGATCCGCAGGAGCGGGAAAACCTGGTCGTCCACCCGGCCCATGGCGACCTGGCCGCCGGTTTCGCCGCCGAGGTGGCCCAGCGCTGGGACATCGCCGCCATCAGGGAGCAGGTGGTGGCCTCGCAGCGGGCCCGGCGACTGCTGCATGCCGCCATGGGCAACGAGGGCCGCGTCTCGTGGGACTACTCGCCAACCCAAGACGCCGCCAACCAGTACGTGCGCGATCACATGGACTGGGCCGAGGCCGGTGCCCGCAGCCGCTTCCCCGAACTGGGGTAGCCGGTCGGCTCTTGGCCGCTATTGCTTCAAGCGGAGGGCCAGCAGGTGGGGAGCCTGGGGCTCTTCGACGAGGCCGATGGGGTAGATGATCATGTCGCCGGCCACCGAGGGCCAGCCGTTGGTGGCGCCCTTGGCCTGGTGGCGCCATACCGTCTCACCGGTGGCCCGATCAAGGGCCAACAGCTCGCCGAAGAAAGTGGAGGTGAACAGCAGGTCGTTCACCACCGTCATGCCGCCGAACACATCTGCGGCGGGAACTTCGGGAATTTGGGAGATGATCTCCACGTCCCAGATTATGTCGCCGGTGGCGATGTCGATGGCCACCACGTTGCTAGGGCGGGTGAAGATCTGCGTGCCTTCCCCGCCGCTGCTCACCTGGTCGGACTCGTAGTAGCTGGGGGCGTTCACCATGGCGGCGTAGAACACTCCGTCAGCCACGGCCGCGGGCGTGACCATTCCGCCCTGTGCCCCGGGCAGCACCTCCACCGGAGCGCTGAAACTCTCGAGGCTGTCATTGCGGTGCAATCCCACCGAGGTTCGCCACAGCACTTCGCCGGTGGCCGGGTCGTGGCCGAACGCCACCCCGCCCTTGCCGGCCGACACCAGCACGTCGTGGTCCAGGCCGTGGTCTTCGGCTTTGGCCAGCGCCACCAAGACGTGGTCGCGGTCGAAGATGTCGTGGGGGAAGGCCTGGAACCCCCAGCGCAGCTCGCCGGTGTTTACGTCCAGCGCTACGGTGCCGCTGGTCCAGCGGTTGTCACCCGGGCGGCTCGAGCCTGCGGGCCAGCCCGGGGCGCCGGGGAACGGGTAGGGGTTGCCCACCCCGTAGAACAGGGTGCCGGTGTCGGGGTCCAACGCCGGCGGGTACCACGCCCCGCCGCCGCTGTTGATGTCGGGATTCCCCCAAAGGCCTTCGTCTTCCACCGTGGCAAACGTCCAGACAACGTCGCCGGTGGCCTGATCCACCGCGTAGATGGTTCCTCTTACCCCGGCGGGAAAGCCGCTGGTAGAAGCAAACACCATCTCGTTGTAGACGAACGGCTGCACGTTGAGCTCGCTGCCACCCGAAGCGATCTCGGTGGCCCAGATCTGCTCGCCGGTGTCGACGTCGTAGGCCGCGATCTGCTGACCCCGCAATCGGTTGCCGATCTTGATGGCGAAGACCTTGCCCCAACCCACCGCCACTCCCGAGGGACCGTACAACCCGCCTCGGTTTCCCGCCCTCCAAAGGTTCTCTCCGGTGGTGGCGTCGAGGGCGTGGACTCCGCCGTCAAGTCCGGCCACATACACCCGGTCGCCCAAGATCAACGGCGAGGTGGCCAGGTTGCCCCACGTGCTTCCACCCTGCACGTCGGCCGTCCAGGCCACTTCCAGGCGATCGACGGTGGTGGAGTTGATCGGGCTGTTGAACACCGCCCGGGTGGCGGCGAGGTCGCGGTTGGGCAGCGGCCAGTCCTCAGCGTGCGCGACCACCTCAGGTGGGCTGCCCAACAGCGGGGTCTCGGCCGTCGGCTCGGGCTCGGAAATCGTCTCGGGGGACGCCGAGGCCGTCACCTCAGCAGATTCTGGTGGCGTTGACGTGGGCGGGGTCGGATCTACTGCTTCCTCCGACGATGCGCAGGCGGCCAAGACGAAGACGGCCGTGATTGCGGCGACGGCCACCCGCCGAGCGGCATCAAACCTGCTGCCCATGCCCAGACTGTAAGTGCTCATCGGCTGCGAGCCATTACTGTGTTGGCACCCCAGCCAAGGAGGAGGCATGGCACGAATCAAGATCCCCGACGGCCCTGAGGAGGAGCTGCATCGGTTGTGGATGATGACCCCGGAGCTGTCCGGCCCGGCATCGGCGTTCAGCGGCGCGGTGTACAACGAGAGCAAGCTTCCCGTGCGGCTGCGGGAGCTGCTTCGGATGAGGGTCGCCCAGATCAACCAGTGCGTGGTTTGACTGGACACTCGCATTGCGTCGTTGGCGCAATATGAACTGAGTGAGGACGACTACCTCAACGTCGGCAATCGGGACGACTACGACGGCTTCAGCGAAGCCGAACGCGACGCTCTGGAGTACGCGGAGAAGTTCGCCACCGACCACCTGTCCATAGACCAGGAATTCATGGACCGCATGGTCGGCCATTTCGGCGACGAGCTGGTGGTCGAGATGACCCTTGCCATCGGCTGCTGGATCGCCTTCGGCCGCCTCAACCAGGTGATGGACGTCGTCGTGTCCTGCCCGCTGCGGATGAAGGGCCCCGACGAGGCCCGCGAGATACAAGATGCCGCCGACGGCGACCTCCTGGCCATGCGCTCCGCCCGATTCGCCTAGCGAGCGCTGCTGCCAGCAAGCAGGGGCCTAGGGGAATCGGATCTTTTGGACGTCAAGGGCCTCTAGCCCCTCTTTGCCGTCCTGTCTGAGCCAATCTTCTTGACCCAACCACATTGGGAGCAAGACCCCTTCGATATCTGGTGTGAGTCGATCTCCGGCTAAACACCTAACCAAGGCTGGAGGCAGTTCTCCGAGTGCTCGAAGTGCCCAAAGACGGGCATTGCCACCGCCTTGGCACGCCTCCAACAACGAATCGACACAACCATGGCGTTGGAGAAGTTGAGCGGCAGCGGAGGCTCGAATTGCGTCGCCCTCATCCATCCAGCCGGCTAGTGTTCGCTGGAGATCACTTGCCAGCTCGTCAACAGCCGAGATTGCGTGCAATGCGACTAGAGGTTCTGGATCGACGATTCTGTCGAGTAACAGATCCGGTCTTCGTGCCGCACCCTGACCTAACCCCCATGCCGCCGCCGCTCTCAATTCACTAGGAAGACTTGATGACGCGGCTATCTCGGCAAGAGCTTCGGCAGCAGCATCAGATGGGAGTTCGGAAACTGCAAGAATCGCTTCCATCTGCTGATCGGCTTCAGTCGCAGGGTCGTTGATCTGCTGCATGATCTGGCTGATCCACGGATTGGGTTCAAGCCGAGCCAGAGCAGTTTGCGCTTCAAGCCGGATCCTCCAGTCCTCTAGACCATCTTCGCCAACCTCAGATAGAGCGTCGATGAGCCCAGGATGTTGCAAAGCTCCCGCTGCCTTGACCGCGGCATACCGTTCCACGGTGGCGCTTGAGTGCAGGGCAGCCACCAAGTCCCAAGAGTCACCTGAGCAAACCGGGCTTGGTTCTTGTTCGGCAACGCCTGCAAGAACCTTTTCGTCTCCTTGGAAGAACTCACCGCGCTTCGAATAGACGAATCTAGGGCCTGCCCAGTTCCGCCACTGCCAGTACCGCTGCACCTTGCCGTCTTCTCCTTCGAAGACGATCCGATCTTCATTGTCGACGTGGACAAACCGCCCTCGCTTGGCTGGCACCCAACTCGGCCATGTAAGCGTGACTTCTGAACCTTCCGATGCCGCTTTTGGGGTGGACCTCTTGGCTTGGGTGATACTTGCCCGCAGGGCTCCAGTCGCAAAGTAGATCGGAGGACCGCAGTATGGCGGGTCCTGGTTGATGTCGGCCAAGAGGAACGCGAACAGGTCGTCGTCCCGCATGCCACCTGCGTCCCACTGGCGGTTAGGAGAATCCGAGTGCGACAGCATGATCTTGAGCTTCGATTTCGCCCTGGATTCCACTCTCAGGCCACAGCGCACGCACAGCAAATCGGGTAGTCGCAGCCTCTTGACCTTCGTCTGCCACACCTTGTTGGACATGGCATAACGCTCGAGTTCTATTGGCTGATGGTCGTAGTGGTCTCGAAGATGGTCAGCTACCGCGGCAGTGCCGATTGCGCCGACCGATACGAAGCGTGCGAAATCTGCGTCTTCCTTGAAGCCCACTAGGACCTACCTGCGCTCATGCCTGCCGGAGTGTACCGGCGCATTACCCGTTACTGTCACCCTTAGTGGGTAAGGTCGGAGTCGTGAGCGAGACCGTGCTTCAAGACCTGCCCTCGATGGTGGCAGTCAAGCGCAGCGACCCCGTCTACATGGCCCACGCGTACCTAACCAAAGTGCCGGTTGCGGGCATTGTGCCATTTATCGAGGCGTTTACCAGCGAGGGCGAAGTCGTCCTCGATCCATTCGCAGGCTCGGGGATGACCGGCGTTGCCGCGCTCATGACTGGCCGCCGGGCTCGGCTCTTCGACGTCTCGGTACTCGGTCGTCATATAGGGACCAACTATGTGAATCAGGTTTCGGAAGAGCACCTGCGCAAGCGGGCCGATGAAGTCATTGACCAAGCAAGAAAGCGTGTGGGCCAGGTGTATGCCGTGAAGTGCGGCCTCTGCGGGGATAACTCAGAGATCGCCAAAACGGTCTGGTCAGCGGTCATGGAATGCCCAGCGTGCGGACAGGATTTTAACTATTACTACTGCTTGGAGGCTGCCGACTGGAAAAAGTCGCAGATGGCTTGCCTTGGCTGTGATGCGCCAGTGACGAGTAGGTGCCGAAGGCTCTACGAGAGGCCGGTGGTGGATTCGATCTCCTGTGATTGCTCCCGGACCCAGATCGAGCAATCTCATCGATCTCCGATCGAGGAAGCAGACCCACTCGGCCTCAAGTGGCCTGAAGTGGCCATCGAGAAGTTCCGCCAGATGTATGTTGCCTCTGCACTGGGCCGACATGGCCTGACTTCGGTTTCGTCGTTCTACTCGCATCGCAATCTCTGTGCCCTGGCTGCGCTTCGCGAGGCGATTGACGAAGTTGACGAGGTAGACCTGCGTGAGAAGTTGCGGTTTGCCTTCACGGCCATACTGACCAGGGCAAGCAAGCGGTACCAGTGGTCTCGCCAGCGTCCGCTCAATGCGGCGAACGCCAACTATTACGTCGCTCCGGTGTTCTACGAGTGGAACGTCTTCGACCTGTTCAACAGGAAGGTCGATGCTGCAATCCGCTCCGACCGGTGGATCAGAGAAGAGCGCTCTGCTCGCCTCAATTGGAGTACAGACCACGAATCTGGCATCAGCTATCAGAATGCGAGTGCGGCTGCTTTGCCCCTCGATGATCACTCCATCGACTACGTATTCACTGACCCCCCGTTCGGGGCCAACATCTTTTACTCAGACATGAACCTTTTCCAAGAGGCATGGTTGTCGGAGTTCACTGATCCAGACAAGGAAGCCGTGATCGACCGAGTAGATACGGGAGCGGTCAGGACTGCCGAGCGATACGAGCAGATCATGACTGATGCACTGCGAGAGTGCCTCCGTGTTGTGAAGCCAGGAGGGTTCATCACTCTGCTCTTTGGCAACAGCTCAGGAAAGGTGTGGCAGCTCCTCCAGCGGTCCATAGCAGCCGCTGGCCTAGAGGTGGTCCCTGAACTCATCGCCATGCTGGACAAGGGGCAACGGTCGGTGAAGGGACTGGCATCTGGGTTCGAGAACACAGCCACACTCGATCTCATGCTCACCATGCGCTCAGCCCAAGGTCCACCTCGTGAGCTAGTAGACCCACCGTTCATCGTGATTGAGCAGATCGTCGAACAGCACTTGACCGAACAGGCAGAGGTCAGCCCAAGCTTGCTCTATCTTGAGCTGCTTCGCCACGGATTCCGATCAGGCTGGAATCTCAGCCAACTCGATTTGAGCAGCGTGGTCAGGATCATTGAGAGTGCTCAGCGGACGGTAGACCGTCGTACTGCTCTGGTGGTCTAGGGGCGGAACAGGCGGCCGAATACCCGCAGGTCGTCGGTGAACAGCTCGGGCTGCTCGAAGGGGGCGAAGTGGCCGCCTTTGGGCTGTACCGCCCAGTGCGCGATGTTGTAGCGGCGCTCGGCCCACACCCGAGGGGTTTGCAGCAGTTCTCGGGGGTAGACGGCATGTCCGGTGGGCACCTCCACCCGGCCGGACCACAAGTCCAGAGCAGAAGTGCCGTTACGGGCCGACTCCAAATACAACCTCCCCGATGAGGCCGCTGTAGCCGTGATCCAATACAGCATCACGTTGTCGAGCAGTTGGTCTCTGGTGAACACGCTCTCCAGTTCGCCGTCCTCCAAGTCGCACCAGTGCTGGTATTTCTCGATGAACCACGCGGCTAGACCGGCGGGGGAGTCGTTGTGGGCTATGGCCAGGGTTTGGGGCTTGGTGCTCAGCATGGACATGTAGCCGGTGCCCCCGGCGATCACCTCCAGCGAGCGGGCTATGGCGGCCTGCTCGGCCTCGGTCACGCCCTCCATCATCTTGGCCGGGTCGGCTGACTCCTCAGCGGTGGGCTGGGCGAAGAGCATGTTGAAGTGGGCGGCGATGAGCCGGTCGGCGTAGGCCTCGGCCATCCGCCGGGTGACCAGCGCCCCCCAGTCGCCCCCCTGCACTATGTAGCGGTCATAGCCCAGCTGCTCCATGACCCCGGCGATGGCATCGGCGCAGCGGTGCATGTCCACGTCAGGATTGGCGGTGGGCCCGGAGAAGCCGTAGCCGGGTAGCGACGGGACCACCACGTGGAAAGCGTCGGCCGGATCGCCGCCGTGGGCCGCCGGATCCGACAGCGGCCCCACCATCTCCCGGAACTCCACTACTGAGCCCATATAGCCGTGGATCAGCACCATGGGTATGGCATCGGGCTCTGGCGAGCGCACGTGGTAGAAGTGGACCTGCTCACCAGCCGCGGTGGTGGTGAACTGGGGAAAGGCATTGAGGTATGCCTCTCGTTCCCGCCAGTTGTAACCGTCGGCCCAGTATTCGCACAGCTCTCGCATGTAGGCCACTGAAGCGCCGTCGGTCCAGCCGGGCCGCACGGTGTCGGGCCACCGGGTCATGGCCAGGCGCTGGTGCAGGTCGTCCAGGTCGGCTTGGGGGATGTCAATCGCAAAGGGCTCGATGCTCATACCCGCAGCGTGTCACGCCGGGATGGGCGAATCGAAATGGCGTAGTGGTGCGTCGCCGAAATAATCGCGCATGTCCTGCTAGGCATCAACGCCTCTCGCGGCGTTGCGCCTCCTTGCCGTACGCTACGGGTATGGCTGCGTCGGTGCGCCTTGCGAGAGACGCCG
>LXNI01001453.1_pt1 | contig 20541 bp, 20 predicted proteins | sample 809091 | NCBI WGS metagenome assembly LXNI01 (sample SAMN04870527, study PRJNA318959) | sponge metagenome | biome: 01000161; feature: marine sponge reef; material: water | host: Sarcotragus foetidus | place: Greece: Milos, Mediterranean Sea | collected 2013-05-29 | depth 5-7 m | reverse complement strand
CGGGGTTCTCAGCCTGCTGTTCTGGCTCTACCTGCTGGCCATGGGACTGCTGGTCGGCGCCGTCAGCAACAGCCTCATCGCCCGCCGCCGAGCGAGCGAGCCGGGCGATCCCGAGGCGCTCTCACCCAGCGCCGGCCCGCCGGGCTAGCCCGCGAACACCGCCTCGGTGGTGAACGACACCCCCCGCTCCAGGGTCTTGTGGACGGGGCAGCGGCGGGCGATGTCGGTGAGGCGGGCCCGCTGCTCGTCGTCGAAGTCGCCCTCGATGAAGATCTGGCTGCGGACCCTGTCGATGTAGCCGGAAGCGTCGGCCTCGCAGTCGTCGCAGTCCCGGGCGTGCACCCGGTCGTGGCTGTAGCGGGCCGATACGGAGTGGAGGTTCCAGCCCTTGCGGCGGCAGTACATCGACACGGTGATGCAGGTGCAGGCCGCCACCGACGACAGCAGCAGATCGTATGGGTTGGGGCCCGTGTCGCCACCACCGACATCGGTGGGCTCGTCGGCTCCCCAGAGATGGCCGCCGGCCCGCAACTCCACGCGGAACTCGGCGCCGGGCTCGACCTTCAGGTCGGCGGTGATGGTGGTCATGGCCCGAGCCTAGGGGCGCTGCCGTCGGCCTCCCCGCCGGCGCTGCCAGCGAGAATTCAAACACGCATGTGACAACCGGGGAGGCCACCAAGCGTGATGAATGAATATTCGGTAGACGGCATAGCGCTCGATCGTGATCGGATGATGATCCTTTCGCTCAGACCGCGATTCGCTGATGCGATTCTCAGCGGAGTCAAGACCGTTGAACTTCGTCGCACGGAGCCGAAGATTCGCGTTCCGACACTTGCCCTCATCTATGCGTCGACGCCGGTGCGGGCGTTGCTCGGGACTTGCGTCGTGACGAGCATCGAGTCCGGTCATCTTGCTGTCCTCTGGCGGGTGCACGGCGCGGGCAGCGGTCTCGACCACGGGGAGTTCATGAACTACTTCGAGGGTGTCCAGGCGGGAAGCGCTCTGAGCCTGGCGAACCTAAGGCGACTCGACCGGCCGATTCCTCTCGTGGAGTTGCGTTCGAGGCCGACGGGGTTCCGGCCATCGCAGAGCTTCTCCTACGTCGACTCGGAGATCGGGAACCACCTTCTACAGCTAGCCGCGTAGTGAGCGGACAGGACCCGCGAGTCGCCTGCGTTGGAAGGTCTTGACCCTTCCGCTGCCGGCGCTACTGCTGGCGGTGGGGGCTGAGGGAGGAGTCCCTGACGGGGTCGGCTGCGGCGGGGCTCTGGGGGGTGGGGATCGCTTCGCCTTCGGGGCGGGGGTGGTTGGCTCAGTGGCCGCCGGCGCCGGCGCCGCGGCACCAGGTGGAGTTGGCGTTCCAGCCGTCGTAGGCGCGCACGTCCGCGGAGAGGTAGCGCATGGCGAGCCCGCAGCGGCGGCGGTCGGAGCCGTTGGGTTCGGAGCCGTGCAGGATCCGGTCGCTGTGCAGCGAGATCTGTCCGGCCTGCATCGCCAGGGCGACCGGTGCGTCGCCGTAGTCGGCGGCGTTGTCGACGGTCTGGTTCAGCACGTTGTTCTCGGTGGCGGTGCTGTCGCGGAAGGCGAGTTGGGCGTGGTGGTGCGAGCCACCGATGACCTGCATGGCGGAGTTGTCGATGTCGATGTCGTCGATGGCCAGCCAGGCCGAGACGATCCGGCCGGGTGTGAGTGGCCAGTAGGAGGCGTCCTGGTGCCAGCTGACCCGCGTGGGGTCGCCGGCCAGCTTGGCGAACAGGTGACTGTGGCGCAGCACCACGGTGTCGCCCAGCAGGTCCGAGACGACGTCGATGATGCGGCTGTCGGTCACGATGTCCCACATGCCCCGGCACTGCTTGTGCCGGTTCATAAGGTCGTAGCTGCTCCATTCGGCGTCCAGCGCCTTCCTTGGCCGGCAGTTGGTGTAGCTCAGCCCCGATTCTGAGGACCCTCCCACCCGCGCCATCGCGGGTCAGTGCCTGCTCAATACCGAAGAGCCGGCTATGGTCGGATGAGGCTCCTGAGGGATGCCTCGTCGTTTGGCAGCAGCCGCCGGATGCGCTGCTCGATGTCGGACAACCGTTCCATCTGCTCCAAGCAGACGGCTATTCGTTCCACGCGATCGGCGGCTTCTGCCTGCTCGGGACGATCGCACAGCTGCACGTAGTGCAGCCGTGCTTCGGCTTCGAGTGCGCCGTACCTCACAGCCAACTCTCGGGAAACGAAAGACGGTCCAGAGTTCTGGCGCGCGAACACGCGGCGACTGTCGATGCGCCATCCGTCGGCGGTCTGACGCAAGTCTTCGACTGCTTCTTGGCGATAGCGGCGGGGCGACTTCCAGAAGCCGTCCAGGTCTGGATACTCGTCGTCTAGACCGCTGATGTTGCGGGCGAATCTCGCATACATCTGGGGAATGCTGCAAAGAAGCCACGCGAGCGTGGTCGCGCTTGCAGGCGCGAGCAGCGTCATGACATGCGACTCTGGTGACACGCCGGCACTGAGCCCGATGTATGCGAGCACCACCAGAGTTGCCAGCACCGCGCGACGCAGTGTGGAGATGCTGTATCGGAGCAACTCGCGATCGCGGTTGAGCATTTCAGTCGGCGAGATCGAGCGCTTGAGACGCTCGGTCAGCGCGAAGGTGATGGCGTAGGCGATAGCAGCGACCGTGAGCCCCACGGACAAGGTGTCCGCAAGGGAACCGGGAGCGGCACCGCCCAAGTGATGCCCGAAGTACGCGGCAGCAACGAGCGTGACTGTTCGGCCAGAGAGCACTCGCCGCAGTCGCTGACGAGACGCCCAGAGACGGGTGATGATCAACATCGTCGGTCAGCCTCTGCGATGGCTCGCGTCTGTTCGACCCTCGGTGTCAAGGGCCGGTGGGATCTACCCCGTCGCGGTTGGGCCCTGAGGGGGACGCAGCGCCCGCTCATTTCGAAGAGCCTCAGCGGCTGGTCGACACTCGGAGGTCCTGACGTCGCTCGCGCGGTCACGCGACTTCTCATAATTCCTCCAATTCGAGACGCTCCGCTACGCACGAGGCCTCAGTCTCGCTCGGTGGACAGTTCCAGTTCCATGTTCGGCACAGTACGAAGGGGGTGTGACACACTCCTCGTCGCCGTCCCCGCGGAATTGCGCCGCGCGTGTCGCACGGCCCGCCGGATGCCGTGTTCGGCGACGATTCCTCAGAACTCGTCCACGGCTCGGCTCAACGACGGTGCGCGCGCCTGCCGCGCGGGCACGCGAGATGAAGGGGGAGTTCTCTGCACTTCGCCTACGCCGCATGGCGCGGGCTGCTTTCGGTGATCGACTTCGTGTACCCGCGGAACCGCCTGACGCACCTTCTGAACTGGCATCGAGTTCAACTCGTGATACGACGAGCGCCGAAGCGGTTCTGGATGGCCGTCTGAACGTTTGCGATCACCCCGTGACACTCGTCGCTTTGGCCCCATCCGCCGAGGTTCATTCCTGCGGCCCGTGTGGCGGGGGCGTGATCCCATGCGTCGCTGATCAGGGGACTGACGAGGCGGTTGAGTGTGGCCCGAGCCTCGGCGTAGGTGTTCGCCAGGGCTGGGCGATGGTTGATGCGCTGGTTGTGAAGGGTTGGAGCGTGGCGGCGCCGTTGATCGTCGCGACATTGCGGACCTGTGCCGACGACCTGGAGCGGACTACCGTATTGTCGGACGGCTGCGGCGTGCCGCCCGAATGGATGGAGGACGGGACATGAGCGTGGTGCCGGGTGACTATCACTACAACCCGCTGCACGCGCAAGAAAGCGTTGACCCGCGGTGCCTGACGTGGCATCACGGGCACAGGGCGTACTACTCGGCGCATGAGCCGCCGGGCTGGGATCCGGAAGTGGCGGTGCAGCGCTGGGCGGACACGGGCGAACTGGTCGAGTACCGCCCGCGGACGTGCGCCGCTTGCGGCCTCGTCTTTCGGCCTTGCGACCAGGAGGATTGTCGAGACGAGTTTGAGGGCACGACGTGGGTCGCCACGCACGACCCGTGTCTTGGGCATCTTGGGCCCGGGGAGTACGGTGATGTGGTCGGTCGCGTGGAGTCGGCTTGTTGCGGCCACGGTGTGGAAGACGGCTACGTAATTGTCGCCGTGCGCGTCCCGCTACCGCGGCGCGGTGTCGTGGCACCGGCGCTGCTCGACGGCGAGGCGGACGCCTAGGTGTGACAACCCCTGCCGGTCCTCGGCTCGCTCCGTGACCCCATCCCGGAGGATGCCAACCGGGAAGTCGCGTATCGTCGTGGCCGACATCTGCCTCGACGGCCAGAATGGTGCGGCGAATCGAAGGGATTGGCGTGGCGACGGACCTTGGTGAACTGCAGAGCAGGCTCTGGGAGGTGGCAGATCAGCTGCGAGCGAACTCGGGGCTGAAGGCGTCGGAGTACGCCTCGCCGGTGCTGGGGCTGATCTTCCTGCGGTACGCGGACGACCGGTTCGCGCAGGTTGCTGAGACTGTCGGCCCGGGGTCCGCTCGGAATCCGACCGGGCCTGAGGACTATCAGGCCGCTGGCGCGCTGTACCTGCCGGAGGAGTCGCGATTCGAAACACTCCTCGGGTTACCCGAGGGAGTCGACATTGGCAAGGCTGTCAACCAAGCGATGGGCGCTATCGAGGTCTGCAACCCCGAACTTCAAGGTGTCCTGCCGAAAGACTACTCCCGTATCCCTGATGACATCCTTGGAGAACTGCTGCGACTCCTGCGTACACTCCCGGACGCGATCGAGGGCGATGGATTCGGCCTGATCTACGAGTACTTCCTCGGCCAGTTCGCGTTCTCGGAAGGCCAGAAGGGTGGTGAGTTCTTCACCCCCACGTCGATCGTCCGGCTGATCGTCGAGATACTTGAGCCCTACCACGGCAAGATCTACGACCCTGCCTGCGGCTCGGGCGGCATGTTCGTCCAGTCCGCGCACTTCATCGAGCGTCACCGGCAGGATCCCAGTCGAGAGCTGTCGATCTATGGGCAGGAGAAAACCGGCGACACTGTCCGTCTCGCCAAGATGAATCTCGCTGTCCACGGACTCAGCGGCGATATCCGGGAGGGTAATACGTACTACGAGGATCCTCACGATTCTGTCGGCGGGTTCGCCTTCGTCATGGCCAACCCTCCGTTCAATGTGAACAAGATCGACAAGGCCAAGCTCGAGGACGACCCTCGTTTCCCATTCGGGCTTCCGAAGATCGACAACGGGAACTACCTGTGGATTCAGATCTTCTACTCTGCGCTCAACCAGATCGGGCGGGCCGGGTTCGTTATGGCCAATTCCGCGTCGGATGCCCGAGCCAGTGAACTGGAGATCCGTCGCAAACTCATTGAAGATCGCAGTGTCGACGTGATCGTTGCTGTCGGAACGAACATGTTCTATACCGTCACCCTGCCTGTCACACTCTGGTTCCTAGATCGAGGGAAGAAGCACACTGACCGAGCCGATCAAATTCTTTTCATTGATGCCAGGGGCATCTACAACCAGATAGATCGAGTTCACCGTGACTGGACGCCACGGCAGATTGAATTCCTCGCGAATATCGTTCGTCTCTGGCGAGGTGAGGAACCGGAATTCTGTGCTGGCAGCGAAGAATTGCTCGATGCGGTACTGCCGAGCAGGGCTTACACGGATGTTGCTGGATTGTGCTCAATTGCAACTCATCAACGAATCGAAGAACAAGGTTGGAGCCTTAATCCTGGCCGATATGTCGGGGTATCATCCTCTGGACAGGATGGCATCGAATTCACTGCAGAGCTGGAGTTTCTTGAAGAGCAGTTCGCGACACTCACTGCAGAGGCAGCCGCTCTGTCCGACATGGTGCAGCTGGCGATCGGTCGAGCAGTACGGCCGTGACTTGGACGACTACAACACTCGGAGAACTCGCTTCCCTTGCTGGTGGTGAAGTCCGGACAGGTCCGTTCGGAACGCAACTCCATAAAAGAGACTACGTCGACGACCCGCTGGCTACGCCGGTCGTCATGCCGAAAGACATGGTTGATGGCAGAATTGAGGTCGCTTCCATTGCCCGCGTTGACGATAATGTTATCACGCGCCTGAGTTCGCACATACTACGTGCCGGGGACATCGTGCTTGGCAGACGAGGTGAGATTGGTCGCCGAGCGTGGATAGGCGAGACGGAAGATGGATGGCTCTGCGGCACGGGATCGATGCGAATCAGCCTGAACGACTCGACCGAGATTCGTCCGCGATTCCTGTTCTACTACTTGGGACTGCAGCAGAGCATTGGGTGGTTGAATAGCCATTCGGTGGGAGCTACTATGTCCAATCTCAGTGCCGGCGTCGTGAAGCAGCTTCCAGTACAGTATCCACCACTTACTGTACAAGATGTGATCGTTGCTACATTAGATCAATTCGACGACCTGATTGAGAACAACCGGCACCGGATAGAGATCCTAGAGGAGACGGTCCGGCTCCTCTATCGTGAGTGGTTTGTGCACTTCCGCTTCCCGGCGGACGACGAGGTAAGATTAGTAAAAGCCGACCTCGGCCTAGTCCCCGAAGGGTGGAAGTCCACTCGACTTGGCGATATCCTTCAGCTTGCATATGGGAAAGCGCTCAGAGCTGACGGCCGCCGGAAAGGGTCGGTCAAGGTCTACGGATCAGGAGGACACATTGGCTGGCACGACAAGGCTCTTGTTGCTGGCCCAGGGATCGTGGTTGGCCGGAAGGGTAACGTTGGGTCAGTCCATTGGTCAGATAGTGATTTTTTTCCCATCGACACGACGTACTACGTGATATCTGACTTGCCACTACGATTTCTTGACCAGTTGCTTCGGACCCTTGAGTTCATCGACTCGCATGCAGCTGTTCCGGGACTGTCACGGGAGCAGGCCTATCGACTCAGAATTGCGCAGCCGCCTACCGATCTCGTAGCGCAGTACGAATCCGCCGTGCAGCCGATGTATGACTTGCGACGGAATCTCTCGAACCAATACGCCACTCTGCGAAGGGGCCGTGATCTCATCTTGCCTCGTCTTGTGTCTGGTGAACTTGAAGTGTCGGGAGTCGAGTCGGAGTTGGAGGCGGTGCAGGTGTGATTGCGGGGCCGTTGACCGAGGCTGATCTGGTTGAGCAGCCGGCGCTGCGGCTGCTGTCGCAGTTGGGTTGGGAGGTCGCGTCGGGGTTTCAGGAGGTGCTCGGGCCGGGTGGGGCGCTCGGTCGCGATTCGCAGTCCGAACCTGTGCTCGGTCATCGGCTTCGAGATTCGCTGCGCTCTCTGAACTCCGGCGTCTCGGAGGCGGCGCTGGAGGAGGCGGCCGAGCGGCTGGTGGAGGATCGGTCGGCGATGGATCGGGTTCGGGCGAACCGCGAGGTCTACACCCTGCTGCGTGAGGGGGCGAAGGTCGAGACCACCGGTGCTGACGGTGGGCGCAGGACGGTCACGATCCGGTTCGTTGAGTGGGACCGTGCCGACGCGAATGATTGGTTGGCGGTGTCGCAGTTCTGGATCGTCGGTGACATGTACAAGCGGCGGGCCGACATCGTGCTGTTCGTCAACGGCATCCCGTTGGTGTTGATCGAGTTGAAGGTGTCGCACAAGAACGTCCGCGACGCATACGACGGCAATCTTCGCGACTACCGGGACACGGTCCCGCACCTGTTCTGGTTCAACGCTTTCGCCGTGCTGTCCAATGGGGCGGAGACCTGCGTGGGGGCGACGTTCGCTCCGTGGGGTCACTTCGCGGAGTGGAAGAAGATCAACTCCGAAGGCGAACAGGGAGTCGTCTCGCTGGAGACGGCTCTGCGGGGCACGTGCGAGCGGCATCGTCTGCTGGATCTCGTCGAGAACTTCGTGGCGTTCACCGAGCGCCCGGGCGGCCTCGTCAAGGCGGTCGCCAAGAATCGTCAGTTCCTCGGCGTGAACAACGCGCTGGAGGCTCTGCGGGAGCTTCAGGTGCGAGAAGGCCGCCTCGGGGTGTTCTGGCACACCCAAGGTTCGGGCAAGTCGCTGTCGATGCTGTGGTTCACCGAGAAGGTCCTGCGCAAGGAGCCCGGCAACTGGACGTTCGTGCTGGTCACCGACCGGAAGTATCTCGATGAGCAGCTCTATGAGGAGTTCGCCGATTCGGGGGTGATCACCGCTGGCAGCGAGGTCCACGCCGAGTCCTCGGCGCACTTGCGGGAGTTGCTCGGTGAGGATCACCGGTATGTGTTCACGCTGATCCACAAGTTCGTTCCCCCCGAGAGGGGCGGCGCCATGCCGGTGCTGTCCGGACGCGACGACATCGTGGTGATCACCGACGAAGCCCACCGGTCGCAGTACGACACGCTCGCTGCCAACATGCGCCTGGCGTTGCCCAACGCCTCGTTCCTGGGGTTCACAGGCACGCCACTGATGGCCGGCGAAGAGCAGACCCGGCGAGTGTTCGGCGACTACGTGTCGATCTACAACTTCCGGGACTCCATCACCGACGGCGCCACGCTGCCGCTCTACTACGAGAACCGCATCCCCGAACTGCAGCTCACCAACGAACAATTCGACGACGAACTCGACGAACTGCTCGAGGCGGCCGAGCTGGACGAGGCGCAGGAGAAGGCGATCGCTCGGCGGTTCTCTGAGCAGTACCAGCTGATCACTCGGCCTCAGCGCCTCGCCGAGATCGCCCGCGACCTGATCCATCACTTCGTCAACCGGGGATTTCGGGGCAAGGCCATGTACGTGGCCATCGACAAGGCCACCGCAGTCCGGATGTACGACCTGGTCGAAGCCGAGTGGGCTCGCTACCTCGCCGATCTGGAGGAGCGGTTGGCGGGCACGCCCGAGTTGGAGCGTCCCCATCTGCAGTCGCTCGTGGATTTCATGCGCACCACGGACAGGGCCGTGGTGGTGTCGCAGGCCCAGAACGAGGTGGCCGACATGGCCGCCGCGGGCCTGGACATAGCCAAGCATCGCAAGCGGATGGTCGAGGAGGACCTCGACTCGAAGTTCAAGGACCCCGACGATCCGTTCCGGCTGGTGTTCGTGTGTGCGATGTGGCTCACCGGGTTCGACGCGCCGTCGATGTCCACGGTGTACGTCGACAAGCCGATGCGGAATCACACGCTGATGCAGACCATCGCCCGAGCCAACCGGGTGTTCCCCGACAAGGACAACGGGCTCATCGTCGACTACGCCGGCGTGTTCCGAGACCTCGAGAAGGCGCTCGCCATCTACGGCGTGGACCGCACCGGGTCGGCCTTGGACTCGCCGATCCGACCCAAGGACGACCTGGTTGCGGAGTTGGAGGCGGCGCTGGCCGACATCGCCGAGTTCTGCGACGCCAACGATGTCGACCTCGACGACATGGAGGCGGCCGAGGGCTTCGAGTTCATCGCTCTGCAGAAGGCCGCCGTCGAGGCGCTGCTGGTCGACGAGGCGGCCCGTCGCCGGTTCGTGTCGCTGGCCTACCAGGTCCGCAAGACGTTCAAGGCGTTGCTGCCAGACCCCGAGGCGATGGCGGTGACCCACCGGGTCGCCGTGATCCGCTCGATCGCGTCGAAGATCGAAGCATCGTCGGAGGCGCCCGACATCCGAGGCGCGATGGACTCGGTGTCGGATCTGCTCGACCGCTCCGTCGGGGCCAAGGAGTACGTCATCCGCTCCGCCGGCGGGGCCGATCCGATCATCGATCTCAACCAGATCGACTTCGAACAACTCGCCCTGCGGTTCGTTGCCAACAAGCGGACCGCCGCTCGGGCTGCCGCGAAGAACCTCGAGGGGCGGCTCGCCGAAGCGGCGCGCAAGAACCCGACCCGCCTCGACCTGGCCGAGCGGTTCCGCCGCCTGATCGATGAGTACAACGTCGGCGCCCACAACCTCGAGGAGTTCCTCCGCCGACTCAAGGCCATCAGCGACGACCTGACCAACGAAGAGCAGCGCGCCGTCCGGGAGGACCTGACCGAAGCGGAGTTGGCGATCTTCGATCTGCTGACCAAGCCCGAACCGGAGTTGACCGCGGCGGAGGCCAAGACAGTCAAGGGCGCAGCGAAGAAGCTCCTCGATCACATCGAGGACAAGCTCGTCCTCGACTGGCGGCGCCGCCAACAAACCCGGGCGGCCGTGCGGGTAGCTGTCCGCACCGTGCTCGACGATGAGCTACCCGTCGTCTACGAGCCCGAACTGTTCGACCAGAAGGTCGACGCCATCTTCGACCACATCTACACCAGCTACTACGACAACGGCGACACCGTCTACGACATACCGGCCCCCGTCCCGGCCCGCGACGCCGCCGTCGCAACCCTGCCGACCGTAGCGGAGGAAGTCAGCGACGACCTCCTGGTCCGGGTCACCTCCGACCCCGAACTGTGTGCCCGACTCATCGAGACGGTCTTCGGCGCGGGGGCGACCTGGGCATGCCCGACCGAGCAGTTGCTGACGACCGATGAGAGCCGCGTCGTCGAGTACAAGCAGACAGCCCGCTGGAACGTGCGCCAGCGGCGCAAGGACGGGGCAATGGAACAGGTCATCGTCAAGACGGTCGCCGGCATGCTGAACGACCGGGGAGGCACCCTGCTGATCGGCGTCACCGACGCCGGCGAGCCGGTCGGCCTCGACGACGACTACGCCCTCGTCAAGCCCGCCAACGCCGACGGGTACGTGAACTGGCTCGACTCACTCTTCGAGACCAACCTCGGCCACGCAGGCGCCAACCGCCTCGACATCCGCATCGACACCATCCGCGGGCGAGACGTCGGCCGCATCGACATCCCCGCCAGCTCCCGACCCATCTGGGTCAAGGACAAGAACGGCGGCATGACCCTCTACCAGCGCCGCAACAACTCAACGCGGGCAGTTCCGGCCGAGGAGGTTGCCACATTCGTCACCGAGCGGTTCGGAGACTCGCATGCTGTCTGAGAGGGGCTCGCGTCTGCCGACACAGCATGTCGCAGTACCAGGCCGCGCACAGGATTCAGGCCGACTCCTCGCTACCAACCTGCTCGCCGAGACCTTCGTCGCCGCTGGGTCTGATGACGGCGAGTCCTTGACCTATTGCTGAAGATCTCGGAGAAGTCAATAGCCACCCGGACGAGAACAAGCACGGCAGTGATCAGTAGCGCGAATGCGGAGATCGCAAGTCCGGTAGCGGCCAGGAACCGCCACCATCCGTCAGCACGGTCGAACGCCCACCAAGAGATGCCAGTGGCAAGGACAAGAAGTCCGAGCACGACGGCGAAGTCCACTCGAGATGTGACAAACCCACGAAGGCCGCGGGCTGCGATCTCCAGCGTCAGTGCTCCAGCCCCCACGGAGGACAGAAGGACGCCAGCAAGGGCTAGGCCGTCAATGCGCCTCGGCTCTCCCATCACGTGTCGTCCTCCGTGCGAGAGCACCCCAGACGCTCCCCACCGCTTGAGGTGTCCAATGCAGATTGGGTTGCGGCTGGTGGGATGTTCTCGCTAACTGAGCGCAAGTCGGCTTGCTCGCGCGGGGACTCGCGATCGATTGGTTCAGGCGCATCGTTAGCTGCGACGGCAGTGAGCGGCGGGATTCCGTACGGGGAGTGCGGCGAGGCGAAGAGGTACCCGCCAGAGAGTGATCGGCCGAGCGCGAGGGAGGCCAGGTTGACAGCAGTGCAGGCGATGGCGGCCAGGTCAGCACCGGAACCTCGGAACGTCGGAACGGAGCAGCCAAGTGTGGGTGTGAGGGGAGGTATCGCTGTTTGATCCCAGAAGCCGAGACACGGGGCAAGATCAGGGTCGGACTTGGCCCGGATGTGCAGGGCTTGGTCGATGTCGTCTGTTGTACATCTCGACTGTGGATGACGGACAGTGAGGATGCCCAGCGTGGCCGTCTCAGTATCTGTCGCGACCTGTACGAGTGCTACTTGGAGTTGCCCGCTCGCTTGGGCGGTCTCGATGGCCGTGGCGACGCCGGTGCTGACTGTGGCGTCGACGACCAGGTCGCAGTTAGGGGACTCCGAGATCGCTGACTGGCAAATGCCGACTACAGGTCGGACATCGATACTGCTGTCGACTTGGCGGAGCCGGTCGGCGAGCGCTTCAGCCTTGGCCCGGCCGACGTCGAGTTCGGTGAAGTTCTGGCGGACAAGTAGTCCTCTGGTCACGTAGCCGGGATCCCGGAGAGTGATCTGGGAGACGCCTGCTCTGACGAGAAGCTCGGCCATCCAGGAGCCGAGCGCGCCGCACCCCCAGAGTTCGACCGAACGGCCCCGCAGGTGCTGCGATGGCTGGTCGGAGTCGCGACGCACACTAACGCCAGGCCGCAGGTCGTCGACGTAGAGCCAACTCATCTCGGGTTCGTTGGGAGATGGGCTCTTGCCCAAGCTGCGCTGCACTGCGGCAGTCAGGGATTCGTTGATGTCACAGCTGTCGACGTGGCCAGCGATGAGGTGGAAGCGACCCTGGCCATCGTTCGCCGGGTTGGGTACCGCAATGACGATCTGTAGCGGATCGCTCGGGTAAAGGGCATCACTGGTCTGGCGCAGTTTCCGGAGGAGCTTCTTCCGCGCTCCGTTTGATTGTTGGAGTCCGACAATGTCGGTTAGATCGGAGAGGAGCGATCCTGCACCGAAGGGAAGCATCTTGGGCAGGACCACGAGCAGTCCAATGTGGGTGTGGTTGACCCTTCTGTCGCGGCGCCAAGCGACAAGATCAACTCGGTGTGGCGAGAGCCGACGTAGTAGAACCCGCTGGAAGTGCGGCAAGTCGTCGCCGAAGGGGAACGGATCCCCAACCACGATGGTTGGGGCACCGGGGGTGCGGTGCAGAACTCCGCCGACAGGATGGTACAGCGCTGTTCGAGGATCGAACTCTCCGGCTATGGCCTCTTCGAACCAACCTGAGAGCCTCTCGATGTAGCCAGCCATGCCACTCTCCGGCTGCCATTGTGTGGCCGGATCGAGGTAGAGGCAGAGCTGGATCCCCTGCAGGACATGCGGAAAGCCAGCCCATCGCCCGTGCATGACGAATGCGGTGGGTGGAACCCAGGGGAAATGACCGTTCAACTGGATTGTCACAAGTTCTCGAGGCTTTACCGGAAGCCCTTCGGAGCCGCGCGGATAGATCGTCGTGTCGACCTCGAGAATGACTCGAGCCGTGTCCTCCTCGACAATCGTGTTGCTGATGCTCAAGGATTCGGTCGCGTCGACGACAGCGGTCAGTTGGTCGAGTGCCTGATGAAGTCGGTCCTCGCGGGTTGCGGTGTCGATCACGGCTCAGCCGGCCCGGCCGACGCGGGATGTTCGGGGTGTCGCGGCCGGTACCAGCGGGGCGACTGCTCCTGCCTTGGATGTGGTGGACTGAGGGGGCCGGAACTTGTCGCCGAACAGGGCTTGCCAGGCCTTGATGGAGGCAGCTTTGTCTTTCTCGTCGTACGCGGCGCGCATGTCAGCTGCGATCTTGTGGAGGCGGTCGCGGAAATTGGCGTAGGTCGCTTGAGTCCAGCGATGGTCGAAGTCTGTGCCGTCGCCGTTCGGGTTGGGCAGGGGCGGCTTCGTCGGGCGAACCTGCAGCCAGCTGTCGAGGTCTTCGACGATGTGCAGCAGAGCGGTCGGGATATTCGCGTAGCGCCCCGGGCTCAAAGCGCTGAACTCGGTTACCTGCATTCCTAGCAAAGTTGTGAGGATGACTGACTTCACGCCATCGAAGCTCCCGCGCTCGTCACGGAGGAACTTCATGAGCCGGACGACTTTGCGGAAGTTCTTGTCTGTGAGTTCGTCGCGTCGGCGAACCCAATCGGAGAATCCCTGCGGATCTGTCGAGCCTGACAGGGGTTCCCACGTTTCGTTATCGCGGTTGACGATGACGCGTCTCCCGCTCGTAAGGGTCACGAAGGGCACGATGTCAAGATGGCACCCGATTCCGTTCTCCGGCGCGTAAGTGAGATAGACACACCGGCACTTGCGGCCGTGAGATTGCTTGGAGTAGGTCGAGTGTCGGTGGAGGGCGTAGTAGACCTCGTTGATGTATGCCTTGGGCTCCCATCCATCAAACTCGTCCATCTCGAGAAGAAAGTCGGCGTCGAACTCGCCGTCGGGTTTGGGCATGATAATGAGGCGATGCGCCCAGGATCCTTGGGGAATCTTGCCGGTGATGATCGGACCGACCGTGTCATCCGCGCGTAGCGCCTTGTAGACGGCTTCGACTCGTCCCCGGAGTTTGTCCAGAGAGCTGTCGCTGAGGTTGACCTCGTCTCGGAGAAATTCTCCGAAGTACGTGACATGTTGCATGATTTAGACCTCCTCTGCCGGAAGTGTGATGGCTGGTTCGTATGAGTTACCGGTTCGGTGGTAGACAGTTAGTGAGGGTGCGGCGTTGTCGTGTGGCCAGACGCGCCCGATGTTCACCGCGGCAGCGAGCGGAGCGGCGAGGAACAGGTGGATATGCCCGATGTGTTTGTGACGCTCGAGTTCGGCGAGAAGGTCTCGGAACCTGACCGTGAACGAATCGAGAGTGGCCAACGAGGCGAAGGTCAGGGGTGACGGAGTGTGGGCGGCCTCCGGTTCCACGACGATGCACGGGAGGCCCAGTGCTGACTCGGGAAGCTCCGTGACCTGGATCGTGCCGCTGGCGTTCACGAGGACGGCCGCTTGGGTCGCGCCGGTGGTGTCCGGGATCGACCAGGTGAAGTCGATCGTCTCTGCGTGGGCATTCCACTGCCACGAGTCGGACCGGCGGTGGCGGTTGTAGACGTCGATGTCGACCGTGTCGTCGAGGGCGTACCCGAGTCCGACGAGGAGCGGAATGAGTGCGAACGCGAACACGCTGATGTGGGTCGTGTCCCCGGTTTGCACTGATTCCCGCAGTCGGCCGACCTCTTGGCGGATCTGGCGGAGACAGGCATGCCAATAGCCGGGCGTTCCCGGCTCCGGGACGCCGGTGATGTCGATGGTGAGACCGATACCGCGGGGATCGGGGAGATAGCGAGGCGTGCGGAGCGCTCCGCGCATCGTAGTTTCGGCAGCCTCGTGCCGATCGATCAGACATGTCGAACCGCGCACGTCGCCGGAGAGGCGAAGGACAGTTGTGGTCCGGTCGCCCCCCAATCCAGTGGCGAACTCGACCCAGGCCTCTTTGGAGTGCTTCCTAGCTCGCAGGAACTCCTCGGTGTATTGGGGATCGGTTAGGCGGCCGCCGTCGGCCTCGGTGTGATCGGTCGGGCAGAGCAGTAGCAGGTTCTCGGCCTCGTTGCGATTGGCCGACGGAGTAGCGGATGCGCCGCGGGGTCCGGCGCCGGACTCGCCGGCGATGTGCGCGACCTCGCCGATCTGCCTCACCGTCGCCCGGTCATCCAGGTGACTGGAGACCAAGTAGGCGTTGCAGAGAACGCAGCGGCCGCCAGCGCGCACCCACACGAGACGCTTCGTTTTGTCCGTCGCCGCCATCGTCAATCTCCGCGTCCGCTACCGCTTGTCTCGGGGCGGGAACGGGTCGTTCCCGCCGCCGACCGTGTCCGACTTGCGGATCCGGCTGTTACGGCCGTGGGTCGTCACCTCGCCGCCGCCGAGGTTGGTGACGATCCTTCGTGCCGCGATCTCGGCCTTCCGTTGGGTTACGCTGCGCACTGATGCTCGTTCCGCTCCAGGTGCGACAACCTGCCAGCCTCCTGACGGGTGTGGGGTGACATGCCGGCGGGTGGGGTTCTTGCCTGACTGGGCCATGTGGCCTCCATTCTGATGAAAATCCGTTGTAGCTTCATTCTACTGCGCCATTTTCCGCGAGGAGACGATTTTGGCGCAGGATCTCCGAGTTCCCGGGTGAAGGGACGATTCTTGCTTTCTTCTCTGCGCGGCGCGATCCAATCCGACGGGGCCGGCCGCGGATGAAGTCGCTGGTAGCAGTTCTAGTGGGGGTCGGACACGACCGATGAAGCAGGCCCTGGAGACGGTGGACCATACGGTGCTCGCGGCAGCCCGTCGCGTCCTGCCCGTGTTCTCCGGCAGTCAACTGGTCGCGATGCGGGAACTCTTGGGCCTGACGCAGACGGATGTCGCCGCGGCCACCGGGATCACCCCATCGGCCCTCAGTCAGGCCGAACGGGGTGCGACGACGCTGTCAGCCGTCAATCTCGCCCGGGTCGCGTGGCTTATGGAGGTCTCGCCGGAGGCGTTTGCAGAGCGTCCTGGACCGGATTTCGACCTCGCTCCACAGTTCCGGCATCTTCGCCAGACGCCTATGCGCGAGCAGCGCAGGGCCGAGCGACTCGTTCACGCAACAGCGCAAGTCGCGACGATCCTGCGCGAAGCTGTCGAGTTTCCGGAGCCGTTCTCGTTCGAAGATCCCGTTGACCCCGACCGCCCAATTGAGAAGGTTGCCGGACACGTGGAAACTGCCGCGGCTCGGGCGAGAGCAGCATTGGGAATTCCTGCCGCTGCGCCTATCGGGTCCGAACTCATTAACCATCTGGAGGCTCGTGGGATCACCGTCGTACGAGACCCCGACACCGATCCTGACATCGACGCGTATTCCGCAATCGTCGACGGGCTGCCGGTAATCGTGCTCGACGGTAGCGAGGGCTCGGTTTGGGACCGCGACAACTTCAACCTGGCACATGAGTTAGGCCACCTCGTGATGCACCGAGGCATTGATCATGTGCCCGGCACGCGGACCGTGGAGGCGCAGGCTCACCGTTTCGCGGGGGCCTTTCTTGGTCCGGCGGAAGCACTGGGACCCGAGTTGCCGTCCGACCTCAACTGGGGCCACTACCTCCACCTGAAGCGCCGATGGGGATTGTCGATGGCGGCACTCGTGCGGCGGGCTAAGGATCTGGGCGTGATCGACGATGGGATCTACACCAGAGCGATGAAGCAGCGCAGCGCTCACGGCTGGCGGTTCGTCGAACCCGGATCTGAGGATCGCGCCCCACCAGCGCCGCGCTACCTCAGTGCCGCGACGTCGCTCGCTGAGGCAGATGTTGGTGATCTGGCAGACCGGGCCCACCTGCCCCGCAAGGTCGTGGCTCGAATCGTTGGAGATCAGCGCCCCTCATTGGTCGCCTCGCGCTGACCGCAACAATCTCCGCCCCAGCGCTGCTGGCAGAGGTGGAGGAGTCGGAAGGTGGCCTGAATAGCAGTGGGCCCTCGGCTCCGCCGCTTGGGGACGCTTCGCGATGACGGACGTTCCTCAGGAGGTGTGGGCAGCGAGGTCCCTGCGTAGGCGTCGGTCAGGTTCTGCGGTTGATCAATGGGGATGAGGGTGTAGCTGTCGTCGACCGACACGAGTTGGGTGTTCTGGAAGTGATCGGCCAGCCGTCGGGCGTGCGTGCGGGGCATGAGTTTGTCTTCTCGTGCCCAGATGATGAGGACCGGTCCAGTGAAGGTGCGCTGCTGGTTGGCCCACTCGAGCAGTTGCTGGGGCTTGGGGACGTTGCGGAGGTACTTGGTGAGGTCGCGGCGGACCTTGGGGTTGTGGCGCAGCGGATGGATCCAGGTCCTGAACAGGTCCTCGGGAACCCGCCGCCTGCACAAGGCGCCGAAGGTCGCGGGAGATGGCGGATCCAGCGCGGGCGCAACAGTTGGTCGGTCAGGAAGGTGCCGCCGGGCAGCGCTGCGTTGCGGCACAGCAGCCGGCCGGGCACCCCGGGCAGGTAGTGGCCGAACGCGTCTGATCAGGCCCCGGCTGCGCGGGTACTGGAGCTAGCTGGTCACTGCGTTGATTCTGAACGCTGACTCGACGGTCTCGACGATGTGTCCGTCAAGCGGCTTGCAGACGGTGCCCCGCCCGGGGAAGAGCCCCTTCTGCCGGAACGCCTGGTCCACAGGCCGTTTGGCCAGCCACTTCACCGGCACGACCATCTCGGTCACCTCCGGGTCTTCCGATGATGCCCTCCGCTTCCAGTCCTTGCTCAGGTCTGGCTGATCAAGGAGCGGTTGACGCCGACCGTTGATCTCGACCTCGGCATCTCGCGCCGGGATCCTTTTGCCAGTGACTTGGCCGATGCCCACGTAGCCTGCGCCGGCCACGTAGGCGAACACCCGATTCCCCGGTTCGAGGTTGTCGAACGGCTTCCAGTACCGCGACCCATCGCCCGCGTTGAGGAGGCTGTACGTGCTGGCGATTCTCCAGCGGGGATCGTCCGACTCGGCCTGACCGAGGATCACGAAGAAGTCCTGGCCGTTCCACAGCGGAGGCTTGCGGCGCGACAGTCGAGCCGTTCTGTCCTCGACATGCTGGGGATCGAGTAGCCACGTCCGAGCCAGATACTCGTGGCCGCCGTCGGCGAAGTGGCGGAAGAAGACGGCGTTGATCGGCACGTCGTAGGACTCCGCGAGGAACTCGATGATGCGACCCGACGTCGAGTCGAGCTCGGAGGCCACGATCGTGAACTGCTGCTCGGCGTTGACGACGTCGGGCAGCGTGCCGCCGAAGTGTTCGGCGAAGGCCTCGTCGAGGTGCGTCTCGCCGTCGCCGAAGTCGAGGTAGATCTGCTCCAGTTCCTCGAGGCTCAGATCCTTCACCCAGGACCCGTAGTCGAGCGTCTGGGCGACGACGTCCCGCGGGGTCCGGTCACGCTTGAGTTCGAGGACATGGACGCGTCCCTCTGTGTCGAGCGCGAGGAGATCGATAACTCCCCCGAAGGCGGTCTGCACCTGCCTGCCGATGATGAGCAGATTGGTTCCGCTCATGCTGGGATCCTCGGCGAGCATGTCCTCGAGACGCTGCTCGGAGTCCAGCGGAGACGACACCAACGGGTGAGGTCCGTCGTCGGTCATTCGCCAGATTGCCATTTCAACGGCCATAGGCCCTCCCTCCGGTCAAGCCCATGATGGCATCGGAGTCTGACGCTCGGCCCGAGTCGCTGCGGCTAGGTGGTGCGACTGCGTCGCAGATCGGCGCGACCCCTTGGCCGAGCACTCGGTCGCGAGAGCGGTCAGTTTGCGATCAGAGGCATGTCAAGTCCGCTGTTGGACGGCTTGGTCCAGTTTCCCGAGAAAGATATTCACTTGCTGTTCCATGAGACCTGATCGCTCAGGACTGAGATCCTCATGCTCGCCGTGGGCGGCTTGATTTCGGAGCCCGGCCATCTGCTCGACCTCCTTCATGTCCTGCCTGTTCAACACGTCAGCAGTACGGAGAACTTTGGCGTAGGCGCTGATGCCCGGCTTGTTGGGGGCAGTGAGACTGAGTTCCTCAACCGCTGATCGTAGCGCGATTTCCAGGGCCGCTCCAGCCAAGACGATCGGCGCAGCCGGGATTACGGTCTTGTCGGCATTCAATGCACGAACCTGTTCGAGGAGATCGGTGGAGGCGACAGCGCGAGCGCCAAGCGATTCGACCAGCCGAGGCTGAGTCTGGCCGGACCGGACCGCGCGAGCCCACTCGCGGACCACTTCTCCAACCGCGCGTGCCCCGCTCTCCAGCGACTGATTGGCTCCGTGACTGGCGAACACGTCATGAGCAGCCTGACTCCAGCGAGACTCGGCCCCGGCAAATCGCTCCAAGAAATCGAGGGCTGCGGTAGCCCGCGCCCGGATTCGATCTCTCGCTTCATGATTAGTGGCCTCCCAATAGCCGCCGAATCTGGATCGTGTCGGCACCCATCTCATCTCTTCGGCGAGATTCTCGACATGAGTCTCGGCCCACTGAAGGATCTGCTCGGTCGCATCCATGCGCCAAGTATCGCCGACGCACGTACGCCGTCCGACGTCTACTTCCGGCGGGTCGGCTTTGTCCGTGAGGCGTTCCAGTTGGCACATGAGACGATCCGACGCCTCTCCGCTCGGCGCGTCATCCGGCTAACGCGCGAGATCGTGCTACGGGACGTTCCATAGCTTGTGAGACGGTCGAGTCTGCTCGGACGTAGCGTCCTACTGGCGCCGCTCGTTTGTGGCGAGGAATGTGTGGAGGTGGTCGATCAAGGCCTTCGGTTGGTCGATGGGGATGAGGGTTCGGCTTGGGGTTGTGGCGCAGCGGATGGATCCAACTCTGGACAGGTCGTCGGGAACGCGCCGCTTGGACAGGGCGTCGGAGGTCACGGGGAGATGGCGGATTCGGCACTGGCGCAGCAGTTGGGCGGTCACGAAGGTGCCGCCTGGCGGCGCTGCGTTGATGCACGGCAGCTGGCCCGCCCCGGGTGGGTAGTTGTCGAAGGCCTTGCACGAGACCAGGACCAAGTTGGCGACACGATCGGTGCAGCCGGGTCTGATGGCGAGTTGCGCGCCGCCCCAGTCGTTGCAGACGAGTGTGACGTGGTGTGGGTCGAATTCGGGATCAGGGTCGCGATCGCCGGCAGGGAGAGGTCGGCGCCGTCGGGCATCGGTGCGGTGTGCGCGCCGAACGGCGGCTCCGGGACGACGCATCGGTAGCGATCCCGCAGGCCCTCGGTGACTGTGTCCCACACGGAGCCACCCGTCGTCCCACACGGAGCCACCCGTCGACACCCCGTGCAGCGCCACCACTGGCCCATCACCGTCGGTATCGGCGAGGTGTCAATCCGCCGTGAGCAGTTCCCGGAACGTCGGCAAGCTCTAGTGGTGGTTGCGACTGAGGGCAGTGTAGACGCTGTGGGCTGAGTCCCAGGCGTGGAGTTTGCGGGGCATGGTGTTGAGGTGGTCTTCGATGACGGCGAGATGGACTGTGC